>WNFA01001621.1_pt1 | contig 23202 bp, 26 predicted proteins | sample 5400481 | NCBI WGS metagenome assembly WNFA01 (sample SAMN13153340, study PRJNA577476) | soil metagenome | isolation source: 120 cm saprolite under Douglas fir tree site 2 hole 1 replicate 2 | place: USA:California | collected 2015-04-18 | reverse complement strand
GTGGTGGGGGTGGTGGGGGTGGGGGTGGGGGTGGGGGTGGAGGTGGGGCTGGCGGAGGCCCGGACCGCATTACTCCCGCCGGGGCCAGCGCGGAGCGACTGAAGAGTCTGCGCGCGAAAGATCCTACGCTGAGCGCGGCCGTAGACGCATTAGATTTGGAGCTGCTCGAATAGCTTGCTAACGGTTCCTCTAGAGGTAACTTTCGACGTATGGCGGATTTATCTAGCCTGCTCCAGCTCTCCCAGCAGATGCAGGGGCGGCTTACCGAGATCCAGACGCAGCTGGCGCAGCAGACATTGACGGTGTCGGCCGGTGGGGGGATGGTCCAGGCCACGGTCGACGGGCGCGGGCACATTCGTGGCATCAAGATCGATCCCCAGGCGGTCAGCCAGGGCGATGTCGAAATGCTCGAAGATCTCGTGCTGGCTGCTGTGGCGGAGGCGCAGAAACGCGCGGCCGAGCTGTATCAGGCCGAGGTGCGGAAGCTGGCGTCGGGTCTGCCGTTCCCATTCCAGCTGCCGCTGTAGGCCGCGGGTCCCGTGTCCGCCATCGAGGAGCTCGTGGCGGAGCTCGCCAAGCTCCCCGGCATCGGGCGTAAGACTGCCCAACGGCTCACGTTCCATTTGCTGAAGCAGCCCGCGGAAACCGCGGAGCGGTTGGCCGACGCCATCCGGCGGGTGCGCGGGCAAGTCATGGCGTGCGGTGCATGCGGCAACCTCGCGGACGAGGATCCGTGCCCCATCTGCCGCGACCCGCGGCGCGATGCGGCCTTATTGTGTGTGGTCGAAGAATCGGGCGACGTCAATGCGATCGAGCGCGCCGGCCGGTATCGCGGCCGGTATCACGTCCTCGGCGGTCGGATTTCGCCCCTGGATGGCGTCGGGCCGGACGAGCTGCATCTTGATCGGCTGCTGGCGCGACTGCAGAACGGCTCTGAGGTGCGTGAGGTCATCGTCGCCACGAACCCCTCGATGGAAGGGGAGGCGACGGCCACGTACCTCCAGCAGATCCTGAAGCCGAGCGGCGTGCGTGTCACGCGGATCGCGCGGGGACTGCCGGTGGGTGGAGACCTAGAGTACGCCGATGCGATGACGATCGCCCAGGCGCTGGCGGCACGGCGCGAGATGTCGGAGACCGACTGATTCGCTAGGAGGCGCATGGCCGGGGCCGCAAGCTGGTCATTCAACGAAAACGATTTCAAGCAAATCCAGACGCACCTGCAGGCGTTCCTCCGCGACTCGAACGCCCGCTGTGCGTTGCTCGTTGACCGCAATGGCCAGCTCGTCGCCACCGTCGGGGAAACGCCGCAGTTCGATCCCACCGCGTTCGCGTCACTCACCGCGGCCGACTTCAGCGCCAACGATCAGCTCGCCAAGATGATCGGCGAGGCGGAGTTCGCGTCACTCGTGCATCAGGGAGAGCGCGAGTCGATGTATCTCGCCGACGTCGCGAAGCGCGTGATTCTGGTCGTGTTGTTCGATCAACGCGCCACGCTCGGGCTCGTCAAGCTGAAGGCGAAATCAGTGGTGGGAGAGCTCAACAAGGTCTTCGCGGAAATGTTCAATCGCGTCGGCACGGGTCAGGCCCAGGAGAAGGGCCTGCTCGAAGGGGCGGAAGACGAAATTGACAAACTCTTCGGCTAAAGGGACGCGCCCATGTCGATGATCAACTACGCGTCCCGCGAGATCAACTGCAAGCTCGTCTATTACGGACCGGGCCTCGGAGGCAAGACGACCAACCTGGAGCACATCTACGGGAAGGTCTCGCCCAACACGCGCGGCAAAATGATCTCGCTCGCGACCGAAACCGAGCGGACCCTGTTCTTCGATTTTCTCCCGGTCGATCTCGGCACGATTCGCGGCTTCAAGACGCGATTCCACCTGTACACCGTCCCCGGCCAGGTCTACTACAACGCCAGCCGCAAGCTCATCCTCAAAGGCGTGGACGGCATTGTCTTCGTCGCCGACAGCCAGATCGAGCGCATGGAGGCCAACGTCGAATCGATGCAGAACCTGTACGACAACATGGCGGAATACGGATACGATCTGACCAAGATCCCGTTCGCGATTCAGTACAACAAGCGCGACCTTCCCAATGCCGCGCCGATCAAAGACCTCCAGGCGTCCCTCAATCCGGGTTGGCCGATCGAAGATGCGGCGCGTCAGAAACAGACGCTCGATCCGGCCCATCCGGGCGAGAACCTGGTCGACAAGATCGGCGGCGAATGGGTCGGTCACGCACCCTACCACGAGGCCGTGGCAGTTCGCGGCGATGGCGTATTCGACACACTCAAGGCAGTGAGCAAGCTCGTCCTCAAGACGCTCAGCTGAAACCCAGCTCGATGCGGTGGACTCTGCCGAACATCATCACGCTGGCGCGTATCTCGCTCACGCCCGTGATCGCGTTGTTGCCGTTCATTCAAGGATATTGGCCCAAAGTCATCGCGTTCGTCGTCTTCTTGATCGCCGCGTTCTCGGACCTGGTGGACGGCTATCTCGCCCGCCGCTACGGCACGACGAGCGAGCTCGGCACGCTGCTCGACCCGATCGCCGACAAGCTGCTGTTGTTCGCTACGCTCATTCCCATTTTCTGGATGACGCGGCACCCGACAATTCTTGCCCGCGACAAAGTCGACTACGCGATCCCCTGGTGGGGGAGCCTGCCGGTCTGGGTGGCACTCCTGCTCGTGGGCCGCGAGGTCCTCATTACGATTTTCCGCTGGTTCGCCAAGCGGCGCGGCATCGTGATCCCCGCGATGGGTGCCGGCAAGCTGAAAGCGGTCGTCCAGAACATCTTCATCGGCGCGACGATCGCCTGGTTCGCCTGGAAGGACGCGATCGCGCAGATGCACCTCGCCGGTGACTTCCGGAACTTCTGGGATCAGTTTCACGGCTGGTTCGTCGCCGTCACGCTGGCGGGCGCGATCGTCCTGACCGTGTATTCCCTCCTCGTCTACCTCTACCGTTACCGGGCACTCCTCAAAGTCGGCAAGTGAAGCTCGAGGTCGTCACGATCGGCACCGAGCTGCTGCTGGGCCAAATACTCGACACGAACGCCGCCGAGCTGGGCCGCGGTCTGGCCGCAGCGGGTGTTGAAGTCGTGCGCCGCAGCTCGGTCGCCGATCGCCCCGAGGCCATCCGGGCCGCGGTTGCCGACGCGCTCGAGCGCACGGGGTTCGTGATCACAACCGGCGGTCTCGGGCCGACACGCGACGACATGACGAAGCACGAGGTGGCCGCCCTGTTCGGGAAAGCGCTGCAACTGGACTCGGCCGTGCTGCGCTCGCTCGAGGAGCGATTCCGCCGCCTCGGACGTCCGATGCCGGCCGTGAATCGCACGCAGGCGGAAGTACCCGAGGGCGCCACCGTTCTTCCGAACCCCCGGGGCACGGCGCCGGGGCTGTGGGTTGAGGACAGCCGTGGGCGTGTCGTGGTGATGCTCCCCGGCGTCCCGTCGGAGATGCGCGGGCTGCTCGCCGAGGAGGTGCTACCGCGACTCGCGGCCCTGACGTCGGGCGCGGTGGTGCGCTCGCGCTCAGTCCGGACGACAGGAATCGCTGAATCCGCGCTCGCGGAGCGCGTTGGCGCCATCGAAGCAGAAATCGCGCCACTCACGCTCGCCTACCTGCCGTCGACCGATGGCGTGGAACTGCGTGTGACGGCGTGGGGACTGCGTGCAGACGAAGCGGAGCGTTTGCTCGAGGCGGCCGCTACACAGCTGCGCCAGCGAGCCGGCGAGCACGCGTATGGCGATGATGGCAAGGACCTCGCCGCCGTCGTCCTCGATGAGCTGCGCGCACGCAAAGCCCGGCTCGTCGTGGCTGAATCGTGCACCGGCGGCGTGCTGAGCGCGCGGATCACCGCTATTCCGGGAGCCTCCACCGTCTTCATTGGAGGAGTCGTCGCGTACGACAACATGGTGAAGAGCGGGACGCTCGACGTTCGTCCCGAGCTGCTCGATCAGTATGGGGCGGTCTCGGAACAGGTCGTAAGCGCGATGGCAGAAGGCGTACAGCGGCAGTTCGCGGTAGAAGCCGCCCTCGCGATAACCGGTATCGCCGGCCCCACCGGCGGCACGGCGGAGAAGCCTGTCGGGACCGTGTGGTTGGCCGTGCTCCGACGCCTGCTCGCGGACAAGCAGTGAACCGCGTCAATGCACCCGACGGCACGCCACTCGTTTACGACGCGTACGAGCCGGCCAAACCCAGCGTCGCGGTGCTGTTTCTGCACGATTGGCATCCCGAGCCCGCGGGACTTGGCGAAGGTTTCACCGCAACGGGAGCGCAGCTGAGGGACGCGGGATTTGCGACGTACTTCCTCGACCAGCGCGGGCACGGGCGTTCCGGCGGTCGCCGGGGACATCTATCGCGCTTTAGCCAACTGTTGGGTGACCTGCAGGCGCTGCGTCGTGCGGTGCGTCGCCGGCAGGATGTCCCGCAGGTGCTCGTCGGCCACGGCTTCGGCGGGCTCGTCGTGCTGCGCTATCTCGAGACGCAGCCGGGTGAGCCCCCGGCCGCGGCGGTCATTGCGAGCCCGTGGCTCGCATCGCGCGCGCGGCCCGCCGCCTGGAAGCGACTCGCCGCGAGACTCGCGGATCTGTGGCCCACGCTGCCGACGGGACGAGGCGCCGGATACATGACGGCTGGCGCGCGCGCCGAGCTGCAGTGGGCGCAGCGCGCCGTCCTGGCCGACTACCAGCGTATCGAGCGACCGATGCTGTTCGTGCTCGGCGGAGCCGACACCGTCGTGGATGTTGAGGCGGCGCGCCGTTTCGCGGACGGGCTGACGCCCCACGCGACGGTCCAATGGTACGCGGACCTATCCCACGACCTCCTCACCGCCCCTCCAGTTCGCGCAGAACTCACCCGATTCATCGCGGGATATCGTCCCTAGGAACCGCTACCGATAGCAGGAGCCCGGGGGTATCTTGTTGTCGGACCGAAGGTTCCAAAATCATGAACAACAAACGCCACGCTCACTCGCCGCCGTCGCCGCCCTCGCCGCCACGCGCTCCGTCGCCCGATCCCAACCCGCGCGAACCGGTGCCGGCGCCTGTGCCGTCTAGCAGTCCTGCTGCGTCTGCCGCGTCTGCTGCGTCTGCTGCGCCGTCTTCTCAGGAAGCGGGATCCGAGGCGGATCTCTGGAAAGACCGCCACCTGCGCTTGGCCGCCGAGTACGACAACTTCCGCAAGCGCACCGCGAAGGAGCGCGCGGAGACGTGGATGCGCGCGCAGGCGGAGCTCATCTCGCGTCTCGCCGACGCGCTCGATGATCTGTCACGGTTCGCGCACATCGACCCCGCGGAGATCGATTCCAAGACGCTGCACGACGGCGTCGATCTCGTCGAGCGCAAGGTGTGGAAGGAGCTCGAGAGCGCCGGCGTCACGCGGATCGATCAGGCGGGCGTGCCGTTCGATCCGAACATCCACGAGGCGGTCACAACCCAACCGGCGGCGAAACCGGAGCAAGACCACACCGTAGGCCAGGTGGTGCAATCAGGTTATAAGATCCGCGACACGTTGCTACGGCCGGCCCGCGTTGTGGTGCTGACCTGGCAGGGACATTAATGGCAGCACAGCGCGACTACTATCAGGTGTTGGGAGTCGCCGAAACCGCCACGACGGACGAGATCAAGAAAGCCTTCCGGCGGTTGGCCAAGCAGCATCATCCCGACCGCAATCCCAACAATCCGCAGGCCGCCGAGCGCTTCAAGGAAATCAATGAGGCGCACGACGTCTTGAGCGACCCCGAGAAGCGCAAGAAATACGATCAGTTGCGCCGCTATGGCGCGTTTGCGGGTGGCGGTTTTGGTGGTGGCGGGGGCAGCGGTGGAGCAAGCGCACGGCGCGGGCGCGGCGCTCCAGCAGACAGCGGTGACTTCGACATCTCCGACCTCGGCGGCTTGGGCGACATTTTCTCGTCCATCTTCGGGCGGCGTGGGGCCGGTGGAGCGGGCGGGCGCGACGCCGAACCTGAAGAAGTCGAGACGGAGGTCACGATTCCGTTCCGTGTCGCCGCGCAAGGCGGGACGGTGCCGATTACGCTCGTGATGCCCGAGGTCTGTCCGACGTGCGGGGGGACCGGGGCGGCGAAGGGCGCGACGGTCAACACGTGTCCCGAGTGCAAAGGGCGGGGCACGGTCTCGTTCGGTCAGGGTGGATTCGCCGTGAATCGTCCCTGCCCGGTCTGCCGCGGCAAAGGCACCGTCCCATCGCAGCGCTGTCCCACCTGTCAGGGTGCTGGAGAAGTGCGCGTCGAAAAGCGAATCAACGTCGACATCCCGGCCGGCGTCGAAGAGGGCGCGCGTTTGCGTCTCAAGAATCAAGGACCAAAGGGGCGGGGCGATCTCATCGTGCAGGTCCACATCGCCCCGGATCGCTTCTTCCGGCGCGAAGGCCTCGATCTCATCGGTGTCGTGCCGATCAACCTCGCGCAGGCGCTGCTCGGCTCGCGGATCAAGGTCAAGACGCTGGATGACAAGCGCGTCGTACTGCGTATTCCGGCGGGCACGCAACACGGCCAGAAGTTTCGGATTCCCGGACATGGCATCGAGAAAAACGGACGGCGCGGGGACATGTACGTCGAAGCCCACGTGACGCTGCCGGAGCAGCTCAGCGCCGAGGAGCAGGAAGCGGTAAAGAGTTTTGCGGAGAAGGCGGGCCTTAAGTACTGAGCGAGGCGCGCATCGCGAGGGCGCTGGCCGGGCACGCACCGCGCAGTTCCTCGGATTGCGCCAGCGCTGGATCGAGCTCGGTCCGCGGAATTGCGGTAAAACCGAAGCGGGGAAAGAAGTGGCTGGCGGTCGTCGTGAGCAGATAGATGTTGCGGACACCACGCTTCCGCGCCAGCTCGAGCGCCGCTTTGGTCAGCCGTTCGCCCCACCCTTCGCCGCGGTGCTCGACCTCGACCGCCACCGACCGCAGCAATCCGGCCTGGCCGTACACCTCCACGGCTGCACATCCCAGGAGTCGCTCGGAATCGCGCGCAACCAGAGCCGTCTCGATATGGTTCTCGATTCCGGCAACCGGGAGCGCCGCAGCCTTGAGCAGCGTGAGGATGTTCGGCAGGTCAGTAGTCTTTGCGGCCTGAATGTTCATTGACACAGCAAATCTATCGTGTTTTGTTTGGCTTTCCTCGGCGTCTCGGCCTCTCGGGCGTCTCGCGTCTATCCTTTTGGGGTGTAGGTCAACTGGCAGACCGCCCGGCTGTTAACCGGGAAGTTGGAGGTTCGAGTCCTCCCGCCCCAGTACGCATTCCCTCCGCGAACTTCCCCCCGGCGTGCGGTCGGCACCTAGCTTCGCTGCCGTCTCCCGATTCGCGTATTGGCTGGATGCCGGGATTCGCATCCCCGGCACGAACCTGCGGTTTGGTCTCGATCCCATCCTCGGGTTAATCCCCGGCGCCGGCGATGCCGCTGGCGCCGTTCTGGCTGGATGGATCCTCGTAGCAGCGATCCGATTGGGCGCCTCGCGCGCGACAGTGGTTCGGATCGCGGGCAATGTGGCGGTCGACGCGGTCGTCGGTGCCGTTCCGCTAGTCGGGGATATCTTCGACTTCGCATGGAAAGCGAATCTTCGCAACGTGGCTCTGTTGGAGCGACACCTGGCGGCGCCGGAGCGGGCAGAGCGCGCGGACCGCTCGTTCGTCTTGCTCGTAGTCTTTGGTGTGCTTGCTATGGCGGTCGGACTGCTCGCGCTGGGGATCCTGCTCACGCGCTGGGTCGTCCGCGCGTTGGGCGTCGGGTGACGAGCAAACCCCGCTCGTTCTGGCCTCTCGCCCTCGCGCTGGGCTGCAAGACGCACGGCAGGGGATTGAGCCGGTCGCAGACTAGCCCTTAGCTTTTCGCTCCGTGCCCACACCGGAGCGTCCTCCCTCCCCGATCGCCACCGCACTCGCGGATCGCTACACCGTCGAGCGCGAACTGGGCCGCGGCGGCATGGCGACGGTCTACCTCGCCGAAGAGAAAAAGCACGGCCGTAAAGTCGCGATCAAAGTACTGCGGCCGGAGATCACCGCTTCGGTCGGCACCGAGCGATTTCTGCGGGAAATCGGCATCGCCGCGCGTCTCTCTCATCCGCACATCGTCCCCCTCATCGACTCCGGAGAAGCCGGTGGATTCCTCTATTACGTGCAGCCGCACGTTCCGGGCGGGTCGCTGCGCGATCGTCTGGAGCAGACCCGCCAGCTGCCGCTGAAGGATGCGCTGCGGATCGCGCAGGAGATCGGCGCCGGCCTCGACTTCGCGCACCGCAAGGGATTCGTGCATCGCGACGTGAAGCCCGAGAACATTCTCTTCGCCGACGGGCATGCCGTGCTCGCCGACTTCGGCGTCGCGCGCGCCGTCTCCGATGCGGATGCTCAAGTCACCGAAGCCGGCCTCGCGGTAGGGACACCGGAGTACATGAGTCCGGAGCAGGCGAGCGGCGAGTCGGAGCTCGGCCCGGCGAGCGACGTCTACAGCTTCGCCTGCGTCGTCTACGAGATGCTCGGGGGCGAGCCTCCGTTCCGAGGATCGGGGCCCCGCGCCATCATGGCGAAACAGGTGACCGCGTTGCCACGCCCGCTGCGCGGGCTGCGGCCGGAGGTGCCGGTCGCCACGGAGCGGGCGGTCGTCCGCGCGCTCGAGAAAGATCCGAACCAGCGATTCACCAGCGCCGCAGAGTTCGTTACGGCGTTGACGGCACCCGATGGACCCGGCGCTGCGCGGACGCCCGCGACCACGCGCTCGATCGCCGTGCTGCCGTTTGTCAACGCCAGTCCCGACCCCGAGAACGAGTATCTGAGCGACGGTATCACCGACGAATTGATCGATGCCCTCGCCAAGATTGCCGGTCTCCGCCTCGCGTCGCGCACGTCGGTTTTTGCGCTGAAGGGCAAGGCGCTCGATGTGCGCGCGGTCGGGGCGTTGCTGGGGACCTCGGTCGTGCTGGAAGGTACGGTGCGGAAAGCGGGGGACCGCCTGCGCATCACCGCGCAGCTGACCTCGACTGATGACGGCCGGCTCCTCTGGTCGCAACGCTACGACCGCAAGCTGGTCGATGTCTTCGAGATTCAGGATGAGATCGCGGAGACGATCGTCAACACGCTGCGTGCGACGATGTTCGCGGATCTGTCCGAGCATGTTCCGCGACGCTACACCGAGAACATCCAGGCCTACGGCCTCTATCTCAAAGGCCGGTACGCGTGGAACAAGCGCACGCAGGAGGGCGTCGCGGAGGCGATCGGCTACTTCGAGCAGGCCATCGCGGAGGATCCCACCTATGCGCCCGCCTACGCCGGGCTCGCCGATTCCTACGCGCTCGACGTCGACTATCGCTCGATCCCCGTCAACGAGGCGTACCGGCATGCCAAGGAGTACGCGCGAAAAGCGCTGGAGCTCGACGAAACCGTTCCCTCGGCTCATGCGTCGCTCGCGTGGAGTCTCTTCGTTTACGATTGGGATTGGGAGGGGGCCGATCGGGAATTCCGCCGCGCGATCGAGCTCAACCCGCGCTATGCCAGCGCGCACCAGTGGTACGCCTTCCTGCTGGCGTCACGGGGTGAGCACGATGCCGCCTTGCTCGAAGCACACACGGCTATCGAGCTCGATCCCGCGTCCGTCTCCGCTCGGAGAGGTCTCGGGTGGATCGCGTTCTACGCGCGGCGCTTCGATCAGGCGCTCGATCACCTGGCGCGCGCCGTCGAGATGAATCCTATGGCGGTCGAGAGCTATCGCATCCTCGCCACGACGCTTGGCATGCAAGGCCAGTGGGGGGAGGCGGAGCGGATGCTGCGCGACGCCCTGGTGTTGCCGGGCGCCGGCGCATATACGACGGCGACGCTCGGTTGGGTCCTCGCCCGGTGCGGCAAGCGGAGCGAGGCGGATCAGTTGTTACGTGAGCTCGAGACCATTGCGCACGAGAGCTACGTGTCGCCGGTGGCGTTCGCGATCTTTCACGTCGGGCTGGGTAACGTAGACCGCGCGCTGGATTGGGCCGAGCGCGCGTACGACGAGAAGCGAGGGTGGCTGGCTTACTTGAAGGTGAATCCGATGCTGGACCCGCTGCGCAATGAATCGCGCTTCACATCGCTGTTGGAGAAGATGCGGTTGTAGCTTCCTAGTCCTTCAACGCCGGTGCGCCGGCCAGGAACTTCTCGACCACTTCGTTGCCGACGGTGGGCCGGATGTGCTCCAGCACGATACGGCCGAGCCGCGGCACGTCTTCCTTGCGAAACCCGGCGGCCGAGAGGCCCGCCATCAAGGCGGCGGGGCCTGCCACGCCGATCATCTCGCCTGTGCGCGCGCCGCTCATCAGCGCGCGTCCCATATAGCTCTCATGGTTCGGCACCGCCACGCGGACCTTTTCGAACGTCGATTTATCCACCGCCATGCGCATCGCCATCAGAATGGCGCCGATGCCCTTCTCTGCCTGGCCGGGCTCCACTTCCAGATTGGCGACGATCTGCTCCACGAGATCCATGAGGGTCTACAATAAAGGCAAAAACCACGACATGCACAAACCAGACGCCGAGACGCCTGCCTCCATCCCGCTCGGCATCTCGGCGTCTAGCTTTTGCATGTCCTGGTTATTGCCCTACCGTGAAGTCAATTCTTTTGAGTACGGTGCCGGCCTCATCGCGAATCTCTACATGCCATGCTCCCTTGGCATCGGCCGGGATTGTCTTCCGGCTCCAGCTCCGCCACGGTGACCCGCCGATCGTGAGCGGGACGTCGCCTACCTGATCGCCGCCGTGGAACCACACGTGGTGCAGCGTCTGGCCATTGCCCCCGGTCACGCGCATCCACAGCACGACCGTGCCCACGCTGTCGGGGAAGGCAGAGCCCGTATCCTGGGGCGCGCGGTCCGCAACGTTCCGCGCCAGGACCGCGTCGACCATCATATTGCTCGCCGGCGCGGCCGCGGCCGCCGGTGGTGGCGCCGCGGGGGGAGCCTGTTTGGTGGTATCCTGCGCGGCGAGGGATCCTGCGAAGCCCAGCAGCAGCACCGGCATGAGCAGCGCTTTCATGCGGACACTCCCTGGTTGATGTGCGCGCGTTCCGCCGCACGCCGGCTGCGCTTCTCCAGCCACGCGCCGACGACGGCGGCAATGAGACAGCCCAGTACCACGCCGGCCATCTGAAAGCCGAGTTGGTATTCGAGCTGAATCCAGTGACACTTGGGTGCGAAGATGGGGCCGACCAACCGCCCGCATTTGTCTTGGGAGAACGCAAACCCCCAGCTCGCCCCCACTCCAAACAGCAACGGCAACAGCGCGACGAAGAAATGACGGAGCGCGATCATCGGCCACGCTCGATGTGCCAGCGATCCATAGCCCGATCTCCTTCGATCACCACGTATTCGTCGAAGTGCGCCTCGGTCAGGCAGGAATGGTTCGGCGTGATCTCGACTTGCTGCCCGACCCTGAACTTTCCTTCGATCGCCGCGGGCGCCGCTGCGCGGATCAGGCCATGTTCCTGCGAGACAGATGCGACCGTCAGCTCCGGATGGTCCCGCACCGCGCCGAACGCCGTCTCGATACCCAGATGGGTGGGTCCAAGATCCTTCGAAAGGGAAAGAGCGCCGGCATCCACGACGAAGTGCGCTGCGCCCGGTTGATGAGACACGACCGTCGCCAGTACGGAGACCGCGACATCGCTCGGTTCGCAACAACCGATCAGGACCATGGTCCGGTCATAGAAGATGTAGTTCCCGGGCCTGGCTTCTGTGACGCCCGTCAAGTCTTTTACGGCCGCCATCGCGGGGGTCGACCCCACGCTGACACCGCGCATGGGCACGCCGTCCTTGCGGAGCAGCTCCGCGAACCAGGCCATCACCTGGCGTTCCTGTTCGGCGACCTGCGCCGCTTCCTCCTGGTTACGCGTGCGATACGCGTGACCCGAGTGGCTGAGAATCCCGTCGAAGGTGAGACCGCGCTCTGCCCCCAGCTCCCGCGCGACCTCGAGTGCGTAGCGGGATGAGGGGTCGACCCCGGCCCGGTGATAGCCGCAGTCGACCTTGAGCCAGACGTGCAGGCCGCTGCCGGCCAGCGCCTTGGCGGTGTCGAGATCGTCGAGAATCACGCGCAATGTCACACCGTCCCGCGCGATGCGTTGCACGTGTGGAACGTGTGACGGATCGAGCGGAAACGCCCACGTCAGGTCGGTGAAGCCGCCGCGCGCGAAGGCCTGCGCTTCGAACAGCGTGGATACGGTGATTCCTTGTGCCCCCAGCGCGAGCTGGTGCCGGCCCAGCTCGAGACACTTGTGCGTCTTGATGTGCGGCCGCAGCGAGACGCCGAGCTTCTTGGCGCGGCCGGCCATGGTCTTGAGGTTCCGCTCCATCACGTCGCGGTACAGCAACAGCGCCGGCGTTTCTACGTCAAGCATCGATGCGGCGGCCGCTAACCTCCACCCGTTTCATGCGCTCGATCCGTCCCGACCCGCCGATGAACGCCGACGCGGCCCAGCCTGTCAGGCCGACAATGATGGCGCCGACCGTAGCCGAGAACAGGCCCGCGACGTGAAATCCCGGAACGAGCGCGGCCACGAGTGCGAGCGAAATGCCGTTCACGATCAGGATGAAGAACCCGAGCGTCAGCACCGTCAGCGGGAGGGTGAGGATGAGGATGATGGGGCGAATGACCGCGTTGACCACGCCGAGCAGCAGCGCGGACACGATCAGGGCACGGGTGCTGTCGAACGCGAGACCGGCAAGGAGCTTATCGGCGACCCACAAGCCGAGCGCGGTGATCAGCAGTCTGACAAGGAAGCCTCTCATGGAGCGGAAGATAACCGCTGGGAGCGGCCCGCGACGAATCGCGCTGTCATCCCGGGACGTGCCTGCACACCCAGCTTGGAGTCGAGGAGAATCGCCCCGCTCAGCGAATCGCGGCCGGCCCAGGCGAGCGACAGCCCAGCAAAGGGGCCCAGGTCCGCGGGCCAGCCGCTGACAATGGCCTGCTCCGGTTGGCCGAACCAGGTGACGGCGAGCGTGTCGGCGCGCGGCGCGCGAAAAACGACACGGCCCCGGAACACACACTCACGGCCGACGACACGCGTGGCGGTATCGAGGGTGATGTCGCCCAGCCGGAAGCGATCGCTCATACCGGGGGCGGCGGGAAACGTCATCGTGTCTCCACGCGCTACCACCCAGTGGCCGGCGTAGGGCAGGGAAGACCGGCGGAGGCGGTCGAACTGATGGCCGGAGCAGGGGTTGGGAGGTCCACACGCGGCGACCACGAGCACCACGCCGCACATCACGGTGCGCATCAGCGCTCCGTTGTATCCCTCGCCACCGTGTCGCTGCTGCGAATGCGCGCGCTCATGGAGTCGGCCGCGTTCATCGCGCGTCCGACGGCACGCGCGTTGGGGATCTTCGAGTTCGCGAGGATGCTGTCCTTCTGGCGCTCGGTGAGCGTATCGCGGTTGACGGTTTGACTCGATTTGTCGGAGCCACAAGCGACGAGGGTGCAGAGCGGAACCAGCCAGAGGATTGATTTCATGGCTCGCAACGTTAACAATCTCCGCTGCGGTTGCAACCCACAATGCTTCCAAGGGAGAGACCATGCGACGTTTGGTGATCGTCCCTGCGCTCCTCGTGCTCACATCATGTAGCCAGCCATCCATCGCGGACCGCCTCGTGGCGGGTAAATGGGTTGACCTCACATACGACTTCGACTCGACCACCATTTACTGGCCGACCGCTCTGCCCTTTCACCTCACGGTCGTCTCGGCGCGGCGGACGCCCGGCGGGTGGTACTACGCGGCGAATAACTTCAGCGCGGCCGAACACGGCGGTACACATCTCGATGCCCCGGTGCATTTCATCGAAAAGAAACGCACCACCGATGAGATTCCGCTGAGCCAATTGATTGCCCCTGCTGTGGTCATCGACGTCCGTGGGAAAGCCGACTCCAGTCCCGACTATCGCGTGCACCAGTCAGACATTACGGACTGGGAAGCGGTGCACGGTGATATCTCGGAGGGCAACATTGTGCTGATCCGTACGGGTTGGGGCTCGCGCTGGCCCGATCGCGCGCGCTACCTCGGCACCACGAAAACGGGCCCGGTGGGCGTCGCGCAACTGCACTTTCCCGGTCTGGATCTCGATGCGGCGCGCCTGCTGGTCCGGCGCAGGGTCGGTGCGGTGGGGATCGACACGCCCAGCATCGATTACGGTCAGTCCACGACGTACCAGGTGCATCGCCGGCTGTTCGCCTCGAACGTGCCGGCGTTTGAGAATGTGGCGCACCTGGAGGAATTGCCGCTCACCGGGGCGTTCGTGATCGCGCTGCCGATGAAGATCAAGGGCGGCAGCGGCGGGCCACTGCGGATCGTGGCGCTGCTTCCCTAGGACGTCGGCAGTCCTTTGCGGAGGACTTCCTCCATCACATCCGCAAAGCGATCCACCTCCGCCAGCGTCGTGTAGACGTTCGGCGTGATGCGCAGGCAGGTGAACTCGGGATGTGCGATCGGCGTGACGATGATGCGATGCCGGTCGAACATGAAGCCGGCGAGCTTCCCGACGTCGAGCTGGCCCGGCGTAAACGACGCCAGGCCGCACGATTGCGCGGGATCGTAGGGCGTCAGGATCTTCACGCCGGGCACCCGCTCGAGTCGCTTGGCCCAGCGGTCGCGCAGGAAGCGCAGCCGGGCGGCTTTCCGCTCGGGCCCGATGCCGTCCAGAAAATCCAGCGCTTCCACAATCGCGTTGTGATTGGCCGCCGGATGTGTCCCGATTTCCTCGAACTTGCGAATGTTGTCGTTCATCTCGGGTGGTGCTGCCATCATCGGCCAGATCTTCGCGATCTTCGCGCGCCGGACGTACAGGAACCCGGTGCCGATCGGCGCCGTGAGCCACTTGTGGAGGCTCGTGCCGTAGTAATCGCAGTCCAGCTCGTCGCGCATGAACGGGAAATGTGCGTACGCGTGCGCTCCATCCACGATCACTTCGATGCCGCGCGCTCGGCCCAGCTGGCAAATCTGCTTCACCGGGAAGATCTGTCCGGTGAGGTTCGTGATGTGGCAGATGTGGATGACCTTGGTCCGCGGCGTGATCGCCGCTTCGATCCGCCGGGCGAGATCATCCTGCGACGGGGGCGGCACAGGGAAGGTGATCTGCTTCAGTACGATGCCGTCGCGCCGCTCGCGCTGCTTCCAGGTCGTGATCATGCGCGGATAGTCCTGCGTCGTCGTGAGGACCTCGTCGCCGCGCTGCAGCGGCAGGCCGAGCTGCACGATCTCGAGCGCCTCGCTCGCATTGCGCGTGATCGCCATCTCTTCGGGATCGCACCCGAAGTTCGCCGCCAGCCGGCGGCGCACGGCCTCGATCTCGGGCTCGATCCATGCCCACATCGTGATCGCGGGCGCCTGGTTCGAGACGGCGAGGTAGCGTTGGAAGGCGGCGTTCACGACGCGCGGTGAAGGCGCCACGCCGCCGTTGTTCAGGTTGATCATGCCGCGATCGATGTCGAACGCCGCCTGGATCTCACGCCAGAAGTCTTCATCCTGCGCGATATCCTCGGGACTCCTGCCATCGACGTGCCGCGCGGCCGGAAGGATCCGCGCAAGCGCGTCACTCTTCAACGCGGGGAGGGTGGCCGTGGCGGCGAACAACGAACCGAGAAAGCGACGGCGTGTGGGCATCGGAAGCCTCGAGAGCGTCGGGTGAGTCGACAGACCGCCCGTAGGTAATAAAGCAAAACTCCCCGCCCGGCCAGAGCCGGACGGGGAGTCGGTCTTGCTCCTGTGCGATTACAGGCCGGCGAACGTGCCGACCGGCGCGAACAGGTTAGAGACGGTATTGCCGAAGTTCTCGAACGCGTCGAACAGCTTCTCGAGTGCGATCAAGTCCGCGGCCGTCATTGGCTGACCACCCGCATCGACCCACTGCGCCGTGGCAGGATCGCCACTGATCGACGCCACCGGATGGCCGTCCACGTAGACGGTGACGCTGACGGTGACCGCATTGGTCGCGGTGTTGAGCGTAATGTGGCCCACCGCCCGGATCGTCTCGCCGTTCTGGATCAGCCGGAAATCGGCGTTGATGATGATGTTCGGGTCATTGAAAGCCACCGACTCGTTGAGCATCAGCGTAATTGCCGGGTTGTTCAGCGCGAACGTCGCCTGGACATTGGCACCACCGGCGTTGACCGAAAGTGTCTCATCGAACGAGAGCGTCTTGTTATCGCCCCCGCTCAGCCCGTTCGTGATCGTGCCGGTGACCGTTGCGTTGGCAGAGGTCACGCCACTGGTGAACGACGCGGTGTAGTCGACGTACGTCGTCGCGCCGCCCTTGACGAGGATCTGCAGCTGCAGCTTGGTCGGCGTGCTCTGATCGATGATATCGAGCGTTCCGATCGCGCTCACCGGCTCGACGACCTGGCCATCAAGGCCGGTCGCATAGAGCACGAACCGCACGCCCGTGAGGTTAGCGACGGTCGCACCCTGCCACCTGTACTGATGGAGCGAGGCATCCCACTCGAACACTCGGCCGTACATCGTGTCGGGGATGATCCGGCCTTGAGCGGCGGAAATGCTGAGGTTCGGCACCATCACCTGCAGCCTCTGCGCCTGCTGCAGGGTCGGGAGGAACATGCGGGCGCCCGTCCGGACCAGCTTGGGCCGCAGCGTCTCGAGCACAGTCGCCGCCGGACGGAACGCCGGCGCGGTCGCGACATTGAGCATGATCGACGCGGTGGAGAAGCTGCGGAAAACGTCGCTATCGAACGCGGAGTCGACCGCCGAGAGATTGGCCGACACCGCAGCCGGATCGTTGAAGTCGACCGGAGACGGCGCGTCTTTGCCGCACGCCACCATCGCCGCTAAGCCGACCACGACTCCGGCCCGAAGGAGCAACCGCATACAACCTCCAAGAGAAATTGTGGGGCGAAACTGAATTCTGCAGGCGCCGCGGCCGGAGGTGCTGTGACCTCCCACACGCTTCACCAGGCTAGGCGATCACACCACCACCGAGCAATCGATCGTTGGCGTCGTACAGCACGCCCGATTGCCCTGGTGCGATCGCCCGGACCGGCTCGGCGAGCCGGAGCGCAATGCGGTCGTCCGCCTGCGCAGCAATCGTGCCGGGGACGGCACGCGCGCGATAGCGGCATTGCACCCACACGGCGTCACCTGGCGAGAGCGGATCGGCCAGCCAGTTGACCTCTTGGAGAGACACGTCGTGTCCGAACAACTCCGCGCCTGATCCGACGACGACTGCGCGCGTCTCGGGCCGGATCGCGACGACGTACAGCGGCTCCCCCGATCCGCCGGGGAGCCCGCGACGCTGGCCGACGGTGTAGCGCGCGAACCCCGCGTGCTCGCCGATCACGGCGCCGCTCGTGGTGACCAGCGGCCCCGGCACCAGCGCCGGCGCATCGGCGGGAAGATGTTGCTCGAGCACCGCGACGTAGTTGTCGTCCGGCACGAAACAGATCTCGACCGATTCCTGCTTGTCTGCCGTCACCAATCCCAGCCGCCGCGCGACCGTGCGCGTTTGCTCCTTGGTGAGATCGCCCACGGGCGTCAGCATGCGGCGCACCACGGCGCGATCGATGCCCCACAGGAAGTACGATTGATCCTTCTGGCGGTCACGCCCGCGGTACAGCGCCCCGCCGTCCGCGATCGTGTAGTGGCCGGTCGCAATCGCATCGCAGTCGAGCGCATCCGCGTGATAGAGGAAGTCGCGGAACTTGGTAAATGAGTTGCAGCGCACGCAGGGAATCGGAGTGCGCCCGCGGGCGTACTCGGAAACGAAATTGTCGATCACGTCGTGGCCGAACCGGTCCTCGAGATTGAGGACGTAGTGCGGAATGCCGAGCTTGTGCGCCACCAGCTTCGCGTCGGTGATCGAATCGAGGGAGCAGCAGGGACGGTCGGGGACGGTGTCGCCGTAACAGAACAGCTTCATCGTGGCGCCGATCACGTCGTGACCCTGCTCGACGAGCCGCGCCGCGGCGACCGAGGAATCGACGCCGCCCGACATCGCAACGAGGACTCTCATCGGTGCAGAACGGTCGAGAGCGACCGCACCTTCGCGACGATTCGTGGGAGCGCCGCGCCGACCGCCTCAACGTCCTCGAGCGTGCTGTCCTTCCCAAAGGAGAAGCGTAGCGCCGCCACCCCCAGCTCGCGTGGGACGCCCATCGCCGTGAGCACATGCGACGGCTCGACGGCGCCCGTGCTGCAGGCGGATCCGGACGAGCAAGCGATCCCGGCGAGGTCGAGGTGCATCAGCAGCGCTTCGCTATCCGTCCCGGGAATCGACACGTTCGAGATGTGTGGCGCGCGCGCGCCCTGCCACCCGTTGATCAGGGCATCGGGGACGATCGCGACCAGGCGGCGCTCCAGCTCGTCGCGCAACTCGCCCAGCCGCGCCGCCAGGCTCTGTTGCTCTTCGGCCGCCAGACGGGCCGCCACACCCAACCCAACGATGCCGGGCATATTCTCGGTCCCCGGCCGAATCCCGAATTGCTGGCCGCCGCCGTGAATGATCGCCTCGACCGCCTTGCGGTCGCGCACGATCAACGCGCCGACGCCCTTGGGAGCGCCGATCTTATGGCCGGAGATGGTGAGGAGGGTGCAGCCCGAGTCGCGGAACGATACCGGAACCTTGCCGAATGCCTGGACGGCGTCCGAGTGAAACAGGACGCCCGCGTCGCAACATCGCGCGGCCAGCTCGGCGACGGGCTGGACCGTCCCAACCTCGTTGTTGACCCACATCACGCTCACGACCGCGACGCCGCGCTCGAGCGCCTTCTCGACCGCGCCGTTATCGACCTGTCCAGAAGCCGTCACTGGGAGGATGACCTCCTCACCGCCCAGGTGCTTCACGGCATGGGCCGCGGCGAGGGCCGCCTTGTGCTCCGTGGCGGAGACCGCGACGCGGAACGGGCCGCCGCGGTCCCGCGCCGCGAGCGCCGCGCCGATGATCGCGAGGTTGTCGGCCTCCGTGCCGCCGGACGTGAACACCACCTGGTTCGGCTCCGCGCCGACGGCGGTAGCGACCGCGCGCTTCGCCTCTTCGATGCCCGCGCGCGCGGCGCGTCCGAATCGGTGCGCGGACGAGGGATTGCCGAAGGCTTCCTTCCCGAGATAGGGAAGCATCGCCTCAAGCACCTCTGGCCGCACCGGAGTCGTTGCGGCGTTGTCGAGATAGGTGACGCGCTTCGTCATGGAAGGCGCAATCTACAAACTAGATGGACTGGACGCCAAGCTTCAGCACGTCATCCACTTCCAGGGTCTCCGCCGTGTAGAACGGCTCGCCGTAGCGGCGCCGGATGAGCGAGCCGTAATGAGCCGACTGGACGCGGATCAGCTCGTACAGGTCCTGCCCGGTCGGATGGATCTCACCGGCGGCTTTCGCGCCGGTGAACTGCGATGCGTAACAGCGAATCGCGTCCATCTTCACGTCAAACACGTCCGAGATGTCCACGACAAACGTCGGCTTCACCGGGTCTTCGCGATAGGCGAGAGCGTACAGCAGCTTGTATGGTCGATGGGCTTCGCCACCTTTGCCCGGCGCATACTTCGCGAGGCCGGCCAGATAACACGCATCCCGGCCCAGCTCCGCCGCGATGCGGTGATCGGGATGCCGTCCCACCGAGTAGGGAAGAATGACGACCCGGGGTTTCGTTCGACGAATCATCTCGACCACGTTTTTTCTTGACGCCTCATCGTTTGTCAGATGCGCGTCCGGCATTGTGGCATTGAGTCGCAGCGCGACACCGAGCGTCTGCGCCGCACGCTCCGCCTCCGCGGCGCGGGTGGCCGCGTCGCCGCGTGTGCCCATTTCGCCCTGCGTAAGGTCGAGGATGCCGACGCGATGTCCCGCCCGCACCGCCCGGGCGAGTGTTCCGCCACAGGTGAGCTCGACGTCGTCGCGATGCGCGGCGATCGCGAGCAGGTCGACTTGTTCACTCATACCGAAGCGCCTCGACTGGATCGAGCTTCGCCGCGCGTGCCGCGGGTGCAATGCCGAAGACCAGGCCGACGAGGATCGATGCGGCGGTCGCCACCGCTGCCGGCACGACGGGTATCGTCGTGCTGAACGCCAGCAGGCGCTTCAGGACCTCACCCACGCCTACCCCCAGTACGATACCGATGATGCCGCCCAGCAGCGTCAGGGTGGCTGCTTCGACCAGGAATTGCCACAGGATCGCGCGACGCGTCGCGCCGAGCGCTTTGCGCAGGCCGATCTCCCGCGTCCGGCTCGTCACCGAAACCATCATGATGGCCATCACTCCGATGCCTCCCACCATCAGCGCGATGCTCGAGAGCACGAGCATCACGAAGAAGAACGCAAACGTCAGACTGTCGAAGATACTCAGGACCTGATCGGACGTGAGCAAATCGAATGTGTTGGCGTCGCCGACGCGCAAGCCGCGCAGCCGCCGCAGGGTCACCGTTGCGGCATCCATCGCGCGACTGACGCTGACCTCCGGTTTCGGCTTCACGAGGATGATCAGGCTATTCCACTCGTCGATGATGAAGCTGCGGCGCGCGGATTCGAACGGCACCACCGCGGCGATCTCGGGCGTCCCCGGCACCTCGAAGATATTCGTGGGTCGTTGCCACACACCGATGACCTTGAACGGATGGCCCCCGATCCGGATCACGCGGCCAATCGGATTGACGGCGCCGAACAGCCGGTCGATGGTGCGCTGCTCGACGATCGCGATGGGCTCACCACCGCGCAGCTCCGCCGCGGTGAACGAGCGGCCGGACGAAATGCCCCCGCCGAGGATTTCCATGAAGCGGTCATCGGCGCCGAACACGCCCAGGATCCGCGTGTGATTCCCGCCGTATTCGAACCGCTGGAAGACCTGCGTCCAGATCGCCGCATAGTGGATTTCGGGCAGGCGAGCGATCGCCTCGGCGTCCTGTGGAAGCAGTTTGGGCCGGATGCGCACCTCCCGCGGCACCGCGTCGGGATTCACGCCGGTAGTGGAGAAATAGCGGAGCACGCGGAACGTCGTCGGTCCGACGACCTCGAGCGTATTGACGATCTGTTCGCGGAAACCGGCGACGATGGAGGCCATCGCCATGACCGTGGCGATCCCGATCACGACACCGAGCACCGTGAGCGCCGAGCGCAGCTTGTTGGCGCGCAGCTGGTCGAGGGCGATGCGCCAACCCTCGCGGACCGAGTGGAGTGGAGCGGGCCCGGCCATCTATTCCTGGCGAAGCGCTTCGATCGGATCGAGGCGCGAGGCGCGATGCGCGGGGTAGACGCCGAACGCGACCCCTACGACGACGCCGAGCGCCAGCGCAATGCCGATGGACCACGGCGTGACGCGCGCCGGCAGGGGTGACAGGACCTGCACCAGCCCGGCGAGCCCGGCGCCCACAGCCAGGCCGGCGAGCCCGCCCAGCACCGAGAGCGTCAGCGCCTCGGCGAAAAACTGGCGCCGGATGTCGCGGCGCGCGGCCCCGAGCGCCTTACGAATCCCGATTTCCCGCGTGCGCTCGGTGACGCTCATGAGCATGATGTTCATGATGACGATGCCGCCGACCACGATGCCGATGACGACGACGGCAGGCACGACGGTGAAAATGACGCGCGTGAGCTTGGCCCAGAAGGCGATCAGTCCTTCACCGGTGTCGATGGTGAAGTCGTTGTCTGCGCCCGGGCGCAAGCGGTGCGCAATGCGCATCGCTTCTTCGACGCGCAGCATCGCGGGCGCGACACCCTCCGCCGTGGGCATTTTCACCGAGATCACCATCGTCTGACGGCGCCCGTACATCGACTCGAACGTCGTCAGCGGCAGCATCACGAAACCGTCCCACGATTGCCCGAGAACCGTGCCCTTCTTCGCAATCACGCCTTTCACGACCAGCTGAATGCCGTGGACCCGGATGCTCTGGCCAATGGCGGCTTCGATGTTCCCAAAGAGCTTGTCGGCGACGTCGTAGCCGAGCACCGCGACGTAGCGCCGCTGTTGGACATCGATGTCGCTGATCGGCTCTCCCGCGGCGAACGTGTAGTCCTGCACGAGCACGTAGGGCGCGGTGACTCCGAAGATGAAGACGTCACCGGTCGTGCGGTTGCGCCATTGCACGTCGGCCATCGGCGTCGGCCAACCCGACTGCAGGGCGATGGCTTCCGCATCGGGGACGGCGCGCGCGATGAAGCCGACGTCCTCCGGCGCGATGATCGGCCGGCGCTGGATCTGCTTCCAGGCCTCGTCGTCGATGAATCCCACCTGAATCGGATCACGCCGGATCTGAAACGCGTTGACGCCGACGATCGCGCCCGCCAGCCGCTCGCGGACATAGGCGTTCATGCCCTGGATGACGGCGACGACGGCGACGAGGAACGCGACCGAGACGATGATGCCGAGCAGCGTGAAGAACGAACGGAGCTTATGGCTCCAGATCGTATCGATGGCGAGAATCACGGCTTCGAAGAGGGCCGAGGCGAGCAGCGCCGCCACGACCGACCAGAGCGGCACGTTTGCCGGGATGGGCGTGACGTGCGAGATGAGGAACGCGAGCGCGCCCCCGCACAGCATGCCGACCGCGCCGCCCACCAGCGTGAGGGTCGAGGCCTCGACCAGGAACTGCCACAGGATGGCGCGGCGCGTCGCGCCCAGCGCTTTGCGCACGCCAATCTCCCGCGTGCGCTCAGTCACGGAGATCATCATGATCGCGATGACGCCGACGCCGCCCACCATCAGGCCGATCGACGACAACACCAGCATGACGAGGAAGAACATCCCGGTCACCTGGTTCCACGAGTCGAGCAGCTTGTCCTGGGTCACGATCGAAAAGGTGTTATCCTGACTGGGCTTGAGCCCGCGGATCGAGCGCAGCGTCGTGACCACTTCGTCCATGGACTCCTGCTGCGTGTATCCCGGCGCGGGCGCGACCGCGAGCCGCATCCAGCCCTTCAAGTACGGCACACTCTTTACGAACGCGCCGTGTGGAATGCCGACGAACGGCGGCGCCGCGCCGCTGAAGAGACTCGGCGGCTGCGTGTACACGCCAATGACCGTAAAGGGTGCGCCGGCGATATGGATCGTCTGCCCGATCGGGTCGCGCCCGCGAAACAGCTGATCCTCGAGCTTGCGATTGATCACCGCCACGGCCGCGTTGGAGAGATCCTCGAAGCGCGTGAACGTTCGTCCCGGGTATACGTCGCCGCCGTTCACCTCGACCCACTCCGCCGACAGCCCGGAGATTTGCACCGATTCGAGCCGCAGGTCCTTGAACTCCACGGTG
>WNFA01006043.1_pt1 | contig 23206 bp, 26 predicted proteins | sample 5400481 | NCBI WGS metagenome assembly WNFA01 (sample SAMN13153340, study PRJNA577476) | soil metagenome | isolation source: 120 cm saprolite under Douglas fir tree site 2 hole 1 replicate 2 | place: USA:California | collected 2015-04-18 | reverse complement strand
CGGAAGCCAGGTCGACTTCATGGCCGATTTTCAAGAGATGCTGGACTTTCCACCGGCGCCCAAGCTCGACGTTCTTGGCAAGCTCATTCCCACCAAGGCGACGGCAGCCGAGATGCGCGGCCAGGAGATCTTCTTCGGCAAGGGCCAATGCGCGAGCTGCCACCAGCCGCCTTTTTACACTGACAACCTGATGCACAGCCTCCAGACGGAGCGCTTCTTCAAGCCGGTGATGGTCAACAACATGATGGCCATCGGGGACGGGCCGATCAAAACCTTTGCGCTGCGTGGCGTCAAGGATAACCCGCCCTATATGCACGACGAGCGCCTGCTGACTCTGGAGGACACGGTCGAGTTCTTCAACCTGATCCTCAGCACGAAACTGACGCCGCAGGAAAAGCAGGATCTGGTCGCGTTCCTGCGCACCCTCTAGCCGGCATGAAGTTGTTGTAAGGGGAAACGCTGAAGCATCGTATCGACGGTGGGCCGAGGGAGACAAACCCATCCAGATTGTCCATGTCGTTTGATGCGCGTTCAGCTCTGCGGTCGACTTGGGTGGTGTCCATCGCTCCCGTGTGGAGCTAGTCAACCAGCCCGGAGAATCCGGTTTAGGAGCACAGGAGAAACAGGATCTCGTGGCGTTCATGCGCCAGCTATAGGAGGGGGGCGACTTACTCGGTTCCGTGAAGCTCATTGCTCCCGGACTTGGTCACAATGTTTACGATTGACCCGAGTTGCGCCCGCATCTTCCATGCCCCTTTCGTGGTCTGCTAGGGAATATGACTTGAATGACTCCGCTGGAGGTCTGTCCATGAATAGATTGTTTCTGAAACTGGCGACGACGCTTCTAGTGAGCAGCGTACTCTACTCAACCCCAGGAGCCGCGCAGGAGAGCCCTACTACTAAGAAAGCCGCGATCGTCCGGATCACACAAGGGCCAGAGATTGAACGGGCCGACCCCGATTTTGCGATTATCAGGTGGACAAGTAACAACCCTGGTGGCTCGCCTGAGCATTACGGAGTCGTGCATTACGGTACAAATCCCAAGGAACTTAGCCAGACAGCAAAATCTCCAATCAGGCTGAACCCTGACCATGCGGAAACCGTGTTCCGTGTGCGCATGGAAGGCCTTACGCCGCGAACGACGTACTACTACAAAGTCGACTCGATGGAAGCCAATGGCAAGAGCGACGGGGTAAAGAGCCCTGTTAAGCATTTCACCACACCTTGATGGCGGGAGAAAATACATCAACGAGAATCAAGCCTGAATGCCAAGTTGTCCAGCGCTCGCTCCAGTGCGCGTGTTTCAACGAAAGGCACGTGCTGGTTGTAACGAAGAGATTAGTACCGATAAACGCGCTTCTCGGTACCATACTTCCGGATCGACGGCTCCTCGGAAGGAAACCCAAGGCGGGTATTCGCTACTCACGAGTCGGTTTGGTCCTCCTAAATCTGCCCCTTGGTTTTCAGGAAGACAGGACACCTACGTCCCACGCAGGAGAACAAGCCCGCCAAATGCTGACATCACTACACAGCATCACCGCTGGGGTCCGATTGAGGTCCGTTTGCACCGGACCTTTGGGTTCCGAACCCAAAGGCGGCATCACACACCCAGGTCAACAGGCAATGTGCTCTTGCCGGTGGTGGGTGAACTCGATTAACACCCAAATGAGCTGAGTGGGTGTGACACGGGACAAAACTTCGGCAGCGAGTGAGACGCTAGGCTGGTGGAAAGTAGACTCTGTGCGTGCTACTCATTGTCTCAAATTTCTGCACTCCCTGAATCGGCTCACCGGATAGCAAATCGAGCGGTGGCCAGGGCACGCCGGAATCCAAGTCCGGGTGTCTTGGTTCGCCATCTGGCTTTCCGTTTTCCAGGCGCCACAATTCAATGCGTCCTAGCAGAACAAATGCCGAGTGTCTTCTCTTCTCATCGCTCAAGACCATTTCAAGAAGTGCTTTTCGAACCTCATTCGATGTTCGTGGCACAACTGTGTACGAATTGTCTGAGTCCCCGGACGGACGTTGCTCTAAGAACAGATTCTCAAATGCTTTCCACAATTCATACGGGGCCGGCCGGTCCGGTCCCCTGACCATCGTCAGCCCGGCCAGGATGTCACCGGGAGCCCCTATCCGGGCGATCACTCTCCACAGCAGGAAATGTATTTCAGGGGGCAGGTCTTGATCTGAGAGAGCCAAGACTCGTCGCTTCGTCTCAGCTTCAGAAGCCGCGATAGCTGCGATTTCTGAGGCCAAAAGTTCGGCGTCGTAGTTCTCGATTTTGACGCGCGGCGAAAAACTGCTGCTATGCGGATCGACAAAGGAGAGCAAAAGTTCTCTCGCTTCGGGTCCTCCCAAGCTGGCAACGGCGGTGACCCAAGGGCGAAACGCTTGCTGTATCGATGTTGCGTCGGAACCTGCAATGTCCCTCAGATATGCAAGGGCGTCAGGACTTCGGCTGTACCCAAGCGCGGTGATTAGATCCCGCAATTCGTAGTCACGCAATTTTGCCTCTACTACCGCTTCGCGCAATCGCGCGATCCCAAGGGAGGGATTGTCAACGAAAGGGAGAAGGCAAAGACAAGCCTTCCGTAGCCAGCGGTTCTGATCGTTGTAAGGGTCTCCGCGCACCTCGTCGATAACTAGGTTCAATATGCTGATGGCAGCTTCTGCCGACACATTGACACCTCCGAAAAGGAGTGCATCAAGTGCCTCGACGCGACGCCAGCCATGCCACCGCGCCGGGAGCATCGCACACTGCAAAACCAAATCGGCCGATCTTCGAGCGTCCAGAGCCGCAAGTGTTACCGACAACCACTGTAGCCTGTACGAAAACCGTTCAGGCTCATCGCTAGCCGCCTGCTCTGCCAAAAGCGCAGATACTTTGGCTCTCAGGGCAGCTGCGGCACGCTCGCGGCGATCCTCGATAAACTTGCCTGGTATCGGCCCTTCGCGAGCCTTCCAGATGAGGCCATAGTCTTTGTTGGGCGGCAACCCTCGCCTCTCAGACCCTTCCACCGTTGCGACTCGCAGCAGTGATTTGGCTGCTTCAGTCTCGTACTCCTGCTCATTCAACAACGTATGGAGAACAGACTCTGCTTGCTCTCGATCAAGGGAGATCAAAGCATTAAGTTGCCAAGTAGAATAGCCCATTACTCCCTGAATGCGTTGACCCGTAGCAGCAGCTGCCCTGATATCACGAAGCCGTTTTAGATCTGCTTGGATCAGCCGAGCGAGATCGGCAACATCCTCGTGGTCACCAACCCGAGCCAAGGCACTTGCCAGATTCGCAAGCAGCTCGCCACGCACATCATTCTGGGAGGTTGCGAAGGATATGCCGCTCCTGAGGTATTGTCGCAAACCCTGGCGAAGCTCGTCCGGCAGTTCGCCCCTCAGATCTAGTTCATCCCTGCCGACGCGGCTAATCATTTCAGCCACTACTCGGACCTCGACCGAATCAGGTTCTTTGGAAAATAGTATTGAAATGGCCGCCACGGCCGTAGCCGGTCGAATCCGGCGAAACAGTTCTCCCAGTTGGCTGAACACTGCGTAATGTGTCTGGCTGGCCGGCCCGGTTGCCGCGTCGCGGTCGCGACGATTTGCGCATAGGATCGTGAGTTCCCTACCGCAGGCATCCTAGTAGCAACCCGAGCACACTACGTCCGACCACCCCTGGCTGGGGCAATCCGCGTGAGCCTCCTGCAGCTGACACCATCTGAGAGATCGCAGTATGTGCGGAGCTCATTAAAGAGCGGGGCCGAGGAGCTGATCGCCAAATTTGAGAGCAATAGAGTATTGGGCGACCTTGCCCGCACACCCTTCATCCTTGCAGCAATGAAGAGCATTTTTGAAGCCGGACGCGCTCTACCAACCACAAGGGTGGGCATTCTACAGGCCTCAATTCAGCTGCTGGAAGAAATGGTGGAACACAGCAACGAACTACGTCGGGCACCACTTAGCAACAACGCGACTGTTTATCTGTCCGAGCTTGCAATTGGGATGACAGCTCGGGGAGATGTTAGCTCCTCCGAAAAGGAAGCTCGCGCAATTTGTGGTTCCGTGAGCCGAAGGCTCGCGGATGAAAAACAGATGCTGCAAACACCTGAGCCAGCCTATATTTTGAACGCACTCAGCGCGCACCATGTTCTAGAAAGAATCGACTACCCACGGTATCGTTTCGCTTTGGACATCAGCAGTTTCAAGAGTTCTATTCAGCATTGTGGCTGGAACGTGAGCTCTCCGCCACTCTGGAATCCGACAACGGGGCCGCAGAGTTTGTACGCAGCTACGTAAACGTCCCCAGCTGGACAGAGCCACTCCGCATGATCGCAGAGAAGATCGGCTCGGATTCGAATCAGTCTTCAATTGCTTCACATGCAGTTCGTCAGGGCAAGAAACTCATCGCCATGGCCTTGCAGGTCGATCCGATTTTTGCAGCTGATCTTGCACGACTAACCGGCCCCGCTGTGTGGCGTGAGACGGGTGGTACCGTTACGCAACGTCTTCGGGCATGGTACAAGGCGGAGGACACAAACCACAGGCATTGTGCTCTTGCAGGGATGTTTGCCAGTGGCTCGGCCGAATTTGCGGATGTTATTGTCCCGTTGTTGACGAGTGACGATCAGCAGGTTCGGCTTGAAGCCTACCGCGTATGGCCTCAATTCCATCTATCTACACTCGGGTCTGACTGGCAAAAACGTGTTTCCGAATGGAAAGAGGAGGCGCGAATTACATTCGTTGGCGAGCTCTCGATAAATGAATGGAGAACTGATGTTGCAGAATATTTCGCTGCGAACGATCAGAGCACAAACGTGAAGCTAGAGGCAATAAAGTTCTTGAGCTGGATCGGTGCCGGCGATCAAGTACGGAGGGCGATCGAAAGCTTGCCACAAGAAGTTCGTTCTGCCGCACTACTGCAGCTGCACCGTGAGGAAATCCCATCGATGCTGCACGCGCGTGCTTTGGTAGCCTACCGCGAACAGTTTGCCGGGCTCACAAATGGCGTCAAACGGATACAGAATTTGCTCGCTCAATTGGCGTTGGGCGCGGATGACACGGTCGCAGCGTTGAAGAGTGAGCTCGCTGGGCTGCGCAGCGAGAAAACGGATTGGCATGCTGACAGGATATTAAGAACGGCGTTAACGACGGTGCAAGAGGTTGACAAGCAATGGGTGAGTGAGTGGGTGGCAAATCGGATCATTTCGGATCCGTTGTGGCACGACTCATGTATAGAACTCGTTACCAGCATTCCAGAAACGGTCAAAACCGAACTCCTTCATAAACTCTCAAACGAGAACCTCGAACACAGAGACCGGGAATTGATTTGCGAGTCGATTGGAAAACCAGTGCGCCGTGACGTCATGAGCCGACTGAGCGACCCTCTCAAGCAGCTCTGAGACCTCTGGTTCAATCTGCACCGAGATGTGCAGTATGGTTCGACAAAGACTCGCGTTGCGAGGCACCAACAAAGACAGAACAATGTCTCTCCGCGTGATTACGATGAGTTCATAACCAAAGAGTCGGCCGATCTCCTCCGCCCAGGTGCTTATGGTTTCGTTAGAAATGGCACGGGGAGTCGAAAATACGAGTACGCCTACGTTGGGGAAATTGTCACGGACTTTCGTCGCGTCAGCCTTCAGTTTGCCTATCATGGCAGATGTTGAGCACGCTAAGACCAGTCCCTTGCCATTGGGAGCAAGCCACGCACTGATCAGCGCGTCTGTTCCTAGATCTTTCTTAGGCTCGCTGGCAATAAGCTCGGGCCACTTCTCCTTCGCCAAGATGGTGGCTAGAGTTTGGAACCGGAAGCCTTCCTCGTTGTCGATTAACTCATCGAGAGCCTTTTCGATTTCGGCTTTGGTGACGGGCATCTCACCTCGATCAGTCTTGCGCCAGAGCAGAGCACGCCTGATGGTTATGATAAATGAGGTGGCGATCTGCCAAGCAATCTCCCGGTTGGCCACGACGAGTGCGTCGCCTCAAGGAGATGGCCGGGCCGTGTGGGGGCAGAAGGCCCGCCCGGGGCATCTACAGTGGTGATAGCGCCGGATTAGGTCGCGGGACCAGGGCACTTGAGCCCAAGCCGGATGGTCGGCCTGTTCAGCGCTTAAAGCGCTACGGTAAAGCCCAACACCGTTGGGTTCACAACCCAAAGGTGCGAGTAGGAAAGTACTCATCCAGATTCGTCGCCCACCCTTCCAGAATTCAGTTGTGTCCGGATTGCCGGACTCGGCGCAATCCTAAGAAGCGTCCTTGATCGGTTGTTAACGAACCTCGTTCGAGGAGCGAGGGTTGAGTTGAGGTAGCACCGATACATCATAAAGTCTAGAATGGTGCTCGCCGTGTCGATCAATCGCCGCGAATTACTCTCCGGCCTAGTCGTCGCATCTGTCGGTGCAGCTTTTCCTGACCTATGTTTGTGCCTGGGGTCCTCCTCCGATCCGCGCATCAATTCAGATCGGCTGCGGGAGAGTCTGGAAGGGCTCAGCGTATACGGACGACCAGAGGGCGGCACGTTCGCCGACGGTGTCAGTCGTGTCGGCTTCTCAGATGCCGACGTTGCCGGACGGAATTACGCTATGCAGCTAATGCGTGGATTTGGTATGGAGCCACGCGTCGACCCGGCTGGCAATATTTTCGGGTCCCGGGCTGGTTCCGACGAAAGCTTGAAGCCAATCCTTTTTGGCTCACACATGGATTCGGTACCCAGTGGTGGCAACTTCGACGGTGATTTGGGCTCGATGTCCGCGATCGAAGTCATGCATACGTTGAAGGAGCACGGTGTCACCACGCGACATCCACTGCAGATGGTTGTCTGGACGGATGAGGAGAACACCTTTGCAGGCAGTGGGTCTGCCGCAGGTGTGCTGAGGCCCAGCGATTTTGGTCGTGTTCGCAACGGAATCTCGATGGCGGACGGTGTTCGCAAACTTGGCGGTGACCCAACCCGGCTAGCCGAAGCGCGCCTTCTTCCCGGCGCATTCCGTTGCTACCTGGAATTGCATATCGAGCAGGGCGGCATCTTGTATAAGGCCAATGTGCCGATCGGAGTGGTGGAGGGAATAGTCAGCATCGACAGGTACGATGTGGAGATCCGTGGCTTCGCCAACCATGCGGGAACCACTCCGATGAAGGAGCGGCACAATGCGCTGCTGGCTGCGGCGAAGCTGATTGAAACGGTCCAAGAGGTAGTGACACGAGAGCCTGGGCGGCAGGTGGGCACCGTAGGAAAGCTACAGGTATTTCCCAATGCCCCTAACGTTGTGCCTGGTTTGGTGAAGCACTCCATTGAGTTACGCGATCTCTCCTCGGAAACAATCGCACGGTTGGGAGATGAGATCCAGAAGCGCGCGCAGGAAATCGCCAAGGAGACTGGAACAGAAATCATAGTGGAAAAGGTAGAGCACGATCCGCCGGCTGTGGCCGACCCGGAGATGCAGGCGAAGATCGAAGGTGCCGCGGCAGAGCTAGGACTGAAGACCATGCGTCTGCCGAGCGGCGCGGGTCACGATGCCCAGATGATGGCCAAGATCGGTCCGATCGGGATGATCTTCGTGCCCAGCGTAGACGGCATCAGCCATTCGCCCAAGGAATTTACCCGCTGGCAGGATTGCACCAATGGCGCCAATGTTCTCTTGCAGACGATCCTGCTGATTGATCGTGCCGCGGCGTGAGTTACTTGACCTCTGGCTCAGGATCGCAGGCTAGCTCAGGGTTGACGGGCTGTGTGTGGAAGCGCTCGGCCCTCAGAACATTCTGATAAATGGTCGGCCACTCGGAAGTAGTCGCGGAGCACATCTTCCTAGACGATGGATCAACTCCGAACCTCTTCGTCAAAAAACTAATGGAAGTGGCAAGAAGCTTTGCCGTTTGTTTACAACCCAAATTTGTGGGTAGATTGCTCCTTCAGCTGCGTTCCAGAACCGGATTCGTGGACCAGCGTCAGCGAGAACATTCCGTGAGACTCCGAAACACTCCGAAGAAATTGCGGTAACTGTACTATAAGGTAGAGTACTGTACAGACGCTCAACTAATCGAATTTCGTGACGAGACAATCCTGAGAGTTTTGTCCAAACGAACTGTCTTTTGGGCTTGCCAAGTTTAGGCTTGGTCGGCTACTGTGGTTATCTCTGAGAATTGCCCCCCTCTTGACAAGTTAGTTTTCTGTTCGCTCGTTGATCGTGCTTGCGTGTCCGCGCCACTAGTGGCGCTTAAGCCCGTAAAGTCATGATCTGAGGCGATCGTGAGAGAGATTGTCATGAGGATATGCGAAGGACTTCTGACTCTAAAGGAAGCGGCCGCGCTTCTTCGAATTCACCCCAAAACTCTGCAGAACATGGCCATTCGCGGCGAGGCGCCCGCGATTAAGCTTCGACACGGCTGGCGATTTCGAGAATCGGATCTGCAGCGTTGGATCAATTCTCTGGTGCGATTACCCCACAACAACAGCGGCAACGGCGGCCCTATTGCGACTCACATAACCAAGGGCCGACCCGGAACCCCAGCTGTGCCGGAGAGGATGCGCTATGGACAACGGTAGCGCATTTAAGGACGAACTCCTGACGGTTTCCGAGATCGCCTCAGTATTGAAAGTTCCGGTCTCGTGGGTTTACGAACGAACCCGTCGACCTGGCTGTGACCGAATCCCACACATCAAGCTCGGCAAGTATCTGCGATTTCGGTGGTCAGCCGTGCGGGAATGGCTGGAGAGTTTCAACCAAGGCTGACTTGCGGCTTATGAACAAAGACTCTACACTGCCACCGACGCAGAACCGGCTGAGCGGGCCAACGAGAGGAGGAAAATTGGCTCGCAAAAGACGTTTTCAGTACGGTTCATTGTTTCAAAGAGGTAAGCGCAACAAGGTGTGGGTGGCACGTTGGTGGGAACAAACGCTCGATTCCGAGGGCAAGGAACTCAGAGTCCGTCGTTCCGAAACTCTTGGGACGGTCGCCGAGCTCACCAGTCGTCGTCGGGCAGAACAGTTGCTTGTCAAGCATATGCAACGGGTCAACAGCGACCGTTGCTCAATGCAGACAACTCGCCGGTTCAGCGACTTTGTTCGAGTGGACTGGGAACCTGTGATGCTGCCGACAATGAAGTATGCTACCCAGAAATCGTACGCGTATTTTCTTCGGGTGCATTTGCTGCCTGGACTGGGTGATCTCTCTCTGCGGGAGGTCTCTCGGGAACGGATTCAGGCGATGCTGAATGCCAAGCTCGCGAAAGGTTTAGCTTGGGAAACAGTCCATCACCTGCAGTGTGCTCTCAGCAAAATACTCGGTACGGCGGTCGAGTGGGGGTACATCGAAGCCAATCCAGTGCGAATGACCAAGCTTCCAAGGCGGTGCCGGGCGAAAGCGAAAACCGTGCTGACGCCAGTGGAGCTGCGATCGCTGTTGGTGAAGTTGCCGGAGCCATCACGGTCGTTGGTTCTGTTGCTCTTTGTCACTGGGCTCCGGATCGGCGAGTTGCTGGCATTGCGCTGGCGACATGTCGATTTTGAATCGGCTTTGCTCCGCGTGGAGGAAACGGTCTACGAGGGGCATTTCGATGAACCAAAGAGCAGGCACAGTGTCCGCTTGGTTCCGCTGGGACCGCTAGCACTCGCGGTTCTGTCGGTCAGGTCGACCAAGGAACCGCGCGATCCGGCGGCCTTGGTATTTTCGAGCGGGAAGGGAACTGTGCTCGACCGGCGAACATTGCTTTCACGACAGCTCAAACCAGCTGCAAAGGTAGTCGGCTTGAGCAATGTGAACTGGCACCTACTGCGCCACTCGAACGCTACGCTGCATGACTCGATCGGAACTCCTCTGGGAACGGTGCAGGCGCTGCTCGGTCACTCGTCGAGCGAGATCACTCGCCAGGTGTACCTGCATTCGCTGACAGAAGATCGCCGATCGGCGGTAAACAAACTGGAAGCCCTAATTATCGGACCCCAATCGGACCCAAGTTTGGGATTTCAGAGGTTTTGGTCGGGGCGCGCGGATTTGAACCGCGGACCCCCTGCGCCCAAGGCAGGTGCGCTACCAGGCTGCGCTACGCCCCGACTCTATTGCTTCACTGATTCTAAACCACTTCCAAAAACGTCACCACTACGGAAGGTTTCGCTTTGTTTCGTTTCTGGTGCAAACTGTGTCAAAACTGTGCCAAAACCCATCAGTTCACCCTCGCTGTGTCATAACTGATGTTCTGATCGATTTTCTGATCAATGTTCTGCTCGTTCGCGTGCCGATTCAGCTTGATCAATGCCTCGCGCTTCATCTGCAGTTTCATCTGCGAATACTTCTTGAATACCTTCGCGTCTCCCTGCCGCAGCAACTGTGTGACCCACTCATCGGCAACGCCGCCGGCACTGAGCCGCGTCGCATAGGTGGATCGCAAATCGTAGATGCGGAAATACGGGACCTTGGCGCGCCGCAAGGTAGCTTGCCAGACGGTCTTCAGAGTCTTCTGATGTCCGCTCGGGTTCTCGTCACTCGGAAACAGATACGGACTGCACGGAGACAAACGAAGTTGGTCCCGAAACGCCTCCACTGCAATTGGCGTCAACGGCACCTCTGCGACTCCATTCGGTGTCTTGGAATCGGGAATCCAGACCACCGCGTTCTCAAGATCCAGATGCTGTTTCTTCATGGGCATCAACTCCTTGTACACGCGCAGCCCCGTTTCGGTAATGATACGCACGATGTTGCGCAGGTATTCCGGAGCATGGATTTCGAGTTTTCGTTGTTCTGACCACGTGACATAGTGCGGGCGGAACAAACCTTTCACCGCGACCGGGAACTCTACCCCGGCACAGGGGTTGGAGGGCAGTAGTTTTTTCCGAACAGCAACGTTCAACATGCGCCGCAGCACCCGCAACTCCTGGTGAACCGTCGCTGGCTTGAGTTCCCCACGCTCGATAAAACCGGCAGTCGTCTTTACGCGCACGCGGTCCCGAAGCCGTTTGCGCAAGTACAACTCGATTCCGTCGGCCGTGAGGTCGGCCAATTTGTAGCCCTGAAACGCAGCTTTCAGATGTTTGCTGGCTCGCATATTGGCGTTGTGAGTCTTGGCAGCGCGTAAGGGCGGCTTGGAATAGTTCTCCAGGAAAAAATCCACCCATTCTTCGAACCCCATCTGCTCGCCTTTGCGGACAATCTCAAGAACTCGATTATCCCTGGCGTGCAGCCGTTCGCGAAGTTTCTTGTTCGCTTCCTGCCAGTCTTGAGTGAAGGTTGATTCTCGGATGCGCTTCCCGGCTCGATCCAGGTAGCTCATCCAGAGAACTTTTGTACCGACTCGTTTGTAGACAACACCATCGTGTTTCCTAGGTCTTGCCATCTCCCACCTCTTGTTTGAACGTTGCGCGGAATGGCTCAAGATCCGATCGCAAGAAACGGATGTTTCGACCCATTACGCGGAGGTGGGGAATCTGCTTTCGCTCCACCCAAAGATACACTGTCTGTACGCTCACGCCCAGGTAGGTGGCCGCTTCACGCACGGTGAGGGGAAGTTCCTCGGGGAAGAAGGGCATACCGGCGCTTACGGCACTGATTGCGGCATTCGGCTGGACCTGCTTGGAACTCATGGGGCTCTTCATAAGCGGTATTGATCCTTATGTCAAAAGCGTAAATAGCAATTGGTTGTGCCGGACCTATCATGCGTGGGCGCGTTGTGTGAAGGGACGAGCTGGCTCAGAGAGGGGAGACGGCACGCTTGTCTAGGCGCCGCAAGAGGTTGGCCTGGGGACCGGCCCGCAGCACTTTCTGGAGCAATGTGTCAGGTGACTAAGAAGAGCAAGGTCTCGACGCAAAGATTGCGGTGTGCGTGACGTCGCTGCTACTCTTACCGATTGCGGTTTGACTGGATGTTGACTGAGTTCGCCGGGTCCCAATCACGTTCCACAAGCCGACTCCCAAGGAACATCATTCGTTCTGTACGGGGATGAGCTGAAACCCGAGTTGTGCGGCTTGTTTCCGAAGTCGGTATTGAGCGCGCTTTATGGCTTCTTCGGCGCAGCGGTGAAAGACACTTTCGTTGTAGGCTTCCCTAGTGCCGAGCAGATGGTAAACAATCCGAGCGAGCTTGTGAGCCGTGGCGGTGATGGCTTGGGGTTTGCCGAGTTTCCGAGTGATGCGCCGAAAGAACTCACCGAGATAATCTTTTGCATGATGCAGCGAGTTGGCCGCCATACGTAGCGCAGTGGCAACGCGGCTCCTGACGCGACGACTCTTGGTATAGAGCACTTTGCCACCACTATTCCGGCGTCTGACTTGTCCTAGGTTGGTGAAGTCCTGACCTCCGCAGTTTCCTCGGCCAAGGAGATTGATCGAGTGGTGTCCATGAGGGTCTCCCGTTTGCGACTCTATTTATAATTCGGCTGCGGTCTTAGCTCTCGAACGTGTAACCGGCGCTGTGGACAGTTTTGAAATGCACAGGATGCGAAGGGTCTCTCTCCAGTTTTTGCCGCAGCTTGAGCATATGGCTGTCCACGGTCCGCGTACGAGGATAATTCTGGTAACCCCAAACCTCCCTCAAAAGTTCCTCGCGCGAAATGAGGCGTTCGCGGTTCTGTATCATGAATTTCAGGGTCTTAAATTCCTGGTGCGTGAGCGAAATTGGCCGACCGCCCCGCATCAGCTCCATCTTCGAAAAGATCACGGTCACATCGTCAAAAGCAAAAACATCTTCTACATGGACCTGCGCCGATCGCCTCAGGGCTGCGCGGACTCGCGCCAGCAATTCCCTCGGACTGAATGGCTTAGTTACATAATCATGGGCACCCATTTCCAAGAGCACGACTTTTTCCACAACGTCCGACTTTGCACTAAGGACAATGATTGGCAGCCTGGGAGCGACTTGGGTGATTTTCTTGCAGATTTCCTGCCCTGAGATGTCGGGTAAGCGCAGGTCGAGGAGGAGCGCAGAGGGCATCGTCTTACGAAAGAGTTCCAGACCCGAGATTCCATCAGCTGCCAGGTCTACGCTGTATCCTTCCGATTCGAAGAGCCTTTTCAAAGCCCGCCGAACTGCGCTGCCATCCTCAATTACCAAGATTCGCTCCGTTGCCGTTACCCTACGTTCGGGCACTGGGCTGGTAGAGATCGTCAACGCAGACTGGAGTGGCTTTTGAAATCTGATAGCCATGTAAACGGAGCTTCCACAGAACCACATTAATGGACGCGAGAGCACCAATTGTGACACAAAAATGACGGCCTGTTGACAATTCCTTGGCTCAGAGCAGCTATGTATGGTAGCCGCTATCAAGAGGGAAACTGGTCCGACGACAGTGATAAGAACTCGTGCGTTGCATAACTCGTTCCGCCCTTCGAATCAAGTGCCCTCCGCGCAAAGTTCTGGCTGACCGGCGGTTCCCAGCCTCTCCGTACGAACATCGCTTCTTCCCAAGAACAATTTCAACTGGAGGATGACACTATGGCGCAAGTCTGTTTTGGACCACCCTGTTCACGGACGTGCTTACGAGTAGTTTGTCTTCTGTTCCTCTGTTTGTCCCTGCTAGGTCAGCAGCGGGATTCGGGCAATTTCGGAGTAAATGCACCGGGCGCCGGAGCGCCCTCGTCGCCAGCGGTGAATGTCAACCAAGTCGCGATCCTGCGCTGGTATGCCGCAAACCTGACAACGAGAACACTACGGCGTTTATCGTCGCTTTCTTTCGCCTTCCCTAGACAAAAACAAGCCGCTATCGACTGCGAAGCCGTTGAAGGCTGCGGATAGCAGCTTGTCCCCCTCAAAACGGTTGTCATAGAGTTGTCGTCGAACCGTAAGAAAAAACTCACACGAAAATGACAGGTTGTTGACTGTGATATGACAACCGCGTCTTGCCCCTTCCTTAGACTGAAAACTGACCTCGTCCGGAGCAAGCAGAGTTCCGGCGAACTTCAAAGGAGAAAACACATCCCATGCGCCAAGGTCGGAAGGTAGGGTTGTATGAAAACAAAGTGTCTCATTCTCGCAGGTGCTTTAACAGTGATCTTCTGCATTTCCAGCGGACGCCGCGTAAAGGCGGGAAATCCTCCCAGTTCGGCAAGTAGTCCTGCGGGCACAGCCACCGTCAGAGGGGAAGTCAAGTTCGTCGGCACAGCGCCCAAACCTACACCCATCAACATGGCAGCTGACCCAAGCTGTGCCAAGCAACATTCGACCCCCGTCTTGAATCAGGACGTCGTAGCCGACGCGAAAGGCGCGTTGCAGAACGTAGTCGTGTTCGTCGCTGATGGCTTGGGTGACCGCACGTTTGATCCCCCGACGCAGCCCGCGGTTATCGAACAGAAGGGTTGCGTGTATCAGCCTCACGTGCTGGCTTTGCAAGCGAACCAGCGGTTGGAGGTGGTGAATGAAGATCCCACCAGCCACAATGTCCATGCTACGCCAGTCAGCAATAGGGAATGGAACAAGGCTGAACCTCCCGGTACGAGGGTTGACGAAGCCTTTGCACGCGAAGAGGTCGCGATTCCGGTGAAGTGCAATGTCCACCCATGGATGCGGAGCTATGTTGCGGTCTTCAAACATCCGTACTTTGTGGTGACGGGCACGGATGGCAGCTTTGATTTGCGGAATCTGCCGCCGGGCACCTACACGATTGAGGCTTGGCACGAAAAACTGGGAACGGCGACCCAGAAGATCACTGTCGGTGCGAACGACACCAAGGCAATCGATTTTGTTTTCAAGCCAAAGTCTGGATCGTAATGCCACAGTTGTACCTGGACTGGGGCACGACGAGGAGAGGACAGAACCAGTGAAGAGAATATCAATGTATGTGTTTACTATCGTGCTTACGTTCGCGTTGACTGCGATGCTTGCCAGAGTGGCAGCTCATCATTCCCATTTTGTCGGCCGTACTGTGCGCAATCCAACGGACGCAGCTTCCCGTGATGGATTGTTTCAGGGCAGGCTGGATGCTGAGCGTGGTAGAAAACAGCACCTAGCAAGCGGCCGCTGGAATCTGGATGCAGATCGTCGTTTGTTCGTCTCCGGATACCTGCAAGCCTATCGCGACATGTCCGGTCGGGGAGCTTCAGAACGACCCGGAGTTTGGCAGCTAGCCGAGCAGAGAGGCTATCGCGACGGCATCACAGACGGGCTCCAACAACTGCGCGAATCTAAGCGTTTTGAGCCCAACACCACGCCAAACTACAAAAGGGCCGACCGGGGCTACTCAGACAGTAGTGGCGGCCTGAACCAGTACAAGCAGGTGTATCGGGAAGCGTATTGCACTGGATATCAGGCGGGATACTACAGTGAACCGGAGAGAATCGAGACCGCGGAGTTTTAGCCGGGCGAGTGACCTGGAATAACAGATCCTAGATCCTTGAAGCCAGGGTTCCATTTTTCCAGGAACGCGATAATTGGCTTTCCGCAGCGTCCGCAAAATGAGAACTGAGGCCAGGCGAATCCGGCGATGATCTCTTTGTCTCGGCCCTTGATCTCTTTTTTGCAGTTGTCGCATTTATGGACGAGCATAGGCGAAAAAGAATTATGCTAGTGCGGTTTCGAGCTTTGCGATACGGGCCTCGTGCTTCTGCAGCTGGTCTTCATGCCGGCGGAGTTGTTCCGCGCCTACGGTGTTCTCCTGTTGGAGCGCCTCGACTCCTTTCATGATGCCGTCTAGTTTAGTTATGACGGGATCGAATTTTTCGTCCAGCTTCTTCTCCATAGTCTCACCCACGGCTTCCAGGATGACATTTGCCTGCTCGGAGAGGAGTTGCTCCATCTTTTCTTCGAACTTACCGAATTCGGCTTTTAGACCAGCTTTAGTGACGGGAGCGTCTGCATTGTTTAGGTCATTTTCCATACACATTGGCTTACACCTTAAGCATAGGCGCACGGTGGAAGCTGTCAATGGAGAGTTGTGGATTTAGGATTCGAAAGAGGACACTTGAAAGGCGCAGCAATAATCCACGAACGCCATGATCCGACATCGAGCACCCGTTGCGCCCACGGAAGACGCATTAGCGGATAGTTTCCGGATAGCCCGTCATCCGGCACAATGCGGCTCTCGGGCGGAACTCGGGAAACTCAGGGCTGACTTTGTCCTATCCTCTGCGTTCTTAGGTCACGCGCCAAGGTTTCCGTATAATTCAATTGCTCTCATTGCCGACTCCAAGTTGCGCACGAAGGGTGAGGGCAGTGCAGAATTGCAATCTATGGCAACGCGGCAGGTAGAACCCAGCATTGACGAGTACCTGCGCAAGAGACTAATGCCGGTGGAGGGGACGATTCCCCAACTGGCCGGGATCGATATGTACGGCAACTCCATCCCCGCCGGCAGCGTCGGCGGCGATCTTTTTGAGTACATCAATTTTCAGCAGCGTTACAACATTGACGCGCGCATCGCACGGGCTCTCAAGTTGTCAACGGATTACCTGGAGCCCCTCCCCAAAGGCCAGACTCCGCGAAACTCGGTGGATGCGCATGTGCAGTGGTTGAAGTCCAGGTCGGGATACATCGCTGTCGTCGCCGCAGAGTACAGAAGAGCGAAAGTCTCAGAGCAACTGAGAATCGCCGAAGATCTGCAAGAACTCTACACGACTGCGGGAGTGTTGTTAGTGGATGCGCAGGGCCACGGGATCATCTCGGCGAAGATTGCGTCGACTGTTCACGACACTTTTCACGCATTCATGCTTTCTGAACTCGACCGAAACGGAAAAACAACGCCAGATTTCTTCGAGAAGATTAATCTCAGACTCGCGCAGTCCGTCACTGCCCGGAACGCTTTGGGACGCGATCCGAATGACAATTCGCGTGAAATTGCGACCATGCTGTACGGTGAAATCCGTCCCGGCGGGCATTTTCGCTTTGTAAATTTTGGCCACCCTCCACCGCTAGTATTCTCCGCTGAATACGAAAGGTTCATGGAGATCGACAAGGCCCGTATGGTGCAATTTCTGGCGCTCGGGTTGGAAATTCCCGAAGATCATCCTGACCGGAACAAGTATCTTTCCATGGCGCTCAGGACTAGGCAGATGAACTCCTCGGACGTGGCAGAAATCACACTCATGAGTCCCGGAGACATCCTCTTCCTTTATACAGATGGGGTTTACGATGGCAGCGACGAACAGAACCGGCTCCAGATTGAGCGGGTGATCCGTGAGCACAAAAATGATCAGGCCAGAGAGCTTTGTAACGCGATCCTGGAATATGCGGTCAAGCAGGACGAGTACCGAAGTTGCCCACAAAACGGGGTTCTAGGAAGTGTGCAAAGGGCGGCGATCAGTGCTCTAGAAGGCATAGGGGATTCTTGGCGAGTGAGGTAAAACGCCATGATCCTGTGACATCAGGAAACAGCACTCGATTCGGTCACCCAGTGGATTAGAAGTTTCACGGCCGCCCATGGAAGACATATGGGCGCATAGTTTCCGGATATGCCGTCACTCGCCCAGCGAAGTCACCGTCGGGGCGGGTAGTGGCGCGGCAACATTCGTATATTTTCACCGATGGATTTAGATTTCCCTTTGGTGATTATTTCGACATGACCATCGACGACCGGGGGAAATTACTCAGGCTTGCTGGGCGAAGGGTACGACTGGCTGACGCCGGGTTCGGTCTAGTACACGCGCCAGCTAAGGTGATGGTTGCGCAACCGCGCTTGGAACTGAGAACTCTGAATTTGGTCGAACCGAAGGAAGGAACGGGGCTCATGTCGCTCTCACTGACACAGCTGAATCAGACGACCATCGCTTCAAGCGAAAAAGGGCACCGGTTTTTTGGGCCGGTGCCCTTCAGAAAATTCCGATTTACTTCCCGCCCTTTTTGCACGAATCGAATTTGAAGGAGCCGATGTGCGTGCTCCAAGCGAAACTGAAGTTTCCGGCGAATGGATAGTACTCGTTGGTGTACCAGAACGTGCAATCGTCGGTTGGGTCGAGGGTCATACTGCTGTAATCACCCCACCGCTTATACGACTGCACCTGCACGCCCACGCCGCCGGCAATCACTAATGGGCCTGAAAGAATCCCGGCCGGATCCATCGGCGCTCGACCGGCGACATAAATGCTCGGCGGGAGCTGCTTCCCGGAAGCACTGAATCCCAGAGCCAGATCGCCAACCTTATCCATCGCAACGCTGCCCAGCCAGTAATCGACGGTTGGATCCACGAGAGTGCCTTGCTGGAACACGGTGGGTGCGCCGCCGGGGTTACGGATCTCGTACCAGCGAACTCCGCCCAAGGCTCCGCCGGCAACCGTATGGTTCACGACCAGCGATTCATGGTCACCAAAATTGCGGTAGGCCAGGCGGAACATTACGCGGTCGCTGAGTCCATCGACCTTCTCGCCAGGATTGGGTTCGGGGATGCACGCCACTGTCGTTGCGCGAGCGCATATCTCGCTGAACGGAGCAACAGAGACCAGGGATGGACCTGTGAAGGTGGATTTTGCAGGATGCGTGAAGTCGGCGTGGAACTTAAAAAGATTCAGATGGCGGGAGTCGGCCAAGCCGACAAAATAATTGGGACTGCCCGCAGGTGGTAAAGTGCCGCCATCAAGGTCTGAAGGCAACAGACTCGACACCGTCGGCGGCTGCTGAAAACAAATCGCGTTTGCCGCCTGTCCCGCCAGCATGGCATGGCGGTCAAACGCACAGGCTTCCGCACCTGCAAAACCATGGCCGGGGAAGACGTTTATGGTGTTGTAATAGGCGTCCGGCCAAATTCCGTATTTTGGATAGTCCGGGAAGTTAGCTCCAAAATTGAACTCATAGCGGTTGTAACTCCCGGTTGCATCCGAAGTGGTAGAGATAGCAACGCACTGCTCGCTTTGCGTGAACGTGTTGTTGAATTGCAGTTGGCTCACAAGCCAGCGACGGGCGAGGTGATCGTAAAGCACTACTGGGTCTCCACCGTCCGGCGTTTGGAACTCGCAGGCGCCGCCAAAACCGGTCCACAGGGTGTGGATGGCGGCCGGTGCCATCACTTGCGAGCCTGTACTTTTGTCATACACTGCGATCGTTATATTTACGATCTGCACATACTGGGTCGCGCCAGGCGCGCCACGCAAACGAGCGCAGCGTTGAGTCTGAGTGGTTTTCCACGCCGTCCGACCACAAAAAGCGCCTCACCCTGGTCTTTGCGCCGAGTCACATATTCCTTAACCCAATTGAGCGCCCGCGGACTGAAGAACAACACGCGCTCCTTGTTGCCTTTCCCAATGATCGTAGCCTCCCCCGTCTGGAAATTGATGGACGAGCGCTTCAGCGACAACGCTTCCGATATGCCCATGCAGGGAAGTGTACAACCACGTGGTTAGGACTCCAACGGCTGAGGTTCGTCCCGGATAACGATATTGGCGGCGGCCAGCAAGGTTCTTTTTGCATCATCACCGAGTTCGTTAACGATCGACCTCATCTTCCGTATGCCATCCAAGGTGAATCCCTTTGACCTCCCGCTCACTGCGTCAAGATCGATCAGGGCTGTAAGGCTCGCTCTCCGCTCGCGATCGGTGTAGGGGCGCATGGCCTCCTTAAAGTTCTCGTATGCAACTAAATCCGCTGGCTCCAGCCAAGGGCAAGACTCCCACGCTTCCGATCTGAGATAGGCAAAACGATTTCGATATTCAAACGTTGATTCTTTCCCAACGAGTGAGTTGAAGTGCTGGAGCAACACCGCGTCGTAGTCACAGCGATCATGATGAAGGCCAATCACGTCACCCTGATATATTGAGAGCGTCGTCTCGCCGATCTGGTGCATCAGATGTGTCAATAGGACGACATAGGCGAATCCGATCGGGTTCGGCCTAGTTTCTGGGAACTCCTGTACTAGCAGCTCAAGAGGCATATTCCAGCCGTGGATATGCACTGGATTGTTCTCAAAGACTCTGACCATCCCGCGCGAGAAGTCCTTCTGCTCCTCTGGAGTCCAGCCCTCAAAATCTCCCCGATAACTGTTGAAGTCTGCTGCGTGAAAGCGCCTGATCTCTTTTCTTCCCTGGTTTCGCAGTTCTTCGTTCTTCGACTCGATCAGCGCCTGCCAGTCCGAATCGAAGTACACGCATCCCGAGTCGCTTGTTACAACGCAGGACAACTCGAAGACCTTTGGAGGATTGCCACCGCCGTAGCTTTCGTCGATGAAACCTCTCAGCAAGCCGTACGCCTCGCAACGATTCCCCGGACACCTATCTCTGTGAACAGCCGCGTTGCACCACAGAGACTGCAACTATAAATACGGTTGCGCAGACCGACAAGACGATTGGAAACTTGCAAGTCTCCGGCTGTCAACGTAAGTGTTCCGGGAGCACAAGCCTGCCTTGGGCGCAGGGAGGCACAATCGATCGGTCCGTACCATCCCATCCTGGTTAAGTGCATCGATTCCAATCGAGACCAGTGTCAACGCCTGACTGTCGGTCAGCCGTCGAACCTGCAGCGGAACTTCCCAGATGAGGACTTCTGGGGCAGTTGCGGAGCCCTTCGGCGGAGGCCAAATTCTCGCCCAAGAATCCCACTCAAGACCTCCGCCAACAGGGGTCAACGGATACTTCCGTGAAAGGCTGCCACCCCGTCGGGATCAGCGTCACCCCGAAGATCGGAAATTCACATTCGGCATGCGGAACTCGCTTCACGATTCGACTTCTCGATGTCCGCTCACAGCGTTAGGAAACGCAATCTGCCGCGTGAACGGAAATAAGACGCAACCAGTGAAGAGACACGTACTGGATTTCATTGGTTTCTGGAAAAGCGCTTGCAATATAAGTCGTCTTAAGCAACGGCACCTGGAATGTGTTCGCCTGGGAGCTTATCTGCGATGCAAGCGGTGACCATTGTAATCACATCATTCTTCACGATTCTGGTGCCGGGGCAGTCTCTGTGGGTCGTTCGCGGGTCCTCCTTGTGTAATCGTAAGGCATCCGGAGTTATCCCCCCGAGCAAGTAAAGTGCTGCCAGACCCTGCGTTGCGTTTCCCTGAACTCCAGGGCTCAACTCTTCGGTGGTGTAATCTCCCACGAGTTCCACTCCCCAGGAAATCGCGTTCCAAGACGGAGAGTGGACGCCGGGTGTATCCAGCGGCGTAAAAACCCAAATCAGATCATCAGCTATGAACAAATGAGGACCAGCGGACCAATGCTGCGTGTCACGGTAATAGTGTTGTAAGTTTTGCATCCGCTGCTCGCCTGGAACCTGATGCCAGTCCGCAAGCCGGGGGATGAAAGTGTTATGCAGCACAACGAACTGAGGATGCCACAAGGTCAGCTTTATGGTTTGGACGTACTGCTCAAAGTCTGCAGCGGTAAAGCCCCTTCCCACTATTCCTTTCCAGGCAGGCATTTTCTTCCTCGCAATAAATTCTGTCGAAGCGGTTTACTTTTCCATGTTCACCCAATTGGCATCGCTTCCCTGTGTGCACGTCTTAGCGGCGGGGCAGTACTCCAAACCGAAGACCGGATGAATCTCCCAGTTGTTATCTCGCTTTAGGTGAAAAGGCCCTAGAGAATGTTCTGAATCAAACATTTGTACGCCAGTGACACGCACTAACAGTGCCTGATTAGGCGTCGCGGCAATTAACGCCTGGAGGTCCGCTCCGACTAGCTTTGGGTGAGTCAATCGTACGCGCGGAGTAAATTCCGCTGTCTGAGAGGTACTTTCGTTCGCAGCGAGTGTCGGCTTTGTGACCGTAGGATCAACCAGCACGATATGATTATCAGTATCTGCCGGCTTCGCAAGTTTGCAGTTGCACGACTCCTGACTACCCTTTCTAGCCACTAATGCAAACGCTACAACTCTAATCATCTGTCCTTCGCCCAACGTAGTTAGCTTTTCGCGAGTATCGCCAATGTTGAAGCCTGGAACCGGATCGGGCAGCGCCGCTAGGAAGCTGAGGTCTTTGTCAACCGGCGCGTCATTGTCTGTCGCGATGTTCTTTTGCTTATTGAGGTTCGGATCGAGCCTTGGGCCGCACCCTGTCTCTGGGCAATCTGTTATGGTAGCCTCCGCGCCCGTTAGGGCTGCCGGACAGGCTATTGCTACCTTCTCTGCTGTCGTTCCCGAGCCAACTGACGTCCCCGAAGTTGAGACGTTCTTGGCCAACACCCAACCCACGGTACCATCGCCAGCGCTTACGTGGTAGTAACCGGAACGTTTCCTCGTAGACGTAAGCGTTACGGAGTCCCCTTTATGCAGGTTTTCTAGAATGGCGCTGCTGGTATTGGGCGCTTTCCGCAGGTTGCTCCCGCGCAGAAGGGTGCCGGTTTGCGCGAAGCCGGCGAGTGTAGATAACAAGACGACGAAAATCAGTGAGCAAAAGCTTGGGGACTGCAACCTGGGTCTTGGCATACCTGCCTCCAAGAGCACAAATCGACTTCTAACCACGGATCCTGTATCTCCAGACGTGGTGGCGTTGTTGAGTATGCCACTGTCACCATTACAATAGCAATTCGCTGGCCGCTCTCCGTGACAGCGTCGCGCTGCGCTAGCGTCTTCGAAAACTACACGTCGGGGCTGATTCCCTAGCCTTTGTCGCGACCAGGTCAATTCCATCGCAAGGCCCGCTCTATCCGAATGGTGAGTGCGCCCATCTTTTCGGATAGTAAGCCGCGGGTGGGAGGAGCCCAGTAATCAGGTTCCCCTATCCGTCACCGTTAGGGCCAAATAGCATGGGACAAGCGGACTGAGGAGTCGGCACGGCACGGCACGGCTTGCTGACTACTTTCAGGAGTTCCTGCTTGAGACATAATCTTAAGGATTTGATTGTTCTGGGTTCGGGATCAGGCGCTCAAATCGAGTTTCAGTTGACTCCCGGTTGGTCGGCAAGACCGGAAACGATCCAGAAACGCTAGAGCTGTATCGGAAGCGAACCCTCGCGACAGCTTCGGTTGGCTAACCTCAAGAGTTCGCTTTCGATACAGCCGTTTGAGGGAAGCCGCTTTGTTCGCGGCGGACGCTATGGGATTTCAATCGACTTTGGTTTGGAAGTTATTGAAACGAAGAGTATTTGCGGGCCGAGTTTTAAATCGAAGTTCATCGATCTAACCATGAAGCCCAGGCTCACGATCGCTTCATCGTAACGCGAGCCAGGCCATTCTGCAAGACTCGGGACGCTGACGCTTGTGATCTATTCGTATGCACGTCTCGAATCTCCGATGCCGCTTGCTTCGAGCACGCGATAGCGTCCGCCGCAAAGCGGCTTCGTTCAAACGGGCTTCGAGGGAAGTCTGAGGGCGGCATTCAGGGAACAAGAGGTTTTGTAAAACAGGTGAATGCCACTGGATCGAGCAGCGAGAC
>WNFA01001006.1_pt1 | contig 23210 bp, 26 predicted proteins | sample 5400481 | NCBI WGS metagenome assembly WNFA01 (sample SAMN13153340, study PRJNA577476) | soil metagenome | isolation source: 120 cm saprolite under Douglas fir tree site 2 hole 1 replicate 2 | place: USA:California | collected 2015-04-18 | reverse complement strand
AATACCAGTGCCGCTGGCAAGATCGACAACAGTCATCCCAGGCCGTATACCCGCAAGTTCTACAAGCTTCTTTCCGGTTTCACGGTAAATAGGATATGCTTGTGCGTATTTCTCATACATTTGGGCATTGAAGGAATCTGCCCATGCACTGTACATTGTTTGTGCCTCCCGGGCTTCCATATTCAATGGAACGAATCGAGGGAACAAGCTGCTCAGTTCTACAAAGAAGATGGTTATTACTTGCTTTACATAGCGTAACGTGGTTTCACTTGCTCAGGCAAGGATATTAGCGTCCTGCGAGTTTTCGGAAAGACTTGACAACCTTCTACTCTTCGGGTATATTAGTGTCATAGATACACTAACTTTAGCGTATTTATGACACTAAGTGGATCGCCTTGTAAGAACAAAGCAAATAACTATTGCTACTTGGTTAGTTTCTCACGGGGTGCAGGGGCAGAGCCCCTGCCGGAGCGCGAGGTGTCCTCGCAAAATTTCTTTCTTTCAATTTGTGCCGCCGCAGGCGGCACAAATTGAAAACTAAGAAGTAGTACTATCCACTTTCCGGAGAAAAAGGAGGCTCTCTCATGGTCAATCCATCCACTGCGCCTGCACTTTTCAGTGTCCAGGATGCTTTTAAAGGTCCCTACGCCGCTCGTATTCAGGAATTCACAGAAGCAGGCCAACGTGCCGGTTTCACCCCTGCGCACGAGGACCGCGAGAAAATCGCCGTCATCCTCGTTGATTACCAGCACGACTTCATTGATCCTAGCGGAACGCTCTATGTGCCCGGTTCGCAGCATGACATAGCGCGCTTTCTCGCCTGGTTCTATACCAATGCCCACAAAATCACATCCGTGTATGCGTCCCTGGATACGCACCTCCCCTTTCAAATTTTCTTCAGTTCCTGGTGGATAAACCCCAAAACAGGAGAACATCCGCAGCCATTTACTCTCATCACCGTAGAAGACGTCACCAGCATGAAGTGGGTCCCGCTTATCCAGTCAAACTGGTCCATGCGCTATGTCCACCTGTTGAGACAAAAAGCGAAGAAAGATCTGATGATCTGGCCCAACCATACTATGGAGGGCACGCTTGGACATATGCTGGCTGCGCCCATCAGCGAAGCCATTGCCTGGCATAGCGCGGCCAGGCATGCCCAGCCGACCTACGTCGTCAAGGGACGGACGATCCGCACCGAATACTACGGCATCTTCGGCGCTGAGGTACCTGATCCTGACGACCCGGAGAGCGGCCTGAATGTTACCTTGCTTGATGCCGTCATGAAACACGATAAGGTGTACATCGCCGGAGAGGCAAAATCCCACTGTGTGCTAGAAACCGAGCGGCAGCTCGTCGGCCGCTTTGGTCACCAGCCGGACCTCATGCGCAGATTGCACTTCCTCAGAGACTGCACAAGCTCCGTAAAGCATCCTACCATCGACTTCGATGCCCAGGCCGAAGCTGAGCTTGCAGATATGGAACGCCAGGGTATTCAGATGGTCCTGAGCACCGACCCCGTCCTCTAGCTCTATACAGCCTTGCGTACAAATGTGTCCGTATTGCCTTACGCCATTTGACGAAATATCACCAGAACCGAAAAGGAGCCATACATGTCTAACTCGAACTCACAGCAACCTTCTCGCACCAGTATACAGAGTTTGTTCCAGAGTGTACAGGCTGCTCCTGGCCAGAAAGGTTTAAGCCAGGCTGCCACCGAGATCCTCATACAGAACCTGACCCCGGCAACGCTTGCCGGTACTCAAGGCGCGAGCTATGAAACACTGGGCGGCGATAAGGCGTTTCTCTTCGTCCCGGTGCTTGATATGACCGGCAGCATGAGCCACTTCCGCCAGGTTGTCATCGAAGCCTACAACAACATGTTGGCAGCCTTGAAGGGGAGCAAACAGGCCGATTCGATCCTGATGTCGTCATGGACGTTTAACGTTCGCTCGTATCTGCTGCATGGCTACACACCGTTGGAATTCGTGCCGCTGCTGGATGAATACACCTATAGGCCCGATGACCAGACCGCCTTGTATGATGCAGTGTTGGATGCCATCACAGGTGTCGTTGCCTATGGACAGACATTACGTAACCAGGGCGCTCGCACCAGGATCACCCTCGTGGTCTTTACCGATGGTCACGACAACGCCTCCAGGAACAGTGCAAGTAGGGTGCGCAAAGTAGTCGAGGACCTGCTGGCCCTGGAGATGTACACCTTCGCCCTCGTTGGTTTTGGCGGCAGTTTTGCCAACCAGGTAGCCCAGGATATCGGCTTCCCCAACGTCCTTGAAGCGGATGCCGATGCGTCGTCTATCCGGCGCACGCTCGAACTGGTTTCCAACTCGGTCATCAGAGCCTCACAAACGATCATCACGGTGACTCCCACAGGTTTCTTCAGCTAGCATGAAATGTAGGGGCGACCCTTGCGGTCGCCCAGTAGGCATCCAGGATTCCGTAGGGGCGAGGGTGGTTGGGTGGATGCGGGGAGGGCCTTTATGGTCGCCCGCCCCCGCCCTCCTGCCTGTCTCCGTGGCTTCTCCATCCCTTCGATTGATGCGTATTGGGTGACCCTTACACCCACGAGGTGCGCAACGAGGTTGTTGAAGAGCTAATACCTGATGTGGGGAGCGAAAGTCGTGCAGAACTGGATGCCCCGCTCGTGCAAAGTGGCAGAAGCAAAGGGCTAATGGTCTCGCGTCTGTTGAGTAGTATCCGGAGCGCATAAAAGCTTTATGGCGATCACGGATGCGGCCATCCAGCCAAATAACGTTGCAAGCCGCAGGAAGCGCGCCATGAGCGCAGTAGTATTGATGCCACCGAAAAAGAACAGGAGTAGAAGTACGGCGCTCGCCATACAATAGAAAGCCCACCAACGCTCCTTCCGTGCGAGGAATAACCGGACAAATACCGCTAAAGCTGCTGCCAGTACAACGAAGATGAAGAGGCCGCCGAGGGCATGGAGAGCGCCGTGCCAGGAGGGGTGAGTCGGTGCAATAACGCCCGGCGGAAACCCATTGGCGGGGTCGGTTCTAAAAACACCGACCGAAATAAGACCGAGCCCATACGCTCCAATCAAGAGCGGTCCCCATGTTCCGGCCCGGCCGGGGTGCAACCTCCTCCAGAGGCCACCAGCGTAGAGTAGGTTAAGCACTCCAGCCAGCACAAAGTTCACAATCTGAACCCACCCCCACTCACCAAGCGATAGTAGGCTAAGCGGCTGGAGCCGCGGGTTGAAAGCAGGGCGAGTGTAGTCCTGAATGAGCACGGTAAGGATAAATAATGGACCGGCGATGGCTCCGCAGAGCAGCAATATCCTGGTGAGCGACAGTGTCTTTGTTTGCATACTTCCTCCTCCTAGTAGTATGGCATAAGTGGGTTAGCTAAAAAAGACATTTCCGAGAACCATGTTCCATAAAAATAATATACACTATTCAATAGGATAAATACTAGTCAATAGACATTTGTCTGAAGAACTTCTCACTGGAAAAGTTCTTCTTGCCTCTCTGCGGAAAGGAAGGTAGTCCACTAGTATGGCCGCAGTGACGATTAAGCCCACCAGCAGGTGGAGCTTTCGCACACGTGGATGGGCGCATGAACCCTATGACCCTGTCGCCCAAGGCCGTATAATGCCCTTTTTCAGGAGGTTCCTGAGCTAAACAGCGCTTAGAGCGCGAACCGTAAGCACACAGGCCGTGGGTGACAATGCGTCATTGCCCACGGCTTTTTTGTGCCCTGAAGGCCCTTCGTCATTGTGTTGGATTCAACTATCACATCGAGAAAAAACACAAGGATTCTTGACAAACGTTGACTTTTGAGCTAGAATTATGACTAGCAAGTCATGGAATAATTAGCTTGGTCAACTTCTATGCTAGAAAGTTAGAGACCTTACTTTTTCGTCATATGTCTTGATGGAGCGTATATGATCCACACAGGCACTCCCCACCGCTCTTTGAAAGAGCGACAGCGCCAGGAGCGGGCCGCGCTGATCCTGCAAGCGGCCGAAGAAGTACTGGCAGAAAAAGGCTATCACGAAACATCGATGGATGAGATTGCCGCTCGCGTAGGTGTGGCCAAAGGTACCGTCTACCTGCACTTCCCCAGTAAAGAGGATCTCGTCTTCGCCCTGTTCGAGCAGGAGTTAGTAACGTCGCAGCAGATGATCGAACAGGCCGTTGCAACGACCGAGCCTGCCCGTGAGAAGCTGGAGCATATTCTTCAGCACACCTACCAGGGACTGCTTGGCAAGCGCATGCAGTTGCTGCGTGCGCTTTTTAACAGTATGGATGCCCGCCAACTTCTCCAGGAGAAGAAGCTGCATCTGCGTGACCGCATGGAACGGCTGGCGGCCATCATCAGGGGGGTGTTAGAAGAGGGCAAGGCTGCTGGTGAGTTTGATCCGGCCATCCCGACTTCCGTGATGCTCACGCTGTTCTTTGGGTTGCTCTCACCCATGCGGTATGAACAATTACTTATCCGCGAACAGATCCCGCCGGAGGAACTGGTCAGACACGTGGGACGCATCTACTTTGATGGCATTGCAGCGAAAAAGTAAGTGGGAATTACGATCTTACCGTAAGGAGTTTTTTTGATGCAACCTTTCGCCTCGGCCGTGCAGCCGCGGCCCGGTCTTTCCTACAAATGGATCGTCGCCGGGGTCGTCATCTTCGGGCTGTTCATGACCATCCTCGATGGTACTATCGTCACTATTGCCATTCCCCGCCTGCAGAACGTCTTTGGCGCGAACCTGACGAGCGTGCAGTGGGTGCTCACAGCCTACACCCTGGTGCAGGGGGTGGCGACGCCGCTCACCGCCTTTCTCTCCCAACGCTTGGGCCAGAAACGCCTCTACCTGATAGCCCTGGCGGGCTTCACAATTGGCTCGGTTCTATGTGGGTTCTCCGTGAATCTGCCCATGTTGATCTTCTTCCGCGTGGTGCAGGGAGCGATGGGTGCGTTTATGTCGCCACTGGCCATTACCCTGCTCTGGACCGAATTCCCCCCCAACGAACGAGGAACCGCCATGGGTGCACTCGGCGTTCCGATCCTGCTGGCCCCGGCCTTTGGACCGACCCTGGGCGGCTATATAGTAACCTATCTGGGCTGGCAGTTGATTTTCTTCATCAACCTGCCCATCGGCATTCTTGGGATCATCCTGGGGATCATCTTTCTGCGTGAAGGACAGGCTGAACGCCGCGCACGCTTCGATCTCCCTGGCTTTTTGTTCGCTTCCATTGGTCTGGCCTCGCTGCTCTACGGAATGTCCGATGCAAGCACCGCTGGATGGGGATCGACGAAGGTCCTGAGTTTCTTGGTGATCGGGGTCCTCTCGCTGGCAATCTTTGTAGTGGTCGAATTGAATATCGTCAACCGGGGCGGCCAGCCGCTATTGGACCTGCGCGTCTTCGCCAATGCCCCTTTCACCACCAGTAACATCACCAGTATGCTCGTCACCTTCGCGCTCTACGGAGGCCTGTTCCTCATCCCAGTCTACCTGCAGAATTTACGCGGCCTCTCGGCCTACCAGGCTGGGCTGCTCTTGCTGCCCCAGGCCTTTGCCTCGATGGTAGCAGCCGTGGTAGGCGGTCGTCTCGTGGATAGATTTGGTGTCCGCGCGGTGGTAATCCCGGGATTGATCATTCTAGGGGGCGCGCTCTGGCTGCTTTCCTCGCTCAGCCTTAACACCCCCTATGGGACGCTTCAGTTCTGGCTCATCGGGCGCAGCCTGGCACTTGGTTTTTGTTTTCAACCCCTGGCGGTCTCGGCGCTTTCGGAGATCAGGCCCCGCCAGTTGCCCCAGGCGACTTCGGTCAATACCACGGTACGCTTCGTCATCAGTTCCTTCGCGGTGGCGGTAATGGCGACACTGGTCCAGACCCAAACTGCCATCCATTATGCGCACCTGGCCGAGCAGGTCACGCCATCGTCGCCGCTCGGACAACTCCTGCCGAGCTTACAGGCGCTCTTCATGCTGCGAGGAGCATCGGCAAGCGCTGCCTTTGCTGCCGCGATTCAGGTGATCAGTGGGCTGGTACAGCGGCAGGCGAGCATCCTGGCGTTTCAAGATGCCTTCCATATCAGCGTCGCCCTGACGGTAGTCGCAATCATCGCCGCCTGCTTCATACGCTATCGCCGCCCTCAGCCCACCATTACCACAGAGCGAGAAGAAGGAGTAAAAGCAAAAGAAGAGGCGATGCTGGCCGTTTAGCAAGCCAGGGCAAATCCCCTGCAATATAAACGATTGGCTATGCTGCAAGTCCCTCGCGTATAATGCTTGTAGATACCAGGCAACTACTCTGCCGGATGAGCTCATTTGGAAGGGGACCAGGATATGGAACAGTTAACACAAATGAAGTGTACCGCCTGCCGCAAAGGGGAACCAACGGTTACAGATACGGAGATCTCTGAACTTCAACCACAAATACCCGAATGGCATATTGAAGAACGCGAGGGCATCAAACGTTTAGAGAGGGTTTTCAAGTTTGACGACTTCGTGCATGCCCTGGCCTTCACCAACAAAGTAGGCGCACTGGCCGAAGAGGAAGGACATCATCCTGCGCTCTTAACCGAGTGGGGCAGGGTAACCGTCACCTGGTGGACGCACAAGATTCGCGGCCTGCATCGCAACGATTTCATTATGGCTGCGAAAACAGACCAGTTGTATGCATTGTCGTCATGAACCCCTTGGTATAAAGACCAGGGGCTTGTGTCTAGCCTCCACTTGGTTTCGCAAAGCTTCACTGGCCGACACATCACCTCGCACGGTGCGAGGTATAGGGCAGCATGACAATCTACCCGTCTGCAACCAGAACTTGCCGGAAGCAGAACGTTATGCACCTATGGACGTTGTTTTACCCTGGCCGTCCCCATCTTTCAATGGGTGTGTTCAGGAACCGAATTACAGCTTCGGCGGGCAATGCCCTAACTGTCTCTCTCTCAGGGGACTTCTCCCCATCTGCCAGGAATGCCTGGGCAGAGGTCAGAGTGTCTTCAGGCAGCACGTCTATTCTAGTACATGTGTACAAAATGTGCAAGGGTATCCTCCACTGCGGCGGGCAATTCCTCCCCTGGCTGAAGCCGTAGGGCTTCCTTGCCCGAATGTCTGTGAACCATCACGGAGCAGGATGCTGAGGCAGGAAGAACGCAAGCAGCACTGGTAAGGCAACGACCAGCGCAGTGGACCCGAGTGCCCACAGGGCGATGCGCGCACACACTGCCAAATTGTCCTGCTGCCAGGCTGCTACCTGCCTCAACGTGCGCACGGTCGCGATGATATAGACGATAAGGGTCGCCAGAAAACCGGCGACCAGAATACTCACAGCTACCTGTTGCTCGACGAAAAATCCTGCTGTATTTATCAATGTGTGAGCGAAGGTCGCAATGGCCAGCACGACCAGAACGGCGACCAGGAGAAGTCCCAGTGGTATCAATCCGACTAGCGCGCCGCTCGCCGCTTCGTTCGACGCTGGCCATCCAGCCCGTTGCTGCGATCCTCTGAGCTTTGAAGAAGAAGTGGACATGTCTTACTCCTTACTAATTATTTGATACGCTTCCGGTATCTGGTCCGAGAGCCTGGTTGTAGAAGTCCGTCACACGAGTAACATAGACCTGTCCAGCCGTATTGAACGACTGAGCGTGATCCGCTCCTGGAACCAGCCAGGTCTGGACGTGTGCATCGGGAGCGGACCGGGCGGCTGCGGCCAGAACGAACATATTGCTGTAGGGGTTAAAGCTGTCTTTGTCGCCATGAATGAAAAAGAGGGGACGCGGCGCGATGCTGGCGACGATGTCCACCGGACGCACGGCGTAGAAGTCGATCCCATAGAGCGCCTGTGTTGCGAGCAGCGCACCAGGAGTGAACAGCGCAGGCAAGTGGCCGCCTTTGGGTATCTCTCGCTCTAAGATGGAGATGAACTCGGGATAACCGCAGTCGGAGACGACCGCCCGGATAGCTGGCTCTTTGGCCGCTGCGAGTAAGAGCGTAGTGGCGCCCATTGAGATCCCCCAGCCGCCAATGACACGGGGGCGACCAAGTTCGGGAAAGGGAAGTGGACCTGAGCGTAGGAAGTCCACCGCCCCGAGCACATCGCGCTGCTCAAAGTAGCCCAGAGAGAGCGGGGCAGGTGGAGATTCACCCGTCCCACGCATATCGAAGGCGAGCACCGCAAATCCATGCTGTGCAAAGGCCACACTGAGCTTGAGCAGCCCTGCCACTTTATCCGCGCGATTGGTGCGATTGCCATGCACCATGATGATGGTGCGCTGTGAGGTGATCTGGCCGTTGGAGAGCAGGCCAGGGATGAACCAGCCGCGCAAGAGCAGATGATCTTCTCGACTGGGGAAGGTGACAGTGCGGAACTGCATGCCAAAGGCAGCAGGTGTGGCGTAGATGGGTTTCTGCGGGGCGTAGACGAGCTGGGTGGCGATGTACAGGGAAAGGGCAACGTAGGCGGAAGTCAGCAACGTGGAGAGAATCAAAAGCATTGCAACAAGCCTGCGCACTCTCCTGGCAGTGAAGAACCGTGTGACCATACCGATGACCTCCTTGTCTGCAAATATCCTCTGTGTCTTGATGTGGTTTAACAAAATAATCCGGGCATCCGTAGGGCCCGATTTATCGCCGCCACCGCCGATTTATCGGCCCGGGGTGGGGAGTGGAACATATCCCGTTTATTTTGTTAATGTTCATTAATGGTGCTCGCGATACTGTCCGTATTATAGGCCAAAGCAGTTTCAGAGAAGGAGTGTCATTTGTCCCATTTTTTCACCAATGGCAATGAACAAGCACTGTCTCTGCGTGAAAGGAGTGCTTACCTGAGCAACAAAATCACGAGATAAGATATTAGCCAGTTCATAATGGAGAAGCTATGCGTACCATCGTCTCTAACAGATGCTGCAGGGCTTCTCGCGGATCACTGCAGAGGCCTGAATGAATAGGTGACGTTTGAATGATAGTGCTGCGTGGTGAAACGAGCCAGTGAAAACGTTCCGATTGGCTCATGTGAGCAATGGCGCCGGCCTCTGCGTTGCCAGTACAGATAAGCGGGATAAGGTTTAGGTGCCTCTGGACTAGCAAAAGATCGATGTCTGGCGCCAGAGACCTCAGCCGCTCTGTATTCAATTCAATAAGCGCACCCAGAAAACGTTCGGTGCGACAGAAGAGAATCACCCCGGCGTTTATGAACTCCTCCCGCTCAACGCGGGGAACAACTCGAATAATAGCGTAATCAAACGAGCTGGGCACGGGCATGTATCGCTTCCTCCACGAAAATACGCGACCCCTGCAAACGGTCGACAAGGTAGGAAACATAAGCAGCGCGATGCTCATCCGAGCTGGCAAAGCCTGCCTCGTTATCCAGCCAGCTATCAGGAATAGTACTTATAATCTCCCCTAGCAATGCTGGTGTTAGCAGCCTGTGAGATGTCGCATCCGCGTCCATCAGGGCGCTTGCAAAAGGAAGCAGGACATGATCCTTGATAAGTTTGAACGGATTCTGACTCTGCTTCGTATAGTCATTCCACGTGTGGTGAAAGTAGAGGGCCGTTCCGTGGTCAATCAACATGAGTCGCTTATGCCAGTACAACATGTTGGTATTGCGCGCGGTACGATCGACATTGGTAACGTAGGCATCGAACCAGACGATGGCGGAAGCCAGTATCGGATCTACTGTCCTGGCCGCAATCGGGTCAAACGCAATTGCTCCAGGCAGATAGTCAAAGGCAAGGTTTAGGCCAGTGCTTGCCTTGATAAGTGCCTGTATTTCGAAATCCGGTTCGCTGCGACCCAGCACAGCATCGAGTTCAACGAAGACAATTTCCGGTACTTGTAGTCCCAACGCGCGTGCAATCTCACCGGCCACCAGTTCGGCAATTAACGCTTTGACTCCCTGTCCGGCGCCCCGAAACTTTAACACATACAGTCCATCATCATTGGCTTCGATAATGGCTGGGAGAGACCCTCCCTCTCGTAATGGCGTAACGTAGCGGGTCGCTGTTAGCGTTCTCAGCAGCATAGAAGGTCCTTTATTGCAACATCTCACATATTACGGCTCTCCATCCTTGCGAGGGAAATTCGGTTCCCGTAGGGGCGAGAGTGGGGAGGAGTGGCAGGGTGGGCCTTTATGGTCGCCCGCTCGTTCCCCCTCATGGAAGTAGACCCATATTGCGGAATCCGCAAGGGTCAGCATCTCAATCCATCAACACAACCGACTTCAATTCTTGCTCGTCAGCGCTGGCGTCATCTCCGGCAGAAGCTTCCGCCCTCGCTTTGTAGGAGTATTGCTCGGCACGGCCTCCCGGCAACAGCGGCATGGCTGCCAATCCTATGGCTCCTAGGACGAATATAAGGATGTAAACCCAGAACAGACTGTGGGCAAGCGCATCTTGCAGTTGGTGCAGCAATGCAATTGGCAAAGCCGAGCGTACCTCGGGTGTCAGGAGTATATTAGCAGGAGCGACGCCTTTAGGCAAGCGTGCTGACACGTCCGCGAAATGGGCGAAGATGGGGGGAAAACGCAAAGCCATCTGTGCATTGAGGATAGTTCCCATGATAGCAACGCCAACGGTGCCCCCAATGGTACGTGTGAACTGCGTCGAGGCAGTAGCTACTCCACGGAGCTTCCAGGGCACGGCATTCTGCACTGCTAGCACGAATGCTGTGCTGGCAAACCCCAGCCCCGCGCCCATCACCAGCATTGTTATCACGATAAATGGTAACCCTGTATCTGCTGTGAAGAAGGTTATCATCCCCGCCGCAAGAGTCGCGAGCCCCAGGCCCAATATAGATGTTAAGCGATACCCGTAGCGGATGACAATCCTGCCGCTGAGCGTTGATGCAATGGGCCATGCCAGCAAAAATGGACCGAGCACGATTCCCGCGCTCGTTGCGCTGCCGCCTTTTACTCCCTGTACAAAGAGAGGAACATACGAGGAGATACCGAACATTAGCACACCCAGCACAATCCCACCTATACTGGAAATACCGATGATGCGGTTGTTGAAAAGCGTCAAAGGCAAAATTGGATCAGCAGCGCGGCGCTCTTCGCGCAGAAACAGACCAATGAGTACAATAAACAAGGCAAACAAACCAATACTTGGTAGCGAGTCCCATGCCCAGCTCGTTCCACCCTGGAGCAGGGCAAAAAGCAATACCACGATCGCCCCTGTAAGAGTCAACGTTCCAATGTAATCCAGGTGTTGCTTCTTGCGTTCGACATTTTCCTTTAAGTAGATGGTAAGTAAAATGCCAGAAATGAGCCCGAAGGGAATATTGATATAAAAGACCCAGCGCCAGGAGAAATGATCAACGATCAACCCGCCCAGGGCCGGGCCAACGATGCTGGATAAGCCCCATACGCCGCTGAAGAGTCCTTGAACTTTGGCACGCGCCTTCAACTCGTAAATATCGCCGATGATTGTCAGCACGATTGGCATTACTGCTCCCGCGCCCAGACCCTGAATTGCACGGAAGACAATCAATTGCTCCATGCTCTGTGCAGAGCCACAGAGGATCGAGCCGAGCAAGAACAGCCCCGACCCGAAGAGGAAGATTGGTTTGCGTCCGTAGAGGTCGGCCAGCTTGCCATAGATAGGAACCGTAGTAGTGGAGGTAAGCAAATAGACCGAAAATACCCAGGAATAGAGTGAAATACCGCCTAGCTTGCCAACGATGCTCGGTAATGCCGTACCCACAATAGTCGTATCGAGTGCTGCCAGTGACATACCCAGCATCAATGCCACTGTTACTATAATCCTTGCCCGTCTGGTCATTCTAGCGTTCCTCTCGTACCCATTTGTCTACCTAATAATAACAAAATATTCCTATAGCCGTGAATTCTAGCGTGAAGTTTAGATATTTGGATGAGGTGAATTCGTACCTTGTAAGTGAAAACATTTTTACATAGCAGGTCTATTCCCTAATTAGGTGGGGCTGGCCTGACTCTCCATGGGTCTCCATCCATCCGGGTGAACCGTAGGGCCCGATTTATCGCGGCCACAGCCGATTTATCGGCCCTCTCTCGTACATCACCCCAAAGGATGGAGAGCCCATTCCATTTAATAATTGAGGAGATAGGGCGAAAGTGATACAATCAGTGCAAATTTTCTCTGCCCAACGAAGGAGTAGCACTATGGAGACATCGGCGTCCTCTGGTAGTCCCCTTGTAATCCTCAATCCTGCCGCCAATCGCGGCAAAATGACCGCACACCGCGCGGTAGCGCGTAGTCGCGCCGAACGCGAACATGCAGAGTACATAGAAACGACGAAACGAGGAGAAGCGAAAGAACTCGCCAAACAAGCTGCTGGAGAAGGACGACCCGTAATCATCGTTGGCGGAGATGGCTCGGTCCACGAGGTTGTCAACGGTATCCTCTCCAGTGAAAGACGAGTGCCGCTGGGCATCGTCGCCGCCGGTTCTGGCAATGACTATGCGTGGAATACGCTCAAGCTGCCTCACGATCCCACCGCTGCCATCGAGCGCGCATTTACAGGACAACTCGTTGATGCCGACGTCGGTATTGTCAACGGGGAATATTTTGCCAACTCCTTCAGCGTGGGATTGGACGCCGATATTGCGGTAGCCGCGGATAAGATGAAGAAAGTGCCTTTTATGAGTGGAGCCAGGCTCTACTACGGCACCACGCTGAAACAACTCCTGTTTGGCTACCATCGCTGTCCCTGGCTCACTCTGCGCCTGGATGATGGAGAGCAGCTTGACGAAAAAGAAGCGCGGCGCTATGTTTTGATGGCGGTTACCAATGGACCAACCTACGGAGCAGGTTTTCGTATCAATCCCACCGCCGATTATACGGATGGGCTCCTCGATATCTGCACCATCAGCTACACTCCCCTCGGGAGAGCGCTGCAGCTGCTGCCTGTAGTGCAAAAAGGCGAGCATGCCGGATTGCCCGAGGTAACCTTCTACAGAGCCAGGTCGCTACACATCGCATCCCGCCATCCAGTGAATATCCAGATGGACGGCGAGACCACCTGTACAACCAGCTACGACGCCAGGATTCTGCCAGGAGCGCTATGGGTGCGAGTGTAACGTTTGGCAATATGCTCTATGCTCTGTGTCGTCCCCTGGCCTGGGCACTCACCCACCTTGTCTGCCGCTATCGTGTCAGTGGTCGAGAGCACGTGCCTCTTTCTGGTTCGCTCCTGGTCGTCGCTAACCACCTGAGCTGGTACGATCCTATCATCTTAGCCCTCGTGCTGCGACGGCGGGTCTGGTTCTTCGCCAAGATAGAAGTGTTTCGCTGGCCGGTCGTCGGCTGGCTGTGCCGGCTGACAGGCCAGATCCCCGTGCATCGTGGCGAAGGTGATCGTGCCGCCTTGGAGAAAGCCCTGGCTTACTTACGCGAAGGCAAAGCGCTCCTCTTCTTTCCGGAAGGCACGGTCGAACGCCAGGAGCAGATGATAGCCGCTCATACCGGGATGGCGATGCTGGCTGTGCGCACTGGTGCGACTGTCTTACCTGTTGGGCATACCGGGACACGTCGTATTCTCCGTTCGCTTCGTTCCTGGCTTCCGCCTGTGACCATCCACATTGGTGAGTCCCTCGTTCCTGTAATGCCGGAAGGAATTTCGCGCAAGGCTGCATTGCAGATGATCACGCGGGACGTAATGATGCGTATCGCCGGGATGCTCCCACCAGAACGCCGTGGTGTATATTATGAGGTTTAAGAAAATACTCCGGCATAGGAGGGGCGTAGGCGCTCCTTTCTTGTCGGTGGGGTGGAGCGGTAAAAGCCTCGTCCTCCACCGTAACAACTTGATCAGGCGGCAGTCAGCCACTTTCGCCGTTTGGGTGAGACGCTTGCCCGTCTGCGGATCATGCAGGCTCAGTCTTCCCTCCATCGTCCCGCCAACATAGGCTTTGCCCCACTTGGGATGTGCGACCAGCGTGCCGCGTTTGATCCCGGCTGAGAGTGTGCCCCCATAGGGCTTGCGCTTCCCTCCTTGTTCTGGTTCCAGGCGATGGAGTTGTCGCCGATGAAACTGGAGCGGGCTGATGCAGACCAGCCGCGTATTGTCGGGGCTGGTGCGCGCTCCAATGACGCTAGAGGCCAGGCACCACGCATCAATCGCATGCGCCTCCCAAACCTCTGCGGTCTTCTTGCTCGTCTTCTTGAGGCCCAAGTGGTCTCGCACCACCTTCGTCTCCCATCCCTGCTCGATGGTGACGGGGGCCAGTTTGTGCAGGGCGTTGTAAAACCAGTTCTTTCCCACTTCCAGCGGGGAGAAGCTGCGGTTCCACTGCCCTGTTTTCCCTGGACGGGTGGTCGCTCGGATGTCCTCGACCACGAAGACCTGGATCGGGAAGAGCCGGAAGAGAAACCGCGCCAGCCGCAGTTTCCATTGCCAGCGAGCTGATGCCGCGAAGGAGGCAGTTTCTTCTTCCTCTGCCTGCGGTTCTGTCTTGGCTTGCGGCGCGGCATCTTGCGGTTTCTGCGCGTGCGGCGCATGCGGGTGCTCTGCGCTTCCGCCCCCTTCACCCAGGTCACGGCATCGGTCTGGATGTTGGTGTAGGTGTGGGCGGCTGAAGCAACTACCAACGCCTCTTTCTTGCTCCCCGGATCAATACCACAGGCAACTGGCTGGTACTCCCGAGCCTCTGGCTCGACGTTGAGGCGCACGCAGAAGAAGCCGCCCTTCCAGAAGGCGGTCGCCTTGCCGCTTTTGAGCCAACGCCTCGCCCGTGATGGGATCGTTGGCATCAGGGGGTACTGGTCCTGATCAACGACTGGGACAAAGATGTTTGCCATAGTGCTGTAAGCCTCCTTGCGGAGTGAACGATAATCCCTTCGTCACTGACCACCGGAGAGGATGCCCGTTAGGGAGGCGCGGGCAACGTCCGAGAGGCTGCCACGCCCAGGTGGTTCAGTTCCCTTCAAACGCCCTCTTGCGAGAGCTGAGGCAGACTAGTCTCGCAGTTCCCCTTGCTGGCTCCCCGATGGCTGGTCGGTTCGCTTCGCAAGCCCCTGACTCGAAGTCAGGGGTGCTTGACAACTTTAGCATTATCTGATGGCTGATGGGCATAGCTCTGCCAGCGAGCACTGTCCACAGAGCGGCTTGCGCGCAACACAGATAGCGCGCCCGTGGTAAATCATCAGGTGCGACAGGTCAAACCAGTCCTTCTCCGGTATGATTCGCATCAAATCTTGCTCGATCTTTGTCGCGTCCTCGTGCTTTGTCCAGCCAAAACGTCGCGAGAGGCGTGTCACATGTGTATCAACGGTAAAGCCCTCGACGATGCCAAAGGCATTGCCTAGAACGACATTCGCGGTCTTGCGTGCGACCCCGGCGAGGCTTAGCAGGCCGGCCATGGTGCGCGGCACTTCACCGCCATACTCGGTAATGATGCGCTGGCAGGCGGCGCGGATATTCTTTGCCTTGTTGCGGTAGAAACCGGTAGACTTGATGTCCTGTTCTAGCTCCTCCTGGCTGGCAGTGGCATAGTCCTCCACGCTGCGGTATTTGCGAAAGAGTTGCGCAGTAACCATATTGACGCGCTCATCGGTGCATTGTGCCGCCAGTTGCGTAGCCACAAGCAATTCAAGTGGCGTAGAGAAGTTGAGGGTACACTTCGCACCTGGATAGAGGCGGTGTAGTTCTTCAATGATAGCCAGTACCTGCTCTGGAGAGCCCGGCTCGGGTCCGCTGTAGGTAGGTGATGATGCGAGTTCCATCTTTTTCTTCATCTCTCTTTTGAGACTTCTACAACGTCATTATAGCACAGGAGAAGTGCCAGCTCAGTTCACAGGTCCTGAATTGCAAGCTGTTCGCTGCGACCTCTGGCAGAGCAAGCTAGAATCTTACTGACCAGGTCATCTTTCCTGATTCTGCTGGAGTATGCTATGAGCAAGTCATCTGCTATCTTTTTCAGCGCTTCTAATTTCATTTTCCGCAGCCCTGCTTCTGTAAACGGTGAGGAAGGCAACGACCGTTGAGGCAATTCTGCTTGCAAGAGGATTGTATCGCTGCCGATTTGCCGTGCTAGTTGACCGCACTCTACATCTGGCATACGTTTCAGTAGTAGCGCCACATTACCGAGTAGCTCGGCCAGCTCGTGTGTTTTCATCTGTTCAAGTTGCTCTAATGTGATCCTTGTCTTCACCGATTACCTCTTCATACTACTCGAATCGACCTGCCATACATGCGGAGATGTTGAATGCGGGAAATGAATTCGCCTGCGATATCGCGGAATTGCCCTTGTAGCTCGGCCTGGCGCTGGCTTGGGGAGTGCATCGCGCTAATCGGCATGCGGTCATCGGCCGCGGCCGCCACAGCTATGCTATCGCTGATCATGTGTTTAAACACCTTCCCCGGATAGTCGAAGCGTACCCGTTCGCAATACGTCGCATGCAAGCGCGTGTTGGTCTTGATGCGCGTCAAAATGATGCCGCCGAGCACAGGCCCGGTGAAAGCTACAGTGTGATATGTAGGCGCAAACAATTTATTTATTGAACGTTGCAGTAAGCCAATGCCATACGTCGAAAGGAAATCCGGTATTGTTGGCACGACATATGCATCGCTCGCCCAGAGGCTGTTTTTAGTAACAGGATTGAAATTCGGTGGGCAATCACAGATGATATAGTCATACTCGTCGCGTATTTCATCCAGGTACCGCTGCAACACCGTATAGCCAATGAAATCTGACAGGCGCAGATCAACATCTACCAGGTTTGGGTCAGAGGGTAAAAGATCAAATCCGTATACGGCTGCCCGTCCCTGCACCACGTCTGGGACGATGGCATTACGGACGTGAAAACGATGGTTATTTTGTTCAAACACATTGAAGGTAGAACCGTTGACTTCTCGCCAGTGCTTCCAGCGCTCCTGTTCCATTAAATAAAAGGTCGCGCTGGCTTGTGGATCGAGGTCGACCAGCAGCGCTCTTCTTCCATAGAACCTGGCCAGTGAAACAGCAATCTCGACCGCGCAAGTAGTCTTACCTACTCCACCTTTGAAGTTCAGGATCGTCACAATCTTTGCCATGTACCGCCGCCCATGTCATGAAAAATACAAGAATTGATATGTAGCCATACATAAGGACGGGATAGGCCTGTGTACTTAACTGCTGCTGACTTCTTTCCTACGGAGAAAAGTTGAGGGGGAAATGAAGCAGGGTCGTCAGAAAGGTCAGCTCTGTAGCTTTTCTCGTTGTTCTCTTAAAAGCGTTCGCAGGCCATCTGCTTGCCCACGGTTCCAGGCCGCAGAGTGCCCGCCCTGCCCAAGCATAGGTAAAGAACTCTTCTCGCGAATCTGTGCAGCCCGTTCTCTCTGCAAGATCTCGTAAACCAGTTGGCGATCGGTCAAGCGCCAGCCTCTAGCGCGCGCCTGCTCCGCGTACAACAAAATGCGTGTATATCCGGCCTGGTAATCGAGTTCTGTATCCTGTATCGACATATACTGCCTCTCACCCTTGGCAAAGCAGCTCGTATGGGAGCATAGCATCATAGAAACCAGTGCTTTGGATACCTCTGTCTTTATAAGCAAGGCAAGGAGACCTTGTCTGCCTTGCTTACTATACAAAAGTAGAGTATTCCGGCCGCCACTTATTATATCATACTTTGATAGTCTTTATGCGTGTCTTTATTGAGTTGCCTTTTCTTAGTTTCTCCCTGTCAGACAAGTTCCTTGACTTTCCCCACTTTCCCGGCTATGCTTGCTCCTAATAGGCCAATCGCATCGTCTATCTCAGGAGGCTAACTCTATCATGTCTCATCCCCCTGCACAGTATCGACTCATTCCAGAGGTCAAGATTCGTCGCGAGTCTTTCGGCGGCATTCTCTATAAATACGGCTGCGCCGATAGAGGCGCGCTCTCCTTTATAAATTCTCCCCAGTTGATTGAACTACTGATCGCCGGTCAACAGCGGCATAGCGGAGATGTAAGCGCAGCCATTGAGAGCAGCCGCTACTCTGAAGCCAGCAAACAAAAGCTGTATAGCGCCCTCGACGATCTTGTGAAACGCGGCTATCTTCACGTATAGTCTCAAGAGAGGAGTCTTCCTGGTGGCGGAACTCGTGCGTTTTATAGAACGACCTAATCGCGCTCCTGGTCAAAACGTCGACACAGTACACCCACTCGCTTTGGCAGCCATGCAGCAGGCGGGAGGGATGATCTCGCAAAAGCAGGGGCGTGGTTCTCAGCGCTTCCTGCAGGGGGGCCTGTCGGCGCCAATTACCGTCACATGGGAGATTACAGCGGCGTGCAACATCGCCTGCGTCCATTGCCTTTCATCCTCGGGCCGCCGCAGGCCGCGCGAGTTGAAAACGGAACAAGCGCTGGCGCTGGTCGATGAGCTAGCGGATATGCAGGTCTTCCAGATCCACTTTGGCGGCGGTGAGCCATTTATTTATCCTGGTATCTGGCAGGTGCTTGAACACTGCACGGCTCGCGGACTCGTCATGTGCGTCAGCACCAATGGGACGTTAATTACAGCAGAACGGGCTCGCCGCCTCAAGCAGTTCGACCCGCTCTACTTCCAGGTAAGCCTGGATGGCGGCACGCCGCAGACCAACGACAGCATACGCGGAAAAGGCGTCTTCGATCGCGCGCTGCGCGGTCTTGAACTCCTGGCAGCAGATAACCATAGTCTGACGGTAAACAGTGTCTTGACGCGCCACAGCTTCTACGAACTGGACCGCCTCTACGCAATCGCCGCCAGCTTCAATGCAAAACTACGTGTAACCCGCCTGCGCCCTTCAGGCCGTGGTCAGGATGTATGGGCCGATTTGCACCCGACGAGAGAGCAGTACGGCGAGTTTACACATTGGTTAACTACACGCCCCGACGTGTTGACGGCGGATTCCTTCTTCCATCTCAACGCCTTTGGCACAAAGTTAGCGGGCCTTGATATGTGTGGAGCGGCAACTGCCACCTGCTGCATCTGTCCGGAAGGCGAGGTCTATCCCTGTGCTTTCTTCCAGGCGCCCGAGTTCGAGGCCGGTAACCTGCACACGCAGAGCTTCAGGGAGATCTGGCAAAGCTCGACGCTCTTCGACTACTACCGTAAAATGGGTGGTGGTGCCTGCACCGGTTGTGGACAGTACAACGTGTGCCATGGCGGCTGCCCGGCCACAAAGTGGTTCGTGCATCACAAGCTGAACATCAAAGACCCCGAGTGCGTATTATAAGGTCAAGGACCCTATCCCCTAGATGCGGTTTCACAAAATAATCCGGCGTATGGGATGGGCGTAGGTCCCCGCTTTATCGTGGGACCGCGATGATGCGAATTAACAACATAATCCGGCATACGGATGGGCGGGTACAACAACATTAACTGGTGGAGGCCTGGTGAACTGAGCGTGATTTTCATGATTTTTTACTCTTGACCACCGTTTAATGTGGCTCTACCGGATGGGCGTTGTAGGTCCCCGATTTATCGAGGGACCGACATTTATGGCGCCCGTGGGTAGGGCAAAACCCGCGGGAATGTGTTAATCTCCATGAAGGAGATAGGCTTGTAGAATGTTGAGCGTGACGGAGTTTCTATGGACACCGCCTCTAATCCTTCCCATCGTATACACCCGCAAAAGGTCCCTTTCCGGGAACGCGCGTTTGTCGCAGGAAATTTCATCGGCGTAAACGGCTATCGCGTTAACCAGGCCGCGCTCGCACAACTGATAAGCGGAAATGGTTATCACATTCACGAGACGCCGCATTTCATGATCTGCACGCAAACGCACTCTCCCACCATCCTGGTGCACAGATTTGCGCCGGCGGAAATAGATGCCGACCTCGGGCGCTGCTTTATGCAAGAATTGAAGCCTTTAGGCCTGCTGGCACAACCACAGGACTATGGCGCTATCTTTGCGGCTGTGGTAGGCTCCCTCTCTCCCGCCGATCCTCAACGCGCCTGGCATCTCTTCGGAACAAATACCCTGCGGCGTTATCATCATCTCCTGGCGATGGAGAGTGAGCCTTCTCAAAGTGACTCGCCTATCGCTGTCTTTTCCACTACCTCAGTTCTTCCAGGCCAAACTCCTGGCGGCAATTCTCCCCAGAGTGATTCACCTATCGCTGTCTTTTCCACGTTGTACAGGCGTGTATGCGAGCTCGTCGTCGGCACTGGCCTTCTGGACGCGGGCTGCTCGTTTGGCTTCTTACCCCTGGTTGTCGCCGAGCGCATTCCTTCGCTTACAAATGTGGTTGGGGTCGATATCCGCACAGACCCTTTCCCCGTCGCAAGAGCCATAGCCGCCGAACGACACCTGGCAAACGTTCAATTTACGCCTGCTGACTTGCTTGCCGGTGACTTCACTTCCATCGGGCGTTTTTCTACTGTGACCGCCCTTCATGTGCTCGAGCACTTTAGCGAGGAGGCCATGTATCGCGTGCTCGCGAACCTGCTAAAAGTGACCGGGCAGCGGCTCATTATCGCCGTACCCTACGAACCCGGAGAACCCGAAGCGGCCTATGGACATGAACAACTCTTCACTCGCTCAAAACTCGAAGAGCTAGGTCACTGGTGCCTCGCACAATCAGGAGCAGGCCAGGCAACCTGCGAAGATTGCGCCGGTGGCTTGCTCTTAATTGACAATCCCTAACTCCCCTCCACATCTTCTATCAACTCAGATGTTGGAACTCCTAGAGTCTGGGCGATCTTGTGGAGAGTCACTATGTTGATCTCATAGTGAGGATCACGCCATATCCTCTTGATGGTGGTGAATGATATGTTCGTAGCACGCGAGAGAGAGGATTGATTAAATCCCTTGCCGATGGCTACTTCTTTAATACGTAATCGGTACATGAAACCATTGTAACAGTACTCTCAAAAGCAGGGTATTGCTTTTCTCATGTATACGCTCTATACTCTACACTATACTGTTAACACTTTAGTAACCAGGAGATACAGAGTATGAGCAACATGAGATGTGATACGATATCCATCGGCTCTATCATTCAGTACGTACTCCGGACTTCACAGCAACCAGTCAATCCCAACAGGCTTTGGCGTGGAAGAGTAGAGATGGTCATAAGAAACGCATATAATGTCACATTCCAGGGGAGCAATGCTCATAGTGCCTGCAATATGTTTGTCCAGCAATATCCACAGCACTATTATTTACTTACCGGGGTGGAGTTAAGGTTACTGTCACCAGCCGCAAAGTAAAAAAACAGTTCCTCTCGCACGTCTTCCCAGGAGGAGAGAGGAACTGTCATTCGTTTTTTTAGAGAAAAACGAGGGCAACGGTAATGAGAAGACCAATCACACAGGCCAGTATCGTGCCAATGAGAAACCCTCTGAAGTGCATCCCGTAGTTTTTGTATCCAGCCATCCCCTCCGTCCCTGGAAGCATCATGAATTTCGGGGTAATGGTACACACGATGAGCCAATCCAGGATCAGCCAATCCACGAGGTTAAAGAGGAAGATGACGCCTGCTGCACTCAAGAAGATTTCCACTGCATTCCCCTGCGCTGCTTTTATAGAAAGCGCGGCGGCCAGCGGGAAACCGAGCAAACAGAGCCAAAACGGAATGCCCCAATAAAGCGTCTGTCGCTTTTCCTGATCCGTTTGCGGTGGCACGGCTGCTTGCACGTCTTTGGGATAGCTGCGAAGCATCAGACGAGGATTGACCAACCCCATGCCAACAACGATGGCTGAGAGAAGCAGGGACGCTGGGATACCATAGAGGAGAATGAGAAAGAATACGTTCATTCCTTTTTCCTGCCTTCCTGCTGCTCTCGGCCTCCTCGCAGCAACCGCGCTGAATTGGCAAGGATGCCCAGATCTGGCAACGACTGCGCCGCAGCCGCCAAGATGGGTGGCAAGAGGCCTATGGCCGCAAGGGAGAGACCCACCACATTGTAGATGGCGGTAAAACCGATATTCATCCTCACCACCCGCATCGTCCGCCGAGCAATGGCAAAGATTTCCGGCACCAATCGCCAATCATTACGCATGAGTGCCATATGCGCGGCGTCTATCGCGACATCCGTTCCAGCCACTCCCATCGCGATTCCCACATCGGCCTGTGCCAGGGCGGGCGCATCGTTGACGCCATCGCCGACCATGACCACCGTATGCCCTTTGGCCTGATACTGCTTGACCAGGCGGATCTTGTCTTCGGGCAAGAGGTTGGCCTGATAGCCAATCCCAAGTTGGGCGGCCAAGTTCGATGCCACACGCTCGTTGTCTCCGGTCAGCATTTCGATGTGCTTGACACTATAGCGCCTCAGCTGTGCAAGCGCCTCTGGCACTTCCGCGCGCATGGTATCGGCGGCAGCCAGCAGCGCAAGCAGGGCCTCAGTTCCTGTATCTGAGCGTCGAGAACGTGGATGAAGCGTACCACGAACTGCTGGAAAAGGGTCTCAAGCCAGTCAGCGAGCCGCGAAATCGGCCTGGAGGTATTCGTGAATTCATGCTTCGTGATCCTGACGGCTCTCTCGCGAGTCTTTTTCAGAAAAAAGTAAGTGAACAGGGAGAGAGAAGGACATCACTCTGCTTTGCTGGCCACGTTTCGTACAAACGAAACGTGGCCAGTCTGTGCCCTGGCAACCGTGCGAACGAGACGAGCTTGCGGCCATTGTTTCCTCAGGATGTGGTATACTCCTCTCGTGTTGGGGAACTCATCCTCGATCCCCAACCGCAGAGAAAGGAGACTATGCCCAAGCCGTCGCAATACGCCCTTGTCTGGTCACATGCATCCCAGCATTACGAACTCCACACACAAGGACAACTGATTCAGTGCTTTCGCGAAGGCGAGGAAGCCACGTTCTCGCGCTGGTTAGATGCGAAGCCCGGCCTCGTGGAAGCGGCTATTGGTACGCCTATCAGAAACAGGGCCGACAGACCCGGAAACGCTACCTGGGCCGCTCAAACCAGGTGACGTTCGCCCGCTTAGAGCTGGTAGCGCATATCTTGACAAACCGACCTGAGCCCTTCTCTTTTGCCCCTGAGCCTGGCACGCCGTCATCCGAGGCGCAGGGAATGCTGCTTTCCAGTAAACTCTCTCCACCTCGCTTGCCGCACGCTCTGGTGGAGCGCACTCGTTCACGCTTGTCTCGGCTGCTGCTGGCAGTGGCAAGACAACGCTGCTCGCGACATGGGTAGCATTCCAGAAGGCGCAGGCAAACAGCGGAAGGGCACAAGGAGCCGACCAGGCAGTGGCCTGGCTCTCCTTTGAGGAACTAGACGATGATCCGATCCGCTTCTGGGACCTGGTCATTGCGGCCCTGCGCCAATGCCGCCCCACTCTT
>WNFA01003484.1_pt1 | contig 23262 bp, 18 predicted proteins | sample 5400481 | NCBI WGS metagenome assembly WNFA01 (sample SAMN13153340, study PRJNA577476) | soil metagenome | isolation source: 120 cm saprolite under Douglas fir tree site 2 hole 1 replicate 2 | place: USA:California | collected 2015-04-18 | reverse complement strand
TACAGCTTTACGCTGCGTCCATCTTGTGTAATCGTCTTTTCGACCGTGGTGACGCCGGACATGTCCACCGTTGTTCTATTCTGCAATCCGGTGAGAATCTCCTGCGGTTTCGGCTGTGGCAGCTCCCAGAATGGGCTGCTGTCCTTGTTGAGTTCCGCGAGAAAGGATCGCACTTGTGGGTCGATCCGAGGGTCGCTAGCCGGGTTTGGCGTTTGGGCTGTTGCTAGTTGAGTCATGGCGAGAATTCCTCCTAAGGTAGTAGTGATCAAGGTCCTGATGCTTTTCATGTAACGTTCCTTTCTCCCGAGAGGCCACAGGATTTCGGGCACACGAATGCGCAGGAATCCTCAGACTCTCCAGGATTTGATTTAATTGCTTCTTGCTTTATTCGAGTGCATCGTCCCATCCGGCATCATCCTTCAATATCGTTGCCGTCTTCGTTTGGTTTCCGTCCCACCACGCTTCGAGCTCTTCTGAGGGCTGCACGCTCGCGGAGCATCCATTTCCTGATGTAAGGCGAGCAGTGGAGCAGTCCGATGCCCTCCGCATAGCAGAGATTGAGAAACCGAACACCTTCGAGATCCACGAGATCCACTTCCTCCAAATCGAGGACAAGACCTGGACTGCTGCGGACGATCTCGGCTTTCACTTGGCCGATGTCTTGACATCTCAACTCCCCGCTCAGGCGAATTCGCGTTCTGCGCTTGCCGGAGATTTGCTCAATCTTCAGCGTCATCTGTCATGGGTCCGATGCCCGCACATTGGAGGGCAACTGGGTAGCCATTCTGAATTGGTTGAAGAAAAGGGACTTAGGGGAGGAAGGAGATACTCGTTTGCGAGCGAATGGTGTTCGATGGGCAAATGCTCGAGGACAGTGAGGGCGGGCGAGAATCAGTTCGAAGGTCGGGTTTTGAACCTGTACTTATCAATTCCGAGACGTCTGATCTTTGCCTCGAGAGTAGCTCTCGGGATACTCAGCTTTGCTGCCGCACCCGTCGGCCCGGCGATCGTGCCGCGGCTGTCCGCGAGGGCAGCTTCGATCATTTCCTTCTCCTGATCAAGCAGTGCGCCTGTCATTCCGCGTGTCGGAGCTGCGACTTTTGGCTGCTTCCGCTTAAACCAGGTATCGTCGACGGAGAAAGTGTCACTGTCAGTCAGGATGACCCCTCGCTCAACTACGTTCTGAAGTTCGCGAATGTTTCCCGGCCAGGTATACGCTTGAAAAAGCCTGAGACTCTGTTTAGCAATAGTCCTGAATTTCTTCCCGGTTTTCTTCGCAAAGCGGTCAACAAAATACTCCACCAGCAGAGGAATGTCCTCTGCTCTCTCCTGCAACGATGGCACGGTGATCGGTACAACAGTAAGCCTGTATAGGAGATCTTGCCGGAACTTGCCCTGCGCAACGAGCTGTTCCAAATCCCGATGAGTGGCCGCTACAATTCTTACGTCTACAGGAACTGGTTTGTCGCTTCCGACACGTTCGATTTCACGCTCCTGCAACACGCGCAAGAGAGCAACTTGGATCTCCGCTGGAACATCGCCGACTTCATCTAAGAAGATTGTCCCTCCATTAGCTGCTTCAAACCGGCCCAGGCGCCGTTGGGTCGCGCCGGTGAATGCGCCCCTTTCGTGACCGAATAGCTCAGATGCAATCAGAGAGGGTGGGATCGCGGCACAGTTGACCGCGATGAATGCCTGCTTGGCTCGCGACGATCGCTTGTGAATGGCACGTGCAATCAGTTCCTTGCCGGTACCAGTCTCACCGAGAATCAGAACAGTGGAGTCAGAAGGCGCTACCTTGCGCACCTGAGAGAGCACTCTGCGCAATGGTTCGGAGGAGCCGACGATGTCCTCAAACATGGAGTCGCGCTCGATCTGCTCCCGCAACGCCAGGCTTTCGTTCCGTGATCGCGCATCAGCTTCCGCTAGTCGATCATTTGCTTCGGCTACTTCCTCGTATTCCAACGCGTTCTTCAGGGCGAGTGCGATTTGGTTGGCTACCTGGTCGAGGAATTTGACATCCTGTTTGGCGAAGGCTGATTCGCGTCGACTGATTAGCTGAAGAACACCTATCGGTCGACTCTCGCTCAGCAAGGGGAGAAAGCAACCCGACCGTGTTTCCTCATTTCGAACAATCGATGAAAAGACCGCTAGTGCTTCGGAATTCCAATTTGCGTGGACTTCTGAGAGATTATTGAGGATCACTGCTTTGGCTGTGCGGAATGCCACGCCAGCTGATGAACCCTCAATTGGAAAGACGGTGCCTTCCTTGAAGAACCCTTTACCCTCAGGGAAGTCGATCAGGTGCTGACGGAGGTTTTTGCCACAGCTCTCTGGGAGTGCCAATCCGACGCACTCGCAATTGAACAGTCGCCGAAGCTCGCTTGATACTACGTGAAATACCTGATGAAGTCCGCAATGAGCGGCCACGCGGTTGTTGAGATCTAACAGCAACCGCAGTCTATCCTTTTCCCGCGATTCGAGTTCAAGTCGTTCACGAAGCCGTTCTGCTTCTGTCCCCTTGACTTCAGGTTGAAGGACCGGTTCCCGACAAATCATGTACCTCGATGCAGGCTTACCGGTAAGGAGGGGACCTTCGATCACCGAAATCTGAAATCGCTCGCCGCCTTTGCGTATGCACACCGATTGTGTGGCGGCAGTACCTTCCGTAGGTTTCGATACCGCTAAGATGTGCGCCTCCTCGCGAGATTCGGGAGGAATGATGAGAGAGGACAGATCCGCATCGACGATCTCCTCCTGCGAGTACCCGAACATCCGGACGAATTGCCGGTTTGCCCGCACGCCACGACCACGCCCATCAACGAGCACTACGGCGTCTGGCATATGCTCGAAAAATTCGTCCAGAACTGTCCAGGATCCGATCTCTGTTTTGCTCTGTCTTTGAGACGGAACTTCCAGCTTATGTGAGCACACGTGGCCTCCGTAATTGGCCCGTAAGTCAGAGAGAAGTCTACCCCATGAGTGGTCACACCCGCATGAGATCTTGCAATCGCATATACTCTAGCGTCGCCGTTCTTCACGAGCGCTAATTCGCCGAGTCACTCGCCGACGCACGAATAGGTAGCGTTAAGTCGGCAAGTGTTTATTGAAACGAATGCGGGTCGCGATTTCGACTGGCGCCGACGTGCTGATCCATCCGCTACGGTTGCGTTTTCCCGAGGGTCGGCAAAGCCGGCGTTAACTACTTCGTGAAGATTGCCGAGAGACCATTCACCGAGTTCGCAGAATTCGAAAGACCTGAGACGTCGGTATTTTATGTGAGAGTGATGTTCGCAGTCGGAGACATCAAGTCTCAAGCCACTTTGCACAAGGTCGATTTGTTGGCAGGCTCGAAGCCTCAACTGGACGGTGATCTGATGCGGAACTTACTCTTGCTGGCAACGATGCTGTCTTTCTGTTTCGGCGCGACTGCTCAGGTACCACAGAACAAACCGCCGCAATGTCCACTTAAGATCTCGCTCGTTCCACCGGGACCTCTCGGTGAGATTGATCAGAGTTTTCTAGACAGCTATTGTACCCTGCAAGTTGCTGTGTTTGCGCATCAAACGCCGTATGTAGTCGTTTCGGGTAGTAACCTGATACTTCATTGGGGTGCTGGCAGTAACAAAGAACCTGATGAGCAAAAGGGGATTCCGGACACGTATCACGCGTTAAAAGATGTCGCACACGTTCCTTTCAGCGTCTACCTTCTTCTGATGTCTGTCGAAAAGGGTTTCGTCACGCTGGATCAGCAGAAAACGGCGCTCACCACCCTGAAGGACAGAATGGAAGCAGCCAAGTCGTCTTTCAATGCAAATTACTTTTCTAAAGAACAGATCGAACGCCAGAAACAGATTCTGGATGCGTCGGAGAATTTAGTTGTTAAAGTCTTGAACAATGGACAAACATCCCGGACCGTACTCGCGGCGTTCGCTGCCGAGATGGGCCCTCTCATGCTTCAGAACGCATGGGATGCGGGCTGCGAACAAATCAAAACTACGCACGCGCAGATGATGGCGTGGCAAAAGAAGTTGACTGCGGAAGAATGGGCAAACTTAATGGTTGTCAATGTCGCTCGACATCAAGCCCGCTATAGGAATGCAGCTACTCAGTACTTTCACTGGTTGTTCCAAGACAACGGACCAGCGTGGTCCTATCCCGGTGAAAGTATGCGTGTCATTTTTGCCGAAACGCTGGGCAAAGACGGGACATCCATCGATGAATTAACCACCGTGGAAATCGACGCTGACGCCAGCCAATCGTTTTTCAAAGATCGTTGGCGGATGAGTGAGGATATACTGAGCAACGGTGCGGCAGATTGTATTGCGAAACTGCCCGATAAGGACCGCATTTACACAAAGATCGATAATCAAGAGTAGTCGCAGTTTCAGCATTTACGTCTGGATTGCCAGCAATCGGCCGCGCATCTTCGGGTCACCGATGAAGCCGTGCCGAACGTGCAAAAGCGAAGCTTGCCCGGCCCGCTCTCCTGCTGAACTCTCTGTAGACGACGCGCAAAAGCGGAGTCCAGCCGCAAAGCGGGCGCCGGCGTCTCCGACCTGCGGAGGACAGGAATGTTCGCAGGATCAGTTTCAGGCGGTAACTCAACGCCATTCCAATGAGCTGATGGCTCAAACCTGGAAGGAATCTAGGAAGCGGTCCTGGATTCGCGGACTAAATCGGCATTGCCGACAATAGGGAGTCAGCCCGTCAATGAACACAAGGCGTTTATTGTAACTGTGAAAGCCTGACATCACTGACCTTCTGCAAAGCCTTGCCGTAGGTGTATTCCACCGTGCTGAATGCGCTGACTCTCCTTACAATGAAGCCGCTTCACTCCTCGCGGAGCAATATCATAGGATCAACCGATAGAGCGCGTCGCGCCGGAATCCACGTAGCCAGAAGCCCCAGCAACGCCATAGCTAGAAGAACGCCAGCCAATACCAGCGGATCGCGGGGAGTGGCCTGATATACGATGAGAGCGAGCACTCGACTCGCCAGAATTCCAAGAACCAATCCTGCTGCGGAGCCAAAAGCCAGCAATTTGACCGCCCGTCCTAACGCTGCCTGTAACACTTCCCTGCGCTGCGCGCCGAGGGCGACACGAATTCCCAATTCCCGCAGCCGCTTGCCGACCGAATACGCAGCCATTCCAAAGATGCCCGTAATCGACAGCATCGCGCCCATCATGCCCAGCACACCCAGCGAGACCGTCGCCACACGCGACGGAAACAGAACGACGTTCAGCAGGCCGTTCCACGTATCGATGTCGACGGGCAGCCCTTCATCCAGCTCGCGCAGTTTACTCCTCATGGCCGCGACCAGTTGTTGCGGATCGCGGCTCGAGCGCACCACGATATAGGACTGACTCGACGGCGATCGCAGGAATGGGAGAAACATCGCCGGCTCTTGATTTTCAGTGAGGCTCAAATATTTTCCGTCTTCGACAACCCCCACAACCTGGACGCGCGTTCCATCCTGCATCTTGTAATATCGGCCTACGGCGTTCGTGACCGAGCCAAAGATCTTGCCCGCAAACTCCCGATTGACTACGGCGACGGCAGGCGCGTCTTTGTCGTCATGCCAGGAGAAACCCCGGCCCGCCAACAGGGTGGTGCCGGCCGCATGAAAGTACTCGGGAGATACGTCGTACCTGAATGGCATGGCAGCCGCACTCGACGGCCTCAGATCCCTCGTTTCTTCGTTGAAGACATTCGCCCTGCTGCCGGCGGCATAGACTAAGGGAGGGTAATTATTAACCAACCCCACTCGCTCTACGCCAGGAATCATTTCTATCGCATTGATCATGCGCTTTTGCATGACCGGCACTCGGTCGCCGCTATAACCGGCCATGGTCAGGTTTGTACCGACGAGCATCGTGTTCCGCGGCTCAAAACCGAAGTTGCCGTGCAGTGAGCGCAGCAGTCCACGTACCGCAACCATCGATGAAGTCACCAGCAAGCCGCAGATGGCAATCTGAACGACCAGCAGCACGTCGCGGACCGTCATCCGTCGCCCGACCCTGCCGCTGGATCCCGCTTTGACGATCTCATAGGGGTTGGCCCGGAGCACCTGGCGCACCGGAACTATCCCGAAGAGGACTCCGCTCACCAAGGCCAAAACTAAAGCGACCACGTAGATTTTCGCGTCCGGGCTGATAGGCGCATGGATGGGAGCCCCGGGAAATGGCTGCCACATGCTCAGCTGGTGCAACAGCACGACGCTGCCCCATAGTCCGACTGCGCCTCCGACGAGCGAAATCAGCAGGGCCTCGGTAAACAGCCCGCGCAGAATGCGTTTGCGGCTCGATCCGAGTGCGAGTCGCAGAGCAACTTCGCGGGAACGGTCGGCGGCGCGTGCCGCAAACAGACTGCCCAGGTTGGCACAGGCAGCCAGCAGAATTAAGCCTGCCAGCAACATCAATCCCGTCATGAATTCCCGCACTGCCCTGTCAAAAGAAGTAAGGCCTGCCCGTCCCAAGGTAGAATTTTTTTGACCAAACTCTTTGGGATAGGTCTTTCCGAGGTACGCGCCCACAGCGTTCAGATCGGCGACAGCCTGAGCGGGAGTAATGCCCGGCTTCAGATGTCCCATCGTCTCAAAAATCCCATGGATGTTCCCGCGCGCGCTCAGGAGATTTCCCCCGTCCACCTGCTCCTGGTTGACGATCGGCATAAAGAAATCAGGAGAGACAAACAACAAAGTCCCCCGGAACTCCGGCGGCGCTACACCGATGATGGTGAAAGGGTGCTTGTTCAACTGAACCGTGCGGCCGACCACGCCGCGATCGTCCTGAAAACGGCTGTGCCAATAGGCGTAGCTGAGCACCAGATACGGGGCGCTGTTGGGGCCGCGCTCATCCGAGCTCTGGAAGAACCGGCCAAGATACGGGTGAACTTTTAGCACGTCGAAGTAGTTCCCAGTCGTTGCATAGCCCGAGGCGCGGGAGGCATCCTTGCCCGTGTCCAACCCTACAAAGGCGAAATTAAAAGCTGCCAGATCATCGAAACTGCGGTTGCGATCGCGCAGATCGACATAGTTGGGATACGACTGGAACCCGGGGTCGAGCCCGTACTCGGTCCCCCACAGGCTTTCAGGCTGAGGCACATTCAGCGGGCGCAGGATCAGAGCATCCATCACGCCGAAAACCACGGCGTTTGCCCCGATTGCCAGGGCCAGCGTCAAAACCGCGGCAATCGTGAATCCGGGCGACTTGCGCAACTGGCGAAGTGCGAATCGCAGATCCTGGAGCAGGGTGGTCATGGTCGTCTGCGTAACGATATGGCTACACGGAAGAAAGGGCAATTCGAGAGCCAAAGTGTCGTGACTGCAACCTTATCAGAACAAAGCGGCTTGCCGGGTCTCGAAGGTGTATGGAAACCGAGTTGGTTGTCCGGTTTCACCACAGAGTGTCCGCGAATGAACAGGGACGGCGACGATAGCGTCGCTTCCGTTCTCAGTTGACGACAACAAGGCCTCGCGTGAGCTGAAGTCTTCCGGATGGTAGGCAGTCCGGACGCAACCTAGCGATAGAACTAGGACCAACAAAGTCGACATGGCGGCGGGAATCCGGAAGTCGGTGCCGGGCAAGGATATTCGATGCTAGCGCGTTTCTCGGTATCAACCAAGCTCAAGTTTACTTCCGAATAGCCCGTGTCTGGCCGCTGGGCTTGCCTTCGTGAGCACTCGGTTTGCTATAGGGTCCTAATCCGACGATTACGAGAATCCGTAGATTTCCGAAATCTCGGTGCTAAGATTTCGCCGGTGGGCCTTTTACCGGAGCACCTCAATGTCAAGTTTCAATCCTCATCTGGGAAGAGAATTGCAAATGATTCGCGGCTACGGAGTCGCTGTTCTCTCAGTTTTGGGAGCACTGTTGATTTCACATTGGCGGTTCTTCCACTTGGAATCTGCTCCCGTGTCGCTGTTTCTTTGTGCCGTGATGTTCAGTGCGTGGTTCGGTGGCATAGGTCCGGGATTCCTGGCTACCGTCCTTTCGGTGCTCGCTTTCTACTACAGCTTCCTACCTCCAGTTGACTCATTCATCGCAAAACCCAGCCAGGTACCACGATTCCTTATCTTTATCGTGTCAGCCGTGTTTGTTGGCTCCTTGAGTGTTGCGCAACGGAGAACCACTGAATCGCTCCGACGGACGCGGGACGATCTGAATGAAACAGTTCAAGAGCTCAAGCAAGCCAACGAAGCGCTCGGTAAGAGCGAGGCGTATCTGGCCGAGGCACAGACACTAAGTCAGACAGGCAGTTTCGGCTGGAACGTTTCCACCGGCGAACTTTTCTGGTCAGAAGAGAGCTTTCGGATTTTCGGATACGAACGAACGCGGGAACCCACCGTGCAACTGGCCCTGGAACGGGTCCATCCCGAGGACGTTCACGGTGTGCAGGAAGCGCTCGACGGCGCCTCTCACGGGAAAGATCTGGATTTGGAATACCGATTGGTGATGCCCGATGGTTCTATCAAGAGAGTCCACGTTCTGGGTCGCGCCTTAAATCAGGAAATGGGCAAGTCGTCTTTTGTTGGAGCGGTGATGGACATCACCGCCATGAAGAATGCGTTTGACGAAATTCAAATATTGAGGGACCAGTTGTACAAAGAGAACCTGGCCCTTCGCGAAGAAATCGACATCACCAGAATGTTCGAGGAGATCGTTGGTTCATCTCCTGCCCTCCAAGCAGTACTCTCGCAAGTGGCGAAAGTAGCACCCACTGACTCGACTGTTCTGATCACTGGGGAAACAGGTACCGGAAAAGAGCTTATAGCTCGCGCGATTCACAAACGGTCACAACGGTCCTCGCGCGCCTTCGTAAGTGTCAATTGCGCCGCCATTCCGCGCGACCTGATTGCCTCGGAACTGTTCGGCCATGAAAAGGGCGCTTTCACGGGCGCGACTCAGCGACGATTGGGCCGCTTCGAGTCGGCCGAAGGTGGCACGATCTTCTTGGACGAGGTCGGTGAGCTACCGGCAGAGACGCAGATCTCTCTGTTGCGAGTACTGCAAGAACGCGAATTTCAGCGTGTGGGTGGAAATGAGTCTTTTCGGATTGACGTCCGAGTAGTCGCGGCCACCAATCGTAACTTGGAGGCTGCTATCGTTGAAGGTGGATTCCGCGACGATTTGTTCTATCGGCTGAACGTGTTCCCAATCGAAGTCCCTCCCTTGCGCCAACGCAAGGAAGACATTCCGTTGCTGGTGGAGTACTTCATCGATCGCTACGCGAGCAAGGCTGGAAAGAAGATAACAGGCATCAATAAAAGAAGTCTGGAACTACTTCAGTCTTATGCCTGGCCGGGCAATATTCGAGAGCTGCAGAATGTGATCGAACGGTCTGTAATCATCTGTGATTCGGAGAACCTTTCGATCGACGAGACTTGGCTCGGTCGACGCGCACTTTCTGCCGATTCGCCGGCACAATCGTTTTCCGAGAGGCTCGCCGCTCAGGAGAAAGGGATGATCGAGGCGGCACTAGCCGAAAGCAACGGCAGGGTATCTGGCCCCTCTGGAGCTGCGGCTAGGCTCGGCATTCCGCAGTCGACGCTCGACTCCAAGATCAAGTCTCTGAAGATCAACAAACAGCGGTTCAGACGGAACTAGCCACCTCACTCGGGCCCTATCTGGCACTACTCTCCCTTCCATCACCAAATGAACTACGCGGTCAGCCGAGATCTCCTTGGAAATTCCTAAGCTAGCTCCAGACCAGGGGAAGGTCATTCCGAGATTTCGGAAATTTCCGAGTTATCGTGATCGACTGTCTTCGTTAACAAGCTTGTTTTCATTTACTTATCGCTTGGCGTTCGAGTTGCATTTGTCAAGTGCGGAAGGCCAAACGAAATGACGTTACGAATTCAAAGATCGGTCGAACGGAGGTCGGTTGTTTTCATCCTCACTGGTCGAATCCAAGCGGACCAAGTGCCGGATCTGGAAGCCCTTCTGAAATCCGAATCTTCAGACCGCGATATCGTCCTCGACCTGAGACACGTAAAGCTCGTGGACCGAGATGCTGTGCAGTTCCTGGCAGGCCGCAAGGCCGCGGGCACCGAGCTGAGAAATTGCTCGGCGTATATCCGAGAGTGGATTACGCAAGAGAAGAAGGCGATGCAACGGAAGGAAACCGAAGACGCAGCAGGTTTAGCTGGCTAGGGGAATCTATATGTGGATTGTTAAGCTCGCCTTGAGACGGCCTTACACGTTCGTAGTGCTGGCTATTCTGATCTTGATCCTGGGAACGCTTTCAGCGCTTCGCACTCCCACGGACATTTTCCCCAACATCAACATTCCGGTAGTCAGCATCATCTGGAATTACACCGGGCTCGCACCGCAGGACATGGCGAACAGAATCATCACCCTGCAGGAGCGCAACCTGACCACCACGGTGAATGACATCGAGCATCTGGAATCGCAGTCCCTGAACGGCGTTGCAGTCATCAAGGTGTTTTTCCATCCTGGTGCGAATATCAGTACTGCGATAGCGCAGATTGCGGGCCAGTCCCAGACGCAGCTCAAACAGCTGCCCTCCGGAACCACGCCTCCGCTGATCATTACTTACAGCGCTTCCAGCGTTCCGATTCTTCAACTCGCTCTTTCCAGCCCCTCGCTTTCCGAGCAACAGTTGAATGACTTGGGGTTGAACTTCATCCGGCCCCAACTCACATCTGTACCTGGTACGGCTATTCCGTATCCTTACGGTGGCAAACAGCGGCAGGTTCAAGTGGACCTGAACACCGCTGCCCTGCAAGCAAACGGGCTCTCTCCTCTGGATGTGGTGAATGCGATCAGCGTGCAAAACCTCATCTTGCCGGCCGGGACGGCGAAGATCGGCACCTTCGAATACAACGTGAATATGAATGGGAGCCCGACATCGATCCAGGAACTGAACGATCTCCCCATCAAGACCATTGGAAGCTCGACCATTTATATCCATGACGTGGCGTTTGTGCGAGACGGGTTCCCGCCACAAACCAATATCGTGCGCGTCGATGGAAGACGTTCGACGCTGATGACGATCCAAAAGATTGGCAATGCTTCCACACTAAACATCATCGCTGCTATCAAGCAGCTACTGCCGAGTGTCAAGAACACGCTCCCATCAGACCTTCAAATTCGTCTGCTGGGAGATCAATCCGTCTTTGTGCGAGGGGCCGTTGTCGGCGTGGTGCGAGAGGCACTCATTGCTGCCTGTCTGACCGCTGCCATGATCCTTCTATTTCTCGGTAGCTGGCGCAGCACCCTTATCATCGCCATCTCAATTCCCTTATCTATTTTGTCATCGATTATTGCCCTCAGCGCACTGGGGGAGACCATCAACCTCATGACCCTAGGAGGCCTGGCGCTGGCAGTTGGCATTTTGGTGGATGATGCAACGGTCACCATAGAAAACATCCACCGCTATCTCGCCGAAGGGAAGGACATAGAAAAAGCCATTCTTGATGGCGCTCAGCAGATCGCAATTCCGGCACTGGTTTCAACGCTGAGTATTTGCATTGTATTTGTGCCTATGTTCCTTCTCACCGGCGTTGCGAGATACCTGTTCGTGCCGCTCGCCGAGGCTGTGGTATTCGCCATGCTGGCTTCTTACCTGCTTTCGAGGACCCTGGTACCGACGATGGCCAAATATTTCCTCAAGGCTCACGAGGAAGGAACTTCACACGAGAGCAAGAACCCCCTGGTGCGCTTTCAAGCATGGTTCGAGCGCGCTTTTGAGAGCGTGCGGAATGTCTATCGCGGACTGCTGGAAACATTTGTCAGTCATCGCCGAGTCTCCGTCGCAGGCTTCCTCTTGGCCTGCCTCCTCTCCTTTGGTTTGGTGCCATGGCTTGGGCAAGACTTCTTCCCATCCGTCGATAGCGGTGCATTCACACTGCACATGCGCGCTCCAACCGGAACGCGGATTGAAGAGACTGCTGCCTTGTGCGATCAAGTGGAAAACGAAATCCGCAAGCAGATACCGCCGCAAGAGTTCTCAGGCGTTATCGATAACATTGGACTGCCGTACAGCGGAATCAATCTTTCCTACAGCAATTCTGCTCCCGTCGGGGCGCAGGATGCGGACATCATCGTTACGCTGGCGGCGAAGCACCACCCCACAGCAGGCTATGTGCATAACCTCAGATTGAACCTGCCGCGGGAATTCCCAGGGGTTACGTTCTATTTCCTTCCATCTGATATGGTGACGCAAATCCTGAACTTCGGGCTGCCGGCACCGATCGATATTCAAGTGGTGGGCAATGACCTGGAAGCTAACCGGCAATTCGCGGACAATCTTTTGGCGCGCGTGAGGAACGTTTCGGGGACATCCGATCTCCACATCCAGCAGACGTTTAATCAGCCGGACCTTCACATCGATGTGGATCGTACGAAGGCAGCTTCCATTGGATTCACGCAGCGAGACGTTGCAACAAATCTGCTGGTGACGCTCAGTGGCAGTTCCCAAACCGCGCCCACTTTTTGGTTGAACCCAAAGAATGGCGTGAGCTACTCGATCGCTACCCAAACGCCGCAGTATCGCGTTCAAACATTGCAGGATCTGGATAACATTCCAGTGACGGGCACCGGGAATGCGCCGCCCTCCATACTTGCGAGTCTTGCATCGCTGAGCCGTGGTTCGGAATTGAGCGTCGTGTCGCACTACAACGTAGCACCGGTGATTGACATCTTCGGTTCCGTCCAAGGTCGAGACCTTGGCGGCGTCTCTAAGGACATCTTCTCGATCATCAACGCCAGTCAGAAACAGCTTCCGCGGGGATCGCAGATCATCGTGCGCGGGCAGATCCAAACCATGCGTACATCCTTCACGGGTTTGTTGACGGGTCTGGTATTTGCCATCGCTCTCGTCTACCTGCTGATCTTGGTGAATTTCCAATCGTGGCTTGATCCCTTCATCATTCTCATGGCTCTGCCGGCGGCTTTGGCTGGAATCATCTGGTTCCTTTTCATGTGAGGCAGCCGTCCACGCAGGGTACATGCGTTTCCGGCCAGTCTTAATGACGGCTCTGGCAATGATCATCGGGATGGCACCGATGGCACTTGGGATGGGCGAAGGAGGAGAGCAAAACGCACCCCTCGGACGCGCGGTAATTGGGGGCTTGCTCTTCGCTACGGTGTCGACCCTGTTCTTCGTCCCTGCGGTCTTTAGCGTCATCCACGGTATGCGCCGGCAAGGTACGCATACCGGTAGTGAGGCATAGGTAAAACTTCAAGGAAATATAGGAACTGTTATGCCAATGGAATCAGCAACACAGGATAACGCTCTTCATCAGTATCCCGGATCGGATGTAGCCAAGACAACATCATGGTCGCGCACAAGCTGGATCGTCGCGGGCGCGATTCTCCTGGTTTTTGCAGGAATCCTCGCCTACGGCATCATCTCGCGCCTCCGGCACGCCGCCACGGTGCGTGCTGAAACCACGCAGATGTCGGTGCCGTCGGTTTCCGTTGCTACGCCAGAGCTCTCCGAACCATTTCAGGAAATTGTCTTGCCGGGAAACGTGCAACCCTTCACCAGTGCTCCGATTTACGCTCGCACCAACGGTTATCTGAAGGCCTGGTATGCCGATATCGGAGCGCATGTGAAAAAGGGACAACTGCTGGCCGTAATTGAGACGCCTGAAGTCGATCAGCAATTGCAGCAGTCACACAGCAATCTCGCCACTTCCGAGGCCAATCTTGCGCTCTCGGAGATCACTAAGAATCGTTATCAGGGATTGCTGGCTACCCACGCGGTGGCGCAGCAAGACGTGGACAACGCTGTCGGCACATACAACGCGAACAAATCGATAGTCGAAGCTAATCAAGCGAACGTCAAGCAGCTCGAGACATTGCAGTCCTTCGAGAAGATATACGCGCCTTTTGATGGCATTATCACGGCGCGTAACACGGATGTTGGACAGCTCATCTCGGCTGGCAATTCCGGAACGGCAAAAACCGATCTCTTCCACATCTCCCAGCCCGGGAAATTGCGCGTCTACGTGAACGTGCCTGAACAGTACTCCCGGGCTGCCGCTCCGGGCTTAACGGCTGATCTGACCCTAGCCGAATTTCCTGGACGACAATTCCAGGGCAAGCTGGTTCGTACTTCAGATTCCATCGACTACGCCACTCGCACATTGGTTGTGGAGATCGACGTTGATAACCCAACCGGCGAATTGCTGTCTGGCGCCTACACCCAGGTCCACTTGAAAGTACCCGGACAGACTTCATCGTATCTGGTGCCTGTTTCCGCCCTCATATTTCGATCGCACGGTCTGCAAGTCGCGGTCGTGAAAAATGGTGCCGCTTCGCTCATACCCGTAACGCCTGGCCACGACTACGGGGAAAGGATCGAGATCGTGTCGGGCCTCCAAGTGGGAGACACCGTGATCATAAATCCGCCAGATTCGCTTGTGTCTGGACAAAAGGTGGAGGTTGTCCAGCCCTCCGCTACAACTGCTACAGGAGGTGCATCATGAGCACGACTAGCTATCCAACCGCCCAGAATCGATTCTGGCAATATCGTATGACGACTATTGGTCTCGCTTGCACACTCTTGCTGGCTGGTTGTGCCGTAGGTCCGAAATATCATCGGCCGCCAGTCGCAGTTCCACCGAGCTACAAAGAAGTCGGCGACTGGAAGACTGCTCAGCCCAGCGAAGAGAGTCTCCGTGGCAATTGGTGGGAAATATTCAATGACCCGCAACTGAACGCCTTGGAACAGCAAGTCAACATTTCCAACCAGAACCTTAAGGCCGCAGAGGCGCAATACACTCAGGCTCGTGCGCTCGTTCGCTATAACCGCGCCGATTACTTTCCCACGGTGGCTGCCGCTCCGTCCGCGTCCCGCACCAGGGTCTCCGCCAATCGTCCGCCTCAGGGAGCACCTTCCAATGGTGTCACCTCCAACGACTTCCAACTGCCGATTGAGTTGTCCTACGAAGTCGACGCTTGGGGGCGTGTGCACAAAAACGTCGAGTCGTATCGTGAGGAGGCGCAAGCCAGTGCCGCTGATCTGGCAACGGTCAACCTGAGCATGCACGCGCAACTCGCCTTGTTCTACTTTCAGGCGCGCAGTCTGGATGCCCAGGAACAACTTCTGCAATCGACCGTCGCTCAGTACGAGCAGGCGTTGCAGTTGAACCAGAGCCGGTTTGAAGGAGGAGTCGGTTCCGAGGTCGAAGTCGAACAGGCCAGGACGCAACTGAAGACAACCATCGCTCAAGCACAAGACGTCGGAGTGCTTCGCGCTCAATACGAGCATGCCGTCGCAACCCTGATCGGCAAGTCTGCAAGCTCCTTCAGTCTTGCTCCGCTTCCTCTCCGCACACCGCCGCCCCCGATTCCAACTGGCCTGCCGTCACAACTGCTTGAACGCAGACCTGACATTGCATCCGCCGAGCGACAGATGGCGGCGGCGAATGCCCGGATCGGAGTGGCCAAGGCTGCCTACTATCCACTGTTGAACCTGACCGCTGCGGGAGGCTTTGAAAGCGGGACACTCACCACGTTACTGCAAGGTCCCAGCGGACTGTGGGCCGTAGGAGGCCAGGCGATACAAACGTTGTTCGATGGCGGGCGGCGCAGAGCGGCCTCTGATCAAGCCGTTGCGGCGTACGATCAAACCGTCGCAACATATCGTGAAACAGTGCTTACCAGCTTCCAGCAGGTGGAAGACAATCTGTCGGCGCTACGCATCCTTGAAGACGAAGCTCGAACCCAGAATGAAGCGGTCTTGGCGGCGCAGAAATCGCTGGACCTCTCCGTTCAGCGATATAAAGGTGGCGTTACAAGTTACCTGGAAGTGACCGTTGCGCAGAGTGCAGCTCTCTCTGACCAGGCTACGGCCGTGAACATTCTGGGGCGGCGGATGGTCGCTGCTGTCCAGTTGATCCAGGCATTAGGCGGAGGATGGGACAGCACCAGTCTGCCAGAGCAGCCCGAGTGCTGCGGAAGGCTGGCGATGAGTGCCAATTGATTTTGGAGGATGACACATGAAGAGGAAAGAGCTCGCTGCAAGTCAAGCCGGAAATGTTTCTCTAGGAGACGAAATCTCGGTGCATCATGTTGGTTTTGGCGCGATGCGCCTTAATACAGGGAACGTCCTGTTCGCCAGGTCACTGAGGTTCGCAGCATGAGAACTCTTGCTTTAATCGTCTGCGCAGTCGCGGTGGTGAGTCCACTCGCTGCGCAGCAGCAGGTTATTACGGATCTCCCGGAAGTGAGAAGTCCATTCACTCTCACCGCCGTGTATGACTTTGCTGCCGGACACAATGCATTTGCGTACGCCGGCAAAACTGTTCCGCCCGTGATTCGTGTGTTGCCGGGTGGCGTCATCAAGCTACGTTATGTAAACGATCTGCCAAGTAAATCTGATGAGGAGTGTGCCACAGGCCGCTGCGGCAATATGAGTAATTTGCACTTTCACGGTCTCCACGTTTCACCGGAGCGTCCCCAGGATGACGTGCTCACGATGATGTCAATGCCGGGAGAAATCTTGGACTATAAGGTCGTTGTTCCGTCGTATTCGCCGCCCGGGCTGTATTGGTATCACACGCACCCACACGGAGAAAGCGCTCGCCAGGATCTTGACGGAATGTCCGGCGCGATCGTAGTTGATGGCATCGACAGATATTATCCGGAGCTGCGCCACATGCGTGAGCGTGTGATCATCCTTCGAGATCACGATATCGAACACAGCGACGCTGCCTCTCGCGAGCAGGTCGTGCGAAGAGTTGAGATACCTTCTTCCAATTGTGGAACAGCAACAGAACATAGTCTGGAGCGAGTCCTCACCGCGAACGGCGAGATTCGGCCCCAGATCCCGATCGATCGGGGTGAGCGTCAGTTCTGGCGTATCGTGAACGCCTCGCCTGATCGCTACGCTGATCTTCAATTGAGCGGCGAACAGTTGGAAATTGTGGCTCTGGATGGTATGCCACTCTCGTACCACAGCCAGCATCGCGCTACGCGCAAAGTCGATCACGTGCTTGTGCCGCCTGCTGGGCGGGTGGAGATGATAGTTGTCGGACCGTCCTCGGGTGCCGGCGCTACGCTAAGCACGCGGTGCGTGGACACTGGAGCTGACGGTGATCCTAATCCCGCCATGGTCATTGCCGATGTTGGCCCGGCACACACTGATTCGCCGACGCGCACCATTCCAAGCACAACCGGTCCGGCAGTCTACAAGGAGTTATCGAGGCAGGAAATACAAAAGCTTGAGGTCAGTAAGCCCGATTTCACAGTCACATTCACGGAGGATAAGAGCGGTTTCTACATCAATGGAAGGAAATTTTCGATGGATGATCAGCCGATGTTGCGTGTGCGGGTCGGGTCCATACAACACTGGCGCATCGTGAACTCGACAAAAGAGATACATCCCTTCCACATTCATCAGATTCATTTCTTGGCGTATGCAGAAAATGGAGTCGAGTCCGACTCTCCCGAATGGCTGGACACCGTCAATGTCCCGTACGGGAACGGTTCAGTTGACCTCATAATGGACTTTACCGACCCCCTCATAAGGGGAATGTCAGTATTCCACTGTCACCTGCTGAGTCATGAGGACAAGGGCATGATGGCGAAAATCCTGTTCGAACAGCGTAAGAGGTGAAGGGTGCTGACGTCGGCGCCAATCTAGGATGGCTTCCGCTCGCCGTCCGGAAAGCTCCCGGTTGCAAACGCAACGGTAAACAACCCGCAGAACGTATCGGAAGGTTCTAAGGTCTGGGTGGTGGGACGCTTGCTGAATGCCTGGCTCACCATCTGGCGAAGGCCATACTCGTGGATGGGCTAAGATGGGAGAAGAACATGGGACCCCACCGCGAGTATTACCGACACGACGACGCTCGTTATTCGGTGGATCGGCACTGGGTATCCTCCACACTTTCTATGGGACTAATCAGGCCATCATAAATTGCCTTGCGTTGTTGCTTGGGGAAACTCGGTCGGCAGCGCGCCTGCCCCACCGATGTCACCCTTTCAAGATCCGAGCGAAGAACTCAATCGCCTGACTTACACCGGACCCAAACTTTTGTTTACACCAATCAAGACAGATGGTCATTTGCCCGCTAGAATCTATAGATAAGGTTGTACGTCAAGCCTCCACTAATGTGGTGGTCGTCTCGTTGCATAGCCGAGGTTGCTGGATCGCTAAGCGTGTCGGTTGTGTGAAATCGGTAAACGACGAGGACCGAGCGGAAATAGAAATGGTGATTCGAGGCCGGAGACGGATATGTAAGAGTGATTTCTGGCCCCTGGGTTTCGTTACTCTTGTCAGAACCTGGCAACATGTACATGCCTTGCAGACGGAGCGAATAGGTGCTCCGCATAAAGTCTTTGCCGACCCCAAGGGTTGGTCGCCACCCCTGCTTCGAATAGTTCGTGGTCGAAGTCTGGCTCCACTGTGCCCCGCCGCCGAAGTAGAGGCCATTGCCCAGTTTGTAGAACGCCCTGGTTTGTGCAGATCGCTCGTGTCCACTGCTGTTGTTGATGGTGCCATCGTTCACCTTTCGTGCATTGCCGTAAGCGACTTCGACGCCAGACAGGATATGAGGCGATTCGATGCTGAACCCGCCACCCATAATCTCGGATATTGATTGATACCCGCCTCCATTGATCCTGAAACCGACAACCGCAAACGGGCGGGGAACATACGGGTTGGGTTGCGGCAGCTCTTGGCCGAGAACAGCGGCACCGAGCAGAAGCGTAGAGAGTCCAGGCAGGATCGATGCCACCAGCTGATTACAGATCATTGTGAGCTCCACGGCCTTGGCCTGATTGAGCTTGCTGCTCACAACATATTCATTGTGCTTACATCCGACGATTAGGACTGTTTAATCATGGTGGAACGAAGGTAGGAAGAGGGAAACGGTCGCGAATGGGCGTAACAACTGCGAAGGTTGTTGACTTGCCATCTGATAAAGTTCTACAGCTTGGGGAGTGCAAACAATAGTTTGGGGCTTTCATTCGGCTGCGCGGGACTGACCGGGTTTGGGCCAAGTGACAACACCCACGTTGTCATTCCAGCTGCCGCCACCCCACCCGTAATCACAACTGGAGTTGAATCTAAGACACTACCTCTGGCCGCAGGAGTCGGCCCTCGCTTTCCTTTGCGCGAACCTTTGCGAGTGGCGCGTTGTCCCGGAGACAAGGCCGTTGTGCCAGCCGCATCGGTGAGGTTGACATTGCCCTTCTCCGCGACAACCTCTACTCCTTCGTCATAGGCACGCACCTGAAATACAGTCCAAGCATCTGACGGAGGGACTACTTTAACATCGCCGACTTTCGCCACTGTTCCTGTTCTGGTTGCGATGCTCAGACTTCCGTGATCGAGAGAGAATGCGCTGGCCTCAACCTTAGCCAGCGAATCGGCCAGAATAAGGACTTGGGAACCAACTGAAATGATACTCGCCATACCTCCTTGCGGTGTCTGCACAACATCACCAGGAAATACTGCGCTGCACCGTGGCACCTCACTGCCGTTAAGCCATACCACGCCGTTAGCGTCCAGCAGGGACACACCAGAATTACCAGCGGCTGATGAAATATGAATTAACAAGAGCAGTGTACAACCGAAAGTTTTACCCATACAAAGTCACCTTTCTGAATCGAATGCTATTCACCGATGCTCCTGTTTCTTAGAGGCAGAACGACTACCCTCGATTGCCAACATAAGCGCCGTCTTGGAAATGCGTCGGTGACAAACATCACAACGGTCTAGGTCATCTAACCAACTGGCAACTCGAATACCGTGTTTGTTGGACCAAGGAAGGGGAGCGATCACACATTGCCGTCTCGGGATTTCCAAGAGACCAGGTCGTTTGTCACATCAATGTGTGACGTGAGCTACTGACACCTACTGTGACCCCACTCTACAGTTCCCTCTGACCGGGCGACCAGATCGTCCATCCTCGCCGCCCACTTTGCTAGATCGCTTAAGGTCGTAGGTCTAACGCTGGTCGAGACCAACGAATAGGCAATCAGCATTTCTGGATGAGACCGTGTAATGGTGCGAGCTCTCCCATCTCCAAACTTGTTGACCGGACGGTTTTTGATCTCCAGCGTCCACTCCCGCGCCCACTCATTCGTAAACAAAACGCGAACCCGACCGCCCGCCGATCTGACGCAGAGTGACGATACAATCGTAGTCGATTCATGTCTCAGTAGCGATACGCAAACCCACACATCGCAAAACGGCGATGTGTGGGGCACCCGGCCGATCCGTCTTGCTGGGCAGATTGCCGATTGCGTCGTAGGCGAGGCCTCGGCGTGGGAGGAGGAAGTACGCAGTTCAAACGTAAGTTTGGAGGCAAGAACGATCAGTCATCCACTCATCCGTAAGAAACGCGAATGAGTGGGGCACCCGGCATATGGTGACACGCCCACGGACGACAGCCTATTGCCCACCGCGTCGTAGGAGTAGCTCTCCGTGGTCGTAGCCCCTTGCGCCACCTGCGTCAGCTGATACAGCGGGTCGTAGGTATAGCCTTCGGTAACGTTGTTCAGTTGATTTGTCTTCGAGGTGCGGTTCCCGGCGGCGTCGTAGACGTAGCTGGCGCCGTCAATGGTCGTGCTGCCCGCCTGGTGCAACACGCTCAACAGCCGCGACAGGGAATCGTAGCTGTAGTTGGTGTTGATGCCGTTGGGACGCGTCAGTTGCGTACGCCGGCTCAGCGCGTCGTAGCCAAACCCGAATTGGCCCGTCAAAGAGCTGCTCAGGCTGCTCAGCCGGTTCAGGGTGTCGTAGGTGTAGGTGTTCGTGCTCCCGTCCGGCGCAGTCAACGTCTTCCGGTTCGACGCCGCGTCGTAGGTGTAGGCGTTCGTGAACGTCGGCGTCAGGAACGAGTAGTGGGTGGTGGTTCCGATCAGCCGCCCCATGTTGTCGTAGGCGAATCCGTAAGTCCCGGTGAAGATCAACGGTTGGGAGATAATCAAGATGAAGGTGCGCCCGCAGGAAGATCATAGATCCGATGCGCCGCGCAGGCCACACTTCTCGCAAAGAGCCGAGCAACGGCTAGGGTGATCTTGGCATTGTGGTGCCTGGCATTACAACCCAGAACGGAATCGCGTACACGAGCAAGGCAAGTGCCAACGCAAGGACTCCCAAGTGAGCAAAACTAAATCCTGCTCCCCAGAACGCCCACATGAACAGAAGCAAGCAAACCACCGCGTAGGCAAAGACGAGCCGGACACGGGTTCTGGCTAGGAGTCCGACGATTAAACCGATGACGGCAAAGAGGATTAGGTTCGCACCAATCGTGACAGCGAGGGCTTTCGGTGCTCCGACGTTAGTCTCAATGACCCCCAGCGGCTGAGTGGGCCACAGCAAGAACACCAGATCGCTGACAAAGTTCTCAACGCGGGATGGATGCTGCACCACGTTCCATATCAACGGCCCCAGAAGGCCAGCTCCAGTAAAAACGAGAAGAGACTTTAGAATTCTGCTCATGAGCTTCGCCTCCTACTTCCCCGGTAATCCATCGAAGAACGGCCAAGGTCTCGGGCCGTCGTAGTTTCCAGCCGGCAAGCCGCACTTCTTCATGCAGTCGCGGACGAAACTGGTGCATTGCCGACTGAAGAATTTGTAGTCTCCGGGGTTTGTTTGCCAATCCAACTGGCATTGCATCATGCACTGGTCTTTGTCCTTCGGCGCCGGGATAGTCTTGCACTTTGTTGGCTTATGCTCTGTATCCGGCTTGACCATGCCAGGACTGTCGAACGGGTTAGCCGTTGGATAGAAACCGGATGTGCCGCCCTGCCCTTCCTGCGGAAGTCCAAAGCCAACGTGTCCCCAAGGCTGATTGCTGCTCGGGTAGTAGCAAACCTTGGTGCCGAGTCCGAGCGGGTCCGCCTCCGAGACTGGATTGTTCTCAGCATAACGATAGAAATCGATCCCGCCGTCAAACAGTATCGGATCCTCGCTGAGGAACCTACCAACATTCGGCTCGTAGTAGCGGAAACGATAGTTGTACAGGCCGGTTTCGGGATCGAACTCCCGCCCCGTGAATTGGAATGGGTTAGTGAGCGTGCCTGCTGACCCGATCAGCTTTCCAAACGAGTCGTAGGTGTACGTGTTTGCCAGTGCTCCAGCTGAGTTGGTCAGGGACGTAATGCTTCCAAGGAAATCTACTTGGTAGAAGCTTGTGGTCGAGCCGCGAAGCTCCGAGATCGGCTCATCGATACTCGGGCCTTGCGTGTACCTCGCAAGGACATTCCCCGAGGCATCCAGCTCCTCCAGGGGATTTCTCCCATCATAGAGGTAGTTGACCGTCCCGCTGGCCGAGCCCTTCTGGATTCTCCGCCCGAAGGGATCGTATTTGAAGCTTACCGTCCCACCGGTGCCCGGCAGCACGACTTGCGCCAGCCGGTTGTCAAAATCCCAGGCATACTGCGTCGTGCCGCCCGTGTCCGTCTTGCTCATGGTGTTCCCGTTGTTGTCGTACGTGTACCCCGCCGCGGGAGTCGAGGTCAGCTGGTTTGACGAATTGTACGCGTAAGGTGACACGCCCACGGACGACAGCCTATTGCCCACCGCGTCGTAGGAGTAGCTCTCCGTGGTCGTAGCCCCCTGAGCCACTTGTGTCAGTTGATACAGCGGGTCGTAGGTATAGCCTTCCGTAACGTTGCTCAGCTGATTCGTCTTGGAAGTGCGGTTCCCGGCGGCGTCGTAGACGTAGCTGGCGCCGTCAATGGTCGTGCTGCCCGCCTGGTGTAACACGCTCAACAGCCGCGACAGGGAATCGTAGCTGTAGTTGGTGCTGATGCCGTTGGGTCGCGTCAGTTGCGTGCGCCGGCTCAGCGCGTCGTAGCCGAAGCCGAACTGGCCCGTCAAAGAGCTGGTCAGGCTGCTCAGCCGGTTCAGGGTGTCGTAGTTGTAGGTGTTCGTGCTCCCGTCCGGCGCAGTCAAGGTCTTCCGGTTCGAAGCCGCGTCGTAGGTGTACGCGTTCGTGAACGTCGGCGTCAGGAACAGTAGTGGGTGGTGGTTCCGATCAGCCGCCCCATGTTGTCGTAGGCAAATCCGTAAGTCCCGGTAGGATCGCTGACCTGCTGGATTTTCCCCACCAGGTCATAGACGTAGTCCACCCCGGTCGAATCGGGATATCCCTTGTGGGTGAGGCGGTTCAGTGCGTCATAGACGTAGGAGATCACCTGCCCCTTGCGATCGGTCTTGCTGGTCAGATTGCCGAGCGCATCGTAAGCGTAGGCCTCGGCAAGGGAGGAGGGGAAAGCGGTTTGAATGACTCTGCCGAACGCGTCGTAGCTGAACGAAGTCACATGCC
>WNFA01001844.1_pt1 | contig 23281 bp, 22 predicted proteins | sample 5400481 | NCBI WGS metagenome assembly WNFA01 (sample SAMN13153340, study PRJNA577476) | soil metagenome | isolation source: 120 cm saprolite under Douglas fir tree site 2 hole 1 replicate 2 | place: USA:California | collected 2015-04-18 | reverse complement strand
AACGCCGCTTTCGCCACCGTCAACGGAGCCATCTGTGCCGGTACGTTCCCATCTCGAAACTCATCGGCCAGCACCGCGTCCATCTCGGCCCACACCGCCAGCATCGGCTGATAGCCTCGTGGCCCTTCGTAGGTGTGCAGGGCTTCTTGTTTGCGGCTCTCGATAATCGTGGTGTCCTGATCCACCGTAGCAATCTTCTGCTCCGGACAACGTTCTCCCAATCGCCGGATCAGATCTTGGTTCACTTTTCCTAGCCCTTCCAGTGATTCACTCTCTGTGGGAATGTACGCAATTTGATCCGGCAGTCGCTGCTGCTTGGCTTGCTGAATCTTTTCTTCTTCATGGAAGGCATACAGGAACTTCCGAGCTGCTTCCGGAGAAGGTACTTCGTGCCCGATCAGTTGCCCTAGCCCGGGGTCCGCCCGCAGTCGCTCAAAATCATCCAGGCACTCACCTCCAGCGGCATTCAGAACCACGAAGCTCTCGACAAACGTAGCCTCGTCGTAACCCCGTTGGCGCTCCTTCACCACCAGGTGTTGCTTCACACTGCCCGGTAATCCCAGAGAACGAAAGGCTTGCACCACCAGGGGTAAGCCTCCCAGCGCCGTCAGCATCTCTTCGGCTGGCTTGGGATCGAACTCGAACAATAAAGGTGATTCGGTAGGACACACCTTGCAGGTGAGAATTCGTAGTCTTCGGTTTCACACAGCCTACCGGCGTTCTACGCTGGCGTACGGCCTCATTCAGGCTCCTCGCGCCTGCCACTCTGTAAAACACGTCCCGCTATCGACGGATCGGGGTGGCAGAGAAAATGGGAGGCGCGGGGATCCAAAAAACGGCCAGCGATACCTTCACGAAGCCGCCAATATAAGGCCCGGGGGGATCCAGATGTAGCAACCTTTTCGATGCGGTGCACGCAGGAAACAGATATGATGGCGTGCGCAAATCAAACTGAATTCCGAGGATGGTCACCAAAAAATGAAGAGGCCTGGCCGCTTTTCTTTCGTGCTTGCAGGAATCCTTGCGCTATTCGTGATCGTGGCGCCCAACTACGTACGACTCTATTCGGAGAACAAGGAGGACGACCAGAAACAAAGCTTTCCGTGGATGAATACAAGACTTTCGGCGGATGAGCGCGCGGGCCTGGTGTTGAAGGAAATGATGCTCGACGAGAAGATTGACCTCGTGCATGGCAATGGGATGCCCGGCTGGCGCAAGCCATACCCGACCGCTCATCTAGGCAATGGCGGGGCGGGATTTGTGCTCGGCGTTCCGCGGCTGGGGATTCCGATTATTCAAATGAGCGATGCGGCGTATGGAGTGCGGAACAGCGGGGACAACGGGCGGTACTCGACGGCGCTTCCGTCGAACGTTGCTTCCGCGGCAAGCTGGGATATCCACGCGGCATGTGAGTACGGCGAACTGATCGGGCGCGAATTGCGCGCGCAGGGCTACAACATGACGCTGGGCGGGGGCGCAAATATCACGCGGGAGCCGCGCAACGGGCGAACGTTTGAGTACATGGGCGAGGACGCGATTCTGGCGGGCACGCTGGTGGGCAACCGGATGAAATGCGAGCAAGCGCAGCACGTGCTCGGCGACATCAAACATTATGCGGTGAACGATCAGGAAAGCGGGCGGAATGAAGTGGATTCGATTATCAGCAAGCGCGCACTGCGGGAGAGCGACCTGCTGGCGTTTGAGATTGGCGTCGGAATCGCGAATCCAGCAGCGGTGATGTGCTCCTACAATTCGGTGAATGGAAACTTCGCTTGTGAAAACAAATATTTGCTGACGGACGTGCTCAAGAAAGCGTGGGGGTTCAAGGGATTTGTGGTGTCCGACTGGGCGGGAACGCATAGCACGGTGAAGGCGTCCGCGGCCGGATTGGATAATGAAGAACCGTTCGACGATTTCTTCGGCGAAAAGCTCAAACAAGCCGTACAGGCGGGCAAAGTTCCGGCCGCGGAGCTCGACGACCACGTGCGCCGCATTCTGCGTTCCGAGTTTGCTTGCGGAATCATCGACTATCCAACCAAGAAGGGCGTTGTGGACGTGGAGGGCGGATTTGAAACGGCACGCCGTCTCGCGGAGCAAAGTGCGGTGCTGCTGAAAAATGGAAACGGCATGCTGCCGCTCGATCGCGCAAGAGTACATTCCATCGCGATTATCGGCGCGCATGCCGATACGAGCATGATCTCCGGCGGGGGATCGGCGCAGGTGGATCCCCCGGGCCGCGAGGGTGCGAAGTGGCAGGAACACATCTGGTTTCCGACTTCGCCATTGAAGGCTGTTAGCGCAAAGGTTCCGGATGCAAATGTGCAATTCGATTCCGGGACGAATGCCGAAGCTGCTGCAGAACTGGCAAAGAAGTCGGAAGTTGCCATCGTGTTCGTGCACCAGTGGACAAGCGAAGGAATGGATTTGCCGAACCTCTCCCTGCCGGAATCTCAGGACAGATTGATCGAACGGGTTGCCGCCGCAAATCCGCGGACGATTGTGGTGCTGGAGACGGGGACGGCGGTGACTATGCCCTGGCTTGAGAAAGTCGGCGGCGTCCTGGAAGCGTGGTATGCGGGAAGCAAAGGAGCGGACGCGGTTGCTAATCTGCTGTTCGGTGACGTGAATCCGAGCGCGAAGCTTCCGATGACTTTTCCAAGGAGTGAAAACGATCTGCCGCATCCTCAGGTGGCGCAGCCGCTCCCAGGGACGAAGGGAGTCGGCGAGGACATGAAGACCGGAGAAGCCAAGGCTTCCTTTAGCGTTCACTACGACGAAGGAGTGAAGGTTGGCTACAAGTGGTACGACGCGGAGAATAAAGCGGTGCTGTTTCCGTTCGGCTACGGGCTCTCGTATACAACGTACAGTTATTCCGGGCTGAAGGTGAACGCCGGCGGGGAACCCACGGTGAGCTTCACGGTGAAAAACACGGGCAGCCGGGCTGGAGCGGAAATTGCTGAAGTCTATGCCGCGCTGCCCGCCAGCGCCGGGGAGCCGCCAAAGCGGCTGGTCGGTTGGAGCAAAGTACACTTGAAGCCGGGGGAGAGCAGAGAAGTCAGCGTGATGATTGATCCGAAGTATCTGTCGATCTTCGACGAGGCAGCGGATGGATGGAAGCTTGTGCCGGGCGAGTATTCGTTCCTAGTTGGCGGATCATCGCAAGCATTGCCGCTGAGCGAGAAAGTTATGCTGAAATAGTTTTTCCGGCCGTACAAAGCGGGATGGATTGAGAGCGGATCGGTAGAAGAGTGAAGAAAAATTAAACACTCCGAGCCTCAAATCCCGAGGATGGGCGACTTGCGCACCCGCGCAAAAGAAACGTCATGGCTAAGGAAAAATTGACGGTTTACGAAATGGAAGTGCACGACGCGTGGAAGGATATGGCGCGCATTCCGAAAAACCATCGAGTAGATGCAACGGGAAAGAGAATTCGAAGAGCTAAAATTTGCGACGTAACCATTGGCGGTAAACATGAGCTGCTTGCGATCCGTGGCTGTCCAGACAAGGATGCCAGAGTACTTCTAGATTCTCCGACACGAATTGATCTTGAGGTAGAGATTGGAGCGTCCTACGATGTCGGCCTCCGCCCCCGTCGGGTGGTTAGGCTATTGGCGTTGGGCGTGGGACGCTGCCGACCCTGCTTATCGCGTATCTGCCCAGATAAGTCTGATCTCTCTGTTCTTGGGGGTTTTGGGGCAATTAGCCTCTGGCCGCTAGTTCATCCTTAAGAGCAATGTAACCGATTTCGAGAAATTGGAGGCGCGAGGCGGAATCGAACCGCCGATACTGGTTTTGCAGACCATTGCCTTACCACTTGGCGACCGCGCCTTGGGACTGAGAGATCTGAGTGGCGAAGACCGGAAAGGGGTCTTCGCCGCCCAGCCCTCTGCTCTGTGTTGCAATTGCAGACTTGTTGTCTTACAGAAAGATTCTCCTGAGCAAAGTTTTGAGCTGAACTGAGGCGTAGCATTCTGGCAACGTCAGGACAGGTGCTGCGCCCCTACAAATTCGTGCCGGTTGCTCGAATTGGTGGGTCTAAAGAGCCGCCACTACAAGGGCTGGCTTAGCGAGCGGTGGCGGCCAGCTCGGGTTGGGCAGCGCGAGTTTCGTTGACGATGGGGGCGCCGATCAGGTTGCCCCATTCGGTCCAGGAGCCATCGTAGTTGCGGACCTGGTTGAAGCCGAGCAAATACTTCAGCACGAACCAGGTGTGCGAACTGCGCTCTCCGATGCGGCAGTAGGCAATGACTTCGTCTTTGCCGGTGATGCCTTTGGACTCGTAGAGTTTTTTCAGGTCGTCGTAGGACTTGAAGGTGCCATCTTCGTTTGAAGCCTGCGCCCAGGGAATATTCGCGGCCTGGGGGATGTGACCGGCGCGCTGGGCGGTTTCGGTCATGCCCGGAGGCGCGATGATCTTGCCGGTGAATTCGTCTACGGAGCGGACGTCAACAAGCTGGCCGGGCTTGCGGCCTTCGACGATGGCGAAGACTTCTTCCTTGCGAGCGCGAAGGGATTCGTCAACGCCGGAGACGTGATAAGAAGCGGGCGCGACCTTGACGGGATCCTTGGTGAGCTGACGCTTTTCCTCGAGCCATTTCTTGCGGCCACCGTTGATGAGGCGGACGTCCTTGTGGCCGTAAAGTTTCAATTGCCACAGGGCGTAGGCGGCGAACCAGTTGTTGTTGTCGCCATAAAGAAGGATGGTGGTGTCGTTGGAAATGCCGGAGGCGCTGAGAAGTTTTTCGAGAGTGGATTTGTCGATCAGGTCGCGACGGATATTGTCCTGGAGCTGGGTCTGCCAGTTCCAGCCGACCGCGCCGGGGATGTGGCCCTGGTCGTAGGCGGTGGTGTCCACGTCGACTTCGACGAAGCGGAGATTGGGAGAATTGAGATTTTGAGCGGCCCAATCGGTTGAAACCAGAACTTCGGGATGCTTGTAGTCGGACATTAGATTTCTCCTTTTGCGTTCAGCCTTGAAAATCGCTTGCTTCAATAACAAAAAAACCCACCTGCCAGTTCATTTCTGGCGATGGGTCGGAAAATCGTTTGAGGCTGATTAAAACTCTAGAAGGTCAGCCTCCCCGCGCCAGAAGACACACGCATACAGCACATACAACAGTTGCAGAACTGCGCGTTCTTCTGGGTAAAACTCAACATTTTTAAAGCATACAAGGGAGGCGGGGATTTTGCAATAGTACCTGTTCAGACTGCACGCGTTGCGATTGGGGCGAAAATGGCCTTAAACTGAATCAGTTCTGATCCGTGCGCCCGTAGCTCAGTTGGATAGAGCGTCTGCCTTCTAAGCGCGGCCTCCGGCTCCAACAACTCCATCCAATTTTTCTAACTATCAATGTTTCCAACAAATCGGGGCATCTGCTTTTCGCTCAAAGCTAACCCCAATCGATGTAAAAGATAGGGTTTCTGCACAGTTACTGCACAGCGCCAGCGGGAGCCGGAACGTCTGCTTCGGGAGCAGGCGACCTTAAATACGCACTGACGAGGGGCGCTTACTGGAGCCCTTTAGTTTCCCAGAACCGGAATTATGACTCGGAATAACTTCCGTTAGCCTGTCATTCCGGCGCGGTCCTGAGAGACTCGATAAGCGGCCGGGAACTACCGCCTCATCATCGGCCCCATCGCCCAGCGTCTTGAGCGGAAGCACGACCGAGGCCCTTGACCGGAACTCAATTGCAAATTCCGCGGGCTTAGTTAGAATGTCTGCCTCCCCGCACTCTGCGCAAATCAGGAGGTCCTATGAAGTGCGCCATCGTCGTTCGTTCGTCCCGGTGGTTCCTCTCTGTCGTTTTCGCTTCCTTGTTGGTGTCGGTTGCTCTTGCGAATGGCCCGGATGTGATTAAGGCTTCTCACAGAGATGTTTCGCCACCCTTCTCGCAGATGGTTATCGGCGGCTCGTCCAACGGCAGCGGGAGCGACACCCAGAGTCCCACGGCACGTGCGACCGGTGCGATGATCACCAACCCTAACTCGGACCCGGTGGCGGCGCCGCTGGCTGGCCCGCTTACGGGCGTCACCGTCCTCAACAACTTCGACGGACAGAGCGCTCAGGACAATCGCAACTTGTTCGGTTTCGCGTTCGTTCCCCCAGACACGAATGGTGCTGTCGGCGATACGCAGTTCGTACAGATGGTGAACGTGACGATCGCAGTCTACGACAAATCGACTGGCGCACTACAACTCGGGCCCGCGGCGATCCACGCGCTCTGGACGGGTTTCGGCGGTCTCTGCGAGTTCGGGGCGGAGGCACGCCGACGTTTGCAGATGGGGGCGATCCCGTCGTGCTGTACGACCAATTGGCACGACGCTGGCTTGTAAGCCAGTTGCAGTACAACACCACGTTCACCCAGACAGCGCAGTGCGTGGCTGTCTCTACCAGTTCCGACGCGACAGGCTCCTACAACCGCTATGAGTACGACTTCGGCTCAAACTTCCCGGACTATCCAAAATTCAGCGTATGGCCCGACGCGTACTACAACACCATCAACGTGTTCCCGCCAAACAGCTTTGCCGGGGCAGAGGCCTGTGCCTTCGACCGCAATGCGATGCTCGCCGGAGCGACCGCGAGCGCGATCTGCTTCCAGCAGCCATCGACGGTTTCCAGCTTGCTGCCAGCCGACCTCGACGGCAGCACGTTGCCGCCAGCAGGGGCACAAGATGCGGCAAGACGACCTGGTCAAAATTCGGAAGCTGGTTGTGCTCGAACATTGCAACCTCCCTGCGACGGTAACGCGTCCTAGCCCTTCGCTTGACGGCCTGACTATGGTTCGCCCTTGAGATCGATTCAATGGACGGGCAGTTCTTCGCCGCTGGAATGGGGGTCCCCTGGTAACTCCGACTCCATAAAGGACATACAGGAAGATGTCCCCGTCTTGGGATTCCCGTGAACTCTGCCAGGTGGTACACTCACCTTCCCTGGGCATTCAGCTTTCCGTGCAAGAAGACCTTCACCTCGGCGTGCGGCTCCGTTTTGGGCTTTTCGAGCTGGATCTTCGCGCCGGCGAATTGCGCAAGCACGGCCTGGCAGTTCGCCTTCAGGAACAGCCCTTCCAACTTCTGGCGATGCTGCTTGAGCACCCCGGCGAGGTCGTAACTCGCGAGGAACTTCAGAGAAGACTCTGGCCCGCGGACACTTTCGTGGATTTCGACCACGGGCTCAACAAGGCGATCAGCAAAATACGTGAGGCCCTTGGCGATTCCGCCGAGAGTCCCCGCTTTGTGGAAACCGTTGCCCGGCGCGGCTACCGCTTCCTCGCGGAGGTTAAGGTTGCCGATGCAGCCACTGTTCGCAGCCCCGCGCTCGCCACTCTGCGTCATCGCGTAGAAGAAACCAGTGATCGCCCGGATTTCGCCGGCAAACCCGCAAAGCCCAGACATCTACTGTCGTCACTTGTGTGGAAGACATCGGCCCTCGTGCTCCTTCTACTGGTGGCCTCTCTTGCTGCCTGGAAGCTTCACTCCTGGAACAGCCCGTCCCTTGTCATTCACTCCTTGGCCGTCCTACCGCTCGAAAGCCTCTCGAGCGATGCGTCTCAGGATTACTTCGCTGATGGTATGACCGACGAGTTGATTTCGGATCTCGGCCAGATCAGCGCTTTGCGCGTGATCTCACGTACCTCAGTGATGGGGTACAAACGCGCGCGCAAGCCGCTGCCGCAGATCGCGCGTGAGCTGAACGTGGACGCCGTGGTGGAGGGCACCGTACTCCGTTCCGGAGACCAGGTCCGCATCACGGCGCAGTTGATCGAAGCCTCTACTGACAAGCACTTATGGTCCCAGAGCTACGAGGGTGAATTGCGGGATACTCTGGCGCTCCAGAACCAGGTGGCTAGAGCTATTGCGGATCAAATTCGGATCAAATTGAATCCTCAGGAACAGGCTGTGCTGAAGAGCGCGAAGGTTGTTAATCCGGAATCGTACGAGTCATACCTCAAAGGACGTTACTTTTGGAATAAGCGAACGGCAGAGGGTTTGAAGGTTGCCTTGGCTTATTTCAATCAGGCCATCGAAGAGGACCCGAAATATGCCCAAGCTTATTCTGGCTTAGCCGACACTTATGCGTTGTTGGGAGACTGGCAGTATGCGGTCATGACTCCTAAGGAGGCACTTCCAAAAGCCAAGGTCGCCGCGATCAAGGCTTTGGAATTGGACGGAGCGCTTGGCGAAGCCCACAACTCGCTCGCATTTTGCTTGGATGGCTTCGACTGGGATTTTAACTCTGCCGGGAAGGAATTCGGGCGGGCCATTGACCTGAACCCGGGGTACGCAACTGCTCACCATTGGTATGCCTGGCATTTGAGTCTGCTGGGTCGGTACGACGAAGCGATCGCCGAAATGAGAAAAGCGGAAAACCTGGATCCGCTATCTCTCATCATTAACGCCGATTTGGCGGAGCTTCTTGTGCTTGCGCGTTCTTATGACGAATCGATCAAACAAAGCCGCAAGACGATCGAAATGGATCCTAATTTTGCTCTCGCCCATAATCAACTCGCCCAGGCCTACCTCCAGAAACACATGAACGACGAAGCGGTCGCAGAACTGCAAAAAGCGGCGCAGCTTTCCGGCGGAAGCCCGACGGTCATGGCTAATCTTGCTCGCGCCTACGCCGCATCCGGCAAGAGGAGCGAAGCGATTAAGCTATTGAGTGATTTGAAGAAGCGATCGAACTCTATTTACTCCCATGGTTCGGAGATTGCCGTGATCTATGCAGCTCTCGGGGATAGAGATCAAGCGATGAGTTGGCTAGAAAAAGGCTACGAAGAGCGATTTAACCCCGGAGTTCTGCTGCGACCGGGCTTCGATCCTCTCCGCTCAGATCCGCGCTTTCAAGACCTTGTGCGTCGTCTCGGCCTCCCTCGTTGAGCCAGGGATGATGACGAAAACAAGGAAGCTAGCCGCTGGCGACGCTCAAGATTCTCTTACGGTCAGCGTTAATCCGCCGGAAATTGATAATTCAGTTTAGAGATTTTGAGCTTGAAGACATCCGGTTAGATGCCGAAGCTGGCCCGCAAGTCCCGTAATCCTTGATCAGGCTTTGTATTTGAAACGCTGGATTTCTAGATCCGTCGGTAGCCACAACAACTCCCTTAAGGGTCATGCGCTCGCCCGCCTTCAGGGACTGGCTCCCGGACATGATCGAGTAGGTTTGGTTGTCCTTCTCGTTCGTTAAACTGATTCCGTCCTGAATGGACTGAGTGCAGCCGGTGACATAGGTCTGCGTTTTGTCTGCGGCGTGATGATGGTGTCGGACGAGAAGGGCGATGCCAACGGCAGCGCCAGCCGCGGCGCCAACCCCAATTCCAATTGCTTTGCCAGAGCTGTATCCCCCTGGTGGCGCGGTGTATCCGCCAGTCCCGCCAGTCCCTCCGGATCCACCTGTTCCCCCGCCTCCGCCATACTGAGCGGACGCGGCGGCGCAGACGGCCAGGCAAAGTGTCGCAATTCCAGTGAAGCGTACTATCCAGGTTGAAAGCATTGTGTTCCCCTCTTCTTATTTAGTTAAATTCGAACTTCGAAATCGATGGCTCTGTTTCAACAATGATGACTGAACTTCTATCTGTTCTATTCCACCACTCACTCTGGTGATTTCGGCGCACTCAAGCATTCGTCAACATCCTGGAATGCAGCATCCTACTGCTCGACAATAATTTGGCCCTTCATGCCTTTGTGCCCGAGACCGCAGGTATGGCAACACTTAAACGTATAAGTGCCTGGCTTTTGGGCCAAGAAGTCAATCATGGTCGTTTCACCCTTCTTGAGCTGCCAACAGTCTTGTGCCGAAGTGAAAACTAGCCCAGCGGTGCCATTCGGTATAGCGCCATCCGGAACAACTGCAATTTTGAAACCATGATCGTGGTCGATGGCTGTGATCTTGAGTTGAACTTTGGTCCCGATCTTCACGTGAACTGGTGAGCTTGAGTACTCGTACTTCTTCGCCGTAACTTCGATAACCTGTGCGGCTTGGACTTGGGCGCGGACCGACCCAGACAGCGAAAGAAATATTGCGAGACCCAGCAGAGACTTGGGAACGATGGATAGCGGAAAACGCTTCGCAAGTTTCTTCATTGATCCTCTCAGTTATACGAATACTTTTTTGATATTAGAACCTGCGGCGTGCTTCGTCCGCTTCTTCTGCGAGGCGCATTAGCACGTCCACGATCCCGGTGTTCTTGTTTGTAGCTGGGTCGAGAAAGAGCCCATCATCAACGAAGCTGACGACGGAGGCCACTGCGCCACCCTGCGCCGTAGACGTCGGGCGAATTATGGAAACCGGGCCGAGCCCCGCATTCAAGAACAACGTCGGCTCCGGCATGATCAGGTTGGTTTGGAAGTCGTCAGCGGGGTTGACACTGGTGCCATTTGGATTCGGGTCGACCCCGCTGTTCAGGTTCGGAAACGAAAGATCGCCGTCAGTGATATTGGGAGCGTTGCCGGCCTTGTCGTGCCACGTCTGGAAGTGCATGATCTCGGACCCGCCGATACTCAACAAAATCCGCAAGACCTCCAGATTGGTCACCTTCTGGGCCAGCGCCGGGTAAAGACTGCTGCCGCCTTGCTCGATGAACGCAAAGTGGAAGCCCGCAGTGCTGGCAATGGCCTGCAGGTGGTTGGGGATGCTGCCGTCGCTGTTCAGGATCAGGTCGCCATCGTCCACCGGGATAGCAGGATGCTTCCCCTTTGCAAGGTCCGGAACGGCATTCTCGAACGCGCCTCCGAAATCAGGGTTGGCTGTCGCGCTGCGGTAGCGCATCCACCACGTCGTGTCGACAGTGAGCTGCTTCAAGTTGGTCAGCCGCCCTGTCTGCGGGACGCCACTAACTTTGCTAGGCGGCAGAGTAGCGAATTCGCTCAGGTCGATGGGCTTGGCGCCCCTCGACGCCAGGTAATTATTGAGAAACCGGTGGTGGCTGATTTCGTCGTCGGTATTGTCCGCAATGTACTGAGGCATGTCGCCATCGAGGACCTCTAGAGCTGTAATGTAATTTGGAGCCAGCCCGGTGGCGATTTTCTTGCCGTTGAGTTTCAGGTCGATCGTGGAGAGCCCTTGATTCGTGGCTCCACCAAGTTCCGCATATTGGATCCACAGATCGGCCTCGACTTGCTCCAGGGCACTCAGGAACGTCAGAATTGCGACGTCGCCGTTTGTGATTGGTGCGTGGTCTTGCTCCTCTCTGCCTAAGGCTGCTGACGTACCCGGCAACATCGCTGCACCCATCGTGGCGGCTCCCGCTGCCACCATTCCGTTTTTCAAGAATGCACGCCGATTTGTTGCACGCTTCGCACTGCTTCCTGACTTCTTCATCGTTTTTCTCCCAAAAGAATCGAGTTCGAATCGTTCGCGTCTTGCATTTTGCTGAACTGACTTGAGCTTATTTCACCGTTTCAAGCCCCATCTCTCAGCAAGGTCAAATTTCTGAAAACAACCGGCAATCCTTGATGGCTCAGAATGTAGCTGTCAGTAGCGCATCGTGGCTGCATCCGATTATCTGTCGTCGGGTTCGTCTTTCCCGTGCATGGGAGTTAGAAAATTATCTAAAACAAAGTCTGCTACGTCGCGGCCAAGTCGTTGACCGGTGGTCAAGTCAAAGCGGAAATGTTGTCCACCGAAGATACGGCTGAACGTCGCTTCTTCGGCGGCCGCTGAGATACTTGTGAACGATCGTTCTACTCCAGGGAGAACCTCGGATGTCACGTTGAACTCGGCATGGTCCCGCTCGAAAAAGGAAACCAGCACCTCTGCCCCGGAAGCGCTGATCACCGCATGAGCGCCTGGATAGGATGGGTCTGGAGCGGTCTTGCCGACTTCCGGGAGCCAGTTCGGATCCGCCACGGTTTCAGGGTTGATGCCGGGATCCGCAGCTCGAATCGCGGTCACTGGGCGCCAGAAATTGTAAGTGTACTTGGCGTCGTAGAAGGTGATCACGTCATCGGCGAAACTCAGGTTCAGCAGCGCGAACAACCGCGCACTTTGCGCCGTTGTCAAACCGTGCGCTAGCGAGAACGTTTGCGAAATCTCGTTCCAATAGTTCTGTATGGCCGCATTCCAAAACCGCCCGGTCAATGCCTCATCGGCCGTGGCGGTCGTGCTGTTGACGATTCCCAAGGATTTGATTTGGTTGAAAGCATCGCTATACGTATCGCTGGTCAGCGCCGGGGGAGGGCCGGGCCGGAACTGGCTCGCACGCTCCAGCGCGAACGGCGTCACGCGGGACCAATGTGTGAATTGCGGCTGCGCAGGAAAATTCGGAGGTGTCGATTGGTAATCTCCCGGAGCAGTCCCAAAAACATAAGCAATCGGCTTGGCATTCGAGCCGTCGTTGCTTCGCAGGGCCAGGATGCGATCCGCGACAGTCTGCCCTATACGGACACCTTCCCCCTTGTCGTTGCGATCCGGAATTTGCGCCAGGGATTGCTGTAGTGCGGTATCGAGTGCAGCCTGAAACCCCGGATACAGGGCAACCAGAACTTCATGGGCCGCCGCGGCTGCCGCCGCTTCCTGCGAAGCATCTCGTGGCGCGCCCGAAAGGCGGACCAGGTATGGCCGGTGTGTTCTGTCAATGCTATTCACTGCGTCGTAGATCGCCGCGTGCATGATCGCAAAACTTCGCGTCGGATGGACCGTGGCTGGCTGCGCTCCGGGCGTCCGGACGATTGCAAGAAGTGTTCTATTCCAATGCACAACTACGTTGACTGGCTGCGGGGAGGAGTCTTGTGGACTCTGATGTTTGGCGCCAACCGAGGTGCTGTATGAGCCACTCGCCTGTACCAAAAGACTGGCGCCCAGAAGTGCTAGCTGAAGATAACGGTTTGACATCGAGGATTTTCCCCTTGGTGTTTATGTACAAGAGTGCTTCGAGGTTGTGACAAAAGTTCAGTCACGCCCTCTCGCGGATATCTAACCGCCGGTTTGAAGAAAAAATTCCGTCAAACTCCGAATTAACTAATAAATTTGACCATACTTTGTAATTCCTGCGTGCGACGCAGAACCAAGACTCTTGGCGCCGGCGCGGATCACCGAGGATAATTGGGTCAGAAGGATGGGCATAAACTCGTTGCGCTGTTCGGCACAAGTTTCAATCGGCGGCTTCTCCTCTCCATCGAGATCGAACTTGGCCTGCGATGTGGCGGAGCACTTGATAGGCGGCCAGACGCTCACCACGAGACTTTTCCCGTCGAATTTCGTGCAGCAATTCACGCAGACGCATGTGAGCCCTGTGCAACTGCGACTTCGAAACACCTTCCGAGCGTCCCAGCATCTCTGCGATCTCGTGGTGTTCATACCCTTGGATATCGTGCAAAACAAATACGGTGCGATAGCCCACCGGCAACTGCGCGATACAGCGTCCAAGGTTTATTCGGTCAATCGATCCCTCCAGGAACAAGTCAGGGGCCGCAATACCGATGTTCGACGAGCCGGTGTCGTTGTATGGATCGTGAGTCGCTTCGATCGAGACCGCCGGTAACGATTTCTTGCGCAGGTGCATCAGCACAGTATTGATCACCAGTCTGTGCAGCCAGGTAGAAAACGCCGATTCACCACGAAATGTGTGAATTTTGCGGAACAAGCGCAAGAAGGCTTCTTGAGTCAGATCTTCTGCTTCGGTCGTGTCTCCTACCATTCGCAGGCATACCGCATACACTTGCCGGCTATGCAACCCGTAAAGATATTCAAACGCCGTCGCGTCGCCATCCCGAGCTTGCCGGATGGCCTCGGATTCGCGTGACTTTTCGTTTTTGATGGGTTGCAGGGAGGTGGGGTGCTTCGTCGAGGCGTCTTCGCGCACCGATTGCGAGTTATGCTTCCGGAATCGACGATTTTCTGCAGAACCCCTGACGACCTGCGGCTCTCTTGATCTGATGTTTACGGCAATCATGGGGGCTTGCATCACTTCTTTCCTCAACGCCTCTTCAACATTTTAAGACCACGCACGTTCTCAAATAATTCCCTCGTCGAGAGGTGTTTTGAGGATGCGACTGAATTTGTGAGGACTTTAGTCGCTGAGTTGTAAGCGGTTTTCCAATTTCACCCGTAGACCCCGAGGACGGACAGAAAAACGCACAAATACATAACTAACTTGGTCTTCTGTGGTTGCTCTTCTTTGGTATGCCGACGTGCAAGAGCCCTTCGACGGCCTTGACATCTGCCAGAGCTGGATCAATTTCTTCTGGCAAAATATGGACAGAAAGTACTTCCGGCCCGTTATCCCCTGCGCCGACATGCCGGGCATGACTTCGAAAAACGATCAAGCTGTGGGTTGTCATACTCAAAATAGTTGTCACCTCCGCATCTCGCGGACACTCAATAAGAAAGCGAAATTTGGAAGTGTCCCCATCAAAGTCATCACGCAAGAGTTCCTTCTCCGCGGCCACCCAGTCCTCCTGGTCAAAGCCATGCTGGCAGCCATGCTGCTCAAAAATCTCGTAGGCACGCCTGGCGACTGTCGACTGGATAATCTCCTGATGTCGCTCCCTGCTGCTCTCGACCGTTATTACCCAGTTGTCCAGACACTTTCCGCACCGTCTATCCATTCGAGCACCTCGGTTCCGCCTTCGTTTCTGATTACCCATACTTGGACCGTTCTATTCCAGAGATTTAGAAGTCCCGGCGCTCAAAGATGAAACAAGGACACTCGGTTCCAAACGAATTACGAGGTCTGCGCTCCCCAGCGGAGGACATCATCGAGCAGCACTGCGGCTACCCGGCGATCAGCCGGTGGAGCTGCTCAAGCTCGGCAGAAGCTACGTCGGAAACGGCGCAGAATTCCATTTTGCCTTTTTGCCAAGCAACCCATTGATAGCCCAGGCGTTCTCCCACGCGTGCAGACTCCTCCGGTTCGCGTGTGGGCCAGATGAATACGTTAATTAGATGTTCGTGGCGCGCATAGACGAGCACCGCGACGGTGCGGCCTTCCACAACGTCAAGGCGCCCACCCTGCAGCGCGAATCCGTCGTTCGCGAAATCGCGTACCGGCAGCGCAAATGTGAGTTTGCCCTTGAACCATCCATTCACGGTCTGTTCATCGTTGGAACTGATGCCAGTCAGTTGGCCTGGCTGCAGCGAGTGCACATGCGCATCGACAATTTCCTCGGCAAGTTCGACTTGATAGTCGTCGCTGCCAAGCACGGGACTCATTCTCCATCCCGCGATTGCGAGAAGAAGGAGTGCGGCCGCCGCGGCCAGCCAGTGCCAAAGGAGGGGCTGGGGCCTGGCGGTCGTGGGCGCAACGGGGCGAAGATCGGCGCGAATCTTTTTCCTGAGCCAGGCCGGCGCGGCCTCATAGAGTTGCGCGAGCTGCAATCGCCCACTTAGCAAGTCCAGGTCCACGAGCTCAACAGTGCAGTGGACGCAATGTTGGAGGTGACGCTCGAATTCGGCAGCGCCAGCAGCAGTAAGCTCACCGTCGAAATAGCCTTGAAGGAGGGAGTCGGCGAAGTCACATTTCACGGACAGTCTCCTTACGAGGGGAGTTAACCAGCGCGGAATACAACTGGCGTCGGGCACGGGAGAGCGAGGACATGACGGTACCAATGGGAATCGAAGTGACCGCAGCGATCTCCTTGTAGGAACAGCCCTCGAGCTCTCGAAGGACAAGGATTTCGCGGAAACGGGGCGGCAGCGTCTCGAGGGCGCGGGTGAGGCGCTCGCGATCATCGCCAGCGATGGCAATGGTTTCGGGTGTGGGGCAAGTCTGCAGATGCAATTCTTCGTTGAATTCGACCATCAGTTCCCTCGGGCGATTTTTTTCCAGCCAGGAGTAACACGTATTACGCACGATCTGCAGCAGCCATGCGCGCGCATCCCCACCGTGAAAACCACGAAAGAAGCGGCACGCGCGAAGTAAGGCTTCTTGAGCCACATCTTCGGCATCTTCCCGCCTACGCAACAACCAGCGCGCGAGGTTGAAAGCAGCGTCGATATGGGGCAGCACAAGCTGTTCGAAGCGCAGTCGGTCTTCGGCATCCAAATCGTTCAATTACTTCCCCCGATCAGTGATGCTTCACTTGTCAGAACCGTCTGACCGACGATTTTATTCTCGACGGCCGCTCTCTTCTGACGAACAAGTGAAGAAAGACACGAACGCGGATGAATTTGGAATAAGACGGGCGCTGCCTCGGTCTGGATGAACGCAAGCACGTTCAATGGCGGCGCGGGCAACCCCCAAACCCCGCGCCGCTACTCCCAACGGCACGTGCAGAGCTTAGAGACGGGGCAAAAAAAGTAGGTATGGAGGGCAAGGATGTCCGACAAGAAAAAAGATGAGCTTCTGCACGATCACAACCACGACGGAGTTGACCGGCGAGGCTTTCTGAAGTGCATGGCGTGGGCGGGCACGGGTGCCTTTTGCGTGATGAAGGGCGGGGTACTCAACTCGTACAGTTTGAGCCGGATATCGGAGATTACCACGCCGGACATGATGGGCGAGCTGAGCTTCGTGCAGATCAGCGATAGCCACATGGGATTCAACAAGCCGGCGAATCCGGACGTCGCAGGCACCCTGAAAGCAGCAGTGGACAAGATCAACACCCTTTCGCGCGCACCAGAATTCATGCTGCACACGGGCGACATCAGTCACCTCTCGAAGCCCGAAGAGTTTGATACGGTGGACCAAATATTGAAGAGCGCGACGCCCAAGGATGTCTTTTACGTGCCCGGCGAACACGACGTACTGAATGACGACGGGAAGCAGTTCCTGGAGCGTTACGGGAAAGGCAGCAAGGGCGGCGGCTGGTACAGCTTCGACAAGAAGGGTGTGCACTTCATCGGGCTGGTCAATGTGATGAATTTGAAGGCCGGTGGCCTCGGAACGCTGGGGCACGAGCAGCTCGAATGGATGGAAGATGATGTGAAGCACTTGAAGAAGAGCACGCCGATCGTAGTGTTCGCGCACATTCCACTGTGGTCCGTTTATCCGGAATGGGGCTGGGGCACGGAAGATAGCGCGCAGGCACTGGCATATCTCAAGAAGTTCGGATCGGTGACGGTGCTCAATGGACATATCCACCAGACGATGCAGAAGGTCGAAGGAACCGTGACCTTTCATACCGCGGCGTCCACGGCATTCCCGCAGCCACAGCCGGGCAAGGCCGATTCGCCAGGCCCGATGAAAGTGCCGGCGGAGCAGCTCAAGAGCGTCCTGGGCATTACGAATGTGAACTACGTACAAGGCCAACACGCGCTGGCAGTGGTGGATTCCACGCTGGCGTGAGCGGGCAATAACGCAGACAAAGAAACTGCTTCAAATTTGAAATAGCTAAAAAGAGGAGAAAAAGCATGAGGAGAAGTGTGTCTATTGCAGGGTTGGCAGCGGCACTGGTGCTAGGAACGCTGGGTTTCGGCACAGGTCAGAAGAGTTATGTCGCAAGCGCGCAGGAGAAGATGTCGATGATGGAAGTGAAGATCGATAACTTCACATTTGGCCCGGGGACGCTGACCGTGCCCGTGGGAACGACAGTGACGTGGATCAATAAGGATGACATCCCGCACACGGTGGTCAGCACGAATGATTCGAAGACGCTCAAGTCCAAAGTGCTGGACACGGATGAAAAGTTCTCCTTCACCTTCAGCAAAGCGGGAACTTATCCGTACTTTTGCTCGATTCACCCGAAGATGACCGCCAAAGTCATCGTGCAGTGAGCGAGGAGAAGACTTGCATCCGTTCGACATAAGAGCAGCATTGCTTGCCAAACACGCGCAACACGTGGTGCTGATCCACTTCCCGATAGCGCGGAAGAGGCAGCGCCTGCTGGCTGCGGCTGCCTACTACAACCTGCTCGTCGCGGCGATTGCAACCATACCCGTGGTTGTCACCGGAATACTGGCCTGGCAGTGGGAACTCGAGGGTCAGAAACTGAAAGGGATCCTCTTGACGCATCTGGTGATGGGGTGCGCATCGACCGTCCTGATCTGGGTGGTGTGGTTCATCCATAGGAGATCCCGACGGAACCAAGAAGAGATCCTGCCCGGATACCGCTTGCCAATCGAGGCTGTGGCCGTAGTCATCGTTGCACTGACGGGACACCTTGGCGGCTTTCTTAGTGGAGTGAATGGACCGGGATAGATGTGACTCGAAACTCGTGAAATAAGAGTCGGCTGATCCTCCAACAGGACAATTTGACGCAGCGGGGATTCGGCAAAAAGAGAAGTGCTGGCGTTTGCAAAGAAACATTTGGAGAAGTCCCATAGCGGAAAAGGAGCATGAAAATGAAAACTAAACTTCTGTTGTTGGTTGTGGCGCTGTCATACGCCCTGCTGGTGGTGGCTGGGGATGAGGCCGTATATCCCAAAGAAAAGGTGGCGGCGTTCGTGGTCGAGAAACTCGATTTGACTTCACTGCCGTCCGCGCTCCGGCCGAAGAAGGAAAAAGGAAAGAAGACATTTGCAGATTACGGATTCACGACGCAGACCGTAAACGAAAACGAAGTCGTCATCGAGGCGGCGGGTGGAGTGAGGCGGTTGGCGATCAAGGTTCTCGACCAGAAATCCTCGGGAATCTACGTGTGTGTTCTGGAGCCGGCAGAAAACGGCGCCCAGGGAAAGACGCAAAGTGTAATCCGACTGAAAAGGAAGGATTCGAACGCGTTGTTAAAGGGGCGCGAGACCTTTCGAGAATTTGCTGCGTGCCCTGTGATTGGCGGTAGCGACTCTTCGTCAAACTCGTATTGAGGGGACTGAGGAGTTACGTCGAAACACGGTGTTCCAATCACGTTTGTGACTTTGGGTGTCGTCGCCCCGACAATCCTTGGAGGTGTTTATGGGCGACACCGATGTTCGACCTTAGCACCTCCCTTCCAATTGGCAGAATGCATTCTACCCACAGTGCCATGTGACTTCTTGAGTAAACATGTATTCAACGCAGACGGCAATCTGCGTGGAGGCAATCTGCTGAGAGAAGCATTCTTTGAAACGGCTGCTCCTCGCGCTGCCGATTTTGTCCTCGTCCTGGAAATCGCCATGGGGATAGGCCTATTGATCGGCGCTCGTCTTGCTCGCAAGGGGCGCTTTCGCCAACACGCCTGGTGCCAATCCGCCATCGTGGTTCTGAACCTCGCTGTAGTTGTGGTGATGATGATTCCTTCATTCCGCGTTCATGTGCTTCCCAGGGTTCCGGCCAAGCTGGCCAAGGCTTACTACGCACTGGCGACGGCACACGCCGCGATCGGAACCGTCACCGAACTCGCGGGACTGTACATCTTGCTGTCTGCGGGCACGAGCGTTTTGCCGGAGAAGTTTCGCATCACTGAACACAAGACCTGGATGCGAACTGTATTGGTGCTCTGGTGGGTCGTGCTCCTTCTCGGATTGGCAACCTACGCCCGCTGGTACGTCCCGCATTTATTTCGGAAATGAAATCGAGGAGTCTTGAAGAGAAGAGGCTTTCCATTGTCGTGACGATGGTCGGAATAAAGCTTTGGAAACTTGGTCTACATAGCTGGAGTACATGAGCTTGAATTAAAACCAAATAGGGTTCCCGCGAAGGAGAAATACATGGCTGAGTATCAAATGACTTTAGTGGATCGGCAAAGAATCGCCAGAGATACGATGGCCTTCTGGTTTGAACCAAATGGTGCCAGCTTCGAATTCCGAGCTGGGCAGCATACCGACTTTGTCTTCACGCACTGGTGCATAGGTAGTGAAAGCGACAATTCCCGGACCTTTTCGCTCGCAAGCCCTCCTCATGAGAAAGAGCCAATCATGATCGCGATGCGCATGCGCAAGACTGCCTTTAAGACCGCGTTGAAGGCTGCTGCTCTTGGCACGAAGTTCACGGTGAGCCGTCCCCGAGGATCGTTCACGCTGCATAGAGATATCACCCGAACTGCGGTGTTTATCGCGGGTGGTATCGGGATTGCGCCCATTCGCAGCATCCTTCAACATGCCACCCAAGAACGTCTGCCACACAAACTGTATTTGTTCTATTCAAACCGGGAAGCGGACGACGCGGCGTTTCTTGAAGAATTTGAGAATATGACCGTACAGAATCCTAATTTGACTCTCATTCCAACGGTAACTGGACATCGGACCATTGCGTGGCCCTATGAGAAAGGTCACATCAATCGCGAAATGCTCTCGCGTTATCTATTGGGGCTGAACGGACCTATCTACTACATCGCGGGCCCGTCGGGAATGGTCAGTGCGATGACCGACCTGCTCAATTCCTCTGGCATTAGCGATGACGATATTAGGACTGAAGAATTTGGAGACTACAAGTTGTATCAGAATTCTTCGCAATTCGATCAGGTAACGGGCAACAATCGCCCGGATTCACCGCTATGACAGTTAGTACGCTGGAAACTCTGTGAGAAGTAGCTTGGTTGCGTCTCGTGTTTTCTTCGTTTCGTTCATTCCTCTTCTTCTCATTGGCATCGTCGACTGGAATTTCCCCGCAGTCGCGGTCGCCCAATCCCTTACCTCCGACGACGTGAAGCATGACACACCGGGCCAGGTCATTAAGCAGGGCCAATCCCTTCATTTCGATGTGGACCTGGCGCTTGTCAACGTTACCGTCACTGACCCGTATAACCGTCTGGTTACAGGCCTTGAGCCCGATAACTTCCGCGTCTTCGAAAACAACGTCGAGCAGGAGATCCAGTATTTCTCCTCTTTTGGGAGCACGGATACCAAGGGACTTCGATGAGCGATTTGATGAAGGCGTCCCATGTCCAGAAGCAGAGCTTGTACTGCGCTTTCGGCGACAAGCACTCTCTGTTTGTAAAGTGCCTGGAACTTTATCGCAATCAGGTTGTTAGTCAGGTTAAGGCCATTGTCGAGGAGACGGCTTCACCTTTTGCGGCCGTGGAGAAGGTCATGCGGTATGCAATTGAACCTGCAGCAGCCAAGAAAGCGCCGCAAGGGTGTCTGGCGGCGAACACAGCGCTGGAGCTAGGCTTCAAGGATCCCGAAGCTGCGATGCAAGTAAAAAGGATGCTCCAGGGACTTGAAAGGATATTGGAGGGAGTCATCAAGAAGGGCCAGATAAATGGAGAGATTAGCACTCGCTTTGATAGCGAATTGATTGCCAAAAATCTGGTTAATACGCTCAATGGGATTCGCGTTCTGGAGAGAAGCGGGGCTTCGGCAAGACAGGTGAGAATGATCGTGGACATGGCACTCGACTCAATTAAGAGTTAATTTTTTTTGATTCATTTTTGACCAACAGGTCAACAATAAAGGAGAAGACACATGAAAGCAGTGGAACTGAACGGATTCGAGGGCTTGGAGAGCCTGCGAGTCACTGAGGTGAAAAAGCCAAAACCCGGAGCCACCGAGGTATTGCTCGAGGTTAAAGCTGCTGGCATCAACTTTGCCGAAATCGAGATGACGAAAGGGAGGTATCCAGCTGTCAGGAAATTGCCATTCGTGATGGGCTTTGAAGCGGCAGGAATCGTGGTGGAGGCCGGCTCCCAAGCCAAGAACGTCAAAGTGGGTGACAAAATTACGGCTATTGTCTCCAGCGGTGGGTATGCCGAATACGCCACCGCAGACGCTAGCTTCGCCATTCCGATTCCCGATGGAATCTCTTTCGCTGAGGCGGCCACGATCCCTGTCCACGGCTTGTCTGCCTATGCTCTTCTGAAGTTCGCAGCCAAACCTCAGCCGAACGAGAGTCTCTTGATCCAAGCAGCGGCTGGCGGCGTGGGTCTTTACCTGGTGCAACTTGCGAAAATTCTCGGCGTCACGAGAGTCATTGCCCTGGCAAGTTCAAAAGAGAAGATCGATCTGGTCACGAGCCTCGGAGCCGACATCGCTATTAACTACAGCAATGGGAGTTGGACGGATCGAGTTATGGAAGCAACCGGGGGAAAGGGAGTCGATATCATATTGGAGGCAGCTTCCGGTAAGGTGGGAGAAGAGAGCTTCAAACTTGCGGCGCCGTTCGGCCGGATTGTCGTGTTTGGAGCAAAGAACATTCACGACACGATCTCTACGGAGCAGATCCGACAGATCATCTATAAGAATCAGTCTCTCATTGGATTCAACATCCCGACGCTGCGACCCGAACAGATTGGCGAATGCGTTCCCGTGCTCCTCAATCTGATTGCCCAGGGGAAACTGAAGCTCTTTGCCGGCAACTCATTTCCTCTTTCCCAAGTGAAAGAAGCATTTGAAGCCCTTTCAAGCCGGCGCACCATTGGCAAGGTCGTTCTGATCCCATGAAGTGTGGGAGGAACTCAAAGGTTATTCTGCCAGATTGCTGCGCTCGCTCGGCAATGGATGCCAGTTCTGCGAAACGGTCCAGAAGTTCCGCTCTTGGAAGTTCCTTTTTTGTTGCTCGCCGATTCAGCTGTTACCCCAAGGGCGCCAATGGTGATGGCTGAGTAAAGACCGTTGTAAGCATGTCAGGACGCTCCCTCAATAGCTCTGAGCGCTGGCGCCAACGAAGTCTGGTTGGCTGAGATTATGCACCGAGACGCCGTGGCGATGCTAGACGCCCAGTGCAGTCCCGTTGCGGTGCATCTCGGGATTGTTCCCGAATCACGGGCAACCCGGAAGTTATCGGTTCGCCCGTTGGTTAGTACCGTCGAAACGCCCCTGTATTGACTGGGTTGGCCACCTTCCGGGTGGCAACCCGGAAGCAACCGGAACTTGCAAACCTTCATGGCGGCCTATGCTGAGGGGCGAAGCAATTCCAAACTGAATCGTAGGACCAACAAGTTCGGATCGTTGCGGCCCCCGCAACCGCACGCTTCAGGATCCGCGGGTGCCGACGGCGCCTGCCTCGCTGGCAGAAAGAAGAGTCACCCTTTCGTCGAGCGCGCTTACGTGTTACTGAGATTCGCAGGCCAGAGAGGAGTCGCACCGGCCATTTTCCTAGTAGGCCAAGTAGGCCATCTAAGGACCCCGCTGCGAAAGCTAAGTGATTGCAGCACCGCGTCTTAGCTTAGAATCTACCTCGTTCGCAACGAGGAGGCCGGGGGTTCGAATCCCCTCTCGTCCACCAAACTCCATCCCAAACTAATTTGCTACTAGGCCACGAGCGCCGCGCTTGGCAAGTGGCATCAAACAATCGGCGGGCGGCGCTTGCCGACAATTGTTGCTTGTTCGAAGGCGTATGCTAACTGCAACACTCCCCAGTCGTCATGGTGCCGGCCTACGATCTGCATTCCGATGGGCAGGCCGCTCGCCGAAAAGGCGGACGGTACGGACACGGCAGGATTCCCCGCCACCGAAATGTAGTAAGCCGATTTCATCCAGGCGATGTAGTTCTCCATTTTCACGCCGGCAATTTCCGTGGGGTAGTGCTGGTTCACGTCAAAGGGAAGCACT
>WNFA01001788.1_pt1 | contig 23308 bp, 20 predicted proteins | sample 5400481 | NCBI WGS metagenome assembly WNFA01 (sample SAMN13153340, study PRJNA577476) | soil metagenome | isolation source: 120 cm saprolite under Douglas fir tree site 2 hole 1 replicate 2 | place: USA:California | collected 2015-04-18 | reverse complement strand
ATTAAGAGGGGTGTATTAACGTCGAAGAGGCTGCGAGTGGTGACGTCACTGGCAGCCTCTTCGACATGTTGATGTGATTACTGCCTACCGGTAATGCCGGCACGCTCTGGAAGTTGCGCTTCAGGGGGAACCGGTGCGCGGCGACGTGCGCGAATGGCGGGTGCTTGGGCACGCCGGGTAGTGGCAACAGTGGCACGACTGACTACCTGGATGAAGCCAAGTAACAGGAGCCAGTTTAACACTCCCATCACGATTAGGAAGACCAGGTTAGACAGCCCGAAGCTATTCAGGATGAGATAGACCAGGGCGGTAAGCAGGATATTTCCCAAAGTGACTGGTATGAGTATCAACCAGGCGAACTGCATCAGTTGGTCGGCACGCAGGCGAGGCAGGGTTGTGCGCACCCAGATGAAGGCAAAGCAGAGCAGGTAGACTTTGATAACGAAGTAGACAATACCCAGTATGTTGCCGAGGAACTGCCAGCCGAAAGCCATGCCAGGCGCGGTTAAAAACGCAACGCCGGGGCCCGCCCATCCACCCAGGAAAAGCGTGCTGGCAATGGCCGCGACGATTGTCATATTGCCATATTCACCGAGGTAGAATAGACCCCAACGCATGCCACTATACTCAGTGGCGTAGCCAGAGACGAGTTCGGATTCTGCCTCGGGCAGATCGAATGGAGCACGATTAGTCTCGGCGAGCCCACAAATATAGTAGATAATGATCATTAAAGGCTGGACCAGGAAGAACCATGCCCACGGGGTAAAGCCATTGAAGATGAAATCCCAGAAAGGGATCCCTTTGCCGGGATATAAGCTGCTACTTTGAAAGTTGATAATATCTCTGATAGAGATGGTGCCGAGTCCAGTACTGGACAAAACGCTTGTCAGCATCACGACGCCGACCAGCGCCAGCACAAGCGGTAACTCGTAGGAGATCATCTGTGCAGCTGAGCGCAGGCCACCTATGAGTGAATATTTGTTATTGGAACTCCAGCCGGCCATTACAAGGCCGACGATATCGATTGAACTCATTGCCACGTAGTAGACAATGCCAGTGGCAAGGGCTGTCCCTGGTATCCCTATATAGGGTGAGAAAGGTATCACTGCAAAAGCAGCAATGACGGGAGCCAGGAAGACCGAGGGAGCAAGCAAGAAAAGCGATTTATCTGTTAAAGCTGCATGAATATCTTCTTTCAGAAGCAGTTTGCCAACATCGGCAACTGTCTGCAGGAGACCCCAGGGGCCAGTATGAAGCGGCCCATAACGGTCCTGCATCCAGCCCATAATCTTGCGCTCTGCCAGGATCAAGATCACCGCGCTTGTGAGGACAAAGCCAAAGAAGGACAGGAAAGCGATGATGAACTGCAAAAAGGACCATGAGAAAATGCCATTGAACAGCTCGCTCCCCAGGTCACCTGCTGTTACGCTTACAAGATGCATAAGATAACTCCTACCGGTCAACCTCGCCCAGAACGAGATCGAAGCTGCCCAAAATAGCGATTACATCGCTGATCTTATGTCCACGCAGTATTTCGGGCAGAATTTGCAAATTCACAAAGGATGGGCCACGTATCTTGGCACGCCAGGGGTATTCGCTGCCATCGCTGATGAAGTAGATACCAAGTTCACCCTTACTACCCTCGATGGCAAAGTAGGTCTCACCACGCGGGGGACGCAGCGCAATGGGTGTGCGTGTGCTGATCGGGCCGCCGGGCATTTGATCGATGGCAACACGGCAGAGGCGAATGCTCTCCCATATTTCCTGCATACGCACCCTGTAACGCGCAAAACAGTCACCCTCCTGGCGTACCTGCACATTCACGGGCACCTCGCGGTAGGCCATGTATGGGCGATTGACGCGCAAATCAAAGTTGACACCGCTTGCACGTAGCATAGGGCCTGTGAGTCCATAAGCAATGGCTTGCTGCGGATCGATATAGCCGACACCCTGGGTACGGGCATCAAAGATTTCATTGCCAGTAAGAAGGGTCTCCAGCTCAGCCATATTCTTTTCAAGCTGGTCAAGATAGGCTTCGCATTCTTGCAGCCAGCGTTTGGGGAAATCGTGCAACACGCCGCCCACACGCAAGTAGTTTACATTGAAGCGACTGCCGCCCAGGGACTCAAACAGTGAGAGGATACCTTCGCGGTCACGGAAGGTCCACAGGACGGGGGTAAACGCGCCGAGGTCCAGCCCATAGGTGCCAACCGCTATCAGGTGGCTAGCAATTCGCTGCAACTCACCGACGAGCAAGCGGATATACTGCGCTCGTCGTGGAGGCTCCATGCCCATCTCTTGCTCGACCGCGCCTGCATAGGCAATTTCGTTGAGTATGGGAGAGAGGTAATCCGCATTATCCATGTAGCGGATGCCGCCCATGACCGGGCGATTCTCCAGGATTTTCTCGATACCTCGATGCAGGTAGCCGATAACCGGTGTGCAATCTATAACGGTCTCTCCTTCGAGCGTCAAGACCAGGCGCAAGACACCATGGGTGCTTGGATGCTGGGGACCCATATTGAGCAGCATCTCCTGGGACTTAATTCCTTCTGGTCCTTCTATATCCCCAGGTATTGCATTACTATCTTGATTTGTAACCATCGGGTTTCCTCTTCATATATTTCAAACCCAGCCGGTCTGCATGCAGACCGGGTGAACCGGTATTTCCGTCTATGAGCGTGATCTTTGCCGAAGCAGCAACAATTTGCGCAAACGCACACTAAAACTGAACGACCAGAGCAGCGCTATCAGTATCGCCATGCCACCAATCAGGTAGCGGTTTGGATCAGTAGTGAGAAAAATCAAAGTAAATGCCATTCCCCAGCTACCTAAGCCTACCAGGGCTGGAAAGAGGAGGCTCTGGGGGCCAGAGACCGCCGGTGAGAGAAAGCGACGATTGATGCTGGCTGTACTTGTACTCGTCGCGCTCCCATTCACTGCTGGAACCGCACGATTCTTCTGCGAACTTGCAGCACTTTGTATAGTATTCACGGCACGCGACCGTGCGGTACCGGCTTTGGCTGGTGCTCTCCTGCGTTTCTGGGTTTTGGGCATTACGCTGACTTACCTTCCTCCGGGTTTAGACTCGCCAGGTACTGACTCGCCTGGCGCAGTCACGTTTTGCTGGTTTGCTTCTTCCTGATGTTCCTGGGATGAGTGACCAAAGGTTGGCGTCCCTGGATGCAGGCGTTCTCCCATACCTTGCCCCAGTTTCTTCTTCACCACGTGTTCCACACCCTGTTGCTGGAATGGTCCGGCAACGGCCATATTAGGATCAACCTGAGTTGTTGCAGGCTGCTTGACCGTGAAAGGGACCTGGTGAAAACTCTTGAGAAGGGGATAGCCTTCAAACTCGTCATCCAGCAGCATCCTGCGCAGGTCGGGGTGTCCAGCGAACCTGATGCCATACATGTCATAGGTTTCGCGCTCCAACCAGTTCGCGGTCGGCCAGACAGAAACGACGCTATCCACCTCGGGCTTTTCATGATCCAGGCGTACCTTGATTTGCAGTATCTGCCCTCGTGTAAGCGAGCGTACGTGATAAATCGTCTCGAGGTGATCGAGCATGTCCACACCCGATATGCAGCTTAACAGATCGAAGCCGAGTTGGTCGCGTAAGAAACGGCAGACAGCCACGAGGCTGGTACGGTCAACCTCCAGGCTGAGAAAATCTCCTTTGAGTGTTTTTAGCTCGAGTTCTCTGCCTGTTATCTGAGCTATTGGAGCCAGGTCACGGGCAAGGGCTGCATTTTGATCACGATAGCCAGTAGTTGAAGTTGGAATACTTCTCGAACGCGGTACTAGATCCATCGAATAACCCCCTTGCGCCAGGCATAGACCAAACCAAGCGCGAGAATGATAATGAAGAAGAGGATTTCAAAGAATCCAAAGAAGCTCAACCGTTTGAATATGACGGCCCATGAGATAATGAAAACAATATCCACATCGAAAGCAACGAAGAGCAGAGCAAAGATATAGAAGCCAAGCGGGTATTGCACCCAGGCTGAGCCGATCGGAGTTTCGCCAGACTCATAGGTTTGTAATTTCTCTTTCGTTATTTTATGTGGAGAAAGCAGATTTGACAGAGTCATCGTGAGGATAACGAAGATAAAGCCTGCCGCAAACAAGATGCCTGCATATAAATAAGCGACATTGATAGATGTTGACACGAGCCATCCCTCCAAATACTTGCCCCGGTTACAAAGGCCTTTAATCTGCTTTGATTATAGCACAGGAGAGAAGGTGCGGCAATTTGAGCCCTACATTAAGGGTAAATCGGGCACAGTTACGGTTTCGGGTTTGGCAAGGAGTTGAACGCCGGTCATGCCAGCTTGGTTAGTATCAGGGGCCTCGGAAAATGACACCACGATGACACTCACGTTGTCTTCGCCTCCACCATTAAGAGCGGCCTGGATCAGGTCTTTGCCTATCTTCGCAGGATCAGGAGTGGGGAGGCTCATAAGCCGCTGGATTTCGGGGTCACGTACCATGTCCCACAAGCCGTCGGAGCACAACAACAGTTTATCGCCTGGTTGAAGCGGTACTCTAAATGAATCGACATCTACGTTAAGCTTCTCGCCCAGGCTGCGATAAATCTGGTTACGCTTGGGATGGGTATAGATATCATCAGGTTTGATGATGCCAGCTTCAACCAAACTGGCAACTACGGAATGATCGTGTGTGATTTTGGTGAGCCCTTCTGGCTCGCGGTAGAGGTAAGTACGGCTATCGCCGACGTTTGCGACATAGGCAGTAGCGCCGACAACCAGGGCAGCAGTCATAGTTGTGCCCATATCGGCTCGCTCTTCCAGGTTACGCTGGTGAACAGCCTGATTTGCACGCTGCACGCCCTCACATAAGAGATTCAAGAGCGCTTCTTCATCCATCTGATTTTTCATCGAGATCTTGGGCAACATGTAATCAATGATAGTCTGAATCGCCATTCGACTGGCATGCTGCCCATTCGCATGACCGCCCATACCATCGGCCACCACAAAAAGGCCGAATTCCTGAGGCAGTGAATTGTAGGTTCTTGATCCCTGCATGGCGAAGAGACTATCCTCATTTGGCTTATGCTTACGTTTGATACCAGGATCTGTAAGATGTCCAACTGCCAAGCTTAGATTACGACCTTGAAGTTGTTGGATGTTATAGGGCAAGGTTGCCTCAGAATTCATTGACCCATTGCTAGGCGAGAATTCCACAGTTGGTAGATCACTAATCGAAGATGCTGGCGCGACTGGAGGCTGCATATAGTTTGCCTGCGGCTGAGGCGCTATAGACGGCGGTGGTGTGGCTCGCAAATGCAGCCCCGATTCAGAGGGCGAAAGCAGGAATCGACAATGCGGGCAAAAAGCTGCTGTTGTGTGTACAATCGTTCCGCAGTTAGACATGCTGACTAGAATCAACAGCAGAATGAGAATGAGCAATCCTAAAACGAGTCCAATAAGGAGAAGGATGCCAGGGATACCTGCTGTTGTTGTGCCGGACTGGGAACCGCTACCATTGGTCGCAGCAGGTGTGCCATTAGTCCCATGAGAAGGCTGCACTGCGGCTTTCCTCTCGAAGGACAAGGCAGCCTGAAATTGTGGATTGAGCGTATCTATCTCTTTGAGCGTGGCTTGAGCAGCACTATACTCACCCCGTTCGTACTGCGTGATCCCCTGATCCCAGGTACTGTTCAGGGTATTCACGCGTGATCCTTGGGGAGGACGCCCGAATTCGGGCTGCTGGCTCAGCAGACTCTGTATGGCCTGGCCGTTTAGCAACCCGCCACCCGCTGGGTTGGGGACCAACAGATGGCGTACCTGTACCTGCCGCCGATTGGCTTCCCGCTGGACTGTTCACAATCCTGGGGGTCAGATACAGCTGAGGTTGCGAGTTCGCCCCGAGCAAGACGGGGGAAGTAGGCCATCCAGGAGTGGCATTCGGGTTCTCCAACTCAATGCCGAGTTGGAGTCCCGCACCTTGCTGCGCCACAACAGGAAGGAATGGTTGCAGGTGTGAGCTATCGGTGTGGAACGAAAAGAGCACAGCGCCGCTCAGCGGTTGGGTTAGGGTCTCAATTGCTGTATCCCTACACACCGCTTTTCCTTGCACCGGCTGGCATTGGAGTGGTGTACCTAGCTGCGCCAGGTTGAAGGTAGTGTTGGTATAGGCGTTATTGGCATACATCGTGATCTTCGTCAGTTGCCCATTCATCCTTGGGACACAGGTTTGCCCATTGGGGTTGATGAGCGTACCATCGGTCAGAATCCAATTGTTCTTCTCGCTAGGGCTCGTAGGAGACCAGCTTCCTACCACAGTTCCCAGGCCTGTACAATTCAGTGTTGTGTGGTTTGTAGTCCCTGTATACTCAGCGACTAGGCGAACCACGGAGACGCTGGCCAGATCGAGCACGCCCTGTGCGTTGAAAACCGGCGTGGTCGTGTGTTCAGAGGCAGTCGCGAAAGCGGCAGAGGGCAGGACCAACTGGAGGGCAAAAAGGAGCCCGCAGAGAAGCGAGAGCGCTGACAAACCGATGCGTCGTCGCAACCCAGGTATGTAGCTATGCGTACTCATGTGCTCTTTCTCCCTTAAATCGGGTCTATTGCAAATGTAGGACAATTATCTGTCCTTTCTCTTAATTATCCCAACTGCCTGCGCAGCCGCTGCAACATTGCCTGAGCAGCTTGATTGCCCGGCATTGCCCTTACCACATAAGTACACTCGCGGCGAGCGGCTTCTAACTTGCCCTCACGCTCATACACGTGACTCAACAGAAAGCGGGTCGAATGGTCCGCCGGATTGATCGTAAGTACCTCCACAAAAGCTCGCTCAGCAAGTAATAATTGATTCAGCCTTGAGGCGAGTTGACCAATTGCATAGTGGAGATCTGGTCGCTTTGAACCCGGAGGAGCTAAACGTAGGGCCTCCTGGTATTCGCGCAGAGCAGGCTCAGGTTGATTCGTCTCTTCATAAGACTTCGCCAAACGCTGGTGTGCTTCAAAATCATTGGGGTTCAAACGCAGCGATTGTGTATAGGCAGGGATGGCCTGAACTGGTAGTTGCCGCAGGATGAGATATACATCGCCAACGAGTTTATGCGTTTCGGGATCATTTGGGTTGAGGCCTAACGAGCGGTTATAGGCCTGGATCGCGAGATCAGGCTGCCGCCTCCTGGCAAACACTTGCCCGAAGATTTTATGGACCAAAGGATTGTTTGGCTCAACGATATACGCTGACTGAATCGATGAGAAAGCTTCTTCGACGCGCCCGGCATTGAGGAGATCTTGCGCGGTTCTGATATGGGCACCACCAGGGCCGGTCAACCCACCACTAGCCGGACTGACCACGACTGATACTTGTGGCCGGTCAGGCGTAGGCCGATCGCCTCCCGGCTGGGGAACCGATATCGTTCCTGCAAATTGGGCCGACGGGGAAAGAGGCGGGAGACTTATAACAGCCCCCTCCATTTCGGCTGCGCTGCCCCAACGCTGCTCAAGCACAGGTGCGAGAGCCTTCATGATGACCTGCTCAAAGGCGAGAGAAATATCGGGACGAAGTGAGCGAACAGGCGGAAACGAGAAGATGCTTGGTTTATTATTGGCGGCATCGTGGAATGTCAACACACGATGCAACGTTGCTCCGAGGGCATAGATATCGCTGCGTGGCTCCGGCATGCCATGTAACTGTTCGGGGGGCGCATAGCCAATAGTCATGATAATGGTTGACTGGCGCGTTGATTGGAAAGTTCGCGCAATACCAAAGTCAATTAGTTTGATCTCGTCACGATCGGTGACCATAATATTCGATGGTTTGAGATCACGAAAGATGATCGGCGGGTTCTGGCGATGTAAGTAGCCCAAAACGCTACAGATCTGCTGCGCCCAACTACGTGCGCGAGCCTCTGAAACACCATGCGCTCCATTTAAACCAGGCACATTGCCCTCTTTCGTAAATACCTCAGCAAGGGTACGCCCCTCAATGAAATCCATGACGAGATAATGCTTGCTGTTCTCGACAAAGAAGTCGCGCACACGGGGAATGCAGGGATGATTGAGTTTCAGCAGGAGTTTTGCCTCACGTTTAAACCAATCCACAGCCTGACCACGTTCAACATCGCTTTGGAAATCATCCAGCATTTCTTTGACTGCACATGGTTCGTCATCAAAGCGGGTATCTATGGCACGATATACTGCTCCCATACCACCGGCAGCCACAGATTTTTCGATTTTGTAGCGTCCTCCAGAAAGCATCATACCAGCAGGCAAGCGACGAAGGCCTCCGCCCTTGTCACTTGAAGGCGTGGATTCAAGTAATGGTTCCTGCCCAGCACGGGAAGAATAGGGAGTGGCAATTGGCTGGGGTGCAACGGGCGGCAAAGGATACTCTGGTACGGTACCGCCAGAGCCAGGGCCACTTTGAGGTGTGACCGGGTTCCCGATAGAGGCTGCATTTTTAGGTTCGGGTGGATAATTACTCGCCATATTTTTCTACACCGCTCATCAATAGTTCGTTAATAGGTCGCTAATATATATTCTCTTGATATAGTCTTATTGGGCGCATTATAACATATTCTTCAGCGGTTGGGCAGTAGGAAGAAGACAGCCATAATGCGGTGCAAGTCACAATTCCGCGCAGCTTGAATAGCCCGAAACGCCACTAAACTCTTACGAGCTTTAATTACGCTCATACCATCTTATCAGCTTGCTGAGCTGCTGACACATCAACTTTCATCCAACGTGCTCCGAAGGTACCCACCAAGCCAGCAATAATTAAAGCTGGAGTACATGTAAACAAAAGAGCCCTGGCCAGGTCTTGACCACCCATATTGTTTGCAAAGTGCAGTCCATGGGTTGGATCAAAGGCTTTTGCCAGCACGCCAACCAATGTAGGAGCAAAAGCATCGCCCAGCAGGTGCGCAATGAGTAGAGAAACAGCAACAGCGGAGGCACGCAGGACCGATGGAACAACATCCTGCGTGGCAGCAGTGCTGGGGCCAGTATAGATCGTGAGTAAAATGGTCGTGAGAACGAAGAAGATACTGAACACCAGGAAGCTACGACTGGTAACTGCCAGCGCGAAAGAGGGGGCGCTCAGCAGGAAACCAATACCACATATCAGCACACGTGCTCCTTGGTGCCGGTGGTTGAGCCAATCCGCCATGTAGCCACCAAATACAGTGCCTGCCAGGCCCGCAAACACAATCACAGCACCTGAGAAGAGGCCAGCCGTTCCTGAACTCAAGCCGAAAATATCTTTCTGCTGGAGAAATGTGGGCAGGAAGACAACGTTTACGCCCAGGACGAAGTAAGCAAATATCTGCATGATAATCAACACCACGAGGGTTTTTATACGCAAGAGCGTGCCAAGTTGAGACACCACATTCGATGATACATGGATGGTGCGAGGCGGTTCTTCAATCTCGGCTACTTCGCCTAAGGTATATGGATAGAGAGCTATTTCTTCTTCATCTGCCTCGTTGCGTCGTGGTTCGCGCAGTTTCCAGGCAAGAAATGCCAGGAAAAGGCCCGGAATTCCCGTGAAAACGAATGCCAGGCGCCAACTACCTATAAATATGCCTGCAAGTTCGCCGCCGATCACAAAACCTACGAGTATGCCTACTAGCTGACCGACGCTCCACCAGCTCATAATACGAGAGCGCTTGGTACGACTGAAGTAATCGCTCATCAGGGCAGTGCCCGCAGGGAAATAGCCTGCCTCCCCTATACCTAGCACCATACGCGAGAGGAAAAGTGTGATGAAGTTAGTTGCCAGGGCAGTGAAAGCAGTCGCCAGGCTCCAGATAGCAACACAGATAGCCACCACGTTTTTGCGTTTCGCACGATCTGCCCAGATACCCAGCGGCACCGTAGCAAGTGTATAGACTATAAGAAATGCAGAGGCGATATAGCCAATGCCATCAACACCAAAGCCCAATTCATGAGCGATGACATTAGCGGCACCAGTTAGCACGTTACGATCGAGGTAGTTCAAGAAACTGATACTGAACATGACCCAGAAAACATACATAGCATAATTCTTCGTAGCTTTTTTGGAGATCCCAAGGTCAGGGTTAGTGTATGAACTAAGATCACTCATATGGGCCTCCCGTTTTGGGATAAAAATAAAAAAAGCGCCGGGGCAAAATTACTCTATTCACTGTACCATAGAATGGGAGAAGAGGAAAGGGGGTAATTTGTTCTTGCTTTAACAATAAAAGAGCAGCCAACCGATTCGCGATGGGTCGGCTGCTCTTTCAATCAGATGACTAAGCTGACCTCACCTGGAAAGCATGGACCACCTTAACCACGCCAATCACAATGGCAAACACACCGAGGAGCCAGAGAATTGACAAAATGCCAGCAACGGGGTGTGCAAAGAAGATGATTCCCAGGATAACCAGGAGGACACCCCCTAATACCGGCAGCCAGGACCTTGATAAGAGGCCGGCGACCATCGCAAAGATGCCTGTTACAAAGGCCCATGCAGCGATGAGGTAGAACATGACAAGAGAGGTAACGCCCGGCCAGAAGAAAACCAGTAAACCCACAATCACAGCGGCGATTCCCCCAATTAGCGTCAACCACCATTCTGAATTGACTTTACGCTGTTGAAACGCTGCAACGATAGTAAAAATGCCGTCAACCAATGCATACGCACCGAATAGGTAAACAAGGACTAAGAGTGTCAGACCTGGCCAAAGGATGGCTGCAATACCAAAAAGTATTGTGAGGATGCCATCGATTAGCAGCACCCACCACTGGCTTCTCTCGAAGTTCGTGATTCCGGTTGCGATGTTACTCATTTTGGACCTCCCAATCATGATAATGAACTCTCTTTGCACTTTTGGATTCGCTCAGTTCCGGCTGAACGTAGTGCATAAGCATAGCCTAACCCAACTTCAGTTTGAATTTACACAAGAAGCCAAGTGAGCAAGTTTGTTGACTCGCGATTATCTGAAGCGTCGCACCTGTTGTACCCCTAAGAGTAATATACCGCAAAATACCCTAAATATCATTACACCATCGGGTGATTTCAGCGTCCCCTTAAAGGTTGGTATTAAGTCACCCTAAAGGTGAGAACCGATGATTCTTTTTGGAGAAACGTCTCAAATGGGAAGACATTTCTACAAAATTGTGGAGAGAGCAGAGCAATCATCTATCCGCCCTGAGGGATGAGCAATTTTTCCTTCGTTGTCAAGGCGCCCAACACCACCTCTAGACGCTGAGCATATCCAGGAAGCTCCACGATTTCAAGTCGCGTTCTAGATGGAAGCGCAGCAGGTCATGCATGACCGCCTCTAATTCGGCCTGTAGATTGGCGTCGAGGCGCAGATGGGAAGCCTCGATCCATTTACTACGCTGCAGGAAGCGTAAGACTTTGAGGGCGTTCAGGGATAAGCGGCGCTCCCAGAAACGGGAGCACTGTGGGCAGAGTACGCCTCCTAGGGAGGCTCTGAAGCCGTTTTCTTCCGGGCGCAATTCGCTTGCACATTGGGCACAGTTTTGCAAAGCTGGTTTGTAGCCAATGGAGGAGAGCAGATGTAGTTCAAAGTAGCGCAACAGCAATTTCGTATGCCCATGCACATCTACTACTTGCCCGTTGGTATGTTCGTTAACCTGTGCTTTTTGATGCTGTAGGGCATCTGCATCGGCGTCTAGATAGCGCAGGGCTTCCAATAGCAAGGCGTAGATGTCGAAATGCGGAGTTGAATCTTCGACGAAGCGATCCACTAGCTCGGCAAGGTAGAATCCACAGGTCATATGCCAGAGTTCGCCACGCAGGTGTAGAAAATTCTCGCGTCCTTCGGCCTGCGTCACAATATCGAGGTTGCGGCCAAGGGCCATCTGCAATTGGCTGCGATTGAGAAGCTCAAGGTGCCCCGCCTTCTTGCTGACGGGGCGACGCGTGCCTTTGGCGATAGCGTGCATTTTGCCTTTAGTGGGTGTGAAAAGCGTGAGGATACGATCAGCTTCACCATAGTCAGTGCGCTTGAGTATAATGGCTTCGATGGAGTAACTACGTTGCTGTCGCATGGGGACGTCCTATAACTAAACGAAAGAAAAAGACGTGACCTACGAACAGAATCACGTCTGATTGGGAGGCGACGAGCGGATTCGAACCGCTGATGCAGCTTTTGCAGAGCCGTGCCTTACCACTTGGCGACGTCGCCACGTACGTGTACGTGTGTGCAGGTGTGTAACGGGGTGGGTAGGGATGGAGCGGGAGACGGGGATCGAACCCGCGACTTTCTCCTTGGCAAGGAGATGCTCTACCACTGAGCCACTCCCGCTTATACGTTACGTTTGCGACATTAAGATATCATATTAGAGGCGTTTTGTCAACAGTTCAATCACTTGGCAATCCGAGCAAACCAGCCACAGAGATATCTTCGTCAATCGCTTCCCAATGAATGCCTACACCTTTTCCAATTAACTCCCACTGCTGGCGTTGCTCGTCAGTAGCGTGATACAGGCGTGGAAACCAGCTAAGAGGAACACTAATCTCACGTCCATCGGAGAGACATACATGAAGACGCTCTGCATCGAAGTAAACGCGCGTTGCGAGCGATGTTCTATCGTGTAAAATGCTCATACCATGCCTCCAGAAATAGCTCCAAATGCTCAGTGATAATGTTTTGTATATAACTTAGTTCTTTGCTTGTATAAGCACTGGAGTCAGCTATTTGAATGGGCTGAAGCCAGAACTTTGTGTACTTCTCTGCCTTTTGTACATGAATATGAGGGGGTTCATTCCCCTCATTACTATAAAAGAAAAACCGATGCCCATCAATCCTCAACACTGTTGGCACTACACTATCCTTCCATCGTCCTCCTCCTATATTTGCTCTATCTGGCTGATTCCGACTATATAAAGGGGTGCAGACGATCATACCGTAATAACGAAATTATACACCATTGAAACCGCCTTTGGGGCTTTTTGATATCGAGAAGCAATACATATTCCTGATTGAGTTTGATTGCATCGAGCATTATTCGATCGAGAATCCTCGCTCCTTCAATAATGCTATTACACGATCCAGGACTCCTGGAGCCACATGTACAAAGCGATTTTCAAGGGGAACCTCCGTCCCGAGTAGCGGTCCCAACTCTTCGTCGGCCTGTATATCTTGCAAAGCCTGGGCGGAGAGACGGAGGAGGGGCGCATGCTCGACACCAATGGTATCTTGTTGCTCATACCCGCCTCCCCACAATTTAAGACGGATCAAGAAGGATGGAGGAACTCCGCCCTCACAGTAATGCTGTAAGAAACGCACAATGTGTTCCAGTGGCAATCCAGAGCCACATGCCCGTTTTATTGCTGCTGGTGTAATCTTCCTCCACCCTGTTGCCTCGTCCAGTTCAGTGATCTGTTCAACTTCTGTTGCCAAATAGAGGTCAAGTACAGCATGACAGGGCTGCAGCAGACCACCAGGTAGAAGTCTCCATTGAGATTCACGAGTTGGGAGGCGCCCACCCTCCAACAGGCTGTCATACAGCGGGGCCGACACGATTGCGGGCAGATAGTCTTTTTGCCAGAGAATTTCCTGTACTGCCAGCAATTGATCGCTAAAGACTTCCGCAAATAGTGGGGCAAGGCGGCGCCCAAAGAGCGGGCGTGTCTTCGAATCAGCAAAGAGTGCATCAAGCAAGGCAGCATCATCTACCTCAAGCAGCGTCACGCTGCGCCAAAGTTCGACACGTCGCGCCTGCCGTTCCCATTCCGCAAGTGAATACTGCACATTCTGAGGAATAGGCCCTCCCGCGGCTCGCTCCAATATTTGCTGAATAGTCGCGGCGTGCAGACCCATTTGAATGGCACGTGTGATGCTTGCCTTTGTCAAGCGGTATTGGGCAATATGCTCCAGTCGGACACGTTCAGCAAAACGATCCAAATTGACGAGCAGCGCCTCAGAAACGGGGGCAAGGGCTACCAATTCAAAGTTTGGCTGCACGACTAAGCGTCCCCAGGATGGTTCATCTATCTTTGGTAGTGTTTCACTGGTAATGAGATCGATACCTGGTGCCAGACGAAAAGCATCAGGGTGATCTTGCCCAACCACATTCACCAGGCCCAGCCAATGCAGCGGTCCAGAGACTATGGCGCGAATAAAGCCACCTTCTACAAGATGCCAGCCTTCGCGCCTCGTTAACCAGCCCTGCCGCAGACGGAAATCCCAGCCATAAGGGTTGCTGCCCGTAGAATAGCGTTCAGCTCGCGTACCATACTGGCGGGGAAAAAGCAGATAGGGAATATATAGCTTGGCATGAGCGATAAATGTCGGAAACTCTTGCCAGGTATCTGCCTTATCGGCGAGTAATCGGTCCACCACTTGCTTACGCGACCGCACGACCTCCTCATGAGCGGGATCGAGCGGCGCGGGGCCTGGGCGCACAACCACACCAGGTAGATAGGCTAGTTCGTTCCAGAATGCACTATCCAACCATGTACGGTAACAGCGGCGCGCCCTCTCCAACAAAGGCAAAGAAAAAAACGTATCGGCTGGCGCGGCAAAAAGGGTACCACGACGCTCAGAAAGCAAGCCCAATTTCATGAGAAGTAGCCGGATGAACATCAGATGCGGAACTTCTGCCTCCGTCCGTATTTGCTCTCTAAGCGATGTCCCGGCAGGATCCATTTGATCTATGACCTGGCGCAATGCAGGTCGAGCGAGTAGTCGATTATTGACCAGGGGCATCCCTTCGGGCATTGCTGCTACTAGCGACCAGTAGCGGTAGAGATCGCGCTGCAGGATAATTATACCTTCGCTCACGCCCCCTACTACACGATCGGTCAGTGTATGCACGCGACTATCCTCCTCAGGAACCGGGGTAAGCGTACCACTTACTTGATCTGCATTCCATAGCTCATTTGCTGCTTCCACTATGGTTTGAGGCACAATCAGAATGCCATCATAGGCACCGCTTGCGTAGTCTCGCCCGACGAAATCGGTTTGTTTGCCCCAAAAAACAAGGCCCAGGAGTAAAAGACGATGTAAAGCCTGCTCAAAAACTCCATGAGGGTGCGGTGTAGGGTACTGTGGAGGAATCACCTGGTGGTGCGTGAGGGTTTTTGAGGATGAATCCGAAGATTGACTTGTCGTAGATGAATCGCGAAAGGGCTTAGAGGCATCATCGAGAGCAGTATTTACAAGGCTCAGGTACAAGGCAAGATCGCGGCTGCTAGCACGCCCGCCGCACGCAATAAGTTCGAATAAGATCGACTTCTCCACTTCATTCAGGTTTCGTAAGGCATCATGGCAAGAAGCAGGATCGAACAAATGCTGAGCTATTTCTGCAATAGTCATGGAGGAGGGTTCAGTCAGAGCATTGCTACCCTGCCCCTTGAATGAATACGGCAAACGTCGTGCTTTTACCAATGCCTGCAGATGATATGGCGGCACAGTCTGCAGCAGGTACAGGTCACTTTGTTCCATATCGCTCCTCGGCCTCGGGTGCAGTGAATTGGGCCTCCACAGAATCATGCAGGAGCGGAACCTGCCCACGTCGTTTGAGTTCGTCTATGAGACGCTCGACAGCCTGCTTCTTCAGTATATACAGCGTTGGATGAATGGGCCGCACAATCTGTCCATCCAAAGAGGTAGTAGCGAAAAGCTCGCGCAGAACCAGTTGATCGGCGGTCTCCAGCAAGGGCGTATCAGTATACAGGCGCGCACGTCCATAGCTCGCTATGCGGTTCTCAAGTTGCGTGAGCAACACAGCAAAAGGGCTATCCGGCGCAATTGCATGCTGATATTGCGCAGAACGGTGCAATAGTTCAAGCAAAGCGGCGGGTGATTCTCCACGAGAGAACGCTTCGCTGAGCGATTTTGGTGTCAGCCGGTAACAGAGTTTAGCAGCATAAACGCCCCTTACTTCGGCATAACGCTCAATCAGTTCAATCAAAGGCCAGTGAGCAAATGTACAGGGGATCAGCAGATCGCCAGATTCCGAAATATCTGTGATTGAAAAGGTTTCGGGCAAGTGGATTTCGGACGCAATAAATTGGGCCCCTACGGATATTTCGCGTAAGAACGATTCTGCCAGGGGTGTAAGCCGGAATGCCAGCAACCGTTCATCAGAGGAGAGCACCACATCGCTAGTTCCCCACCAATGCAGCGGACCCTGCAACAGTTGAGCAAGATAACGTCCCTCGGCGCGCATCCAATCGCTGAACTGCGTCGGGTGCAAAATGCGTCCTTCTTCTTGCTCTATCCACCAATGGGGAGAAGAAAATTGGCGCTGTCGCCTCTGCAAAAAGGTAGGATTCAAGCGATAGACAAAACGCGCAAACGACGTAAAATTGATCCATTGTCCAGTAGGAGCCTGTGACAACAAAGCAACAAACGCCTGCCGAGCCTCCCTATTTTCGGACTCTAGCTCTCCCGAACGCAAGGCTGGCTGATTCAGCGGTGTAGCGCGACAGCGAAGACGTAGACCCTCCTCTTGCAGATCAAACAGTTCTTCATAGTTCGGCTGGTTTAGCCAGTGTGTAAATAGTTCGTATGCCACTTCAGCGCGGGTCGGGCCAAGCAGTAACGCGGCAGCATTGGGAAGCACATGCAGAATGGGCATCCTGGCATCATACCCGTACTTATTCTGAGGAACGGCACGAAATGCAGACACTTCCGATCGCCTGGATGAACCGTAGGCCAGGTGTGGCGCATCTTTACTAAACGCAGAGGATTCACCAACATCGTTAACATCGCTTTCAAAATACAGGATATCAGCTAACCTCAATAGGCGGAAGGCGAAGCGTAAAAAAGGTAGTGGGCGTGGAATGACAGCTTGTAATGATTCTAATAGCCTGGTTGAAGGCGTTCCATTTGGTGGAGGAATAGAGATCGATCCATCCACAGGCAATGGATTGAGAGAACGTTCTACAGCGCTTGTATTACCGTTGTCTTCGTTTCTTCTCTCATCACGCTCAAACCGCTTGCCATCCAACACACGCGCCACGAGGAGCAGATCAGTCAAGAGGCTGTATGGTTCAACCTGTTGCACTTTTGGTGAGTCAATGCCGTGTTCATTGCTCGTCTCGATAGTAAAAGGGGTGATAGGCAAAGTAACATGTAAAGCCGTTCGCACTTCTGACGGCACATACCAGCATATATCGAGTGCGGAACCACTAAGCCCGATACGCTGCTGCAAGGAATTATTCAAGGCTGCACGAACAACTAAAGCTTTGCCCTGAAGGATGTGCAGCATATTCTGAAACAGGCCAGGCCCGCCAAGAGAGAAGCGTTCAAACAAGCCACGCAGGTCTTCATCGTTCATTGAGCCGCCTGCGAGTGTAAGTGCGGCTAACAACTGGCGTTGCTGTTTCTCCAGTGTTGCCACTACTCGCCGTATTGCTTCGGGCTGCTTGAGTACGTCTACAATAGCTTCCGCAAGTTGATGCTTGCTCAAACCGTTCGTGGTGATATCGTATTCTCGAGCGATGGCGCGTAATTCGCTCAAACTCGATTGAGTCAATATTTCAACCGTGTTACTGACAGGAAGTGAGTTATGTAGCGCTGGCATTTGCTTCGTCTGTTCGAGAGATCGTGCCTGTTTCGTTTCAAGCGTTGTATAATCTGTTTGCTCTTCTGTAAGCGATGGACTTGCAGCTTGCTGTTCTAAAGGTAACGGTACAGAGGAGTCTGAAGCAGGAGGGGGGGTTGTAAAAGTCATTGGATGAGCAAGCCAATGATAGAGAAGGGCAGCAGCGTGCGGACAAACGACGGATGACTGAGGCTGAGCAGAAGATTGGTTACAGGTGCAGGTGACCGTGCATGAAATGCGATCACGTATCTCGACTTCTACAGTAAAACGTCCTGGAGTGGATAACGCTGCCTGTTCTGCTTCTTTTGAACTATTTGCCGTTGATGCTGCCTTACCGTGAAGCGTGCTGGATACTTCAACGATGCCAGAGAGCCGGGCCCTCTGCCGCTTCGCTGCATACACCACGCCTATACGGCAAAACTCTTGTCCCAACGACGCTGCTGTTAGCCCAGCCATAGTGACGATATCAGCTTCCCGCAAGCGTTGCAAGGCGCCAGGTACAACATCATACATACTAATACGTTGCCTGAGATAGTGTTAGCACTCTGGAATGATCATGTCGCATTATAATAGCATGTGAGAGGTGTATGGTCAATCAGGTTTCGGGCTAGATTTTATGCATCTTCGTTTGAGGTAAAATACATCTAATGATTTACAGCGAGGACTATCGATCCAACTCATACATTACATTCGCTACAGCAGTGAGTGCCGCTGTCTCCGCGCGGAGTATACGAGAGCCCAGGGTCACTATCTGAACACCGTGTCGTTGTGCCAGCATAACCTCTTCAGCCATCAATCCACCTTCGGGGCCAATGAAGAGGACGATGGTGGGTAGGTGAATTTTTGCCACAGTTTTGGACGCAATAATTTGCCTCCCTACATTTCTTGCAGATGTCAAAACATCGTGCAAAGTGCGGCTATGTTCCTCTTCCCAGGGCATGATGGCGAGGGCACCGGGAGGAATGTCGTTGAGTGCATGCATGAGAGGTTGCATGGGGAGTAGTTCTGGGAGGTGTGAACGCCCGGATTGCTCGGCAGCTTCCTGGATGATGCGCTGCCAGCGCTGCAGCTTGCTGGGGCCTGCATCTTCTAAGCCTGCCATAGAACGGCGGCAGAGGATGGGAGCGAAAACAGATACACCCAGTTCGGTACCTTTTTCCAGAATCCATTCAAAACGAGCGGATTTGAGGAGACCCTGGCAGAGGATGATGCATACGGCAGGTTCATTTTTGCCAGGTCGGCGCTCGATCAGGCGGACTTCGACCCCCGTCTTACCGATTTTGGCGATTGCCGCCAAAATTTCGCCACCACTATTATCGAGGAGGAGAAGTTGTTCGTCTATGTTAAGACGTAGCACGTCCCGAATGTGGTGAGCTTGCTCTTTTGGAAGTGTGATGTCGATCCCGGTTTCTTTTAAGAGTTCGGGTGGAATAAAAAAACGGTGCATGGTTTGTATAATCTCATTTTTGCATAATCAAGGTGACCCAGTCGTCGATCATTGCCTGGTCGATCAGTTTTAAGCCGGTGGCCAGGAGGGGTTGCTCGGCCTCGTGACGACGCTCTTCTATGATGCCGCTGGTAATAAGTAACCCACCAGGGGCCAGGACGCGGGCGAGATTGGAAGCTATTGAGCCAATGACACGCGCTATGATATTCGCAAGTACGAGGCCGTACTGTCCTGCCATGCGTGTAGCTTCAACTTCGTCAAGCTCTCCAGGTACCACAGTGATGCAGTCGCTCAGATGGTTGGTAGATGTGTTGGCGATAGCACTTTCGACCGCCACGCTGCTATTATCGATGCAATGGACGCTGGCTGCACCAAGTTTGGCGGCAGCTAGCGCGAGGATGCCGGAGCCGGTGCCGACATCGAGTACACGTATACCGAGCTGTAAACGTTGTTCGATCTGCTCAAGACACATGCGCGTAGTAGGATGCAGGCCGGTACCAAAGGCCATACCGGGGTCGAGTTCCACCACTACCTCGTCATCTTTGGGAGCATAGTCGCGCCATGATGGGCGAATGACGAGACGCTGTCCAATATGCGTGACATGGTAGTAGTCTTTCCAGGCATTGGCCCAGTCTTCCTCACGTAGGATGCGTGTTTGTAGATCACCGACAAATTGCGGTCCCAAGCTGGAAAGGTGCCATAGGCCCTTGGCTACTTGCTGGCGTGCTTCTTCCTCTTTGCCATCGATAGGAAGGTATGCGTGCACTTTGACGGGTTGCCCGGTCAATACGCGATACTCTTGCCCTTCGTCTATCAGTTCGATTGCTTCTTCGATTGCTACCCCGCCACGGGCGTAGCGATTTAATAGTTCACTGACGGATTCTACTGCTTCCGGGTGCGCTTTCACTGTTAGCTCTAACCATTGCATATCTAAGTTTCTTTCTAAATCGGGCCCCTACGAAATATCGAGGCCATAGTAGTCATAGGTGGTCTTTATTTCAAAGCCGCAGGAAAGATAGAGACCAATCGCGTTGGTGTTGTCGGTCTCGACATCAAGCATAATGGGTTTCTGGGTTTCGGCACGAATGGTGCGGATTGCTTCCTCAAGCATCTGTCTCCCATAGCCAAGCCCTCTGTAGCCTAGCCGCACTTCAAAGGCATAAATACCTACCTGGTCGCCCATATCATCTAATCTAAGACATCCAAGAGGCTCCTCACCAAGTGTTGCCAGGTAGAAGCGGCTAGTTGGCTCCTCAAGAAGCTTTCCTACCCATTGCTTCACTGCCTCTACATTGCCTGAATCGGCAGCCAATGTAGAGGCTATCGTGTCGAGGTCACCAATATTTGCTTGCCGCATATGGAGCCCTTCATGAAAGATATGTCTTTCGAGAAAGATGCCTAAGACCATTTCATGCTCTGAATATTCGTGGTGAGCACCAGTAGCCTTTACGAAAGCCAGCCCCGATTGAGAAGTGGGCTCACAGACCAGGATCAATTTTCGCACACCTCTGTGTTGACATTCTTGTTTCGCTGTGACGAGAAGTGAACGAAATATGCCACTGTGACGATAGCCAGGATGGACCATTCCGGTCAGTTCTTTTACTTTCGTACCCCAACTATCAATTGCAAGGTAGCCTACAGGCCTACCGTCTTCATAGTAAAGAAAATCGTTTGTTTCGTTACCTGCACGTTTACGCAACATGTCCAGGCCCAGACGCATATGCAGTCCTTCATAGCTGTTTGTAACAGCTATGAGTTGCTCAATTTCTGCGATTTCTGCCCCTGTCAATTTTTGTTTTTTGACGAGGCCTTGTTTTTGAGTACCGGGCATTGCTGCTCCTAATAACCCTCATTCGCCGCTGCGGGCGGCGAATGAGAAAAAAAGAATCGAGGGACACCCTTAAACCCCTGTTCAGGGGCTAATCGCCTCTGAAAACCTTTCCTGTCTTACTGCTTCCTTCGTGCCCGCTCAAAACACCGCGGGCTCCATGTACTCGCCAAAGACGGCGCGGAAGACATCCATGATTTCGCCCAGGGTGGCATAGGTTCTGACCGCTTCGATGATGGCGGGCATGGTATTTTCTGTCCCTTCGGCAACGCGGCGCAGGTTCTCCAATGCGCGTTTGGCAGTGGCGTTGTCTCGCTCTCGACGCATGCGGTTGAGACGTTCAAGATGCGCACGCTCGCCTACGAGATCAATATAGAGCGTGGGAACTTTGATATCTTCTTCAATGATGTAGTCGTTCACGCCAACGATGGTTCGCTTATGCTGGTCGATCTCCTGCTGATAGCGGTAGGCGGACTCTGCAATCTCTCGCTGGAAGAAGCCATTCTGGATACAAGCCAGGACACCACCAAGGGCTTCGATGCGGGTGAGATAATCCATCACTGCGCGTTCCGTTTCGTCTGTCAGGGCTTCGACAAAGTAGGAGCCGCCGAGAGGATCGACAGTGTTGACGACACCGCTTTCACCGGCGATGATCTGCTGCGTGCGCAGGGCGATCAGCACAGCCTTCTCGGTAGGTAGAGCCAGGGCTTCATCAAGGGAATTGGTGTGCAGGGAATTGGTGCCACCAAGGACAGCAGCCAGGGCTTGAATGGCGGTACGAACGATATTGTTGTCGGGCTGCTGCGCTGTCAGAGAGACACCAGCGGTTTGCGCATGGCAGCGCATGAGCCAGGAACGCGGGTCCTTTGCGCCGTAACGCTCCCGCATCAGCCTGGCCCAAAGACGCCGACCCGCACGGAACTTGGCGATTTCCTCGAAGAAGTCATTATGTATGTCGAAGAAGAATGAGAGTCGCGGCGCGAATTCATCGATCTTTAGACCTCGCTTCAGGACAGCATCGACATAGGCAAGACCATCGGCGATGGTAAAGGCCAGCTCCTGGACAGCGGTTGCGCCAGCCTCGCGAATATGGTAGCCGCTAATGCTGACGGTATTCCAACGCGGCATGTAGCGCGTGCCGAATTCGATGGTATCTACCACCAGGCGCATAGATGGCTCAGGGGGAAAGAGAAACTCTTTCTGGGCGCTGTATTCCTTGAGGATGTCATTTTGCAGCGTGCCACCCAGTTTTGTCCTGGGGAAGCCGCGCTTCTCGGCATTGACAATATACATGGCCCAGATAACGGCTGCCGGGCTATTAATGGTCATGGAAGTAGTTATCTTGTCGAGGGGTAGACCATCGAAGAGAATTTCCATGTCGGCCAGCGAGGAGATGGCAACGCCACATTTGCCAAACTCGCCCGCTGCAAGAGGGTGGTCTGTATCATAGCCGTAAAGTGTGGGCATATCGAAAGCAGTTGAGAGACCAGTTTGACCCTGCGAGAGCAGATATTTGAAGCGGGCATTGGTATCTTCCGCGGTGCCAAATCCCGCGAACATACGCATCGTCCAGGGTTTTGCGCGGTACATGGTTGGCTGCACACCACGGGTGTAGGGATATTCACCAGGAAGCCCAATGTCGCGAGTATAGTCCAGGTTCTCGTTATCTTGTGGGGTGTACACCCGATTGATGGGAACGCCAGAGGTTGTAATCAGGTTATCATGTTCGGGCAGACGCTCCTGTGACTGGCGCACCGTAGATTCTTCCCACTGTTGTCGCTCTACCTTCAGGCGCTCCAACGTCGTTTTATCAAACAGTGTGCCTTGTTGGACATTTTCTTGCTTATACGTTTCTGGTGATTTCTGCTCAAGCATGGTAAATGGCTCCTCCTCATTGAGGTTAAGCATGAAAGATGGGTGATCTTACTAAATTACATAGTAACTCGTGTGGAATATTGTACCATATTCAGGTTTGGGGATTTTCGGCATCAGAAAGTTGAATCTCGGAAGGCCTATCAGGTATGTTCTCCCCAAATCTCACCCACTCTTTAAATGTATCACGTAGCGCTTTCAATAGCTTTCCTAAGGAAGCTTCTGTTCGTTCCAGATACTCTAAGTTCATAGCGTGGACAAGGTCTTCTGTGTACTCTATTCCACCGAGCGGTGGATTAACACCTGTTTTTCGCATAGCTTCCAATAAAAGACGTTTATAAAGGGTACGCTCACATTTCTGCACAGGAGCTGAACAACCTTTTCCCAGAACCAATTTGAATGCTACCGAGTCTAGAAGTAACCACCGCTCAATATGTGGATCAGGTATAGCATAGATTATTCGCCCACTAAAACCTTTCGCAGCATTATCAATTTCCTGTTTGCGTCCCGAATAACCTTTGCAATTTCCATCTGTGGCAACTATGAGAAGATCAGGCATGCTTTCTCTGTTACTTTGGAGACTATAGATATATTTCTTCAGTTCACTGACCACTTTGCCATGTCCACCAC
>WNFA01001052.1_pt1 | contig 23328 bp, 17 predicted proteins | sample 5400481 | NCBI WGS metagenome assembly WNFA01 (sample SAMN13153340, study PRJNA577476) | soil metagenome | isolation source: 120 cm saprolite under Douglas fir tree site 2 hole 1 replicate 2 | place: USA:California | collected 2015-04-18 | reverse complement strand
GACGACCGCACCGTCGAAATCGAAACCCGCGAGCGCAATTTCCCGTCGTTTGAAATCATTTCCAACCAGGGCGTCGAGGAGATGGACGTCAATCTCAAGGATATGTTGCCTAACATCTTCGGCCAGCGTACCAAGAAGCGAAAGATGAAGGTCAACGAGGCGTTCGAGTACCTGATCCAGGAAGAAGAGCAGCGCTTGATCGACATGGAGCAGGTCACGCGCGTCGCCGTCGACCGAGTCGAAAACTCCGGCATCATCTTCCTCGATGAAATCGACAAGATCGCCGGCCGTGAAAGCGGCCATGGTCCGGACGTCTCGCGCGAAGGCGTGCAGCGCGACATCCTTCCCATCGTCGAAGGCACCACCGTCAACACGCGCTATGGCATGGTCCGCACCGACCACATCCTGTTCATAGCCGCCGGCGCGTTCCACGTTTCGAAGCCGAGCGACCTCATCCCCGAACTGCAAGGCCGATTCCCCATCCGCGTAGAACTGCAGTCGCTGACCATGGAGGACTTCGTCCGCATCCTGACCGAACCAAAGTCTTCGCTGACCAGGCAGTACATCGCGCTGCTCGAAACCGAAGGCGTGAAGCTGGAGTTCACGCCGGAAGCGCTCGAAGAAGTGGCGCGCTTTGCGTTTCGCGTAAACGAAGGCACGGAAAACATCGGCGCACGACGTCTGCATACGATCATGGAGCGGGTACTCGACGAGATCAGCTTCGAGGCTCCCGAAAAGAAAGGCCAGGAGTTCAAGGTCGACGCGGCCTATGTGCAAAAGATGCTCAGCGAGATTGTGAAGGATCAGGATCTCTCGCGTTACATACTGTAGCAATTCTTAACCACAGGGGACACCGAGGTACACAGGGAAATTCCACAGGGGAAAAGACCCCTCTGTGCACCTCTGTGCTCCCTGTGGTTGTCTTTTTGCTCTTCTCGCGAACTGTCGCTTTCTGCTAAGCTCACGGCTTTCCATTAACTTGATCTCCGCAATCATGCTCACTCTCGATCGCGCTCGCCTCAAGTCCCTCATGGAGCGCGAACAAAAGCGCTTCGTCGCCGAACGCCCGAAATCCAAAGCCATCTACGAGCGCGGCAAGAAGTCGCTGCTCTCCGGCGTCCCCATGAACTGGATGGTGAAGTGGGCCGGAGCCTTTCCACCCGTTGTCCGCGAGGCCCAGGGCGCGCACTTTTACGACGTCGATGGCCATCGCTACGTGGACTTCTGCCTCGGCGACACCGGAGCCATGACCGGACATTCTCCCTTCGTCACCGCGAAAGCCATCGAGGAGCAGGTCAAACGCGGCATCACGCTCATGCTGCCGTCCGAAGACGCCGTCTTTGTCGCCGAAGAACTGCAGCAGCGCTTCGGCTTGACCTATTGGCAGTTTGCGCTCACGGCCACCGACGCCAACCGCTTCTCGATTCGCCTCGCGCGCCAGATTACCGGTCGCGAGAAAATCCTGGTCTTCAACTGGTGTTACCACGGCTCGGTCGATGAAACGTTCATCACCCTTCATCCTGACGGCACCACTGGAGCGCGACGCGGCAATATCGGTCCACCAGTCGATCCTTCCGTGACCACGCGCGTCGTTGAATTCAACGACGTCCCCGCGCTCGAACAGGCGCTCGCTCACGGCGACGTCGCCTGCGTGCTGGCGGAGCCTGCTTTGACGAACGTCGGCATCGTGCATCCCATTCCCGGCTTCCACCACGCGCTGCGCGAGCTTACGCGCAAGTACGGCACCCTGCTCATCATCGACGAGACGCATACCATCTGCGCCGGCCCCGGCGGTTATACTCGCGCCGAAAACCTCGATCCTGACTTCCTCGTCTTCGGCAAGCCGATCGCCGGCGGACTCCCCGCCGCGACGTACGGCTTCACCCAAAAAGTCGCGGACATGATTCTCGAGCGCCACAGCCTCGAAGACAGCGATACCGGAGGAATCGGCGGAACCCTCGCGGGCAATGCCCTCTCCCTGGCCGCGATGCGCGCCACGCTAACAAAAGTTCTCACCAAAGAAGCTTTCGACCGCATGATTCCCCTCGCCGAGCGCTGGACCGCCGGCGTGCAAAGAGTTATCGACGATTTCGGACTCCCCTGGCACGTTACGCGTCTCGGTTGCCGCGCTGAATATCTGTTCGGCCCCAACGAGCCCAAGAACGGAACCGAAGCCCACGATGCCATGGACTTCGAACTCGAACGCTTCATGCATCTCTACGCAATGAATCGCGGCATCCTGCTCACGCCCTTTCACAACATGGCGCTAATGTCGCCGGCAACCGCGCCCGAGGACGTCGACTGCCACAGCAAAGTTTTTCGCGAAGCGGTGCGCGAGTTGGCGGGATAAGTTCGTGTGGACGCGGGCGGCCCGTGTGGGCGCGGGCGACTCGCCCGCGCGGCCTCTGATACTCTTTTTCCTTCCGCATGACACCGCATCCTGGAAGGTTCATCGCGCCGACCGCGCTCTGCCTGCTGCTGGCCAGTTGCGCCCAGACCGGACCGCCGCTGCCGCCATCCCTCGAACTCCCCAAGCCGCCGACGGATCTTCGCGCCAGCCGCAAAGGCAATCGCGTCACGCTCAGCTGGAGCGAGCCCACGCTCACCACCGACCGCCAAAGCGTGCGCTACCTCGGCGCGACCCTCGTCTGCCGCAGCCTCGAACCTGAAATCACCACGTGCGGAAATCCCGCCGCCATCCTGCCGGCGCCATCATCTGTATCTGCGGCCCCGCAGAAGTCAGGCTTACCGCGCCCCGCCCCCGAGACCTACACCGACACACTGCCACCGGCCATGCAACAGCAGGATCCGTCCGTCGAAATCACCTATGCCGTCGAGGCCTTGAACCGCAACGCCCGCGGCGCGGGATTGTCGAATCGCGTGCACGTCCCAGCCGTCGTGACCCTGCCTCCGCCGGGCGATCTGGCCGCCGAACTGACTGGCGATGGCGTCGTCCTCACCTGGACCAGCGCTGGCGAATCACGCACCCCCGGCATTCAACATCGCTATCGAATCTATCGGCGCGACGAAAGCTCCGGCAAAGACGCGATTGCAGGCGAAGTTCCCTTGGGCGAGTCTGGCCCCGCGCATTTCACGGACTCCACCTTCGAATGGGAGAAGACCTACCTCTACCGGGTCACCGCGGTGAGCATCGTCAAACGGCCCGACAGCGAGGTGCAGGTTGAGGGAGACGATACTCCGCCCGTGCGCGTCATCGCCCATGACGTCTTCCCGCCATCCGTCCCCGCCAGGCTGCAAGCGGCGTACTCAGGCGAGGGACAAAAACCATTCATTGATCTCATCTGGGCTCCGGTGACGAATGCCGATCTCGCCGGATACAACGTCTATCGCAGCGATGAAACCAGTGGAGCCCCAGTCAAGCTGAATTCCGATCTGGTGAAATCGCCGTCGTATCGCGATCTTGCGGTCGCCTCAGGAAAAACCTATACCTACTCCGTGTCCGCCGTGGACGTGCTTGGAAACGAAAGCCAGCGCTCCGAGGCAACAGCCGAGTCCGTCCCATAAGAGGTTGTGTGGGAATCCAAGTTTGTGTGGGGACGGGCGCCCTCGCCCGTCCAAGCTTGCGTAGGGACAGCCGCCCCCGGCTGTCCAAGCCGAGCGCAGCTCGGCCGAGTCCTCGAAGCAAGCGACTAGCAGGTTCTCACCCGCGTACCCTATTCCTCCGCGATCTTTCCGCCCCCTTGTCTTCAGAAATTGTGTTTAGATATTGCTCTGATGAAATACTGTCGATTCAATCTCAACGGTTCCGCCCACTACGGCCTCGTCGAGTCTGTCGCGGGCAGTGATGAAGACGAAATCACTCGCCTGCTCCTCCAGGCGCCGCAGGATAGCGATGGCGACGTCGAAGGCCTGCCCAGCCGCCGCATGGACCGCATCCCGCTCGCACAGGCCTCTCTGCTGCCGCCGGTCGAGCCTTCAAAAATCGTCTGCGTCGGCCGCAACTATCGAGAGCACGCTGCCGAACTCGGCAACGAAGTTCCGCAGGAGCCGCTGCTGTTTTTCAAGCCTCCATCTTCTCTGCTGCCGCCGGGCGGAACGATTCTTCGGCCAAAGGTTTCCGAGCGCACCGACCACGAAGGCGAACTAGGCGTCGTGATCGCCCGGCGCTGCCGCCTTCTCACCGAGAGCGATGACGTACGCCCCTACATCCTCGGCTACACCTGCATCAATGATTTCACCGCCCGCGATCTGCAAAACAAAGACGGTCAGTGGACCCGCGCCAAAGGTTTCGATACCTTCTGTCCGGTCGGACCCGTCGTCGCCGACGGCCTCGATCCCTGGGCTGGTGTCCAGGTCGAAACCCGGGTGAATGGCGAGGTGCGGCAGTCCGGCAACACACAAGATTTTATTTTTCCGCTCGACGTCGTCATCCGCTACATCTCGCAGATCATGACCCTCGAACCCGGAGACCTGATCGCGACCGGCACGCCCAAGGGCGTCGGACCGGTGGTCGCCGGCGATGCCGTCGAAGTCTCGATCGAAGGCATCGGCCGGTTACGCAATCCCGTAGCCGACCGACCATAGCGAGTTGCCTTGGCTTGTGTGGGGACGGCTTGTGTGGGGACGGGCGCCCTCGCCCGTCCAAGCCGAGCGCAGCTCGGCAGCTGCCTGCAGCGCCTCTGGATTATGAGAAGAAAAAAGCCCCCGCGCCATGCACACGCAAGGGCTTCTTAGTTTCCGCCGCGTGATTAACCCAGACAGCTTCTATGCCGCTATCTCCAGGTACTCCTCGGGCCGTTCCTCGAATTCCTTTCTGCACTCTTCCGAGCAGAAAAAGTATTTCTTTCCCGCAAACTGGGTGCGGAATTCGGATTCCCTCTCGTCGACTCTCATTCCACAAACCGGATCAGTTGTCATCACTCCTCCTAATTGGAGAATTTGTTCCTTTGGCCTCCACTGACAGCAATGACCTTTCCGTTCTCTGCCGTTCTCCAAGTGACTGACCCCGTTCATCTTTCCCGGCCCGCAATTTCTTCTGCACAAAACTTGCGGAAAATTCTTCCACCCCCGTGCACCTTATACCCACCGCTCTCCTCGCAACTCAGATTCACGCTCTATACTTCGTTGGCAGTGCTAAGTAATTAGGAGGAAGCGCCCATGGAAGATTCCCTGCGTGGTTTCGAAACATGTTTCGAACTCCTGCAGTCAGGCGATGCGGACGGCCTCCACCGAATTCTGCAACAAGACCCCGCATTCTCCGAGGTGCGCGACGCAACCGGCGTGAGCGTGCTAATGCATTCCATCTATCGTGGCCGCCGCGACCTGGCAGAACTGATCGCAAACAAGAAGAAGGCGCTTGATGTTTTCGAAGCGGCCGCGCTCGGCCGTCTCGATCGCCTCAAGCAATGCCTTCGCGACGATGCTTCCGCTATCAACTCCCGCTCAAAAGATGGCTTCACCGCCTTGCACTTCGCCTGTTTTTTCGGCCAACCCGACGCCGCCCGTCTGCTGATCGAAAACGGAGCGGCAGTCGATGCCGTGGCCGCGAATCCGACGCAGGTCATGCCGCTGCACTCCGCCGCCTCATCCCGCAACCTGGAAGCCGCGCGCCTTCTGCTCGAGCACGGAGCTCCCGTGAACGCCCGTCAGCAAGCAGGATGGGTTCCGATTCACGCCGCCGCCCAGAACGGAGATCGCCCCATGGTGGAATTACTGCTCAAGCACCACGCCGATCCGAAACTAGCCAACGATGAGGGCAGAACCTCAGCCATGGTAGCTAGAGAAAAAGGCCACGAGGAGATTGCTACCCTGCTGGACGAGTAATCCGTTCCCGTGGAGCGACGCGCGTCCTCGCCCGTCCAGCCGATTCGTGAGCACGCAGGGTACGATCCGAAAACATCGCTAAGTCCATGATTTTAATGGATAGAGAACAGGTGTCCTCGCGGCTCCCTTGCGCACGTTACCGGTGGCATTGACTTTGTAGCTTGTTCCCCGACCAATGCATCAAACCGTCTATAATGCAATATTGGTTCCTCGGGGAAGCCCGATCCAAAACGGCCCGATCCAAAAATAGCGATAAGAGAAGCGATCAAAAATTATGTCGACGAAGTTGAAGGTCACTGTCATTGCCAGTTCGCTGGCCATTCTGCTGTTCACCATCGTGGGCGGTTTTGTCAACGTTCGCGCGTCTTCAAATGATGGCGCGTATCGCCAGCTATCCGTCTACAGCGAAGTGCTGTCGCGCATCCGCCTCGAATATGTTGAAGAGCCCAATATCGCCGGGGTCACCGAGGGCGCGCTGCACGGTCTGCTGGAATCGCTTGACGCCAATTCCAGCTACCTGTCGGCTGCCGAGTACAAGCACTACAAGACGATGAAGACTGACGGCAAGGCCGATATCGGCGCCACCGTCTCGAAGCGCTTCGGATATGCTGCCGTGGTCGCGGTGATTCCCGGAGGCCCGGCGGACAAGGCCGGTGTCGAGAACTCCGACATCATCGAATCCATCGAGGGCAAGACCACGCACGACATGTCGCTGGCCGAAATTCACGGCCTCCTGTCTGGCGAGATTGGATCCACGATCACCGTGGCAGTGGTGCGGCCACGGCGACCCGAACCGCAGAAGATTGTGATCACGCGCGACATCGTCACCATCCCGCCCGTTAGCGAAAACATGCTCGCTGACAATGTCGGCTACATCCAGGTGGACGCGTTCCCGGAAGGCAAGTCGCAGGAGATCGCCGGCAAGATTCGCGACCTGCAAAAGCAGGGAGCGAAAAAACTTGTAATTGATCTGCGGAACTCCGCCAGTGGCGCGGAGTCGGAGGGCATTGCCGCCGCCAATCTTTTCCTTGACCATGGCACCATCACTTATCTGCAGGGGCAGAAGTATCCGCGCGAGGCTTTCAACGCCGATCCCGCCAAAGACATCACGAAGCTTCCCGTGGCGGTGCTGGTGAATCGTGGCACGGCGGGCCCAGCCGAGATTGTGGCCGCCGCAATCCTCGAGAACGCTCGTGGCGACGTGGTCGGTGACAAGACCTTCGGCGACGGATCGGTGCAAAAACTGATCGAGATGCACGACAACTCCGCCCTGATTCTCTCGATCGCAAAGTATTACTCGCCGAGTGGGAAAGCAATTCAGGATGCGGCCGTCACACCGAACGTTCTGATCGCCGACACTGCGGACGACGACGGTGGATTGCCCGACGAAGACGAGCGGCAAGGTATTCCAGAAGCAAATGCCGGCGGAAAGAAAGACGAGAAGCCGAAGAACACGATAGACGAGCAACTGAACAAGGCGCTGGAAGTATTGAAGAACCGGGAATCGAAGGGATAAGAAGACAAGGTTTCAGAGTTTCAAGGTTTCAGGGTTTCAACGTTACAATCGCTCGCCTTGGCGGGCGATTTCTTTTTTGTTACTCAAAAGACTCCGGCCGCAAAACCTGACGCTTCCGGTAACATTGAAACCTTGAAACCTGCGCCTCAAGCCCGCGCTCGCCGATGAAAATCATCTACCAACATCTTCCGACGATAGAAATTGGCGGACTGAAGTTGGTCGGAGTCGTCCTCTTCGGATTGCTCGTCCTGCTCTCCGCCGCGGTGGGCGCGACCGCTGGACTGCTGCTCGTCTATTCGACGGACCTGCCCCAGGTCGACGAACTCGAGCGTTACCGTCCCAGTTCCGTCACCGAGCTCTATGACGGACATGGCAGAGTCATCGGCACCTTTGCGCTCCAGCGCCGCGTCATCGCTGCGTATGACGACTATCCGGAGGTTCTCCGCAATGCCCTGGTCTCGATCGAAGACAAGGATTTCTACCGGCACTCGGGCATCAACATCTGGCGCATCGTAGGCGCGGCTTATCGCGATATCGAATCCGGCGGGAAAGTGCAGGGAGCATCCACGCTGACCATGCAACTCGCCCGCAATCTGTTTCTTTCTCCCGACCGCTCGTTTTATCGCAAGGTGCAGGAGGCGCTGCTCGCCATCCAGATCGAGCGCCGGTTCACCAAGCCGCAAATCTTCACGCTCTACGCCAACCAGATATTCCTGGGCCATGGCGCCTACGGCTTTGAAGCGGCTTCTGAATACTATTTCAGCAAACCAGCCAGGCAACTGAAACTGGAAGAAGCCGCGCTGCTCGCGGGACTGCCCAAGGCTCCGCAATATTACTCGCCGATTACTCATCCAGAGCGCGCGGCCAAGCGGCGCAACCTCGTGCTCAATGCCATGCTTGAGGACGGCAAGATCACCGCCGCACAAGCCGCGGATGCAAAGAGCAAGCCGATCGCGCTCAACCTGCAGAAAGATCCGAATTCGCTGGCGCCGCACTATGTAGAAGAAATCCGGCGCTACCTCGAAGCGAAGTATGGCAGCGACCAGGTTCACGAAGGCGGACTACGCGTTTACACCTCGCTCGATATGGATCTGCAAAAGTCCGCGCGCCAGGCCCTGCTCGATGGCCTCGCCGCCTACGAGCGCCGGCACGGCTGGCATGGCAAACTCGTGAACGTAATTGCCCAGGGTCAGAAACTCGGCAAGTATGAAGATCCGGATTGGGATGAGGAGCCCGAAATCACCGGATACATGCACGCGCTGGTGATTCAGGTTTCGCCGGCGGCCGCAGTAGTCCGCTTCGGCCAACACACGGCCACGCTCTCGCCGGCCGAAGTGGCCTGGACAAAACTCAAGCCCAAGCCCAAGCTTCCTGACATTCTCCATGTGGGCGACGTTGTCTACATCAAAGTGCTCTCGCTCGATGCGGGAGGAAAATCGCGCGTCAGTCTGGAACAGGATTCAGGGGCCGAAGGAGCACTCGTCGCTATCGATAACGCGACCGGAGAGATCAAGGCCATGGTCGGCGGTCGTGACTTCAACGTCTCGAAGTTCAACCGCGCCACGCAGGCTCTACGTCAGGTCGGGTCGTCTTTCAAGCCGTACGTCTATACCGCCGTGATCGACCAGGGCGGCAGCCCCAGCGACACTATTCTTGACGCGCCCATAACTTTTCAAACTGCGTCCGGCCCTTACTCGCCGCACAACTACGACGATAAGTTTGAGGGCACCATCACCCTGCGCCGCGCTCTCGCCCAGTCCAGAAACATTCCCGCGCTCAAGCTTGCCGACCGCATCGGCATCAAGACCGTGATCGACTACGCGCACCGCTTCGGCATCACCGCAAACATTCCCGCGTATCTTCCGGTGGCGCTCGGCTCAGCTGAAATCACACCGCTCGAGCAGACCTCAGCCTTCAGCGTGTTTCCCAACGACGGCGTGCGCGTCGCTCCGCGCTACATCACCAAGGTGACCGACTACGAAGGCCGCATTTTGGAAGAAGATTTCTCCGACATCAAAGACGCCATCAGTTCGCGCACCGCGCGCATCATGACATCGATGCTGCGAGACGTGGTGCTTCATGGCACAGCAGTCGCCGCCGCCAAGATGCCTTATCCGCTGGCCGGCAAGACGGGCACGACCAACGACTTCACCGATGCCTGGTTCGTGGGCTTTTCTCCGTCGCTCACTTGCGGCGTCTGGATCGGCTACGACGAAAAAAAATCTCTCGGCGAGAAAGAGACCGGAGGACACGCCGCCCTGCCGATCTGGATGCAGTTCATGAACGTCGCCCTGGCCGGCAAAGATCCCGGCGAATTCCAGCCGGCACCGGGTCAAGGGAACTCCGCGGTTGCGCGGAAAGTCGACACTCCAGATGTCGCGCCCGGCGACGGGGAAACGCACTAGGGCCTCGACCGCGCTACTGTCGAACCAACTTGCCGGTGGAGAGCCGGGCGTCCCCGCCCGGCCACCACAATCCTGGACCCTTCGCCTTCGCTCAGGGCAGGCTCGCCAGACTCCCGTCACCACACCGCCTTCCGCATCAATCGGCCAATCCGTACGATTCGATAAAGAGGAAAAAGCGCTTCCGGCAATCGCACCGCCGCAATCTCTCCCGCGCCAGGCGTCCAGACCAGCCGCCAGAGATATCGCAAGCGGTCGCCGCGTCGCTCGCGCAGCTTCAGAATCAGGCGGAAGTATTCGGTGGATTCGAAATCATAGCTCGCACCGCGAGCGAGACGCGCGGCGAATTCGACGCCGAGAGCGGGCACTCGAGAATCCGCCGCAATGATTTCCTCCGCGGGTTGAGGAATCTCTGCCCGAAGTACGTTCTTCACCAACCAGAAACTCACGCCGAGGATGCGAGCGATTCCCAAAGCGCGCGCCCGAGAAAACACCAGCGAGTAGTCGATGGTGTGGGTTCCGGAGTAAGACCGCAAAGTCTCCGCAATATCCGAGAGCCAAATCAGCCGCGTCCAAAGATGCTTGGCAGCGTGCAGGCACAGCACCAGCAGCGAGTCTTCGGGAGACAGGCATGGCACTTCGGACCCGCCCACGACGGTTCGACCCGCGCGCGCCAGAAGATTCTCCACGCGCAGGTCAACCGCATAGAAATGTGGCAGCAAGGCCCACTGTAGTTCGACCAGGTTCTTTCCGGCTGCGCTGTCAAACGAACGCTCGTAGCCAGTCCGCAGCCACAGACGTTCGGCGGCTGGACTCTCGATGGCCGGGTTAAGGGTCGCAGAAGGCCGATATCCGATTTCGGCAAGAGCCCGCTTTGCCCGCTCGAAGTCCGCCGGAGAAATCAGGAAGTCGAGATCCGAAAAACTTCGCAAGCCGAGATCGCGGTAAAGCGATTGCGCCAGCGCCGGCCCTTTATACGGGAGCGCCCGCAACTGCCAGCGCTCGAAGTGCTGCATGATGCGCGCCAGTTCAGCGGCGAACCATAAGCTGCGCCGCAGGTTCTCTTCGTACGCGGACCGCAGCGATCGCTCGACTTCCAGTGGAAGCCCACGCCCATCTTTGACAAGACCAAGTTCGATCAGGTTGCGGGCCGCGAGCGGAAAAACTCCATGGTGCTCGGCCAGGCGAATAACTTCGCTCCAGTCGACTGCTGAAAGATTCCAATTTGCAACGCGCTCGCGCCGCTCCGGAGACAACTCCACGCTAGCCAGTGCGCACAGCAACTCGAATCCGTTTTCTGTCTGCAGCGTAGTGCTCGACATGGGAGACGGAGGCAAGGTTCGCTCATGAAAGCAGGTTTTGTTTCAGCTCGTGTGGTGACGGGGCTCTGCCCCGTTCCGGAGGGGCAAAGCCCCGCCACCACACGGATAGGCACGCGACCGCAAGCCAGAATCGGATTAGGATCGCGAATAATAGGAACGCGAAACGCCACTATAATACAGAGTCTTCGGTGCCCGTCCGAAGCATGGTTCGTGTTTTGCGGTTGCACAGTCGTAGTTCGCGCTTTCGTCGTCCCACTTTCATGGACCGAGTCGTTTTCGAATCCGTACGCAAGATATTTCGCCATCGTCCAGCTCTGTTCAATTGGCTTGGACGAGAGCGGGGCGGCGAAACCATTGCCTTGAAGGACGTCTCTTTCTCGGCAGGAAACGCGGAGATAATAGTGATGCTCGGCCCGAACGGCAGCGGAAAAACCACGGCGCTCAAGCTGATCTCGGCCATGCTCCTGCCCGATGCGGGATCGGTACGCGTGGACGGCTTCGACGCACGGCGTGATGCCGGTAAGGTCCGGCGGCAAGTCGGCATCGCCGTCGCCGCGGAGCGCTCGTTCTTCCCTCGTCTCTCCGCTCGGGAGAACCTCGATTTCTTTGCCGCCCTCGACGAAGTCCCGCGCCTCGAGCGAGCGCAAAGGATCAAAGAGGTTCTGCGCGATACCGGGCTCGAAGAACAAGCCGATACGCTGGTCATGAAGTTTTCCAGCGGCATGTACCAGCGAATGGGGATCGCGCGCGCACTGGTCAAGCGCCCCAGTGTGCTTTTGCTCGACGAACCGACGCGCAGCCTCGACGCCGCCACCACGGCACACTTCTGGGCCACGATCCGCGCGTTGGCAAGGCAACAGACCACGGTTCTGCTCGCTACCCACAACTTCGCTGAGGCGGCCGCGGTCGCGGATCGCCTGCTCCTGCTGCATCGCGGCGAATTGCTCGCCGATCGCGCGGTGGGCGACGGCGAAAGCGCTGATGCGCTGCGCTCTTTCTACTTCCACATGACCGGCGAAATCGATGAGGCCATGCTCAGAGTCTAGAGATTTTGTAATTGGTAATTGGGTAATTTGTGGTTGCATTTCCGAATCAACCGTTCACGGTGCTTAGTTTTGAAATTACAAATCAGAAATTACAAATTACAAATCTCGTGCTTATGACTTCGACTCTGGACAAGCTCCATGCCATCCTGCGCCGCGATCTGCTCACGGCCATCCGCCACCGCAGCGGTTTCGTGGTGACCCTGGTCGGAGTGTTCACCGAATTGGCGGCTTTTTATTTTCTCTCCCGCGCCATCGGTCCCGGCTTTCGACCCAATGGCGTCGAGTACTTTCCTTTCCTTCTGGTCGGCACCGGTGTCTACACTTTCTTCGTCATGAGCGCGCAAGCCTTCCTGAGCGCGGTGCAGGAAGCGCAGCAGACGGGAACGCTGGAAGTGCTTATGACCACCTCCACCGCCCCGGCTGAGCTCGTCATCCTCAGCTCCATTTCCGCCTTTGCCGGAAATCTGGTCAATCTGCTGGTCTATCTTTTCGCTGGCGTGGCAGTTTTCCGCGCATCGATCCACGCCAACTTTTTCTCCTGCGTGGCCGTATTGATTTTTTCTCTGGCGATCGCCCTGGCTTTGGGAATCGCCGCGGCCACGCTGCAGGTAGCGTTCCAGAAAGGCTCGGCACTGCTGTGGTTGCTCGGTTCCGGACTCTGGTTTCTGAGCGGAACCATGTTTCCGATTCAGAGCCTGCCTCGCCCGCTCGAACTTCTCGCTCGCGCGGTTCCTCTCACCTACGCCATCGACGGAATGCGCAGGGCGCTGCTGGAGGGGCAGTCCATGATCGCGATGGCTCCCACACTGGCCGTGCTGGCCGGGTTTGGCGCGGTCCTGCTGCCGCTCGCGCTCGCCGGCCTGTCTTTAAGTTTGCGGCGCGCGCGACAGGATGGAACTCTATCATTTTATTGAGGATGTTGATTCGCCGCCTCGCATTGCATCCAACTTATATTGGCACTCGGGAAAGCCGTGTAGTACACTGCCCTTACTCTTAATCAACACTGGGAGATAAGCCATCGGTTTGATCAACTGGCTTGAACTTATGACCGACAATCGGGCCCCTCGCGAGAAGCGCCAGCAACCGGGCAACGCGGGTAAAGAAAAAAAACTCTATCAAAAGCCGGCATTCCGTTACGAACGGGTCTTCGAGACGCTCGCTCTGTCTTGCGGCAAGATCGGCGCCAGCACTCCCCAATGTCAGTTCTCGAAAAAAACTTCCTGACGCTGGAAAACACCGCGAGTGCCCCGGGCTCGATTTGGAGCGCGGAACGCTCAGCTTTGGTGGCAGACACTTTGCGTCGCAGCGGTCGTTCGAATGTGCGTCGGCGCGTGCGTCTGCGAGTTCACGGGGAAAGCATGCTGCCCGCTCTTTGGCCGGGCGATGTGGTCGAGATCGCAAGCTGCTCGCTCGAAGACGTCCGGCCCGGCGACATCGTGCTCGCCCGGCGTGAAGGCCGCCTCTTCCTGCATCGCCTCCTCGGCCCCTTCAATGACCCCTGCACACCGAACGGTTTCCTGCTGCGCGGCGATTCCATGCCTGGTCCTGATCCTCAGTTTCCTGCCGAAGCGCTGCTGGGACGACTACTGCGGAAGGATGACGAAAGCACTGACGAAGAGTGGTTTAGCGCGAAGGGGCTTGGCGTGAAATGGTCTCGCGCGCTGGGGATCCTCCTCTGTCATTGCAGTGTGGCACGCCGTCTTGCTCTGAAACTTCACAGCCGCCGGAAGGCGTCGGCGCGCGACCTTCGAAGCCTTAAACCCGCCGCGGATATGAGTTCAGCAGGAATGCGAGCCCGATGATAGCCGCGTCCCGAAGAGTCGCGTGTGTCGAGATCGGAGGGATCCCGATTGCCTTGTCCACCTGCGACGAGGGCTTTCTCGATCTGCTGCGTCATCGCTATGACGGGTTCCTGAGTTCTTCGCGTCCTGAGTTTGAGCTTGAGTTTGATCTCACCAGCACGGGACCGGCTTCCGACGACGACGTTCGGGTCCGCCGCGAAGGTGACGACTGGCTTCTGGAGCGCGGAGACTTCCACGTCCGCTGGGACCCGCGCACCGGGCGAGGCAGTGTGCGGCAAAATGCGAACCCATATTCTCTCGATTCGGTGCTCCGCATTCTGCACAGCCTGATTCTTGCCCAGCGCGGCGGATTCCTGCTGCACGCCGCCAGTGCGATTTGCGATGGCCGGGCTTATCTGTTCTCGGGCGTATCGGGCGCGGGTAAAACCACGATGACGCGACTGGCGCCTCCGGACATCACCCTGCTTACCGACGAAATTTCCTATCTGCGCCCGAACGCCGACGGGTACTCGGCATTCGGCACCCCTTTCGCCGGAGAGCTGGCCAGGGCCGGTGAGAACTGCACCGCCCCGGTCTCGGCTCTGTTTTTTCTGGAAAAGGGTTCGGAGAACCGTGTCGATGAATTGTCGTCCGCGGAAGCCGTCCGCCGCCTGATGCGCAATATTCTGTTCTTCGCCGAAGATCGGGGACTGGTGGAAAAGCTTCTCGCTACTGCTTGTGAATTCGTCGCCAGGGTTCCCATTCGCCGCCTGACGTTCTATCCTGATGCCAGGGTGTGGAACGAAGTTCGCAACCTCGCCCGCGACTTCGCAGGTAACTTGCTGGAGGTGCCCGAGCATGCCTGAGACTTGCATTTACATTGCACGCAGTTCTGCGATTGCCGCCCGCGCGCTGGCCGGCGAAATGATGGTCATGAACTCGGCCGATTCGACTTTCTTCACGCTGAACGAGGTCGCCACCGTTATCTTTCAAGCTGCCGACGGCCACACTCCTCTCCGCGAAATTGTCCGCGACCACGTCTGCGAGCAATTTGACATCGATCCCGAACAGGCCCAGGCGGATGCCGAGCAGTTCGTTGCCGAGCTTTCCGGCCACGGTATTCTTCTTGTTTCGAGTCAACCTCTAGCGTCGGAGACGCCCTGATGAGCCTGATGAGTGAAGTCGGCCAGAAAGCATTTAACCTGGGCGTGCCCATCGCCGTGCACATGGATGTCACGTATCGCTGCAACGAGCGCTGCGTGCATTGTTACCTCGATCACGACGACCACGGCGAGATGACGACCGCCGAAATCAAGGATGTGCTCGATCAACTGGCCGAGGCAGGCGTTTTCTTTATCACTTTCAGCGGCGGCGAGGTGCTTCTGCGCCGCGACTTCTTTGAGATTATCGAATACGCCCGGCGTCTCATGTTCAACGTCAAGATCAAAACCAACGCGGTGATGATCCACGAAGAAGAAGCGCGGAGACTCCGCGAACTGGGCGTGGACACGATTCAGATCAGCGTCTACTCGCATCGTCCCGAAGTTCACGATGCTATTACCAAGCTGCCGCATTCGTTCGAGCGCACCGTTAAAGCCATTCGCTTTTTACGCGAACAAGGGCTGCGAGTGACCATCGCCAATGTGCTGATGACCGTGAATTCTTCCGATCACAGCGGGGTGCAGGAACTTGCCGCCGAACTCGGCGTTCAGTACACGCTCGATCCCACGATCACGCCCATGATGGACGGCGACATTTCTGTTCTCTCGCTGCGCATTCCGGGAGAAGAACTCCCGGAAATCTTTCGCAATCCTGCCCTGGTTGGCAATCAGGAAGAGTTCTGTGCTCCTCCCAAGCCGCCATCGGCGGAGGATCTTGAGGGTTACTCGTGCAGCGCGGGCCATTCTTTCTGCTACATTTCGCCCTATGGCGATGTCTTTCCCTGCGTGCAGTTTCCACTTCCCACGGGAAATATTCGTCAACAGAAGTTTTTGGATATCTGGAATTTTTCTCCGCAAATGAACGAGGTCCGCTCGATCAAAGCCAAAGACCTGACCGTCTGCTCGTCCTGCTCGCACGTCAGCAGCTGCTCGCGGTGTCCGGGATTGGCCTATATGGAAGGAAGCATGCGGGGCCCGTCCACCGCGGATTGCGAGAAGTCGTTCTACCGGACGGGCGTGCCGACGGCGAACATGCTTCGGCAGGGGCTCTCGAAACCACGCACCATGGCAATCAACACGGCGCCGCTGATCCAGATTCGGCCGATTGCCGTTCCCGCATGATGAATCGTTCGGTGGAGCGACGGATCGTTCAGTGGAGCGACGGGCGTCTCGCCCGTCCAATATGGTGGTGGCTGGGCGAGGACGCCCGGCTCTCCATTAGCTGCTAGAGTTTGCCCCCAGCAGTGGCGTTGTGGCTGCGCTTTAGATCAACCACCGCTTCCAGACTGGCCAACTGCTCTAGAATGCGCTGCAAAGCGGCGCGGACCTCATGCGTCGCCTCACTGAACTTTATCGCCGCACCAATACCCATGTCCATGCGCACGACTTCGCTGTCAATGGAAACGTTCGTATGTTCGTGCGAGAAAGTGAGTTTCAGCGTCGATCCGGGCAACAGGAGACCGCTGGTTTCAACGTAGCAACCGCCGAGGCTCAGGTTGGTAACGATGCCCAGCACCGCCCGCTCTAGCCCCTTTCCAGAAATTTCCGTGGTAAGCCGGCCCCGCACCCGCGGATACAGACGGCGGTTCTTCTGGGTCGCCTGATTCTGCTTCTGCAGATACATGCGTTTGTCGGCCTCGGAAAGGATCTTTTCGGCATCCATCCCGTCCTCGGGATACACGGCCCTGCCAACGCTCAGCGATAGAATGTCTTCGTTGCAGATATCCCTTCCCGCCTGCTTTGCCAGGTCCCGCATCTGTTCCGCCTTCCGCGCGGTAGCTTCCGGCGTGAGTCCAGGAGCGATGACTACGAATTCGTCGCCGCCCATGCGCGCGACATAGTCGTACTCACGGCTCGTCTCCTTAAGGGAGTGCGCAAACAGCCGCAGCACGCGGTTCCCCTCCAAGTGCCCAAAACGGTCGTTGATCTGCTTGAAGCCGTCCAGGTCGGCCACCATCACGGTCAGCGACTTGTTGTCGCGTTTGCAGCGCGCCAGTTCCCGGTCGAGTTGCAGGAATAGCGAGCGCGCATTGGGAAGCCCGGTGAGGTAATCGGTAACCGCCGAACTCTCCGCCTGCTCGTACTTCATCGCGTTCTCGATGGCAAGCGCCATCTTGGAACTCACAGCCAGCAGAATGCGCAGGTGGTCGGAGGTAAAGAAATCCTTTTCCGCGTGATACAGCGCGACCACGCCGACTACGCCCGTCAAGCCTTCGAGCGGAACCGCGAGCGCTGAATTCAGCGTGCTGTACTTCGAAGGATCGTTCAGATAACCGGGCTCGACCGAAGGATTGCCATTTAGGATCGGCTTAAGGTTTTGCGCCACCCACCCCGAGAGCCCTTGTCCCATCGGAATGCGCAGCGAGGCAAACAGCCGGAAGTTGTCGCCATTCACATATTCCGGCACAAGTTCATCGCCGTGGCGGACGTAGATCGCAGTCGCATCGTAAGGCATCGCCCGTCGCAACTTCACCGCAAACACCGAGAGCGTTTCGCCGAGGCTGAGCGAAGCTCCCAGATCCTGGCTGAGCTCGAAAAGAGTCTGCGCTTCCTGACGCGCCGCCGCGATCGAACTGAGAAAACTGCGCTCCGGCGATTGCCGCCGCCCTTGCGCCTCGAACCCGGCTGCCGGCTTGATGACCCGCTCGGCGTTCGCATCCGGGTCTTTGACTTCCGTGGATAATTTTTGCTTGCCCAGGCTATCTGTACGTTGGTGGACCAGTTGCTCAAGATCCACGTATTTTCGTTCAAGCACCTTGACTACTTGCGGATCAAAAGATTTTCCCGATTCATCCACCAGTCGCGACATCGCTTCATGCAGAGGTATCGCCCGACGATATTGCCGATCCGAAGCCAGCGCGTCCAGAAAATCCACCGCCGCCAGGATGCGGGCACCAAGCGGAATCTGCGTCCCGCGCAGACCGAGCGGATAGCCTGTCCCGTCAAACTTTTCGTGATGAGCCCGCACGATGGGCACAACCGGGTATGGAAAGCGCACCCGCTCCAAGATTTCCGCTCCCACCAGCGGATGAATCTTCATTTTTTCGAATTCTTCCGGCGTCAGGCGGCCCGGTTTCGAGATGATGTGCTCGGGAATCGCCAGCTTGCCGATATCGTGCAGCAAGGCTGCGGCCTGCAAGGCCTCCATTCCCTCCCGGTCAACTTTAAGTTCCTTCGCAACCTCGACCGCGTAGACGCGAACTCTCTGCAAGTGGTCGTGAGTTGTCTGATCCTTGGCCTCGATCGCGAGCGCCAGCGCTTCGATGGTGCGCATATGCAAGTCAGCCATCTCTTCCACATGCCGCTTCTCATCTTCCAGTTTGCCGAGATAGAGGCGGTAGGAACGGTAGATGAGATACACGACGGGAAGTGTCAGCAACGACGTCTGCCAGTCGGTAAAGCCGTGCAGCCAGCTCATCATTCCGGCTACGCCCGCGCCCACCAGGTAGTACGGGAAACTCCAGAAATAGCAGTCTGCCCAGATCTTTCGCAGCGACCTTCGCTCCGTCAGCGAAATCACGGCTGCAACCGGAAGCGTATTGGCTACGAAGTAAACGCACGCCGCCAGAAATAGGAGTGTAGAGGGGTTACTAACCGCGTGATGCATCAAGGAATAGCGATACGATGCGAAGGTCACCGCGATGGCTAGCGCCGTCGAGCTGACGTTGAAGGCGACCTGAATCGGAATCGGACGATCGCGGTCGAAGCATTGCACAACCACTGCCGCGCAGCCTAGCGCCATGGTTTCCGCGAAGCTCAGTTCCAGTACACCCAGCAGCAGAAATAGAAAGTTCACCGACATCGTCCCGGTAATCCCAGGCAGGTTCACTTTTAGCCGCGAGGCAGCCAGCGCAATTACTAGATAGCAGAAAAATTTGAGCGGATTCTCGCTTCGGCCGTGCAAGATCGAATAAGTCAGGACGGTCGTCCCGCAGAGCACGACCACGGTAATAAAAAAGCGTGGCGCCGCGCTCATGTCCCTCCAGGATTGAGGGCGAGTTTTCATTTCGGACGAACTCCTGCGCGGGAAGCAGGTTGCAATTCCCAAGGCGCAAACAGGGGGACAACTCATTGATAACAGGCGCCGGACGGGCAGGAAAGCATTCGGAGATTTGGAGCTAAACTTCCGTAATGGGGGACAGTGACCTTTTGGCACTGCCTCGCTCTTCCGCTCATCGGAAACAAAGCTCTTAAGCCATAGAAAAGACAGCGCGAACCAGCGCCTCGGCAGCCATCTCAGTAAAACGTGAACTTGGCGCCCCGCCGCATCGTATAACCAGAAGAACTAGTGGTGGCTCAGTTTGCGAAACCGTTACCCACAAAGGCAACGAGTACACCAGGGCAACGCCAGAGACCAAAAGCCTTCGTGATACTTCGTGTCCTTGGTGGTTCAGGGTTTTGTTGACTCGCCAGAACTCTCGGGCCTAACATGAATGACTCTCTCCCAGGAGTGTTCCCCGGAATGATCGGGCAGACTGTCTCGCACTACCGTGTCCTCTCGCAGTTGGGCGGCGGAGGGATGGGCGTTGTATACGAAGCCGAGGACATCAACCTGGGCCGCCATGTCGCGCTCAAGTTCCTACCTCCCGAGACGGAAAAAGATCCGCTCGCGCTCGACCGTTTTCAGCGCGAAGCGCGCGCGGCCTCCGCATTGAACCACCCAAATATCTGCACGATCTACGAGGTCGGCGAAGACAACGGACGCCACTTCATCGCCATGGAGCTGCTGGAAGGCGAGACGCTCAAGAATCGGATCCACAGCCAGCCCCACAGCCACCTCCACAGCCAACCGATGGAACTCGGGCAATTGCTCGATCTCGGCACGCAGATCGCCGACGCTCTCGACGCCGCTCATGCCAAGGGAATCATCCACCGCGACATCAAACCCGCCAACATTTTCGTGACCAGTCGCAACCAGGCCAAGATTCTCGATTTCGGATTGGCCAAGCGTACCGGTAAGCCTTCCATCCTGTCCGCCGCCACCATCGGCTCCGCTGCGACCGTGGACGAGCCGTTCCTGACCAGCCCCGGATCGACCGTCGGTACCGTGGCATATATGTCTCCCGAGCAGGCGCGGGGCAAGGATCTCGATGCCCGCACCGACTTATTCTCTTTCGGCGCCGTGCTCTATGAGATGGCCACCGGTGCAGTGCCCTTCCGCGGAGAAACGTCCGCCGTTATTTTCGACGCAATCCTGAATCACCCTCCCGCGTCACCGCTTCGCCTGAACCCCGATTTGCCTCCGCAGTTTGAGGGGATCCTGAACAAGCTGCTCGAAAAAGACCGCGACCTGCGCTACCAGAGCGCGGCCGACGTGCGCTCCGACTTGAAGCGCCTCAAACGCGACTCCGAATCGGGTGCGATTCTGGCCGCGACTTCCTCCAGTTCTTCCATTCGCAAGCCCGCGGTACGAAGTCGAAGCCGCAAGCTGCCCCTCTGGCTGATCCCGGGCCTGATCGTTGCGCTGGTCGCCGCCGGCATTGGCATCGTGTTTCTCAAGCGCGGCCACGCGCTCACCGAGAAAGATTCGATCCTGATTACCGATTTCGTGAACACTACCGCCGACCCCGTCTTCGATGGCACCCTGAAGAAAGCGCTGGCTGTCGATCTGGGGCAATCCCCGTATCTGAACGTCTTTCCCGACCAGAAGATCCGTCAGACGCTACAGTTCATGGGCCGCAGCCCCACGGACCGCATCACCAGCGACGTTGGCCGCGAAATCTCTCAGCGCGACGGCATCAAGGCCATGCTGAATGGCAGCATTGACAGCGTGGGGGGGCAGTATGTCGTCACTCTGGAAGCCGTCAATGCCGCTTCCGGCGATTCGCTCGGACGCCAGCAGGTCCAGGCTGACCGAAAAGAAGATGTGCTGAATGCGCTGCACGGCGCCGCCACCAAACTGCGCGGACAACTCGGCGAGTCGTTGTCCACGGTGCAGAAATACGACATGTCCCTCTCCCAGGCGACCACTTCATCGCTCGACGCACTGAAGGCGCTGAGCCTCGGCGACGCCAAGCACAACAGCGGCGACGAACTGGGTGCTGTTCCCAACTATCGGCACGCTATCGAGATCGATCCTAATTTCGCGATGGCTTACGCCCGCCTCGGCACGATCTACAACAACCTTGGACAGACCCAATTGTCGGAACAGAACCGGCAGAAGGCTTTCGAGCTTCGGGATCGGGCCAGCGAGCGCGAGAAGCTCTACATCATGTCCCATTATTATGCGGACAGCGGCCAGCTCGACAAGGGCATTACCGCCTACGAACTCTATATCCAGACCTACCCGCGGGATGCCGTCCCTTTCAACAATCTGGCGCTTATCTATAACCAGCTCGGCCAATTCGACAACGCGTTGGAAAAGGCAAAGCGCGCCGTGGAGCTCGACCCCGACATGCTGGCTGGCTATGGGCAAGTGGCTTCGGCCTATGCGGGCCTGAACCGGATTGAGGAAGCACGCGCTACGCTCAACACAGCAGTTCAGCACAAAGGGTCCACTGCGGGCTCCCATGCGTACCTGGCTGCGCTCGACTGGTGCGAAGGGAGAGATGCCGATATCGAAATGGAACTGCAGACCGCCTCCGCAACCTCAGACGGACAGCTGGAAGTTCTCAAATTCCGCACCGGCCTCGCGGCCGTCCGCGGGCAACTACGACAGGCGCGGGATTTCACGCGCCAGGCCGAGGATTTGCTGGATCGCCTGCACCTGCAGGGTCGAGCCGATATGGAAGCGCAGCTTGCCGGCGCGGAGGCAGTGGTGGGCAGTCTTCCCGAAGCCACCAACGGCTCCAATGAGGCGCTGCGGTTATCCCGAACTCTATCGGTGTTAGGGAATGTTGGCACCACGTTCGCCATCCTGCGCCAGGACCAGAAAGCCATTGCATTGGCCGACGAAATCCTGCGCACTCACCCAAACGATACCATCGCCGTGAACGTGACCGTCCCCATGATTCGGGCGATCGCCGCATTACATCCCGGTAATTCCGCCAAGGCCGACCCGGCCAGGGCCATCGACTTCCTCAATACCGCCGCCCTCTATGGACGCGCCAACAACAGCGTTTATTACGTCCGTGGACGCTACGCCGAGGCCCAGCAAGATTTTCAGAAGGTTCTGGACATGAAATCCCGCAGCGGACCTGACATTCTGCTTGTTATCGCTCAACTGAAGTTGGGCCGCTTATTTCAGAAGCAGGGTGACGCTCCCAAGGCTCGCATCGCCTATCAGAACTTTCTCGCCGCCTGGAAAGACGCCGACCCCGACCTCCCACTCCTCCACGAAGCCAAGGCTGAATACGCAAACCTGCAATAGTGAGCAAAAGAAGTTCCTCTCCTCTTCAGCGTCAAAGCGAAAAGACTCCTGGAAGTAAGCCGGTGCTTTCCCCTGTATTCCTCTGCGATTTCCCTGTGTCCTCTGTGGTTAAGGGGTGGAGTTCTTCACCACAGAGATCCGACCGATTCATCCAGGCGAAAGATTCCTCAATTTCGCTACCCTTGACAACGGCCATTCCTCCGCGCACTGCGACCATCTGTCCTCATCTGTTGACAAGAAAGTGACAGTTTTTTGACAACTCAGGAGAGGCCGGCAATCTAAATTGTGCAAGTCTAACTGTTTCGATTGCAGGGCCGTGGCTCATCTGGCCTCCACGCCCCCGTCCTTCACAGCAGGGATGCCCCATGAAACTCTCGGGTGACACCGGGCGGCCACGCGGTCTGGCAGTATGTGACCAATGCGCGGCCGGGAAGTGTGGCACAGCCTTTCCCAACGCGGGCCGTGCGCTTGAAGAATGGTAATGCCCTGATCAGCGACCAATTCAACCATCGGGTTATTGAAGTCGATCCATCGGGGAACATCGTTTTCAGCCAGTGACAAATCGGGGTTGCTGGCAGTGGCTTCAACGAGCTCAACGCGCCATACGACGCCAAAGTCGTGGGCGACTATACGGGGCTTACGGCGCCGTAGCGACAGTGGAGCTCGGGGAACAGGGGCTGGTCCCACACCCGGCCCCTGAGTTGTTGTTTTGCTGAGATATGCTTGCGTAGGGGCGGACGCATTCGTCCGCCCTTGCGGAGCGAAGCTCCGCGGCGCCGACCGCAAAACTGGCTTACGCCCGCCGCCGATAATAGATATTGAATTCGAATCCTGGGTTCGGCGGAAAGATTTCGGCAATCTTGCGCAGCCGTTCGGCCATCGCAGCCGGCGCCAGCAGCGGATAGTCGCGCTCGCGAAGATCGTAGTAATCCACGTCGAGGTAAAGCGAGAGCAGGTAAATCGAAATCGCATCCGCGAAGCTCGCGGCGAGATATTCGTTCTTAAATT
>WNFA01001680.1_pt1 | contig 23332 bp, 20 predicted proteins | sample 5400481 | NCBI WGS metagenome assembly WNFA01 (sample SAMN13153340, study PRJNA577476) | soil metagenome | isolation source: 120 cm saprolite under Douglas fir tree site 2 hole 1 replicate 2 | place: USA:California | collected 2015-04-18 | reverse complement strand
AGGAAATCTTTCAGACGACGCGCGCGCTGAAGCCGCAGAGCGTGACCCAGAGCTGTCCGTGCGGCACGCCGCCATCGCTGGCCTGGTTGCCGTTTATGGACCAGGCGGTGACAGCCGATCCGGTGGGGGCGGTGCAGGTGCGACGGCGGATCAAGATGTATAAGGCTCTGCTCGGGCCGGAATCGGCGGTCTACGGCGATCACGTCGAACTTTCTGCAATGACCAAAGTGGGGAACGACTGGAAAGAACACGGCGACGATTTCGCGTCCACGATTGGAGCCGGAGGCGTGGTGGGGACCAAGTTCGTCTGGCCCGATCCCGGTCCGAAATTCAAGGACGTAAATCTGACCGCTGCGAAAGAAGAGCGCTGGAAGAAGTGGATCGGGTTGTACAACGAGAAGATGCTTTCGAAGGGCGAGTTCAGGGACCTTTATGTGACCGGCTACGACGAGCCCGAGGGATACGCGATCGCGAAAGACGGCAAAATGTATTACGCGTTCTTCGCATCGCCGGCAGGGTGGAAGGGCGAAGTTGAACTGCGCGGATTGAAGCGCGGGAAGTATCTGGTGAATGACTACGGCGAGGTCAAAGAACTCGGGACGGTGGACGCGGCGGCCAACGGTGTGGCGAAACTGGCGGCGGAGTTCAAAGATCATCTGCTGCTCGAGGTCAGTTCGCAGCCGTAGCGGGACCAACGCGCATGGAGTCCTGGTGTCTGGCCTTCTGATGGCGGCCGCCAGGTTGGAGTTCAAACGTGGGCTACTCCAACCTTTGCCAGCACTGCGGTCAGGCCGGCAAAGAACGGCGAGAGCAGGCCCACGTGAACCAGTTCATATTCGTCTTCATTTTTGAGAGATGGGAGAGACTTTGCGTTGTCAGACCCCGTCACTCCGCGGTGTGCCAACTCGAATCCGGGCCGCGCTGTAAGTCTTTTGCGACCGTCGGCGTTTTAGACCCGAGGTCCTTTTCGTAGACAATCCCATTCTTAGTAACGATGAAAGTCATAACCCCCGACGACCGGTAATCCATCGGATACGCTACTAGTGCCAAGGCGCCGGTCTTCCTGCTGCCAGACACATGGTTATTGCTTCCGGCAGCACTATTTTCTGTCACAATTCGAAAATAGTACCCGTGGAAAGGGGACAACTGGCTGCCCGTGTCGCGAGCGGCGTTATCAGCGTTCGCAGGTCCACCGTGGACGAGGCTTTGGGCGTACCGACTGATCGGGTCGGCGCCTGTAGTTTCTGTCTCGCTTCGTTCTTTTGCTTGCGCCAGAACATGGCAGACCTGAATTGCGGTGGTCTCATTCTCTCCGACGGTCCGAAACAGAATTTCCTGTTTACCGGTATCGGAATCGAAATGCCATGTGCCGTTCTTTGAGACCAGTGGGATGGGAAAGGGCCAGTTTTCCGCGCCGATATACAGTACCGTGCGTCCGTCGGGTTCTCGGACCAGACGGTGCATCTCCTGATATTTCTGGCTGAACTGCTCGCGTTCGAGTTTGTCCTCGATCTCGTCATTTGACGAAGTCACTTCCTTGTCTGCTCCGAGGATCCTTTCCAGAGCCTCTTCATCGCTATTTTGAACAGCCTGGAACAGAGCGCTACTCGCTTTCCCCGGGGACGAAAAAGTTTCGGGTCCCGATTTCTGAGCGAGACTCAAGTGGGAGTAGCCCACAATCAGCAATGCAAGGGCACTTAGCGTCCCCACCCAGTTGAGCCTCGGTTTGGAAGCAGTCGCGGTGATCAGATTCGTCGTGTGCATGATTTCTTTCTCCTATGTCAGTTTGCTTTCTATGAATGAACCGGGTTACCGGCGACCTCCGCCACCGTGACCTCCCCCACCGTGAAAGCCTCCACCCCCGTGGAAACCTCCGCCGCCGTGGAAGCCGCCAAAGCTCGACTGCCCGCGAGAGGCGAATCCCCTGGCAACTCCTCCATGGTTGAAGCCGCCGAACGCGCCGGAATGATTGCCGGACTGAACATGCGGCGAGGCGAATCCATGCTGCGGACCTGATCCATGGAACCCCGGATTCGCGCCCGTTCCTCGGCCCTGAAATCCGCTTCCACCATGATTGCCATTCGCGCGGACGCGATTGAAGGTGTTGTGATTGGCGAAGATTCTGCTGTGCGATACGTATGTGTTGTGGTTGTAAATGACATCGTGGTGATGCCAGTCAGATCCCCAATGGTGCCAGCCCCAGCCAAATCCTCCAAAAAAACCGATTCCAAAGCCGAAGCCAAACGCAATTCCAGGGCCGTCAAGGAACAGTCCTGGATACGAATACCAGCCCGGCCAAATCCCGATGGGCTCTCCATACGCAAGCCATGGATCATACTCAGGCACGTAAACGATCTCAGGGTCGGCCGGTTCGATGACAATGGTTTGCCCCTGATTGCTCACCTTTTCCTGCGATGTGCTGTTTAAGTTCCCGGCTTTCTGCGCACGATCACGCATCACCTGAACAGCGTTCATCACTTCCTGCTGCTGGTTGACGTAAGCGTCGCCGAGCGATGAAGTCCAGGAGAGGTTCTTGTCCATGTTGGCGAGCACCGAGGGAAATTCGGTGAGGGCCTTTACGCTCGGATCCCAAGCTTGTTTGTCAACTTCCTGGCCCAGTTGTTCTCCCTTGAGATCGGTATGTTGTTGCAGCCACCGGTCCGCTTCCACAATCTGGTCGGGATAGGTAGCGGCTGCGAGAATCTGCGCCACCAATGCATCCGGATACAGCGCAATCGGCGCTACGAGCTGCTGCAGTTGTGCCGGAGTCTGTTGCGCAGCCTGCACCGGCGTTGTTGCTTCGGATTGAGGCGCCTGATCGGCGAACGCCCCGGGGGCAGTGGTTAGCAAAAGGCAGCCGGAGAGAAAAAGGGATAAACTCTGTTTTAGGAACATATCAATTCTCCTGCGGCGGGACGGCATCGATGGTCACCGCCAGTTCTGTCATGAATCAGTTGGCCACGCCAGCGGCAAGTCGAGATACAAACTCCCGAATCGTGAGTGGACATGCCGCATGGTCGCACTGGCACGCGATTTCCACATCGTCGCTGCCTGCGTCGCGGCACGCATCTCCGCAGTACTTTTTTCCTCGTGGTACATCGCACAGACAAGGTATGTGTGCGCACTTTCTGGTTTCTTGATTCGCCATTATGATTTCGTCCTTTCCAACTCCATTTAACTTCTCGACTAAAGCATCTCGACTAATTGCATGCCGGTCTCCAAACCTTCCCGTTGCCGTTAACACAATGCGTTTCCAGAGTTTGTGTGATCAGCAACAGAGAATATGAAACGTCACGGGTGTCGACAGGCGGATGGCGGCGTCGGCATTTCGACGGCCTTCACACTTAGTAGCTAGCAGCGTGCACCGAGAAATGCCCTATGGAGGCCAGGCGCGCGCTGCCCACGCCGCTCGAGACGATTTGCATCTGATGGAACTCCAACTGCTCTAAGGAAGACAGACATACAAAATCTCTCCCGGATTGGTTTGGACGATGACGAGACTGCACATCAAACGCGGTATTACTTGTTTGCTGATAGCCACGTTCGCGCAAGCTCAAGCCCCGGAAACTCGTCGACCGCTTGCGACTGACAAACCAGTAGTGGCCAAGTCATCCAACTTCCTGCGAGAGTTAGACAGCTCTCTCGAGGCAGTAGTGGCGAAGGTTTCGCCCGCGGTGGTCCAGATCGTGGTCACCGGCTACGGCCCGTTGGAGGATCACGGTCACACCAATACGGCAGTCATCGTCCGGGAGCATGCGATCGGGTCGGGGGTCATCGTCGATCCTGACGGATACATTATGACCAACGCCCACGTTGTGGAAGGCGCGCAGCGCATCCGCGTGATCCTTCCACCGCCGCCGACCGATTCCCCGCTCGAACCCCAACCCGTTCGCGCCACGCAGATCCTCGATGCCAAACTGTTAGGTACACACAAAGCGTCGGATTTGGCGCTCCTTAAAGTGGAGGCGTCGCACTTGCCCACGCTTACGCTCGGCAGCGAGAAGCGAGTCCGCCAGGGAGAACTTGTGCTTGCGATCGGCAGCCCCGAAGGACTCCGAGATTCAGTCACGATGGGCGTGGTCAGCTCGGTCGCGCGGCAACCTGATCCCGATGAGCCCATGGTGTATATCCAGACGGACGCAGCGATGAATCCGGGAAACAGCGGCGGTCCGCTGGTGGATATCGATGGCAATGTTGTAGGCCTCAACACCTTAATGCTAAGCACTGGCGGCGGTAGCGAAGGGCTGGGCTTTGCAATTCCCGCGGCCATCGTCGATTTCGATTATCAGAACCTTCGCAAGTACGGCCATGTGCAGCGTGTCGCAATCGGCGCGAAAGCACAGAACATCACACCTACATTAGCGGATGGCCTGGGCTTGGCGAGGAGCTGGGGAACTATCATTTCCGACACGCTTCCTGGAGGAATGGCGGAAGCGGCGGGCCTGCAAGTACAGGACATCGTGCTGGCCATCGACGATCACCCAATCCTCGGTCTTCCCGATTTCATGGCTGCACTCTACCTGCACCCCGCCGACCAGATTGTAAAAATCGATGTGCTTCGAGGCAAGAGCCGGATGTCCTTCAACATTCCCGTGAAGGTGTACCACGACAAGCTCGACGAGTTAGCTGATGTTCCTGACCTGCAGAAGAGCTTGCTCCGGGAGCTGAGCGTTTTTGTCGCGGACCTGGACGAGAGCGTGAGGTCAGCGCTGGCGAATGCCCGCAGCGAGTCCGGAATCGTAGTAGTAGCCCAGGCCGCCGAGTCAAGAACCCCCGACACGGGGCTGAAGACCGGGGACATTATTCGTGCCATCGATCGCACTCCGCTGCAGACGGTGTCTCAGCTCCAGGCGATCGTACGCGCACTTAGGCCTGGTGATCCGGTCGTTCTCCAGGTGGAACGTAACGGGAAACTCCAATATCTCGCCTTCGAGATGGATTGAATTCCGAATGAGCTGCCGTCCGGTCGCTTGAAGCCCCACCTCGGAGTCTATTGGGGACGCGGAATCAGTGTTCTCGTGACATGCGGGATAGTGCGAGGTTGCATCGCCTGTCGCCGACTCTTCTTGTCCAGATTCCGGCGATATGAGCCTCATCGCACAATTTCCAGCGCACATGGTTTGTAGTTCTTGCCCACGGATTCGAGCAGTCTGTGGATGTGGCTGTGGAAAATTGGAAAGAATTTAATCTCCCATTCACTAAGGAGCGACGATTCAACGGCTTGCGTTTCTTGATTTTGATCCATCGCAGCAGCCCGATTGCACCGAGGAAACCTGAAGAGCAGCCAGACCTGAAAAAACCGACGGCTCTGCGAGGGGCAGTTGGGGTTTGGGACCGCGAAAGCGGTGATCGCATCAAGGGCTGTGACGGTGCATGCGTCCACGCTGTTTAGCTCCCTCGCAGGAGCTGGCGGCTAGAGCATAACCAATGTCACAGCCTTTACCTTTTCCCGGCTTTCTCTCCTAAGTAACTTCGCAAGAGCGGTTCCGCAGAAAATATTCTCGTCCCGAGATGTCCATAAGTGGTGTCTCTCCGATTATGCGCAGTCTTGCGGTGTACCGCTGATTATCGCCGCGCCGCGGATCCGAGAATCGGAGCGCTCCTGGAACGACGTGCCATCGGTCGCCGAGTTTCAGTACGCGCCGCGTCCAATCGAGTTGCGAGATCGGTGAAGGTGGGTGTGGGGCCATTCCAGCGCAACCGCTCTATGTCGTCGAAGAGCGCAATGTCGGTCCGGAGCGTGGCGAGCGTGCGAAACAGCAATGCGCGCTCCCGCTCGTGGGAAAGAGTGTCTGCGAGGGCACTCGCGTTGGTGGCGTTCACGTGCCATTCGCGCCAGTCCGTAGGGATGGATTCGAGATGGGCAAACTTGGCAAGGACTGCAGCCGACGACTTCGCACCCCAGCCTTTCAGGCCAGGATAGCCATCTGCGGCATCGCCTACCAGCGCTAGATAGTCAGGGATCGAGGACGGCAAAACGCCGAACTTCTGGAATACCCCTGCCTCGTCGAGGGTGACGCCGGTCCTGCGGTTCAGCTGAACGATGCGCGTACCACACACACATTGGGCGAGGTCTTTGTCGGGCGTGCAGATGATTACCCGTTCGACACGCGCATCCCGAGCTGCTGCTGCGGCCGCCGCAGCGAGTGCGTCATCCGCCTCGAACTCTACCATTGGCCAGACGACAACGCCCGCCGCCGATAGCACCTCTTCAAGCAGCGAGAATTGCGCCAACAGGTCGGGCTCGATGCCTTCGCCGGTCTTGTAACCCGGCCACAGTTCGTTGCGAAAAGATTCGATCACGTGATCGGTTGCAACCGCGATGTGCGTGGCACCGCCTTTGATCATGCCCAGCACCGACGCGAGGACACCTCGGACTGCGGCGACCTCTCGCCCATCCGAATCGCGGGCGGATGGCATCGCGTAGTAGTGCCGAAACAACTCGTATGTGCCGTCAACTAGATAGATGTCCAGTGCGCATCTCCATTCATGCAGTTGAGGGACTAGATATTCCTGCTCCCTCAAAATGCGCTTCAATCTCTTCCAGCGTCTTCCCTTTCGTTTCCGGCAGAAACACCGCGGCGGTAATGAAGTAAATTACTGTGCAGGCGGCAAAGCCAAAAAACATGGTCGAGTAGCCGTACTTGCCGACGGTGGGCAGGAACACGGCGGCAATGGTCGTCGAGACGGCCTGGTTAATCAACAGGGCAATGCTCATACCATTGGAGCGAATCCGCGTCGGCATCAACTCTGAAAGTGCCAGCCACACGCACACTCCCGGACCGATCGCGAAGAACGCCATAAAGACGAAGAGACTGATCGCCACCAGCCAGCCATTGTGACTGGTCGGCACCGGAGTAATCAGCGCATCGTCAATTCTTAGCGGAGCCTTGCGCGCAGCATCGAGATCGCTGAACGGATTCGAGAAAAACGCGACTACTTTATTAGCGGGCACGCAGCTTTCGCGCGTGATCTCAATCGGCTTCGAGGCCGTATCGTCGGAACGCGCAACCTTGGTGGCAGCGCGGAAATCTCCATAAGAATAAATGACGACGAGCGATGTGGGCCGATTGCCGATCGCCTTGCCCGTGTCTCCGGTCGCAGCGATGAGCGCGTCCGCGGTCTTCTCGTCGTAGAGCAAGGTAACCTTCTGGTCGGCGTCGACCATGGACTGAACTGCGTCCCGGGAATCTACGCGCAGCTTTTCAGTTCGGCGAAACAGCAGGCCGGTGCAGAGGAGCGACACAATGATCCCGGCACTGCCCACCGAGAGCAGGAACTTGCGTCCCTTGCGGTCCACCAGCAGCACGCCGCCGATCGTCATCAGAAAATTCACAATCGTGAAAAGGACGTAGCCCCAGTGAGCCTGGATATCGGAAAGACCACTCTGCAGCAGAATGTTGGTGTTGTAGCCAATGATGGAGTTGACTCCGGTGGCCTGGTTGCAAGCGAGAATGACACAAGCTAATACGAACGGAATCACATATTTGCGCCGCAACAGCGATTCGCGAACTTTTGTCCCGGTTGACGTCTTCGCTTTCTCAGCAGCAGCAGTTTGTTCCATCTCCGCAAGTTCGACGTTCGCCTGCTCGTCAGTGCGAGAGCGCAAAAGCGCGGCATAGGCGCCGTCCCTTTTCCCCCGCCGAAACAGCCAACGCGGGGATTCGGACACCATGAGGCTGCCGATCACGAACAAGATGCCGGGAGGCAGCGAAACCCAAAAAATGCTGCGCCAAGCTGTGTCTTTGAAGGCGAGGAGTCTTGCGGGATCGCCCAGCTTAGCAACTTCTTCGACGCGGAAACTGAAGAACATGCCGACGATGGCCGCAGTCACGATGCCGAGCGTCAGCAGCAATTGGAAGATGCCCGTGCCCTTGCCGCGGCTTGAGGCCGACAGACATTCCGCCAGATACAGCGGCACAACTACACCGATCAGACCGGCGCTGATGCCCTGTAACAGTCGGCCAAGCACCAACGACTGATAACCGTCCGAGAGCGCGATGATGGGAATGCTGCCCACAAACAGCAATCCACTGAGCATCATCAGCGGCTTGCGCCCGATCCAGTCTGCCAGCGCGCCTGCAAACAGGGTGGAGATGACGCTGCCGAGCAGCACGGCAGCGACGACGCTCGAAAGCTGGCCCGCATTCAACTTAGAAGTGGCCTCCAAATAGGGGTAAGCCCCCGCAATGATGCCGACATCCACGCCGTACAGCAATCCGCCCAATCCTGCTACCAGCAGGAGGAAGCGGTTGTAGCCAGCTTTTTCGTTTTGCGCCATACGGAGCCTTTCCCTATTCAGGGAACGTCTGACCAAATCTCAAACACCTTATCCCGCTCATCACGAATCGTACCTCTGTCATCCCGAACGAAGTGAGGGACCCCTACCAACCTCTGCGTCGTCTTTCTCAGCTGGCTCACGATTTCACTTGGCTGCTTATAAGCGCTTCATACGCAGCTCCCCAAATCGGAGCGTCCTCATTCACGACAACTGATATTGGAGTGCGCGCCAGCACAGGCGCAAGTTTGCTTTCTCCACAAAAGGACTTGAAGAAGATACCATCCTGAAGCTTGGATAGGATTTTTACCGCGATGCCGCCCGCGATGTAGACGCCGCCAAGAGCCATAGTCTGCAATGCAAAATTCCCCGTCACCCCGCCAAATATCTCAGTCCAGAACCCCAGTGTCTCCACGCAAACGGGGCAGGATTGCGCCAACGCGTGCTGTGTGATTTCGCTCGCTGCATTGCCCTCCAGAGATTCGAACGATGCTTCGAACGATGCATGCCGCACCGCAGGGTTCAAGAACTCGTGAATTCTACGGAAACCCCGTCCGGAAATAATCTCCTCGCAGGATACCTGGGGCAACTGCACTCTTAAATGGCTCAGCAATTGAATCTGACGCTCAGTTCGCGGCGCAAAATCTGCTTGACCTCCTTCGGCCGCCGCGACCTGATATGTTTCGCCATCCCAGAAAAGAATAGCCTCTCCCAAACCGGTTCCCGCCGCTATCACAGCTCTAGTCGCATTATGCGCGGGGGTTCCTGAATTCAGGGATACAAAGTCAGCCACAGGCAGCCTCTCCAGACTCAAGGCAGTGGCTGTGAGGTCGTTCAGCAATCGTATATTCTTCAGATTGAGCTTCTGAGCAAGCGCCGAGACATCTACGACCCAAGGCAGGTTTTCTGAGTAATGCCGCCCACCTGCAACCACGCCCGCCACTCCGAACCCTGCCGCATCAATTGCCGGCGCCTTCGCGTTAGAATCAGCCGCTATTGCTTGTTTAAGGAAATCTTCGACGAGATCTTCGAATCCTGCGTAGTCCCGGGTCGCAAGACGGCGCTGAAAGACGGAACGGAGGGTGAGCCCTTCTTGCAGGAACAACCCAAGATTGCATTTTGTGCCGCCAACGTCCCCGGCAAGAATCATTGTCGTCCGATCAATCTCCCACTCCCGCACAAGTCACCGGACCAGCGAAAATACATGCGCAGCCGAATGACGAGCGTCTGCAGTGAAAACCTGAATGTTATCAGAGATGGATACGATTCTTACGCAGTAGAGAACAAGGAGCGGAGTAGGGCTGAGACTGGCTATTATGCATCCGCTTCCGTCAATGGTGTTAGCGGCTGAATTTCGATGACGTGCAGGCCGCACTCAGTCTTGGCGGTGCCAGGCCAGCGCCCCGCCCTGGGATCTTCGCCCGGCTGGATGGCCCGCGTGCAATGCGTGCAACCGATGCTCGGATAATTCTGATCATGAAGCGAGTTGTAAGGAACATCATGTTCGTGGAGATAGCGCCAAACCTGTTTCGAAGTCCAATCCGCGATCGGATTCACCTTCACTAACCCAAATTTCGCGTCCCACTGGACTTTGCGGGCACCCTCGCGGATTAACGTCTGGTCGCGGCGAATGCTCGTGATCCAAGCACGCAGCTCACCGAGCTTGCGGCGGAGCGGTTCAACCTTTCGCAGGTTGCAGCACTGGTCAGGATCGCGCGCCCATAGCGCCTTACCATGAACCCGCTCCTGCTCCTCCGGAGAGAGCAGCGAAAAAACTCTCTCAATTTTTATTTCATACTTTTGCTCGATCCTGTCCATCAGGTTGTATGTCTCAGAAAACAGGAATTCAGTATCGACCGTGAAGAGGCGGAAATCCTTGCGCAGGCGCGAAGCCATATCAATCAGCACCATCCCTTCGGCCCCAAACGCCGACGAGATGGCGACATCGTTTCCGAAGGTGTCAAACGCCCACGACAGCATCTGCTGCGGACTCCAACTCTCGGCCGTCAACTGCAGTTCTGCGATCTTGTCTTTCACGCTACCGGCTCCTTATCTGTATCTGTTCCCTGTCGCGGCGCCTGCGAGATGGATGTTTTGAAGAGTGCCAGGGGACGCAAACCGTCATTCCCATTCGACATATCCGGCATCGCAAATCCCTCCACCAGAGCGTCGGGATCAGCCAACCGCACAACTTCGCCTACGACCAGCAGCGTTGGAGCCGCAAGTTGCGGCGTACGATGCAGGTCCAACACAGTCGTGCGATGGGTTCGCTGATACCTGGTGGTGGCGCGCGAAATGACGGCACAAGGTGTCACACCGGCAAGCCCGGCTATCGTCAGCCTCTTCGCGATGTCAGAGTAGTTTTGCCCTGGCATATAAATCACGAGAGTCGCTCCAGTCGCGACAAACTTGCTCCAATCGGAGGCATCTTTTTCGGCGGCATCTTTTTCGGAAGCCTTATGGGCGGTGATGAGCACCAGCGCCGACGACGCTCGACGATGAGTCAGCGGAATCTGGGCGGCAGCGGCCGCACCCATGGCCGAAGTAACGCCGGGAATGATCTCGAAAGGAATGTTGTTTCGGCGCAGCGTTTCGATCTCTTCCCCGGCACGTCCGAAAATCAGCGGATCTCCACCCTTTAGGCGAACAACGCGCAGTCCCGAGACCGCCAACGCGACCATCAGATCATTGATTTCCCCTTGCAGGATTTTCTTTTTCCCGCAGCGCTTGCCGACGTTGTGAATCTGCGCGGTGGATGGAATCAGCTGCAGTATTTCGGGCGCGACCAGGTCGTCGTGCAAGACAACGTCGGCGCTTTGCAGCAGGCGAAGAGCCTTCAATGTCAGCAACTCGTGGTCACCCGGCCCTGCGCCCACGAGATAAACTTTTCCCTTCATGCTCCCTCACCTTTCGCAATCAACTCCGTGCTCAACACAGGGACTTTGGCCACCGCCGCTTCGAACGCTTCCCTGCTAGCCAGTGAGTGCAGTAACTCCAACTTGGTCTCTTTATCGAGATCGCTCGCCAGAACGAGTCGTCTAGTCGCGCCGAGCTGCTCAACCCATGCCGTGTATCCTTCTCCGAACTGACGTTCCAGCTGCTGCCGAAGTTTCTGTGCCAGCGATGGACTCTGCCCCGCGGTTGAAATCGCGATCTGCAGGTCGCCACGCCGCACAACTGCGGGATAAAAGAAATCGCAAAGATCCGGAACATCCACCACGTTGCACAGCACTCCGCGCTGCTGCGCCTCGAGATAAACGCGCTCGTTGAGGCTCCCTGAAGCCGTTGCCACCACCGCAAGAAACTTGCCGTCGAGATCAGCCGACGAGAAAGCACGCAGCTCGAGTTCGATCTTCCCTGCGTCAGCCCACTCGCGGACTTGATCGCTCGCCGCAACCGCAACCACGTGGATGCGCGCGCCCGTATCAATGAGCCCGCCGATCTTGGGCTCGCCAACTTTGCGCGCGCCGACGACCAGGCACCGCTTCCCTGCCAGCTTCATAAACATTGGAAACAAGTTAGTCACCGTCTCCTCCAGCTGCTTGCGCTACCGCGCCTCTGACGCTTACCGGCGGCAAATCGCGCGTTACCGCGTCCACCGGTTCGCCCGCCAGAAACTCCCGCAACTGCGTGTCCGTGTGCCGGGCAAAGAACTGACGCAAGTTCTGGTCGGGCTGACGTACGGTCAGATACTGCCGGAGCAATCTCTCGATCGCATCCGGAACCTCAGTCGCAAGACAGCGATATCCCACGGGGCGCGCAGTCGCCTGATGCAAACCGAGCGCTCCACCAAGGCAGAAGTAATAGGCATCGACGAGGCGGCCGTCGACTTTCATCTTCTTGCCATCAATACCAATGTCGGCAATCCAGTGCTGTCCGCAACTGTTCGGGCATCCGGTAACGTGCAGCTTCAGGTGCTGATCGAAACCAGGCAGACGCTCTTCCAGTTCTTCCACCAGCCAGCGGGCAAAGCTCTTCGTCTCCGTGATCGCGAGCTTGCAGAACTCCGTGCCGCTGCATGCCACGGTGCCGCGCCAGAACGCCGACCCGCCTACGCGCAATCCAATCGCGTCCAACTCGTTGGCCAAATCCTCAGCATTAAGCCGCGGAACGTTCACGATGAGCAGGTTCTGCATGTTGGTCGCACGCAGTTCGCCGGACGCGAAGCGATCAGCCAGATCGGCGGCAGCGTACATTTGCTCCGCGGTAATCCGTCCGCGGAGAACGGCAGCTCCCACGTAGCAGTAGCCCGGTTGCTTTTGCGGATGAATTCCCACGTGGTCGCGATAAACATCAGCCGGCGGCGATTCCGGGACAGCGCCATCGAATTGAAATCCAATCCGCCGCTGCAGTTCCTCTAGAAAGGTCTCGGCCGTCCATCCATGCCGTAAGAAGAGAAACTTCAGCCGCGCCCGCTCGCGATGTTCGCGCAACACATCCGAGTCGCGAAACAGTTCCGCGATCCCCTTGATGGCGGGCAGCACTTGATGCCATCGCACAAACGCGTTCAGTCGCGCTCCCAGGTAGGGTTCGGTTGAAAGCCCTCCCGCAACTCGCAGCGAGAAACCCACCTCGGATGTCCCGCGAACCACACGAGTCGTCGCGGTCAACCCAATATCGTTGATCTCCGGATACGGGCACCACACACGGCATCCGGTAATCGAAATCTTGAACTTTCGGGGGAGGTTGTAGAAGTCGTTATTGCCCGCCAGCATTCGCGACGCTTCGAGCGCTAAAGGAGAAGCATCGCAAATCTCGTCCGCATCCACTCCCGCAACCGGGCAGCCGGTAACATTGCGTGTGACATCGCCGCAGGCACTCATCGTGTTCAATCCGACTCGCGCGAGCGCTTCGAGTACATCTGGAAGGGCCTCAATCGTGACCCAGTGCAACTGAATATTTTGGCGGACGGTGATATCGGCAATTCCGTGAGCGTAGCGGCGGGTAAGTTCGGCAATGGTGCGCAGTTGGTCGGAACGCAGCAGACCGTTGGGAATCCGGATTCGCACCATGAAGCATTGCAGCGCGCGGCCTTCCCCGCCCTGACCGCCGGTTACGCCCGCCCCATCTCCCTGGGTGTACACGCCCCACCAGCGAAGATAGGTCCCAATCCACTCCGGTGGGATGGAGTCGAACCCCTCGCGCGCGAAGCGTCGGATTTCCTCCAGACCCTCCCATGGGTTCTTGGAGCGTTTGAGACGCTCGACTCGCTGCGCTTTGGTTTCTCTCGCTGCGTTTGTCATAAATATTGGCCGACTTCTTGTCCCCAGACTGTTTATGCCGGAAAATAAAAAACCCACCGCCAGGTTCATCTGGCGGTGGGTTATAAGTGCCGGTTTTAAAAGAAATCCTTTACTTCGGCAACCTCCCTGCGCCAGAGCACACGCATGCACAACAACAACAACAACAAGAACACATGCACATCGCGCAAAGATTCTGCATTAACATGGTGACCTGCATTTTAGATCGACCGCCTCTCTGCGGTCAACAAACTTCCGTACTTCTTGTAGATGCAACTTTTCGATCCAAAGGATCAGAATTTTCGCACCATCCAGGTCACCCATCCAATCGCCCTGTCTCCGTGCTGATTTGGACTGCATACCCGATTCAGGTTCCCGCGCCGGGAATTGTCGGGAAAAAGGTGCCCGCAACAAGCTCGTAACCCTCACCAACAGAATGACAAGCGCGGATCTGGTGGGTGAGCGAGCGGTGGCAGGGCAAGTGCAATAGAGGACGTGGGAAGTCACGCCAAAATATGAAAGTTCTAAGGCACCTCGCTAAGCGGGGCTAGCGAAGCTTCACCCGAATGGACAGACAAATCATGCAGACGAGTTTCGCATCGAGACAACCGGTGATAGCACAGAAGATGGACGGATTGGCCGCCGCGCCAGAGTGTTCTGCAAACTGGTTTGCGGCCTACACCAATTCACATCACGAAAAGCGCGTGGCCTCGCATTTTGGCGAGCGCCAGATCGAATCGTTCTTGCCCTTGTACTCAGCCCTCCATCGCTGGAAGAACCGGTGCGCGGTAGACCTCGATCTGCCACTTTTTCCAAATTATGTGTTCGTGCACATCGATCCCAGGGAGCGTGTGCGGGTGCTCGAAGTGCCGGGTGTACTGTCGCTGGTTGGTTTTGGACGAACCCTGGCGCCGCTATCCGATTTTGAAATCGAGGCACTCCGCTCTTGTGTGGGACAGCGGAAAATCGAGCCCCATCCTTACCTTGTCATCGGTGAGCGGGTCCGCATCAAGGCCGGACCCATGACCGGGATGGAAGGCGTGCTGATCCGCAAGAAAAGCAACTTTCGGGTCGTGCTCGCGCTCGACGTGATCATGCAATGCTTGGCGGTGGAGGTCGATGCTGATGACTTGGAACCGGTGGCGAAGTATGCTGGCAGCGCAGTCCTGCCATTCGGCTTCGCAGGACGTCCCCATCAGCGAACCCCGCCGTACAGGCCACTCTAGAGCATGCTTCTCCTCTACAAACTCGGGTGGCAGATTTGCCAGCCCATAGCCATTGCCCTGTTGGTTGGTTCGTCGGTCGACGTCAGCTGGGCGTCCAATCCCGAGACTCCGAAACCCTGTACCAGCCAGAGTAGCAGCCGGCGCGCCAGCGCCAATGGAGGCCACACTCTCATCAGTCAAAATGTTAGCGAGAGTATCGGCGCAAGTGTCAGCGCAAGTATCGGGGAAAGAGACGACAGCTCGCCGGAGCCGCTCCGAGCGGAACCGGCGGAAAGAAATCGAGCGGCAAAGAAAGATGCGGCGGCCGGCTTCTGCCTGGCATACTTCGCTCAGAATCTTGTATCTGATCAGAAAACGATCTGGACCAGCCCTTTGCATCTGCATGCGCTGCATTCCACCGATAGAAATTGGCTCTTGCCCCTGGGAGTTGGCACCCTCGGCCTGGTGGCGGGCGATCAAGACATCATGCGGCATTTCGGAAATACCCCAATGGCCCACAGCAGCAGTTTTAGCAACTACGGACTCGCGGCCATGGTCGGTAGCGCTGCGACCTTGTACCTGCGCGGGACAATCACCCACGACGACCACAGCCGCGAGACCGGCTTCCTCGCAGGAGAAGCGGCAGTGAACAGCGTAATCGTGGGCGAAGCCATGAAGCTGGTGTTCCAGAGGCCGCGTCCCAATGCCGCGAACGCCGGCAGCTTTGGAGCAGGAGGCGCCTCGTTTCCATCGGAACACGCCCTGTCAGCATGGTCGATCGCCACTGTCATCGCGCACGAATACCCCGGACCGTTGACCAAACTACTGGCCTACGGCGCGGCCACGGGAATCAGCGATGCGGTGGACGTTTTGAAAGCCATCCTCACCGGTTCGTTCGCGTTCCTGGTCATCGTGCGCTATGGATTGGGACTGAAAGTCTTTCCGCTGTCCATCTATGCTTTGGAGGCGCTGATCACGTTTACGCTCTTGACCGGCGTGCGCGTACTCTCACGCATGCTGGCGGAAACCGTGCGGGCAGACTCGACCTCGAAACGCCTACTCCTGGTTGGTGCCGGACATGCCGCCCAGATGATCATTCGCGAAACCCAGGAAGTGGAGACCGGCTATCGGGTGATCGGTTGTGTCGATGACAATCCACTAAAAAAAGGCCTGCGAGTTCTGGGCGTGCCCGTGCTTGGCCCAGTCGAGGCTCTGACGAAAGTAGTCAGCCAGCAAAGAATCGACGAAGTACTGATTGCGATTCCATCGGCTGCCCCGGCCCAAAAGCGCCGCCTGGTAGCCATCTGTAAAGAGGCGGGCGTCGTCTTCCGAACCGTCCCCGAAATGGCGGAATTGATCGCGGGGCGAGCCACCCTGCAACAAGTTCGAGAAGTTTCACTCGCGGATCTGCTGGGGCGTATCCCTGTGGATCTCGATCTGGAATCGGTGCGCGAACATATTCGCGGCCGCGTGGTTATGGTCACCGGAGCGGCGGGATCGATTGGCTCCGAACTATGCCGCCAAATCAGGATATACAAACCAAAACTTCTTGTGTGCCTCGATCAAAATGAAACCGGGATCTTTCATTTGCAGCATCAGCTTGCCCAAGGCGAGGATGCGGAGCGAAAGGTATTTTGCGTCGCCGACTTCTGCAACCCGGAACGCATGCGCAAAATATTCCTGACCTATGGAGTCGAGATCGTCTTCCATGCCGCTGCTTACAAGCACGTGCCTGTCATGGAAGACAATGTCGAAGAAGCGGTCAGCAACAACGTTTTCGGCCTGCTGGCATTGTTGAACGTGGCCCAGAGCTCGCATTGCTCAACCTTCGTCATGATTTCTTCGGACAAGGCGGTGAACCCGACGAACGTCATGGGCTGCACCAAGCGAGTGGGAGAATTGATTCTCGCAGCCTGGCCTGGGGAGCAGCTGCGCTGCGTGTCGGTCCGGTTCGGCAATGTTCTCGGATCGAACGGCAGCGTGATTCCGCTTTTCCAGGAACAGATCCGTCAAGACCAGCCCATCACCATCACGCACCCCGAGATCACCCGCTTTTTCATGACAATTGCCGAAGCCGTTAGCCTGGTGTTGCAGGCCTTCGCGATCGGCCGGCACGGCGACACACTTGTGCTCGACATGGGGGAGCCGGTTCGGGTGGTGGACCTGGCGAAAACTCTGGCCCGCCTCTCCGGCAAATCCCGCCAGGAATTTAAGTTCATTGGCCTCCGTCCGGGCGAAAAACTCTTCGAGGAACTCTTCTATCCGAACGAGCAGGTGTTGCCCAGCGCCTGCGCCAAGATAGCCTGTACCGAGAGTATAAAGCTCGCCTGGCCGGCGTTGAAGCGTGGCCTTGAGGAGCTCTATGTCGCCATGTCGCTTGGCGAGCGAGGCGCCATCCTGGCCCGACTTAAGCAAATCGTGCCGCAATTCACCTATGCGGGTTGCGATCGTGCCGGGAGCGCGGAGAATTTTCCGTTAAGCCCGAGCGCCTCCGGTGTACTGCATGTAGGGCCACGGCCCGGGGACAGGTCGGAGTTGCCCGGTCGAACCTGGCCGGTGAACCCATCCTTAGGACCAGTGGGCGGCCCGGCGAACTAATTCCATTCTGTCGGCGCTGGTCAGTGCAGCTGCAATTGCTTTCCGCTTCGAATCGTGATCGTCAAGCTGTGATCTTCAAGTAATGATCGTTAAGTGATGATCGTTAAGCTAGGATCGTTAAGGTAGGATCGTTAAGCTAGGATCGTTAATCTAGGATCGTCGAGCCACGGGCGGCGGCGGATCGAGATCCAAATAGTGTCGGGCAGGCACATCACGCAACCGGAGCGCACCGGCTTCAGCGGTGAGGTCCCGCTGCGGCATGGCCAGCATCTCGTAGCCAACCATGAATTTTCTGATGGCCGCCGAGCGCAGCAGCGGCGGATAGAAATGCGCGTGCAAATGAAATTCCGGATAGTCCCCGCCATCGGTCGGCCGCTGATGAAAACCCATGGTGTAGGGAAACGACGTGCGAAATAAATTGTCGTAACGAATGGCGGCCTGCCGGAGTATGTCGGCCAGGGCGGTACGCTCCGCGTCATTCAATTCATCCAGAGCCGATACGCATCTCCGGCTGACGAGGAGAGTCTCAAAGGGCCAGACTGCCCAGAACGGCACGAGCAGTACGAAATGGTTGTTGGCGCATACCAGCCGTTCCTCTTTCGCCAGTTCAAGCTCCAGGTAATCGTGCAGCAGAGTCGCGCCGTGCAATTGCCGGTAGTCGCCAAACGCGGCTAGTTCCTTCGCCAATTCATTGGGCAGAGTTTCGTTGGCCCAGATCTGTCCGTGGGGATGGGGATTGCTGCATCCCATCATCGCTCCGCGATTCTCAAAGATCTGCACCGAGTTGATGCGCGGATCATTCCCGAGTTCTGAGAACTCCCCGACCCAGGTATCGACCAGGTGCCGTAGTTCGGGCACGCTCATTCGGGCCATCGTGAGATCGTGACGCGGGGAGAAACAGACCACCCGGCACCGCCCAGCTTCGCTGCGGGCAACTAAAAGTCCCTTTTCCTGCATTTCACACGGGGGTGTATCTGGCTTCAGCGCCGCAAAATCATTGTCAAAGACAAACGTCTCCTTGTAAGCGGGGTTTCTCACCCCTCCCGCACGAGCATTGCCGGGGCAGAGATAGCAGTTGGGATCGTAAGCTGCCGGCGATTCCGGTGGAACGTCTTCTACGTGACCCTGCCAGGGCCTTTGCGTCCGATGCGGTGACACCAGTACCCATTCCCGAGTGATCGGATTGAATCGGCGATGCGGATGCAATGCAAGCTCAGAGAAGTTCATGAGTCGGAGTCATTGAATCATTGAATCGTTGCGTCATTGAATCAGTCATTGGCTTAATGCCTCAATGGTTCAATGACTCAATCACTCAATATTATTGGTATCCGTCAGGATGGACGCGATGCCACTGCCACGCGCTTTCAACAATGGCTTTCAGATCAGGGAATCTCGGATGCCAGCCCAGGTCGCGCCGAATTTTTTCCGAGCTGGCAATTAACACCGCAGGATCGCCCGCCCGGCGAGGCGATTCGATCACCGGCACCGGATGCCCAGTGACTCTCCGCGCCACTTCGACCACCTCGCGCACGCTGAAGCCCTGTCCGTTACCCAGGTTGTAGATCAGCCGGCTGGAACTCTCCAGCGCCAGCGCTTCGAGGGCCAGCAGGTGCGCGCGCGCCAGATCGCTGACATGGATGTAGTCGCGTATGCAGGTGCCGTCGCGTGTCGGATAGTCCGTACCGAAAATGTTGACGTGTTTGGCACGGCCGAGAGCGACTTGTAGAATTCGCGGGATCAGATGGGTCTCCGGTTGGTGTGCTTCGCCTTGGTCAGGACGGGACGCGCCGGCGGCATTGAAATATCGCAGGCTGGCATAGCGCAGGCCGTGAATCTGATGGAACCATGCCAGCATTCGTTCCACCAGCAGCTTCGATTCACCATAAGCATTGGTCGGATGGACGGGATCGTCCTCCTCAATCGGAGTGCGCTCGGGATTGCCGAACAGCGCAGCCGTCGACGAGAAAACGAAACGCTTTACCCGAGCGGCCAGCATCGCTTCGAGCAGGGTCAGCGCATTCGCGGTGTTGTTGCGGAAGAATTCCCCCGGGGCCTTCATCGACTCGCCCGCTTCGATCAGCGCCGCGAAATGCATGACCGCATCAATCCTGCGGGACTGTAATAGCTGGTCAAGGCAAGCACGATCCGCCAAATCGCCCACTACGAGTTCAGCGTTTTTCGGCACAGCCTGACGATGGCCGCGACTCAAGTTATCGAGGACGACAACGTCGTGTCCGGCCTGCAATAGCTCTTCGGCAACCACGCTACCGATGTAACCCGCTCCCCCTGTAACTAGAACTCTCATTGGCTTCGTGCCCATTTCTCAGGCGACCTCTCAGGTTAGGTATCAGACTATCTGGCTAACCCCGTCGGCAGTGGAGCAGACGTAGATTTCCGGTTTGCAGCCGGTCGAACGCTCATAACCCCCCTGAACCGTCCGCTTGAACGCTTCGACGCAACCGGCCTGGACGAGCGCTATGGTGCAGCCGCCAAACCCACCTCCCGTCATGCGCGTTCCGTAAACGCCTTCCGCTTGCTCAGCTAGCTCCACCATCAAATCGAGTTCAGGACAGCTCACTTCAAAGTCGTCGCGCAAGCTTCGATGCGAATCCAGCATCAGCTTGCCGAATGCCTGCAAGTCCCCAAGTTCAAGCGCCGCCGCTGCCTGGAGGACACGCGCGTTTTCACTGATTACGTGACGGCAGCGCCGCCGGACCACATCCGGCAGTTCGTGCCCGTAGGCTTCCAGATCCTCCGGCGTCACGTCCCTCAATGCCTGCGCATTCGGCAGATACTTCGCCAGCCCGCGCACACCCGCTTCGCATTCGGCTCGGCGCTGGTTGTATTCACCTTTGGCGATGCTGTGCTTGACCATGGTGTTACACATCGCGAGGGCCACATCGTCAGGCAGCGGCAATTGCCGGTATTCGAGAGAGCGGCAATCGAGCAGCAGCGCCTTCCCCCGTTCCCCCTGGCAGGCGATAAATTGATCCATGATTCCGCAGCGCGTGCCGACAAACGCGTTTTCCGCTTGCTGGCAGAGCAAGGCCAGTTTCGTTCGATCGGGCTCGGTTCGACCGAGCTTGGTCTGATCAAGCTCAGGTCGATCGGTCGCCTGATCGGCCGAATCGAGCAGCGCGTAGCCGACGGCTACTTCAATCGATGCGGAGGAACTCAATCCCGCACCCTGTGGCACGTTCCCATCCACCAACAGGTTAGTCCCACCCAGCTTCTCACCCGATCGCACCAGCATCTTCACGACCCCAATCACGTAATCGCTCCAGTGCCCGGAGCGCGTGGCTGGCAAATGATCGAGATCGACCTCGACTTGCTCGGAGTAATTTCCAGAATAAATCACGAGCTTCCGGTCGTGGCGTGAAGCAACCGAGGCTCGTGTATAGAGACCGATCGCTGCCGGCATGACGAACCCATCGTTGTAATCGGTGTGTTCACCGATCAAATTGACTCTTCCCGGCGCCTGGTAAATCCGCGGAGACTCTCCAAACAGCTGAACGAATCTTTGCCCCAGAGCATGGGCGGAATTTTCGACCGCTAGATTCGCGTTATCCATGAAGATTTGCCGCGGGCCCCCGGGGCGCGCATCCGCAAGCGCTTAACCTTGAACGCATTCGTGTTGTACAGGGCGTATAAAATGCTGTCAAGAAGACTTGCGGCGAAGAAACTTCGCCGATCCGAATCCATTTACAAAGAAAAACGTCCCGGAGCAAACATCCGGGACGTTTTTCTTTTTTCGTCGAACTCGCGCGAAGCCTGCCGGGATGCGTTAGTTCGAAGCCTCAGTGCGAAACGGCGGCGAACAACGGCGAGTGCATCAACGACTGGAATTTCTGGTCGTCGCTTTTGAAGTGAAGCTGCACATTCGAGCTGTCGGAATCGACGGTGGTGGCGTCAATGGCAGTCTTTTCGACTGGGCTGGCATTGAGTTTTTTGTAAAGCATGCCCGCCTTCACGATCGTGGAAAGCGTAGCCGCCGTCATCGAGTCGGCGGTGAGAACGCTAAGATCGAAATTCACTCCGCTCTGGAAGTTCATAGTGTAGCGGGAAGCCAGGATGCGCTTTTTGAGGGTCTCGTAGTCGGCAACTTTCGCGGCATCGCCCAGCGCCGAAAACATCATGGCCTGAGTTCCCTTCTGGTCGAGGATGCTCCACACGGCCGCGCCATCGACGGCCGACATCTGGTCAGTCATCACCGAATTGGAATCCAGCGAAGGGCGCTTGCCGTCCCGGGTATCAAGTGCGCTGTGCAACGAGGCCGGAGTGCCGAAGGCCAGCGTGTTGTCGTCCAGGAAGGTCATCACTAGACCGTTGTCCATTGGAAAAATGCTGGTCGTACCGTATTTTGTGGCCGCGATCTTCTTAGTCTTCATTTTTTTGAGGACGGCTTTGGCGGAGAAGGATCCGGCCGCCACGCCGATGGTTTGAATGCCCTTCTTCTCGGTACGGAAAGAGGCGAAATTGAGCTGATCGAGATCGCGCTCGGCGTCAATGCCGATGCCCTTCAGCGCCGTCTCGAGCTCCTTCAGGTTGTCGGGCAGGACCTGCTGCTTGAGCGCCATCGCGGTTGGCGAATCCTTGAGCGCGCGGTAGTCGACGCCGATCAGCTGCTGAATTTCAGATGGCACCATGGAACGCGCTGACGATGCGATCGGCATGGCATAGCCAGCCGTTGCGCACAGAAGTACAACCGCTAAACACGAATTCCTCATATGTCCTCGAAACAAAATCCTCAAATGCAGTCCTTAGAACGAATCCTCAGATTGGGGTTTGCAAGCTTAGATGCAAAACGCAAACCGCACGTTAGGGATCTTTCGCAGACTGGAAGCTGCTGTGATCCCAATTCTAGTCCTTAATTTGCATGCAGGACCGTAACTAAAGTGTGTCCTCTTCGGCAATGGCTCTTGAACGCTCGAAGCACGGAAGCTTGCGTGGAAAACGGGTGACCGTCAAAGACAGATCTCTACTTTTTCTTGGATCACACCGCACACTCTTCAGGGCAGGTAGTTGATCTATTAGAATCAGATAGTTAGCTACAAGCTGCGGAGGAGCTTCATAAGACTCTCAATCTTGCGGGCCGAAGAGTTCTTGCCTGATTTGAGATTGTGCTCAATGCACAATCCGTAGAAAAAGACCAATATCATCTCGGCAATAGACTCGGGGTCCATTTTTGATCCTTCTGCTGCGATGTTTTCTACGAGAAGACGTTTCGTTGCTGCTCGATTTTGCGCCACGATTGCTTGCGCCTCGTCTGGTAAGATCGCAAATTCACGCATAGAACTGACAGAAAAGCATCCCTTCTGCTCCCCCTTGCTCTGAGGACCGCGTTTGAGAAGTGTTTCAATGTTCTTCCATCCCAGAGGCTGCTTCGTCAACAGTCCTCTCTTTTCCTGAGTCACATGGTAGTAGCGAAGAGATTCGACGAAAAGATCTTTTTTGTCCCGGAATTCCGAATACAGCCCGGACTTGTTTACGCCTGTGGCTCGTTCCAGGTCCTGAAGGCTGGTATCGGAAAAACCTCGTTTCCAGAACACAGGCAGAGCCTTCTCCAGCACTTCCTCTCGACCAAATTTCTTCGGGCGTCCCATGCTCCTATTATCCGATAACGAACTACATAGTTCAATATTTCTTGCATCCGCAGCGTGCCTTCATCATCATATAGAGACACGAAGTCTCGCCTGTTGCCATTTCCAACACGGACGCAGGAAGTGCGCCCATAACCATCACCTCAACGAAAAAGGAGTGATTATGTCAGACCAAGTAGTTTTGATTACGGGAGCACTGACGGGAATTGGGCGCGCCACCGCATTAATCTTCGCACAACAAGGGGCTCGAGTCGTGGTGTCGGGCCGTCGTGTGTCATACCACATTAGAAATGTCCCCGTCTTATCCACAATAGAAATGTCCCCTGGTTTTGGTTTCACGCCGCCCCGGAGAAGCGGGCGTGTGCCTTTGCTGAAAAGCCTTTTCTCCAGGGATGATTCGGAGCTGGAGGA
>WNFA01001036.1_pt1 | contig 23334 bp, 18 predicted proteins | sample 5400481 | NCBI WGS metagenome assembly WNFA01 (sample SAMN13153340, study PRJNA577476) | soil metagenome | isolation source: 120 cm saprolite under Douglas fir tree site 2 hole 1 replicate 2 | place: USA:California | collected 2015-04-18 | reverse complement strand
AAAAACGGCGGTTTCGGTCGCGCCCCAAAATTCCCGCACTCCTCCGCTATTGACCTCATCCTCGAGCGCTACCAGCAAACCGTCGGCCGCTCTGCGGCAGCACGAGAGGAAGACAAGTATCTCCTCGCCATGGCCGAAACCACCCTCGAAAAAATGGCCCGCGGCGGCGTCTACGACCAGCTCGCCGGCGGCTTCCATCGCTACTCCGTCGACGAGCGCTGGCTCGTCCCCCACTTCGAAAAAATGTCCTACGACAATTCCGAACTCCTAAAAAACTACCTCCACGCATCACAAGTAAGCTCCAAACATGACTGGGAGGCGGCATTCTCTGAGGTGGCCGAGAGGATCGTTCTTTGGGTCAACGAAGTCTTGTCAGACCAGGAAAACGGTGGATTCTATGCTAGCCAGGACGCTGATTTCTCACTCGACGATGACGGCGATTACTTTACGTGGACGCTCGACGAAACAAGGAGCGTGTTGACGCCAGAAGAATCGCGCGTTATCGAATTGTATTACGACATCGAAGCCCACGGCGAAATGCACCACAATCCCGCCAAGAACGTGCTGTGGATCGCACTCGGTTTTGAGGAAATTGCTCAGACACTCGGGCGCGATGCCGACGATATTGTCACTATAAAACTACGCGCTGAAACCAAGATGATGAAGGCCCGCCTTGCTCGCCCAACTCCCTTTATCGACAAAACGATGTATGTCTCGTGGAACGCGATGTTTGTCTCCGCGTATCTGGAAGCCTCCAGAATACTGATTGATGACCGAATTGGAGTTGATTGCCGCGCCTTCGCACTCAAGACCCTCGACCGTATGCTGAAAGAAGTCTGGAGCGAAACTCGCGGCTTCGGCCACCGCATAGGCGGCCCCGCTCTCGAAGGCTCGCTCGACGATCAAGTATTCAGCGTCCTAGCGCTTCTCGACGCCTACGAAACCACGCTCGCTCGATCCCCGCTATCTCACCGCTGCCCAAAAAACCCTGGACCTCGCCATTGCCCGCTATGGCGACGCCGAAGGCGGCGGCTTCTTTGATCGCCCTTCCGACGCTGCACCAATGGGCGGCCTCGACGTCCGCCGCAAGCCCTTCCAGGATTCCCCCACGCCCAGCGCCAATTCCGTCGCCGCCATCGCCCTCGTTCGAATGCACGCCTTCACCGGCGACGACCGCTACTACTCCTTCGCGCAAAAAACGCTAGAAGCCTTCGCCGGCATCGCCCCGCAGTACGGCCTCTTCGCTGCCACCTACGGCTTGGCCGCCACCCTCTTCGCCCATCATCCGGTTCAAGTCGTCATCACCGGCAATTCGAACGATCCCGCCGCCCAAGCCCTCGAAGCCGCCGCCCAACGCGTCTTCCGCTTCGGCAAATCCGTCCTCCGCGTCACTCCCCAAACTCCCCAACTCCATCTTGCCGGCGCCCTAAAAGAAACTCTCCCCCATCTCCCCGCCAGCAAACCCCTAGCCGTAGTCTGCTTCGGCCAAACCTGCCGCCCACCGACCGGCGACCCCGAACAACTCATCGCCCTCCTGAAGGAGGCGGGGCACTCCATCGCCACGGCCTGATGTACCTCTTTTTTAATTTTCATGATTCAGGGATTCGAATCAGCCGGCGGTTTTTCGAACGGCCCGACGCGATGGAAAGTCAACACCGTCGAAAACGCGTCCGGGTCTTCCGCATATTGACGCACAAATTCCGCTAGCTTGTCGCTTTCTGCGGTCAGAAGGAGAAGGGAATCATTATCCTCGTGATGTTCGATGGAAGGCAATGTCACTTTTCCCGTCGAAATCATTTGCTTTAGCCAATCATAATTTAGGAGTCCCAAACGCAAAGTATCTCCTTCAACCCAAACCCTCCCGATGAAATGGATCGGCAACGCTCCCATGCCATGGGCGCTCCTGTGTTCCTGGCCGCTCTCGGTTTCGTCGAACGCTGCATCCAGGAAAGTGTAGCTGCCCACTTGCACGAGAGAAACTTGGTAGATGTCTCTTAGCCTTTCGTTCGGCTTTAGACTGCTCACCACATAAATGTCAGCGCTCGCGCTGTCGACCAGGAAATACTCCTGCTGGTTGCTGCTGTCATCCGTGCTCACCCATTTCCCTCTCAAGTTGGCCGATTCCAAGAGAGGCTCGCCCGATTCAAGCGGTCGAAGTGAGCCAGCGCAGCTGCATCCGCCCAGCCACACGAATACAGACAGCAACAACAGAACCTTCAACTTCGCCCAGTTTCGCAGCGAGATCATTGCTGGAGTCCTTTGGGAACCTCGCCCGAAATGCTGGTGAAAACCACGATCCAAAATATCCAGATCAGTCGCCTCATGGTGCGCCTCCGGCAGTCTTCCATGGTTGATATCCCGCCACCTTCCGTGCTCAGGTCTACGGTCAACCTGCGGGATAATCAAGCGACAAGGTGCGCCAGTCCGGTGCTGACATCAAATGTCGTATCTTTCGGAGGGGTCCGAGACGGCCGGCGGCTCTTGAGTTGTGTCTAAGTGCTTTTATCGCAGTTAGTTAGATATAGCTACCACAAAAGGGAGGGTACAGCGTAGAGAGCCGTACCCTACCTTATCGTTCAAAAAAGGAACCAAAACATCTACTTCTTCGGCCTCGACTCCGGCGGCACCATTCCTGACACCCGGTAGTACACCACGAGCTGCCCGTAGTGTTCTCCGGAGTGCTCCATAAAGCCGTAAGCGAAATCAATCACCCGCACTTGCTGATTGGCATACGGATCGACGACCAGCGAATTCAGCCCCGCATCGCCTTTCGCTTTGATCGCTGCCGCGCCGTCGGCGAACGATTTCTTTACATAAGCGGCCACTTCCGCCTTGGTCTTGAGTTTGTCTTTCGAGAAATCTTCTTGGGCAGGCGGCTTCTCTCCCTTCACCGGGTTGGTGAAGAAATAATTCACATCCGCAACGTGCAGGAGCCCCTCACGGAAGCTGCGCTGCTCCGGATTCGGTTTGAACTCGTACTTGTCTTCGGGGAAATCCTCCGCCATAGCGGTCAACTTGCGCCCGATGTCGTTCCATTGCTCCAGGACCGCTTGGGTCGGACTTACCGCTGCCTTGGGTGGCTCTTTCTTCTTTGCTGCATCCTGCGCCACCGCCGGAAGCACGGCCAACCCAGCCCCCAGCACCAGACCTGCCAAAATCTTCCATTTCTTCATAAGTTCTCCCTCCGTTTCGCCCGCAAGCCGGACGTTCTCTCCCTCAGACGCACAACTCCGCCAGGCGTTTCCCCAATCAACGACCGCTCCGACTGCGCTATGCAGCTGTCCGGGGGGTTCATCTTACGCAGTATATGCGCCTCCGTCATGCAATATTCCCCGCGCCGCATGCTAAACTTGTATTTTAGCCTTGGGGGCGAAATCACTGTGAATTGGGGCTTTCAATTGTTGCGCATCGCCATCGGTTTAAGCATCTTCATCCTGCTGTACCTCTCGCAGCGCTTCTGGTATCGCGCCATTTGGCGCGTCACCGCGCATTGGGGTCGCCTACCACTCCGAATCGGCGCCCGGCTCGCCTATATCGTTCTTCTCTTGCTGGTTATCGTCACTCTGGCTCAAGGCCTCGTATTTGGCCGCGGAGGCTTCGCCCGACAAAGTGCCATGATGACCGTCATCGCCGGCCTCTGGTTTTTCAGCGCACTCTTCGCCTATCTCGCCGTCAGAGCTGTTCACGCTCTGGAGCGCCTCTGGCGCTGGCTGCACGCCTCAACGGCGAAAAAAGCTTTCTCCCAGCCAGGTTCTGAACAGTCCGCGCCCACCGGCGCCGAAACTGTTGCCGATCCTGGCCGCCGCTATTTTTTCCGTGCTGCCACCGCTGCTGCCGGCGCCGCTCCCTTTCTCACCACCATGTACGGCTTCGCCGCCGAGCGCCTTAACTACCAGGTCCGCCGCATCGAGATTCCTTTACCAAAATTGCCTGCTGCACTCGACGGCATGAAGATCGTCCAAATCAGCGACATCCACCTCAGTGGTTACATGTCTAGGACGCAAGTGCGCCGCGCCGTGGATATGGCCAATGAGCTCGGCGCCGATCTCGCCGTCGTCACCGGTGATCTCATCACCGGGATAGGTGACCCCGTCGCCGATTGCGTCGAAGAAGTCGGACGTTTGCACGCTCCCCTTGGCACCTGGGGCTGTAACGGCAACCATGAAATCTACGCGCGCGCGGAAGACGAAGCCGCTTATCTCTACTCCCAGGCAGGCATGAAAATGCTACGTCAGGAAAACGCACAAATTACTTTCAAAGACGCGCAATTCAATCTCCTCGGCGTCGATTACCAGCGCGAGCGCACTCCCCGCGGCCAGCGTCAACAGAGTCTTGCTGGTGTCGAGCCGCTCGTTCGCCGCGACATGCCCAACATTCTCCTTTCGCACAATCCCAATTCCTTCAATCGCGCCGCCGAACTCGGCATTGAGCTTTCTCTCGCCGGTCACACCCACGGCGGACAAATCCAGGTAGAGATCCTCGACCATCGCCTCAGCCCCGCGCGCTTCATCACCGACTACATCGCCGGCCTCTACCAGCGCCCACTCTTCGCGCCCGCCCTCAATGACCGTGCCGCTTCGAACGCTTCCGCCACTCGCGCTTTCAGCCCTTCGCTCTTCAATTCGACCTCCATCCCCATGGCACACCTCTACGTGAATCGCGGCCTGGGAACCGTTGGCGCTCCAGTACGGCTGGGAGTCCCCCCCGAAATCAGCCTGATCGTCCTGCGCACCGCATAGCCACTCTTCCCCGTCGCCCGGCCGCCTTTTTCTTCCAGCTCGATTCGATTCGTGGAATAAATTCCTCCCATGTTCAGTATTTATTTTGATTCTTGAATTCAGATTCTTGGAGCTTGGCAGCGCAGTCCGCAGCCTCACCCGGTGTAAGTTCCGTGTTCTCAAGCACCGCGAATCTAGAGTCAAGGCCCCCGACCTTGGAATTCGGCTTGCATCGATACCCACGGGTCCAGCCGGCGGAAGTTCGTCTGCGAACGCGTGGGACGTGTTTCGCGTCAAAAATCTCGCTTTGGAAGGATTCTTAAATGTTTTCTTCACGGTACTCCTGGAAGTTTCTTCCAGTCGTTGCTCTTTCGCTTTTTCTGCTCCCTGCGGTAACCCAAGCGCAACACTACAAGCAAACGAACCTCGTCTCGAATCTGGCCTCCATTTCCACTCCGAACCCTCCTGACCCCAATCTGAAAAACCCTTGGGGACTGACACGTTCCCCGGGCGGCAGCCCCTGGTGGGTGGCCAACAACAATTCCGGCACTTCCACCCTCTACTCGGGCACGGGCGCCGCAATTCCCATTAACGGCACTGGCAACGTCACAGTTCCACCTCCGAAGGGCTCACCGGCGGGAACGCTATCGACTCCCACAGGAGTCGTTTTCAATGGCAGCCCCACCGATTTTCTGGTTGCTCCCGGCAAATCCGCCCACTTCATCTTTGCCACAGAAGATGGAACGATCTCCGGCTGGAACGGCGGACAGAACGCCGTCCTCGTCGTCGACAATTCCGACAACGGTTCCGCGAATGGCGCCGTCTACAAAGGCGCAACCTCCGGCGAAATCAACGGCCACAAATTTCTCTATGTCACGAACTTCCGCTCCGCGAAAGTCGAAGTCTATGACACCAACTTCACGCGCGTGCGCCTCGATGAAGATGCCTTCGAAGCCGAGGGAGTTCCGCGTGGTTTCGCTCCCTTCAACGTCCAGAACATCGGTGGAACCCTCTTCGTCACGTATGCCAAGCAGGACGCCGCCCGGCACGATGATGTCGCCGGTGAGGGTCTCGGTTTCGTTGAAATCTTCACGCCGGCCGGTAAACACATCGGCCACCTTCAGCATGGTGCCTGGATGAATGCCCCCTGGGGAGTTGTCTGGACCACACGCGACTTTGGTGAGTTCAGCAATGCCATTCTTGTTGGCAACTTCGGCAGCGGCTGGATCGCCGCGTTCAACGGCTTCACCTACAAGTTCATCGGTTTCGTGAAAAACCCTGACGATTCCATCCTCACCATCGATGGACTCTGGTCCCTCACCTTCGGCAACGATGGCGACCCCGCCAAAGGCGGAGCCGGACCAGCCAACACTCTGTTTTTCACCGCTGGCATTAACGGCGAAAAGGATGGCCTCTTCGGCACCATCAAGCCCGTAGACGGTCTCGACGGCGACGAAGAGTAAGAGCGAAAGTTCCTTCCTCGAAAAAACGCGTGACGAGACGGCAGCGACAGCAAAAATCCGCTGCCGTCTTTTTTCTGCGCTGATCTCCCCGATTGTTTTTTAACCAGCCGTCGGTGCTAGAATCTCCTCACGTCATCTGGGCCGATGTCCATCCAAGAGAAAAATTTCTGGGCGGCTACTGTCGATTCGCCGCCCATCGCTCCTTCGCTTGCGCTCTCCGATTCCGTCGATGTCGCTGTCATCGGCGGCGGATTCTGCGGTCTTTCCGCCGCGCGCACGCTCGCAAAGCGCGGCGTGAAAGTCGCCGTGTTCGAAGCGGAAACGTTCGGCTGGGGCGCCAGTTCGCGCAACGGCGGCATGGTCCTTACGGGAATGAAGCTGCCGGTGCCGACGCTAATCAAACGCTACGGCAGAGAAACCGTTCGAAAAATGTACGCCGCGTCGCTCGAATCGATCGATTGCGTCGAGCAGATCGTCCAAGAAGAAAACATCGACTGCAGTTTTTCCCGCTGCGGCCACCTCGAAGTTGCTTGCAAACAAGCTCACTTCGATGGTTACGAAGAATCCGCCGCCTGTATCAACCGCGAATTCAATCACGAGCTGCGCATCATCCCGAAAAACGAGCTGCGAAATGAAATCGGCTCGGACATTTATTTCGGCGGCATGGTGGACGAAACCAGCGCCGGTCTGAATCCCGCGCGCTACGTCAACGGCCTCGCGCATGCCGCGCGACGCGCTGGCGCTTGCCTTCACGATCATACGCGCGTGGAAAAAATCGAAGACACCTCCATCAGCGGCGCGCGCAAATTCCGCGTGCAAACTTCAAAAGGCGCCATCACTGCGCGCGAAGTGATTCTCGCCAGCGGCGCGTATACGACCGAAGCCACTCCCGCGCTGCGGAAAAAAATCATTCCTATCGGCTCGTACATCATCGCCACGGAAGTTCTGCCTGCCGATCTCGCCCGTGAACTCAGCCCGCGCAACCGCATGATTTATGATTCCAAGCATTTTCTTTATTACTACCGGCTCACGCCGGACAATCGCTTGCTCTTCGGCGGCCGCGCCGCCTTTTTTCCGGAAACCGAAAATACCGTGCGCCAGGGCGCGGAAATTCTGCGCCGCGGCATGATCGGCGTGTACCCGCAACTGCACGACACGAAAGTTGAATTCGTCTGGGGCGGCACGCTCGATTTCACGCTCGACGTGATGCCGCACGCGGGAAAAATCGACGGCATGTATTTCGCTACAGGTTTTGCGGGCCACGGTGTCGCCGCAGCCACCTGGTTCGGCGCAAAGCTTGCGGGCCTCATCTGCGGCGATCCGAACGACATTCCCTTCGACGGCATTAAATTTCTCGCCGCACCAATTGGACTGCGCAGCGGCAACACCTGGGCGCTTCCGCTGGCGGGGGTGTGGTACAGAATTCTCGATTTTCTCACGTAAGTTTTTTCCTCCCGTAGTGGCACAGCATTCTGCGCCACTCCACAAAGCATGATCGATTCGTTTCTAGAAGCGTCTTTAGGCCGCCATCTTGCTTTTCCGAACCACAAAATACATTACGGGACCAAGCAGCACGGGAAGCGGGCCCCACTTCCGCGCGAACGGGTCGCTGCCCACCAGCGCGACCACGCTCATAGCCAGCGGAGCGACGATGACGTAAAGCAATCCGGCGCGGCCCCAGGGAATCCGGAACGGGCGCGGCAAGTCCGGCTGCGTCTTGCGCAATCGCCAGGACGCAAGCACCGTCAAAACCGTTACGCCAATGCGCAGCCACACGTAAATCGTCAGTAGCTGCACCATCGTTTTCTGCGCCAGCAGCGCATAAATGATCGAAGACACGATGATGGCAATCCACGGTGTGCCATAGCGCGCGTGGCGCGCCGAGAGCGCCGTTGGAAGATAGCCGTCTTCGGCCATCGTTGATGGCATGCGCGTGCTGGTCAGCAGAGTGGCATTTAACAACGAAAGATTGGTGATCATCGCCGCGATGGTCATCGCAAAACCGAGCCAAGGCCCACCGATGAATTGCGCGGCGTCGGAAAAATATCCGGTGTGCCACTTCTGCCAGTCGCCGAGTGCAGCCAGCGAAAACATCGTCGGCAGAAAATACGTGGCCATCGAAAGCGGCACGACGATGGCCAGTGCGATCGGGTAATTCCGCTGCGGATTTTCCACTTCTTCCGCGACGCTGGAGACTTGTTCGTAGCCGGAATAGAGCCACAAGCCCAGCGCCAGCCCCACGCCGAAGACTTGAAACGGCGGAACGTGTGGCGGCACGAGCGGCGAAAACGGATTGTGATGCCACTTCGTTGCCGCGATGGCGCAAAGCGCCGCGACCACCAGCAGCACGAAAATCGACAGTACCGTGGAGACCGCGCCGACCATCTGGATGCCACGCACGTTGATCCATGCGATTGCGGCGATGATGAACGCGCTCACCAGGTGGTGCTTCCATCCGACGATCGCCGGGAAATAAAAACTGAGGTAGTCGGTCGCTAGCACAGCATACGCAGCCGCAAGAAGGAACGACGCGGTCCAGTTCCACCAGCCGGCCTGAAATCCCCAGAAATCGCCGAAGGCGGCGCGCACCCAGCGGTAGAATCCGCCTTCGACGGGAATCGCGGTGGTCAGCTCCGCTGCGACAAGCGAAACGGGAATGCACCAGAACAGCGGAATGAAGAGTTGATAGAGCAGCGTCAACCCCGGCCCGCTGGTGGTCACCATGTCTTCGAGGCCGAAGGGCCCACCGGTCGCGTAGGCGTACATCACGAAAACGAAGGGAAGCAGGGCGGCTTTGCGCACGACTGCGCGTACAGCGTTGGGTTTGCTGGCGTTGGCGGAAATGTTCACTGGCCTCGTTTGCGTCCGGACGGCGGATTTGTTCGGCAGAGGGTAGCGCATTGCGCCCGCCCATGGGTAGAGAGTGCTGAGTCGGTGCCACGAGGGGGTGTGTACACCCCCCACGAAAATGGAAGGTCAGCAAAAGAAAGGAGTTGGGAGATGGGCATTGCGCAAGTAGTTGAAAAGATAAGTAGATACGCGATGGGTTTTCGGGCGTTCCTAGTTTTGTTAGCAAGGAAGTGCCTCCCACCCCCTAGATTTTTGAAACGATATGATTCCAAAAGGGTTAGAGGGTGGGGGTCTGCAAACGACATGATTCCATGGGAGTTAGACGGACAGGCTAGCAGCCCTGGAGAAGAGGGGGGACGGAATCCGGGAGTGGGAACCGGCGAACACGGGAGAGAATAGCACACCATAGCTGATTGGTTAAGTAGTGTCCACTGAAATGTAGAAATTAGACACTACACGGTCGCGTCAAGGATTAAACGGTGGTGGTGCCGGGCGGCCGAATCTGAAAAGCGCGCCAGTGAACCTCAAGCTCGTAGTCAACGTGAAGCTTTTCCACCGCGAGGGTAGCGAGAAAAAAGTAGGGGTAGGTGAAATTCCGTCCAGGCATCAGTCAGCTAGGAATGGCTGTGCCACTCGGGACAGAATTGCCAGCAGGGATGCTGGCGCTACCAGAAAATCGAAGTTATTCGGCGTTCGGGGCGGGCTTGGAGCGGAGGTGGGCTATGACCAAGCGGATTTCTTCGTAGGGGATCTCGGGTGGGAGGGCTTCCTTGAGGGGCTTGAGGCGGTCCATTCTGAGTTGGCGGCAGGCGGCGGCGATTTGGTTGTAGCGTTCGGGGGGCAGCCAGACGGGTTGAAATTCGGCTTCGCCTCTTTCGATGAGATCGGCGACCAGGGAGACTACAGCGCGCAAGGTTCTCTGGCGAATTTGAGCAATTTCATCAAATGTGCGCCCCTCAACTAGTAGTTTGAGAGTTTCCTCGGCTGGGCGGGAGGGTTTTGCCTTCCAATTGTCATTAGCGCGTTGCCCTTGACGGAAATTTTGAATCGCCTCGAGGATTTGCTTCCCGTACATTTCCACTTTCTTGTCGCCGAAGCCAGACACACGGCGCAACTCCTGCAAATTCGATGGTTCCACGAGGCATAAATCCTCGAGAGCAGAATCGTGCAGGACAAGGAACGCGGAAATCTGTTTATCCTTTGCGATGTTTCGCCGCCACTCCCGCAAATACTCATTCAACTCCCGATCTACTGACGGTTTTGGAGCTGTTCTTGACGCCCGCGGAGGTGCGGAGCCTTTTGGCCGCGTTGCTTGCGGAACGGCACGACTTCGCCTGCCCTGATCCACTTCCATTTCAAGCCAGTCGGGCGCGGCGGCGCAGGCGTCGCAATTGCCGCAGGAGTCCCACTTGGGAATTTCGCCGAAGTGGCGGCAGACGTGGCGCTGGCGGCACTCGGTGGATTGCACGAAGCGCTCGATTTCGTGATAGCGCTGCCAGGCGCGTTCTTTTTCAGCGGGGTCCTCGATTTTGCCAATAAAAAAAGCGTGCAAGCCGGTGTCTTTCTTTTGCCAGAACAAAAAGCAATCGGCGGGGAGGGCGTCGCGTCCGGCGCGGCCCGCTTCTTGGTAATACTGTTCGACGCTCTTGGGAAGAGAGAGATGAATTACGGCGCGGACGGCAGCTTTATTGATGCCCAAACCAAAGGCCATGGTGCCGACCATGACGCGCACTTCATCGGCCATCCATTTTTCCTGGTTCTCGCGGCGCGCGGCGCTTTCCATCTGGCCGTGATAGCCGATGGCGGCGATGCCGTTTTCCTCGAGGAAATCGACGGTGTCTCCCACGCGGGCGATCGTGGGCGCGTAGACGATGATGCTGCCGTCCGAGACTTGTCTTACGGTACGGAGGAGCAGTTCATTTTGCGAGCGAGCGTCAGTTTGGCGAACGATGTAGCGGAGATTGGGGCGGCGAAAGCTGGCGATGTGTTTGTAGGGATCGCGGAGGCGGAGCTGCTCGATGATGTCGTGGCGGACGCGCTGCGTGGCGCTGGCGGTGAAGGCAGCGATGGGGCGCTCGGGAAAGAGTTCGCGAAGACGGCTGAGCTGGCGATACTCGGGGCGGAAGTCATGGCCCCATTCGGAGATGCAATGGGCTTCGTCAATGGCGAAGAAAGAGACCGGAATGCGGCCAAGCCAGGCGGGAGTGCCGTCGAGGGCGATGCGTTCGGGAGAGAGATAGAGCAGGCGGTAGTGTCCCTCGTTGGCGCGGCGAAGTATGAGGCTGCGTTGGTCGCTGGAAAGCGAGCTATTGAGAAAACCGGCAGGGACGCCCATTTGCTCGAGTTGCGCGACTTGGTCCTGCATGAGGGCGATGAGCGGGGAGACGACCACCACGGTGCGCTGGGCGTCAAGGACGGCAGGCAACTGGTAGCAAAGCGATTTACCGCCGCCGGTGGGCATCACGACGCAAGCGTCGCGGCCTGCGGCGATGCTGCGCACGATGTTTTCCTGGCCGGGGCGGAAGGATTTGTAGCCCCAGTAGCGGTACAAAGCCTCGAAGAAACGTGGGGAAGCTTGTTCGGGGAGGCTTGGCTCGGTCATCGTTGAAGCCAAAGATGCCATGGTTCTCTTTCCCGGCAGGACAGGACCGAGAGTCGTAAATTCAGGCACACGCGGAGCGTGTGCCGCAATATTCGCTTTTGTTTCGCCAACTGTCAAGTACAAATTTGGATATGGCGTTGAGCAACTTGAAGCGAAGCTATTCAGCGGGGAGAGAGGCACGTGCTGCTGCCGGGCTGAGTCCCGGCCTCAATAAAGCAGAGTCCGATTCCGGCGCGATACGAGCGCAGCCGTGAAATAAAAGCTTCCGCGCTGTGGGAAACCAATTCGATGGGGCGTCGCGATGACAGCGGCGTTAGTCTGCGCAATCGCGAAGTTGCTGCGTCCATCGGCAGGTGCCATAATTCGAATTCAAACTGCAGGCTCGGGATTCGCGGCGATTTTTAGGACGCGAACCGCGAACCGCGGGCCGCGGTTTCTGAGGGGGTCTTATGGGACTGCGCGACAGTTGGATTGAGAAGCGGGAAGCGGCAGCGGCCGGGGCGAACGGGAACAGGAATGTTTCGCAGATGCACCTGGCGCGGCAAGGCGTGATCACGGAGGAGATGGAGTACATCGCGAAACGCGAGAAGCTCGAGCCGGAGCTGATCCGCAGCGAAGTGGCGCGGGGGCGGATGATCATTCCTGCCAACATCAATCACCGGAACCTGGAGCCGATGGCGATCGGGATCGCGAGCAAGTGCAAGATCAACGCGAACATCGGGAATTCTTCCACGACTTCCAATATTGATGAAGAGTTGAAGAAACTGCATCACGCGGTGCATTACGGCGCGGATACGGTGATGGACCTTTCCACAGGCGGCGACATTCCCGTGATTCGAAAGGCGATTATTGACGCGTCACCGGTGCCGGTGGGAACGGTGCCGGTCTATGAGGCTATTTCGCGCGTGCGGCGGCCGGAAGATTTGACGATCGGGCTGATGCTGGAAGTGATCGAAGAGCAGGCCGAGCAGGGCGTGGATTACATGACGATTCACGCGGGGGTGCTGCGCGAGCATGTGCCGTTGGTGCGCAAGCGGATTACCGGGATTGTGAGCCGCGGCGGTTCGCTGATGGCGCACTGGATGGAGCATCACAAGAAGCAGAATTTCCTGTACGAGAACATCGAGGACATTTGCAAAATTTTCAAAAAGCATGACGTGAGCTTTTCGTTTGGCGATGGCTTACGGCCGGGGTGCATCGCGGATGCGAGCGACGAAGCACAGTTCGCGGAATTGAAAGTGCTCGGCGAGCTGACGAAAAAGGCGTGGGAGCACGACGTACAAGTAATGATCGAAGGGCCCGGGCACGTGCCGCTGGACAAGATCAAGGAGCAGGTGGAAAAGGAGATGGAATGGTGCCACGAGGCGCCGTTCTACACGCTGGGGCCGCTGGTGATTGATATTGCCCCGGGCTACGACCACATTACCAGCGCGATTGGCGCGGCGATGATCGGGTGGCATGGGGCGTCTATGCTGTGCTACGTGACGCCGAAGGAGCACCTGGGCCTGCCGAACGCGGAAGACGTGAAGCAGGGCGTGATCGCGTACAAGATTGCGGCGCACGCGGCGGATGTGGCACGGCACCGTCCGGGAGCACGTGACCGCGACGACGCTCTAAGCTATGCACGCTTTCTCTTTGACTGGAACAAGCAGTTTGAACTTTCGCTCGACCCGCCAACCGCGAAGGCCATGCATGACGAAAATCTTCCTGACGACTTTTACAAAGAGGCGAAGTTCTGCTCGATGTGCGGGCCGAAGTTCTGCTCGATGAACATCACGCAAATGGCCGACGCCGAGGGCGGGCACGACCAGACCGAGCGGAAGCAGAAGTTCGTCGAGTTGCTCGCCAAAGTGCAAAACGCATAGCCATTGCCCGGATGCCTGACATCAATTCTAACGAATCACTGCGCGAGGAATTCAACCGCTGGGCGGAAGCGGGGCGCGGCGAGGGGATGGAGCAGGATCATCTGCCCATTACGCTTCCGGTGCTGCAGAAGATGCGGCTTGCGCCCACGGACAACGTCCTGGACGTAGGCTGCGGGACGGGATGGCTTTCGCGGCGGCTAGCGAAATTGGTGCCTGAGGGCCGCGTCGTCGGGATGGACATTTCGGACGAGATGATCCGTCACGCGCGGCGCAGCAGCGTGGACTTCGACAATTTGCTGTTCGTCGCCGGGGAAGTGGCGCAGATTCCCTGGCAGCCGCACTTCTTCTCGCATGCAATTTCCGTGGAATCCTCATATTACTGGGCCGATCCTGCCGCGGGGCTCAAAGATATTTTCCGGGTTCTCCGCGAAGGCGGTTCGGCGTGGACTCTGATCAACTACTACCGAGACAATTCGCATTGCCATCAGTGGGGCGATCTACTGGCGGTGAAGACGCATCTGCTCTCCGCGGAAGAATGGGCTGAATTGTTTCGCGCTGCGGGATTTGCGGAAGTGACGCATGAACGAATCGTGGATCGTTCCCCATCGCCGGCAGCGTACTCTGGCCGCTGGTTTCGTGACGCGGAACAATTGCGCGCTTTCAAAGCCGAGGGCGCCCTGTTGGTGCAGGGAACAAAGTAGGAAGGACAGGTTACTGTTTTGAACCAAATGGCGCTGGTACAGGTTTTGTCCCGCCAAGCGCTGATAACATTAACCCACGTTATCCCTTCCATCGGGCCGCACGAGTTTCCCAGACCGATCGGGTTGCGTTCGAGAGAGACATGACTGAATCCGCGTCCAAACTGCGTGTGATGGTGGTGGACGATTCGCCATTTTCGCGCAAGCTCCTTGAGCGCGCGCTTTCGGGAGACCCGTATTCGCTGTTGTTAGCGGAAGATGGGAAGGAAGCGCTACAACTCTTCAGGGAGCACCGGCCATCCGTAGTAATCACCGACTGGATGCTGCCGGATTCCTCCGGACCCGAACTCTGCGAGCGAATCCGGGCTGAGTCTTCTGATTCCTACACCTACCTCATTCTGCTAACCAGCATGAAGGAGAAAGAAGACATCGTAAAAGGTCTTGCTTCGGGAGCGGACGATTATCTGACGAAGCCCTTTGATCGCGGCGAGCTGTTGGCGCGCATTGGAGTGGGGAAACGCATCATCGATCTGCACCGAGAAATTGACGCCAAGAATAAATTGCTTGAGGAAATGGCGCACACGGATTCGCTCACGGGCCTGCCAAACCGCCGAGCAATCGAGGAATGGGCAATCCGGCAACTGCGCGGGGCGGCGCGGCATGGGTATTCGCTGTGGGTCGTGCACGCGGACCTGGATAGCTTCAAGATCATCAACGACGGCCACGGACACGAAGCCGGCGACGAGGTGCTAAGGGGATTCGCCACGATCCTGAAAGAAAATACACGCGCGTCGGACATTAGCGGGCGAATGGGCGGGGATGAATTTCTAGTGGTCCTGACGCATGTCCAGGAAAACCAGGTCCAGCTGACGGTGGAACGCCTGCGCGCGCGATTTGCGTCGAAAAAGTTTACTTTCGGCGGCGAGAGCATTTCGGTGACGGCAAGTTTCGGCGCTTGCGGATTCCAGGGCAAAGAGCCGCCGGAATTCTCGCGGCTGGTGCGGCAAGCGGACCAGGCGCTCTATGACGCGAAGCGCGCCGGCCGCAACCAGATCAAGATCGAAACTTTCTCAGTCTTAGTCTCTTAACCTCAGACATTTCTCTCCCTGTGGTGACCTCACGCGAACTGTGATATGAGTGGCCGGGCGGCGGTTTCTTCCCCAAGCCCAGCCGTCGATTTGCTGCACAGAGGCTTTCGAATGTCATTTCTGAGTGCCGGCGTTGCCGTCGTGACGGGAGCAGGATCCGGGATCGGCCGCGGGCTTGCGCAACAATTGGCTGCGGCCGGTTCGGCACTAGCAATTGCGGACATTGATCAAGCAGGGTTGTTGCAGACGGCGCAATCGTTAGCGAAAACGAGCGCGCAGGTTACCACGCACGTGCTGGACGTTGCCGATGAGGCGGGCGTGCGGTCGTTCGCGGAGGAAGTCAGTAACAGGCATGGGCGCGTTACCCTGCTGATCAATAATGCGGGGGTTGCGCTGCATGGCAATTTTGAAGAAGTTTCACTGGATGATTTTCGCTGGCTGATAAACATCAACTTCTGGGGCACGGTGTACGGCGTCAAGTTTTTTTGGCCGGTATTGAAGCGGGAGAAGCGCGCGCAGATTGTGAACATTTCGAGCGTTTTCGGAATGATCGCGCCGGCGGGACAGTGCGCTTATGCGGCGAGCAAGTTTGCGGTGCGCGGATTCACGGAGGCCCTGCGCCACGAACTCGAGGGCAGCAACGTGGGCGTCTCTTGCGTGCACCCCGGCGGGATTCGAACGCAGATTGCGCGCCGCGCGCGCATCGGGGCCGGTGTCACAAGAACGGGACATCACGAGAAGGCTGCCCAGTTTGAGAAGCTTCTTCGAACTTCTCCTGAGGTAGCTGCGGCGCGGATTCTGCGCGGCGTGGAACGCCGCGAGCCGCGGATCCTGATCGGCGCAGATGCGTATCAGGTCGATATTCTCCAGCGTCTCCGGCCCGCAACGTATTGGAAAACCCTTTCGCGGAGATTCGAAAAGCTCGCGGCAGAATCGAGATGAAGCGGGTCCGTTTGCCCCGCGTCCTAGAGAGCTTTTGACTCCAACGGGAACGGTGAATATACTCGGCTTCATCAAGGAAGGACCGGCCAATGGGCGTACTGGACCAAAGATTCGAAAAGAACTTCATGATCACGTCGGTGGACTACGTCTTTAACTGGGCGCGCAAGAGCGCCATCTGGCCTCTGACGTTTGGGCTGGCGTGCTGCGCCATCGAGATGATCGCCTCGACGACTTCGCGGTTCGATATGGCAAGGTTTGGCGCAGAAGTGTTCCGGCCATCGCCGCGACAAGCCGACCTGATGATTGTCGCGGGCACGGTGACGCTGAAGATGGCGCCGGTGCTCAAGCGTGTGTGGGAGCAGATGCCGGACCCAAAGTGGTGCATCTCGATGGGAGCTTGCTCGAGCGTGGGTGGTCCATTTAATGCGTATTCGGTGTTGCAAGGCGTGGATCGCATCGTACCGGTAGATGTGTACGTCGTAGGATGCCCGCCGCGGCCGGAAGGACTTTTCTTCGCACTCTTGAAGCTCCAGGACAAGATTGATCAGATGACGCTTGCGAAGCGGCCGACGGAAGTTCGCCTGAAGCCCCAAATGGTGGAAGAGTTCAAAAAAGGCGTGATGGTGGCGCAGACACCGGAGCCGAAATAGGAAGTAAATCAGGTAAAGGAAAAGAGATTCGCGCCGTTTTGGCGGAGCGTACCAGGTTGAAGTTTGAATGGGAGCGGATTCAGCGCAGAACGGGCTGAGAGCACGGAGACAGAAAGAGGAGAGGGAAGAAGAGATGCCATTTGTGAGAGCGGCCAAGACGAATGAAATCACTCCCGGAACGATTCGAGAATTTCAGGTCGAGGGCAAAGCCATTGCCTTGGCCAATGTAGGCGGCAAGTTCTATGCCGTCAACAATACCTGCCTTCACCGGGGCGGGCCGCTGGGCCAGGGCGTCATGGACGGCAATGTTGTGACCTGCCCCTGGCACGGGTGGCAGTACAACGTGACCACCGGGAAGATTAGTCAGAATCCGACAGTGGGCGTGGATTGCTACGCCATCGAGGTTCGCGGGGAAGACATTTTCGTTGATGCGGATAGTTCTTGTTAAGCTGTTGAAAATACACCAGTTATATAGATTCTATCAAAATAAAGCCGCTTCAGGTCTGGCCAACCTGCAAAGCCGTCTTTCCCCTAACCCTCATATTTTGTTTCGCTTTTTGGATGCCAGCGTGTATATTGCTGCCGACCCGAAGCCTCGATGGCGATACCGACTGCTCAACGACACTACTGGATCTTCAGCGCCGACCCGCACCACTATCACTGGGACACTCTTTTCGTAAAGGGCAAGGAGATGTGGCATGGTGCTGGGTCGAAGTCTGACGCGATTCGCGCGTTAAAACAGGTGCGCAAGGGCGACCGCGTGCTGTGCTACCACTCGGCCCCGGAGCGTTCGCTTTATTCGATCGCGGAAGTCACGCGAGATCCTTATCCTGACCCGCACGACCGCAAAGGCAAGAATCTGGTCGCCGACCTGCGCGCCTTTGAAAAGCTGCCACGGCAGGTGACGCTGGCGGAGATGCGCGCGAATCCTGCATTGAAGAAAATGAAATTGCTCAAGAATGTACGGCTGATCGTTTCGCTGCTCACCGACCTGGAGTATCAGGAAATCCTGCGCATGGCCGGGATTGTCGCGACGCCGGGAATTCCTCTGCCTTGATGCCACGCGCGCGAACCGTCGCCGTTCCACGAGTGAGCCTGGAGTCGTCGGAGAGCCGCCTGGGGCAAATTGAACTGAGGTGAGAGATGGCTGCGATTGGCCGCTCCAGTGTTTTTGTCGTTTGTTTTGCTGTCCTCACTACGCTCTTTTCGCAGAACATGCACCACGATTCGATGCTTGAAGGCATTCGCTCCGGGAAGACGCGTTTGCTCGACCTGAGTTACGCGATCAACGATAAGCTGGTGCCGTGGCCTGGAGACGAAAAATTCTTCGAAGCCAAGGTCAACGCGAGCGTTGAGAAAAACGGCTACTTCACACGCAGCTTCTGGATGCTGGAGCATTACGGAACGCATCTGGATGCGCCCGCACATTTTCCGCCCGGTAAGGCGACCGTTGACCAAATTCCAGCGAAACAATTATTCGGGCCCGCAGTGGTGATCGATGTCCGCGCTGAGAGCGCCAAGGATGCGGATTACCAGCTCACCGCTGCAAGCCTCGAGGATTGGGAGAAGCGGCACGGACGAATTCCCGAAGGCGCGATTGTGCTTCTGAGGACGGGATGGGCGTCGCGATGGCCGGATGCACCGAAGTACCGGAATCAGGATGCGCAGGGCAAGATGCACTTCCCGGGCTTTTCTTTGGAAGCGGCAAAGTTTTTGATATCCCGGAAGGTCAACGGGCTCGGTTGCGATACGCTCAGCATCGACTACGGCGCGTCGAGCGACTATGCGGTACATCACCTGGCGTTGGGCGCGGGCTTGTATCATCTCGAAAACCTCGCCGACCTGAGCGAATTACCCGAAGCGGGCGCATTCTTGATTGTTGCTCCGATCAAGCTAGAGGGCGGCTCGGGTGGGCCCGTGAGGGTCTTCGCGCTCCTGCCTTGAATCAGCGGCGATTCTGGCTTCTTGGTATTCAAGAGTTTTTCTAGGACTCCGCGAACAACCCTGCGAGTGAGTTGAAATGACTTTGTCGCGAGGAGAATTGATCGCGGCGGTGTGCTATTTTGAGGAGTCGGTTCTCTGATGCCGGAACTTCCCGAAGTCGAAACGGTAGCGCGCGGATTGCGCCAAGCGATTCTCGGGCGGCGGATTCTGTCTGTTTCGCTTGGTAAAACCGACTTTATTGACGATCCTGCCGCGCTCGAGCAGCACTTGCCGGGGCGCGAGATTGAAGCGGTCGAGCGTTACGGCAAATTCATGCTGCTGCGGCTTTCTGCGGTGCGGGGAGGAACACTCTTTGCCGCGAATGGGAATGCGGAGCCGGCGTCACTTCTCGTGCATCTGGGGATGACCGGCCAGATCGCGCCCACTCCTGCAGCGCAACCTCTGGAAAAACATACGCACGTTTGCCTGCTTCTGGATGACGGGCGCGAACTGCGCTACACGGATGCGCGGCGCTTCGGACGCATTGCCTACTTGACGAAAGTCTTGCTTGCCAAAGAATTGACCGGATTCGGCGCCGATCCTCTCGAAGTGAGAAAGGAAGAATTCGCGGACCGGATTTGCGGTCGGCGCGCACGAGTCAAGGCGCTGTTGCTGGACCAGAGCGTGCTCCGCGGCGTCGGCAATATCTATGCGGATGAGAGCCTGTGGCGCGCCAAAATCCATCCGGCGCGGCTGGGAACAAACCTGGGCCGGAAACAAGCGGAAACGTTGCGCCGCGTGCTGCAAGACATCTTGCGGAAAGCGATTTTGCTGCGTGGGTCTTCGATTTCCGATTTTCTTGACGCCGAAGGCGAGCCGGGAGAATATCAGCGGCACCATCGCGCCTACGGACGCGAAGGGAAAAAATGCCACCGATGCAAGACGCCGATCCGTCGCGCGATCGTAGCGGGGCGAAGCAGCTATTTTTGTCCGCGATGCCAGCCCTCGCCGCGCGGCTTCGCAACCTTGCCGCTGCCCAAGAAATACGAAACGCGGCAACACGGCGCACGCTGATAATTTGCAGAGAAGAAGTGCGAAATGAAAATGTGAGCGGTGGCGCTGAAATAACCGCGAAACGGAGAGAGCGGTTCCGTACGTCTATCAAGACAAGTCCGTGGAGCAGGCCGCACAGCCACGATGTCGGCACGGCGGGTTTGGCTGCGCGAGGGCAGATTATTTCTTTCAGAAAAACTGACTAAATTCGGCAAGGGAGAGCGAATGAACGCACGGCGGGTGGTTCGTTTTGTGTTTACGGCGGTATTCGTGTTGGGCGCGGTCCACACAGGAGCCGCGCGGCTGGCGGGGGATGAATCAAGTGCGGTTGCGGCCGTGGATGCGCAGATCCTGAGCGAAATCCGGGATCACAGCCAGGCGATGGAGAACCTCGAATATCTTTCCGACGAGATTGGGCCGCGGCTGACTGGTTCTGCGCAATTGAAGCAGGCCAACGATTGGACGGCGGCCAAATTCCGCGAATACGGACTCACCAACGTGAAGTTGGAGCCGTGGACCATTGCGCATTCCTGGACGCGCGGCACTGCGCGGGCCCGCATTGTGACTCCTGCCGAGCATCCCCTGACGGTCGCATCGGCGGGATGGTCGCCGGGCACCAACGGAGTCGCGCGCGGGCCTGTCGTGTACTTTGAAGCGAAGACGAAAGAAGACTTCGAAAAGTTTCGCGGAAAACTGAAAGGTGCCATCGTCATCTACCAGGAGCCGGAAAGTCTTTCTCCGCCCAGACCGGACAACCCAAATGGGTTTCTGATTCGCCCGATGCAGACGCCCCCACCGATGAAGGGACAACCGCCGGCGCCTTCGCCGTTTGCGGCGCTGCAGGAAGTGGCACGCGCGCGAAGCGATTTTTTCAAGCAAGAAGGCGTCGTCGTTGTACTCCGCGACTCGAACAAGCCGCACGGCCTTCTAAATATGACCGGCATCGGCGGAGAGAAGTTCGAGATCGGCGCGATTCCCACAGCGTTCATCAACGGCGAGGGCTACCGCATGCTATTCCGCATGCTGAAACGCGGGAAAGTGGAAGTCGAGATTGAAATGACGAATTCCTTCGGTGACAAGCCTGTGGATGTTTACAACACGGTCGCGGACATTCGGGGCAGCGAAAAGCCCGACGAGGTCGTGATTCTCGGCGCGCACCTGGATTCCTGGGATCTCGGCACGGGTTCGACGGACAACGGCACGGGTTCAATGGCAGTACTGGAAGCGGCGAGAACGCTTGCGAAACTGAACTTGAAACCGAAGCGGACCATCCGGTTCGTCCTGTTCTCTGGTGAGGAAGAGGGGCTGGTTGGCTCCGTGAAGTACGTGGAAACCCACAAAGACGAATTGGAGAAAGTCTCGGGCGTGCTGGTCCATGATACGGGCACAGGCCGCGTGCTGACACTCGGATTGCACGACAATTATCAGGATCGCGAGCTCGTCGATCAGGTGCTCGGACCGCTGAAAGAATTGAAGTTGCTCGAGCCGAGCATGGCGCGTTCGTTTGGAACCGATCATGCCTCATTCGATGATGTCGGCGTGCCGGGATTCTTTTGCATTCAAAACGTCGCAGAGTATTCGAAGACACACCACAGCCAGTCGGATACTTTCGACAAAGTGTGGAAGGACGATTTCAACCAAGGGGCTCAGGTGCTCGCGGCCTGGGCGTACAACACCGCGCAACTTCCCGGCATGCTGCCGCGGCGCCCGCTGCCCTATCGGCCGCCCACTGAGACTTCCAAGGCCGAAGCGCCCAAACCCGATCCAATCGCCGAGATGGATACGAAAATTCTGGAGCAACTGAAGGCCGACCAGGGCGAATTAAAATCCAATCTGCAATATTTGGCGGACCGCATTGGCCCGCGGCTGACGGGATCGCCGCAGCTCGATCAGGCCAGTCATTGGACGATGGATCGCTTCAAGGAATTGGGTCTTTCCAATGCCCACCTGGAGCCTTGGACGATTGCGAATAGCTGGACGCGTGGTCCCGCGACGGGGCAGATTATTTCTCCAACGCATCACACTCTGACGCTGGAAACCGCAGGTTGGTCCGCAGCCACCAAAGGCGCACTTCGCGGCGCGGTGATTGGAGTTGCCGCAGAAAAACTCGAAGACCTGCAGCAGTACAAAGGAAAATTGAAGGGCGCCATCGTCATCGCCGGCCGGCCGCACGAAATAGTTTTGCCGGGAAATCCGTTGCTGACGCCGTGGGGAGAGGAGACCATTCCCTTGGCGATGCCGAAAGCGGATGGCGGCAAACCATTTGATTTCGAGGCGATGATGAAGTTGCGGCAGGCGCAAACGAAGTTCTTCGAGCAAGAAGGAGTCGCCGCGGTGCTGCGTGGTTCGGAAAAATGGTACGGCCTGCTAAACATGAGCTCCGCTGGCGCCGAGTACGCACCTAGTATGATTCCGACCGCGTATACCACGCGTGAGAACTACATTCTGCTGTGGAGGTTGTTGGACGCGGGAGCGGTGGAAGCGGAAGTGAACATCGGGAGCAGCTTCAGGGGGAAACCCGTCGAGGTCTACAACACCGTCGCGGAAATCGCGGGCACGGAAAGACCCGATGAAGTGGTGATTATCGGCGGGCATCTTGATTCGTGGGATCTGGGAACCGGGGCAACGGACAACGGCACAGGCTCGATGGCCGTGCTGGCGGCGGCGCGCGCTCTGCAAAAGCTAGGCGTGAAGCCAAAGCGGACGATCCGGTTCGTGCTCTTTACTGGCGAGGAGCAAGGATTGAACGGCTCGAAGGCTTACGTGAAGGCGCATCTGAAGGAACTGGAAAAAGTTTCCGGCGTGCTGGTGCATGACAGCGGCACCGGAAAAGTTCTGACCATTGGCCTGATGGGAAATTACATGGCGAGAGAGACGATGGACCGCATGCTGAATCCGCTGGCTCGGGCGAAGGAGGTCGGATTGGCGGAGCCGACGCTGCGTTCCGAGGGTGGAAGCGATCATGTCCCTTTCGATGAAGCAGGCGTGCCGGGATTCTGGTGTGTGCAGGACAACGTGGATTACGACAAGACGCACCATTCGCAGGCAGACACGCTGGACCGCGTGCGCTGGGATGACCTGATGGAAGGGGCGCAAGTGCTGGCAGTGTTTGCGTACAACGCCGCCCAACTGCCGGACATGCTGCCCCGCAAATCTTCCAAGCAGGGCGGAAACTGAGCCGCGTGGATGCGGGCGGTTCTCCAGAGAGTCAGCCGCGCGAAAGTAACGGTTGACGGGCGTGTGACCGGCGAGGTCGGCTCCGGGTTGATGATCCTGCTCGGAGTCGGCCGCGAAGATACGGCGGCGGTCGCCGCTTCGATGGCAGAAAAGTGCGGGAACCTGCGCATCTTCGAAGACGATCAAGGAAAGATGAACCGGTCGCTGCTGGATGTGAAAGGAGCGGCGCTGGTCGTCTCGCAGTTCACGGTTTACGGCGACGCTCGCGGGCAGCGGCGGCCCAGCTTCATCTCCGCGGCGCCGCC
>WNFA01002687.1_pt1 | contig 23346 bp, 13 predicted proteins | sample 5400481 | NCBI WGS metagenome assembly WNFA01 (sample SAMN13153340, study PRJNA577476) | soil metagenome | isolation source: 120 cm saprolite under Douglas fir tree site 2 hole 1 replicate 2 | place: USA:California | collected 2015-04-18 | reverse complement strand
GGTAGCGACGTACGATTGGCACCGCTACCTGATCTTCTCCCTCTGCATTGCAGCCACGCGCATCCAGGACCTCGATCCACTCAAGTACCTGGCCCAGATCATCGTTGTGTGCACCTGCGTTACTGATCACTCCACCACCCAACGTTCCAGGAATGCCGACGCCAAACTCGAGTCCACCCCAGCCCAAAGGTGCGAGTTCATGCATCAGGAGCGGCCAGCTGACGCCAGCATCAGCCAACAAGAGTGCAGTGCCATTCCCTTGATCATCGACACGATAGGAGCTGAGGGCGATATGTGCCACAATGCCTTGGACACCGGCATCGGCATACAGCACATTGGTGCCATTGCCAGCGACGAGCAAAGGGTAGTGTCCTTCCGCACACAGTCGCACCAGGTCAATCAACTCTTCTCTTGATTTGAGTGAGACCCACACGTCGGCGGGACCACCAGCTCCGAAGGCCGAGTGACGAGCAAGCGGCTCATTACGCTGTACTCGCCCCTGAAAGTACGGGTGTAGTTCGTTGTATACCGTATCAGTGTTAAATGTCATAGTATGATCCTCTCGGGTAGATGGAATAGTCGATAGTAAGAGGTCTTCTCGTCCGTTTCAGTATCTACAGTACATGGTAGCTGGAAGCCCTTGTGCAAACAGAGCGATATCCCTTTCGTAGCGAGGATATCGCTCTGTTTGCACACAATCTACCAGAGAGCTAAGGCACGGCTGGCGTTGGCTCTTGTGTCGACGGAGGCTGCTTTTCAGCCTGTTGAAAAAGGCCCAAAAATGTGGTCAGATTACGTTGACCCAGCAAACGAGCGTGAGCGTGCAAGGCTTCCGACAGGTCTGGTTTAACCCTTTCCACGCACCGATGAGATATAATGCGAGAGAGAGTCCCAACAGAAGCGTTTTCCCACTGATTGGGACACACATCGAACAGCAAGCAAGCGCTCTCAAGACGATGCACCGCAAGGTGCCAGACGAGGAGGCTCTCCATGCCTGATCTGCCGACAGGGACGGTCACGTTCCTTTTCACCGATATTGAAGGCAGCACCACCCGATGGGAACACCACCCCGAGGCGATGCGTACCGCGCTCGCTCGCCATGACGCTCTGCTGCGTCAAGTTATTGGTGCCCATGGCGGCTTCGTCTTCAAGATGGTGGGCGATGCCGTCTATGCCGCCTTTGCCATAGCCGCCGATGCCGTTTCAGCAGCAATTGCCGCCCAGCGAGCAGTCTCAGCAGAGCAATGGGGTTCGCTGCGGGTGCGCATGGCGCTGCACACCGGAGCCGTGGCGACGACTACTTCGGCCCAACGCTCAACCGGTTACGGCGGGCAGATCTTGCTCTCAGCCGTCACCTTCGAGCTGGTCCGCGATGCCTTGCCGGTAGGGGTGAACGCGCAGGACCTGGGCGAACATGCCCTCAAAGATCTGCTGCGGCCCGAACACGTCTTCCAGCTCACGCTCCCCGACCTACCCAGCGAGTTCCCAGCGCTCAAGTCCCTCTCGCATCGCCCCCATAATCTGCCGGTGCAGCCCACGCCCTTCCTGGGACGCGAGCTGGAGATGGCAACCGTGTGTCGGCTGCTGCGCCGCCCAGAGGTGCGCCTGGTGAATCTGACTGGTCCGGGTGGCATAGGCAAAACGCGGCTGGGTTTGCAGGTAGCTGCCGAACTGAGTGACCTGTTCACCGATGGCATCTTTTACGTGGCGCTGGTGCCGGTGACCGACCCCGAGCAGGTGATCCCGGCCATCGCCCAGACGCTCTCAATCGGCGAAGCCAGCGATCAACCCCTGCTGGGGCTGCTGAAAACGGCGCTCAAGGACAAGCAACTCCTGTTGCTGCTGGACAACTTCGAGCAAGTGGCCGCTGCCGCTCTGCAAGTGGCCGAGTTGCTGGCCGCCTGCCCCAACCTCAAGATCATCGTCACCAGCCGGGTGGTGCTGCATGTGCAGGCCGAGCGCGAGTTCGACGTGCCGCCGCTCTCGCTGCCGAACCTCAAACGCCTGCCAGACCTGGTGGCGCTCTCGCAGTACGAGGCAGTGGCCCTCTTCATCCAGCGTGCCCAGGCGGTCAAAGCCGACTTTGTGGTGACCAATGCCAATGCCCCTGCCGTCGCGGGCATCTGTGCGCGGCTGGACGGCTTGCCCCTGGCGATCGAACTGGCGGCGGCCAGCGCCAAGTTTTTTGCGCCACAGGCCCTGCTGGCGCGCCTGGAGCAGGGGTTGGCTGTGCTCACGGGGGGAGCGCGTGACCTGCCTGCCCGGCAGCAGACGCTGCGTGGGGCGATCGCTTGGAGCTACGACCTGCTCGCACCTGAGGAGCAGCAGCTCTTCCGTCGGCTGGCCGTCTTTGTGGATGGCTGCATGTGGGAGGCAGCGGAGGTGGTGTATCGGGTGGCAGGGGAGCTTTCGGGAGACGTCCTGGACGGGCTACTCTCGCTGGTGGACAAGAGCCTGCTGCGCCAGGAGGAGTCGGCACAGGGCGAACCGCGCTTCGGGATGTTACAGGTGCTGCGCGAGTTTGGGCTGGAGCGCCTGGCGGCCAGTGGAGAGATGGAGGCGACCCGCCAGGCGCACGCGCTGTACTACCTGGCGTTGGCCGAGGAGGCCCAGCCCTATCTGCGGAGAGCCGAGCAAGGCCGGTGGCTCGCTCGCCTGGAGCAGGAGCATGAGAACCTGCGTGCAGCGCTCTCCTGGTTGCTAGAGCGCGCCCACATGGAGGTGCAGACCAAGGAGGGGAGGGAACAGTCGGAGCGTGCCTTGCGCTTGTGTGTCGCGTTGTTCTCGTTCTGGTATAACCGTGGGTACCTCAGAGAGGGATGGACCTTTCTGGAGCGGGCCCTGGCGGTGCGAGAAGGGGTAGATGCATCGCTACGGGCCAGAGTACTCTACAACGCTGGATTTCTGCTTTGGGAAATGGATGACATGGAGCGGGCAGAGGCGCTGACTGGGGAGAGCCTGACACTGTACCGGGAACTGGGAGATACAGCGGGCGTGGCGCGCTCTCTCTGCCTGCTGGGGGCGGTCGCCCGGCAGAGGAGTCAGTATGCTGCAGCCCGTGTCCTGGACGAGGAGGCCGGAGCGCTCTTCCAGCTAGTTGGCGACACCTGGGGCAGAGGCCGATGCCTCACCGATTTAGCCCGCATGGCCACCATGCAAGGCGAGTATGACCGAGCACGCGCTCTGCTGGAGGAGAGTCTCGGACTCTATCGAGCCTTGGGCGACAAGCAGCGCATCGGATGGGTGCTCTACCTTCTGGCGCACGTGCTCTTTGTGTCGCAAAGCGATCTAGCCAGAGCCTCTGCCCTGGCCGAGCAGAGCCTGGCGCTCCAGAGAGAGGTCGGCGCCAAATTCTTCATTGGTCCCCCACTCAGTCTGCTGGGAGCGATATGCCTGGTGCAGGGGAAGCAGACCAGGGCACGCGAACTTGCCGAAGAGAGCGTGGCGATCCTCAGGGAGGGAGGAAGTGGGTGGGACACCGCCGTGGCGCTCATTGGCCTGGCGCGCGTCGTAGCATGCCAGGGCGACCATGCGGCGGCACGTGTCCTCTACCAGGAGGGCTTGGCACCGCTGCACAAGATAGGCAACAAGGAGTCCATCGCTACCTGCCTGGAGGGCCTGGGAGCAGTGGTAGCAGCACAGGGAGCTGAAGGGGCGCCTCTTGCGGGTGCCCGGTGGGCAGCACGGCTGTGGGGAGCGGCAGAAACGCTCCGGCAGCACAGTGGCGCCCCCATGCCGCCCGTTTATCGCACCGACTATGAGCAGGCGGTGGTTGCCGCACGCACGGCACTGGGCGAGGAGGCGTTTGCCACCGCCTGGAACGAGGGACGGACAATGCCACTAGAGCAGGTCATCACCGCTGCGCTCCAGAGAGGAGGCTGAGGCAGGAAAGACGTGTCGTAGCAAAGCGTCTGGTGTCACTCAAGGGGTTCAGTTGGTTGAACAGTGAGGCCAAAGGTGATTCCGTCCTATGCTGCCTCGTCTTGTCACGGTTTCGCGTGAACGGGTCGCACCTTGCCCATCATGATCGTAGCCTTTCCAACTCGCAACACGCATCGGTATACTATGTATCACCTTTTATCTGACTTTTCAACGGGCTGAAAATTTCTGTTACCTTCTTTGTTGCTCTCATCTCGCGCTACTCTGTAGGCGTCCTGAGCCTCATGCACTCTTGGACGCGATATAGTAGCTATTCAAGAAATCAGCCTCGACGTGTTTCACCTCAAGCTGAGTAAAGCCGGCTTCGTTGAGCATTTGGCGTGCTTTTTGCTCGCCCCACATAGTCCCAAGCCCTGCTCCATTCAATGCCAAGGAGACGGTCATACAATGATTGCACGAGAACGTGTAAAGAAACGGCGCTAAGGGGTGCTCGATATTCTCCTGGAGATGGCTCGATGCGGCAATGTCGACCATCAGAAAGACGCCAGCAGGCCGCAATGCCGAAGCCACGGCTTGGAGGACCTCCGCCGGCTTGGCCTGGTCGTGGATCGCGTCAAAGGCGGTGATGAAATCGTAGTGACCTGGGGTGTCTAAGTGTAACACATCTTGCACTTCAAAGCGCGTATTGGTCACTCCCAACCGCCTGGCTTCGGCTTGCGCGGCAGCAATGCCCTCTTGGGAGAGGTCATAGCCGACAAAGCGGCTCTTGGGGAAGGCCTGGGCCATGACATTGATCGCGTGGCCGCCGCCACAGCCGATATCAGCGACATCAATTCCCGTCTGCAACCGCTCCACCAGGCCCGGGATGAGAGGCAGGGTCACCTGGAGCAGGCTGGCATCCACCACTTGAGTGCTATCCTCTGCCATGAGGCGTTGGAAGTGGGGAAACGACGAGTACGGCACGCCACCGCCCTTGGAGAAGCATTCGACGACCTCGTCTTGGACGCTGGCGAGTAGGACGATGTATTGTGTCTGGAAGGCCAGGTTATTTGGCCCAGCGGCACGCGTGAGCCAGGCGGTGTGTTCCGCTGGCAAGCGATAGGTTCCACTGGCTGCATCATACTCAATGATGCGACCAGTCACCATCGCAGCCAGCCACTCTCGCACGTAGCGCTCCTGTAAGCCCGCTGCCTGGGCGATCTGCTCACTGCTCGATGGTGGCAACCCAGCCATGAGATCGAACAGACGCGTCTTCTGACCGATGCTGATCATCAGCGACAACGCAGCACTATTCAGCACCCCAAGCATATGTTCGGCAAAAGCTTCTGACTTTGCCTGATCGATGCTCTGTTGGATAGTCATATCTTTTCCTCCTTTGGACTATGTGACGACGAGAAGCCTCCCTGTTACAAGGGAATGGTCACCTCACACATGCGATTGGTTCTGTAGGTGCGAAACGACCTTTGAGAGTAGAGTCTAAACAAAAGGGAGAGCCAAGCAATAGCCGATGAGAAGCCAGTAGCATGAACGTCAACACGCTCAGAGACGGATGATACTGAGAACAACGGAGTAGAAAAAAGAGATGTGCCGAGAACTCGGTGAAGGACAGATGTAAAAAATGCTGTTTGGTTGAATAAAAAAAATTTGTAATAATTTTCTGACCTCAAGAATACTTCAGTTGTATTCGATTGTCAAGTGACAGAGATACAAATGTATTACTTATAAGCCCAACAAGAGACTTTTTCAACAGGCTGCATTATTGTGAGCCGGTAATGGGAATGCAGATTGAAGAGAGAGCAGAAGAGCGGGAGTACGGAGGACGACTAGCCCTCTATACTTCCGCTCTTGTTGTATGTGATGGATTTGTGACGGCAGTTGAACAAACGTGAGCATTTTGTGAGATTCTAATTGCATACTTTGACAGGGTTGTCTGGACGAACTCGGAACATGTTCTTCTGGTGACCACAGACGGGAAAGGGAGAACCACAACATACCTGGTAACTCAGGTAACCTCGTTGTTTTGTTGGTTTAGTGCGTCTACGGAAACGTACCTTATCTCACAAAGGAAAAGGTGACGAGGTTTTGAGGAACACGAGAACATTCCTGCCAGGTCAAATTCTATGCTATACTGCACATGAAACCGGCTTACACAACACTTTCACCAGGTATCATAAAATGTTCAGAAAAATTTTAATCGCCAACCGGGGCGAAATAGCCGTCCGCATCATCGCAACCTGCCGCGAAATGGGCGTGCAAACCGTAGCGGTCTACTCCGACGCCGACCGTAACGCCCGCCACGTACGCGAAGCCGACGAAGCCCACTACATCGGTCCTGCTCCCGCCGCACAAAGCTACCTGCGTATTGACACCATCATCGATATCGCCAAACGCAGCAACGTACAGGCTATCCACCCCGGCTACGGCTTCCTCGCCGAAAACGCAACCTTCGTCGAGGCCTGCGAACAGGCCCACATCGTCTTCATCGGCCCACCTGCTTCCGCCATGCGCCTCATGGGATCCAAGATCGCCGCCAAGCAACTCGCCCAATCGGTCAATGTACCCATCGTCCCTGGCTACAACGGCGAGAGCCAGGACGACTCCGTACTGATGCGCGAGGCCCAGCACATCGGCTTTCCCCTGCTCATCAAGGCTTCCGCTGGCGGCGGCGGCAAAGGTATGCGCGAGGTATACACCGGAGCAGACTTCCCAGAACAGTTGGCCGGTGCGCGACGTGAAGCACAGGCCGCCTTTGGTAACTCCACCGTCTTCCTCGAACGACTGCTACAGCAACCACGTCACATCGAAATTCAGGTCCTGGGAGACGAGTTTGGCAACCTCATTCACCTCGGTGAACGCGAATGCTCCATCCAGCGCCGCCACCAGAAAATCGTCGAGGAGAGTCCATCCGTCGCCCTGACTCCCACCTTGCGCGCCGAGATGGGGGCAGCAGCGGTCCGCCTTGCCAAAGCTGCCGGATACGTCAATGCAGGCACCATCGAGTTCCTGCTTGACAGCGACAAACGCTTCTACTTCCTGGAGATGAATACACGCTTGCAGGTAGAGCATCCCGTCACCGAACTTGTCACCGGCATAGACCTCGTACGCCATCAACTACTCATCGCCGCAGGTCAGCCGCTCAGTCTTAGTCAGGAACACATCAGCCCCCGCGGGCACGCCATCGAAATGCGCCTCTATGCCGAAGACCCCGCACAGAACTTCCTTCCTTCCACCGGCACCCTAACACGTTTTGTCCAACCCTCCGGACCAGGCGTGCGGGTGGATAGTGGCATTGCCGGTGGCGACGAAATCACGCAGTTTTACGACCCCATGATCGCCAAACTGATCGTCTATGGCGAAGACCGTTCAGCAGCCATTGCACGCATACAAACAGCCTTGGAGCAATGCATCGTCTTTGGCGTCAACACCAACGCTCCATTACTTCACGCCATCGCCAGGCATCCAGCATTTCAGGATGGACACACACATACAGGCTTCCTGGGCGAACATGGATTAGCGAGTGAGGACAACGCTACACCAGGCCTCCAGCATGCAGCGCTCATAGCGGCAGCATTGTACGATATCTCATACGATGCTGCTACCCCTACCAGCCAAGACCACCGTTCGCAACCGGCAGATACAACCAGCACTAATCCCTGGCGCACATTAGGACCCTGGCGCATGATAGGTGAAGCCCGGCGCATCACCTACTCCTATCAAGGCGAGGAACACAGCGTTACCGTCAGACCACCGCAAGACAGCACCGTAGCCGACGTATGGAGTATCCAGATCAACACCCAACCGGCGGAATACGTATCATGCATATTTGGCAATGATGGCCTCGTGCTGCTCCGGCAGGGAGCCAGACAACTACGCACATACGTGCAGCATGTTGAAGGCGAGACACAGGTCTTTCTGCACGGGCAAGTCTATCGCCTGGCACGGCGACAACCACCCAACGTAGACACAACTGCCCACGCTGGCATAGGCACCACCGCACGTTCACAGAAAGTGCTCACCGCACCAATGGCCGGCACCATCGTCAAGGTTCAGGTCCATGATGGTGATAGTGTGCAGCATCGCCAGCTACTCGCCGTCCTCAGCGCCATGAAAATGGAACACAGCATCATTGCACCCTACGAAGGCAAAATACGCCATGTATACAACCAGGAGGGCGACGTCGTGAAGGGGGGAGCTATGATTGTCGAAATGGAATGAGGCAACTCAGCGCCTGCAAAGGGCAGTACAGCACCTAAATGTAGTCAGGCGACTACTAGAAAGGGTAAACCACCATGCAAATAGGTTTCATCGGTATCGGAGTTATGGGTCGCCCTATGACCCTCAACCTCCTTAAAGCAGGTTATCACGTCACCGTCTTCGCACGTCATCCAGACAAGCCTGAAGTGCAGGAAGTGCTCAACGCGGGCGCCAAACTAGCTCCTTCGCCTCGCGCGGTTGCTATGGCGTCAGACATCGTGATTACAATGGTGCCAAACTCTCAGCAGGTCGAAGAGGTCGTAGCTGGTCCCAACGGCCTACTCGAAGGAGCACGCAAGGGTCTCATCATCATCGACATGAGCACCATCGCCCCCGCCATGAGTCGCAAAATGGCAGAGACAGCATCAAGGAATGGCGTACACTTTCTCGACGCACCCGTCAGTGGCGGCTCGATGGGAGCGGTCAACGGCACACTCACCATCATGGTCGGCGGCGAACGCGAGATCTTTGAGCAGGCACGACCAGTACTGGAGGCAATGGGCAAGAAAGAGAACATCTTCTATGTCGGACCAAGCGGCTCAGGTGAAGTTGTCAAGATCGTCAACAACATCCTCAGCGGAGCCATCGCAGCTGCCATAGCCGAGTCTTTCGTGTTAGGGGTCAAAGCAGGAGCAGATGTAGATACTATGGCAAAGATCATCGGCGTCAGCAGTGGCGCAAGCTGGCAACTTACCAACCAATTCCCCATTCGCGCATTCAATGGCAGCTTCCAGCCCGGTTTCATGACCGACCTGCTGCACAAAGACCTCGGACTCGCGCTCGACCTGGCCGCTGAAAACCAGACCCCTACAGTTATGACGGCCCTGACGCGCCAGATGTACGAAATGGCCCGCGCCGCAGGCTACGGCCGCGAGGATTACACCTCTCTGCTCAAGGTGCTCGAACAAATGGCCGGGGTCGAGGTAAGAAGTAAGAAGTAACCGGCCTGGGGATCACGTTATTGGTGCGACCGAGGATCAAGCCACCAGCAACCACCAGCTACCCCTACTTGCCACGTTATCCAGATCCAACCGGCCGCTCCAGGTGGTGGCAATAGCAAGGCAGCTAGCTCTCGCAATCGCCCTTCTAATTGCCCACAGGCAGGATCAGCCTATGTGCAATCGACATCCCCAGCACCAGAGTATCGAGTAGGGGCGATCCCTTGCGGTCGCCCAGCACCGGGGTCGGGGCCGTCAGTTCATCATCACCCCACAGGCAGGATCAGCCTATGTGCAATCGACATCCCCAGCACCAGCACCGCAGCCAGGCCGAAGTAGAGCACAGACAGAGCTATGCGCGTTCCGACCGGCACATTGTAATACTCCTGAGCAGCGGCACTCGTCCGCAAACCTCTATGTGACCAAAGCTGTGTAGCCGCTATGATTATAAAAAAGAGCAAAAAGATGTTGGAGAAACCGTTGATCCACTGCCAAATCTGGAACCCCAGCAGAGCCAGAAAACCCACAATCCAGATGCGCCGGTCAATCGCACCCAACACGCGCCCGCCATCAAACGGGGGCACCGGCACCAGGTTAAACAGGTTCATAAAAAAGCCAAAGTACGCTAGAGCTGCCCAAATCGTCGTCGTATGGGGCGACATCTCCGCAAGCGCCAGGCACACACCCGACGCAACTGCACCGGCAATAGGCCCGGCAATGCCAACCTCCGCCTCATCCTGCGCATTCTTCGGCATCTGCCGCATCAAGACCGCTGCCCCCAGCATCGGTATAAAAATCAAGCCCCCAACGGGTATTCCCTTCAACTTCATCACCAGCGCATGCCCCATCTCATGAATAAACAGCAACACCACCAACCCGATGGCAAACTGCCAGCCGAAGATCAGCGAATAGATCGCGACCGAGAGCAGTGCAGAGAAACCTGCCCAACCAAACTTGGCCAGGAATACTACCCACTTGAGGTTGAGCAACAGCAGAAGCACGGCCTTGAATTTGAGCAGCAGCGCACCGATCGTGGCTCCGATACCGCCCAGACCGGCTAACCCCTTGCGTTTCTTGCCCGCCTCCACTTTCCCGCGAGCAGCAGCCTCACGTTGCTCCGCGCCGGCATCAACCGTGTAGCCCTCCATACCCGAAGGGCCACGATACTCACGCATCATCGTCGGACCCTGAGCATTGATTAGTGTTGGGCCATTGGCGTAGTCAGCATAGGACTCCGTACAAGGCAGAGGCTCCGGTGATTGCACCGGTTGAGCAACACGTGCTGCTTGTGACGCTGGCCTCGTTGCTTGCTCATAGTAAGCAGGGTCAGAATAACCTGCCTCGCCCTGAGTTGCCCCGTATTGCGGAGTTCCTCCATATTCAGAATAATCATCGGGATTCCAGCGCATAACTCGCCTCAATTCTGGCTACTGGTGTAATCGTATTTTGCTTTATATATTTGTATTGTACCACACAATATATTACGAAGAACTGAGCTAGCGGGTTACGCCACTGTACCCCCACCTGACTTGACTTTAATCAACCGAGCTATTTTTTTATCCCTTCAAGATGCAATCTCAGCAGATTGAGCGCTGCCATCACTGCAAAGCGTTTATTGTCCTCGCGATTGGCACGCCAGCCCGGTCCCATACCTGTGACAACTCCGTCCGGCCCTTCGATTGCTATATGGACCGTACCAGCCGTTTTCCCTTCCTCCATATCAGGACCGGCGACGCCCGTAATCCCCAACCCGAAGTCCGCCCCAAAGCGTTCGCGCACCGCATGCGCCATCGCACGCGCCGTTTCTTCGCTGATGGCCCCATATCGCTCCAGAACCTCGATTGGCACGCCCATCTGCACTTTGAGCGCATTACTATACGTTACCAGGCCACCCACGAAATACACAGGACTACTCGGGACATCCGTGATCCTACTCGCCAGCAAACCGCCCGTCAGCGACTCCATCACCGCCAACGTCTGCCCGCGCGACTTGAGTTGCTCACCTATCACCCCTTGCAAGGTCTCTTTGTCAACGCCGAAAATATGATGACCCAGCAACTGGCGGATGCGTGCTTCCATCTCCGCTACCTGCCTCTCGGCTTCTTCGCGGGTTTTAGCCTTCGCCGTGACACGCACATCAACCGCATCGAGCTTGGCGTATGTAGCAACCGTCGGGTTGTTGCCGTGTATCACCTCACCCAGACGCTCTTCAACAGCCGACTCACCCAAACCCGAGACACGTAGGATACGGGTGAAGATCAGGCCGCCAGTATACGGGCTGAGCCTGGGGATCACCTCATGCTCCCACATGCGGTACATCTCCCTGGGCACACCCGGCATCGCAACGATGATACGTTTGTCCTTCTCTACCCACCATCCAGGAGCAGTGCCACGTGGATTCGGCAACGCCTGCGCAGAAGGGATCAACGTCGCTTGCTTGATATTGCGCTCAGGCATCTGAATCGTGCGTGCCGTGAACATGTGACGCAGTTCTGCCTCCAGCCTCGGATCCACCTGCATTGTCTCACCCAGCAAAGCACTTATCGACTCACGGGCAAGGTCATCCTCGGTCGGCCCCAACCCGCCCGTCATGATAATCAAATCGGACCGTCCCCAGGCATGCTGCAACGTCTCAACGATGCGTCCCTGGTTATCCCCCACCTGCGAGACAAAATACAAATCAATGCCCAATCCCGCCAGACTCTGCGCAAGATAGGTAGCATTCGTATCAGTGATATGTCCCAGTAACAACTCAGTACCGCACGAAAGTATCTCGGCACGCATAAATCCTCCAATTCGCCAATAAGAACAAAAACATGAATAGCACCGGCCACATCATATCACAAGAACAGATAAATCAATATGTTGTGTTGATAACAGAAAAAAATCAATATGTTGTGCCAAAAGGCTTGCAAAAGACAAATTTTCTAGGTATACTGTCTTGGGTAGGCCAAAAAACAAATTATTCAACCAGGAGGAGCAATCAAGTATGTTGGAACAACAGGCGCATACCCCTCAGACACAAAAGGACGGTAGTTCCCAGAAAATGACGCAATTGGAGGGAATTCGCCATAAAGTTTTCATGGATAGGTATTCTCTAAAGGACCCCTCTGGAAAACCCTTAGAGTTCTATCCAGAACAACTCTGGGCAAGGGTGGCACGGGGTATCGCCTCCGTAGAACCCACGGAAGAACTACAAGCCTACTGGCAAAAGCGTTTTTACGAGGCGCTTTCCGACTTCCAATTCGTCCCTGGTGGTCGCATCCTCGCAGGTGCAGGGTCGGGACACGCCGTCACTTACTATAACTGTATGCCGCCCAACCAGGAAGTGCTTACAGCAGATGGTTATCGACCAATTTCGGAAATCAAGATTGGCGATCTCGTGGTGACACATCGTAATCGTCTGCGTCCAGTATTGCATAAGTTTGAGCGCGAGACTGAGGAAATACTCTACATCATCCGACCTAAGAAAATGGGCTACGATGATTTGCGCGTGACGGGCGACCACAAAGTATACATTGTCCGTTCAGAGTGGGTTAACAAACATAAGTCGCGTGACGGTCTGCGTTTGCAGCATGAGCCGGATTGGATTCCCGCCAAAGAAATTAAACCTGGTGATTACGTTGCCGTCGCATATAACGGCGTCGATTTGGAATACTATTTTGAATACGATAGCCTCAAGTGGGTGCGGGTCGATGAAATTGCTGTTGAAGATTATTCTGGCATCGTGCTGGATATTGAGGTTGAGGAAGATCACTCGTTCATTTCAGCCGGTGTCGTGGTCTCAAACTGTTTCGTCATCCCCAGTCCGGAGGACAGCCGCCAGGGCATCCTCGACAACCTGAAAATCATGACCGAGATCATGGCACGCGGTGGTGGCGTCGGCATCAACCTCTCCACACTTCGACCTCGCGGCTCATATATCAAAACCGTCAACGGCACCGCTTCCGGCCCCTGTTCCTGGGCACAACTCTATTCTGTGGCGACGGGGGATGTGATCCAGCAAGGTGGATCGCGGAGGGGCGCGTTAATGATCATGCTCGACGACACCCATCCCGACATCGAGGAGTTCATCACCGTCAAGCGCACTCCTGGCAAAATCGAACATGCCAACCTCTCCGTCTGCATCTCCGACAAGTTCATGCAAGCCGTGAAAGACGATGCCGACTGGCACCTCACCTGGGGGGGTGAAGTCAAGAAAACCGTGCGCGCCCGCTACCTCTGGGACCTGATTTGCACATCGGCATGGGAATCGGCAGAGCCTGGCATGGTGTTCATGGATCGATATAACACCGAATCAAACACCTGGTATTACGAGGATATACGATGCGTTAACCCGTGCGTCACAGGGGATACCCTTGTTTCTACTGAGCATGGATATACGTACGCACGTGATTTGCAGATAGGTATGAAAGTTCGCACGCCAGCCGGCCTCAAGCCCATCGAAAAGATCTATAACAATGGTCTTCAGCGCATCTATCGTGTAGATTTTTCCGATGGTGGCTATCTGAAAGGTACCGCCGATCACAAGCTTAAGGTCGTGCGCGACAAAAAGTATCAGTGGGTCCCTATCGCTGAGTTGACTGAGAGTGATAAGGTTCTTATTTTGGCCAATGAAACTTTTGGGCCACGCCAGAGCCTTCCAACGAAAGCGATGGAGTATATCACCAAACGGGAACTTAATGTTGCCAACTTTTACGACCGTAAGCTTGGCCTAATCGTTGGTACAGTGCTAGGCGATGGTATACTGCGTGAACAGCCAAATGGAAACAGCCATTCTTATGAATGTAAAGTAGTCTTTGGCACGCATGAAGATGGCTGGTATGATACGTTCACGAATTTGATGACGGATATGAACGTCCACACGCATCGCACGCTTGTCGAAAAAGAGTTTGTTGGTAATGGCGGTGTTGCCGTCAAGCATACATCCGTGCGGTTAGATTGCGGTAAATTGGCATCTCTGCTAGCACGTATTGGTATGATACCCAATGTTAAGGCACCGCAAAAAATCATTCCTGCTGCTTTCATGGGCATGGAAAAAGAATTCCTGGCTGGAATCCTTGATGGCCTCTTCTCGACGGATGGTAGTGTGCTTGTGAAACAGGATAATCCGATGCTGCGCTTCCATACGTCATCATATGAATTGGCGCAACAGGTACGTTTGATTCTGCTTCAGTTCGGCATTCACGGACGCATCTATCGCTCAACCCGCGATGAGGATTTGGTGTATGATGGCCGCTCGATGTATGGCACAGGCGAGAAGTACGATATCATCATAATGAACGAGGGTATTGCACGCTTCTACGCAGAGATTGGTCTAAGTCACCCAGAGAAAGCAGCACGCCTGAAAGATATCGCCGAAAATTGGCATTATATCGGCGGAACATGGACAGCATCGGTCGTCTCGGTTCAGGATACTGAGCGCGAAGAAGAGGTCTATGACCTCTACGAACCTGACACGCTCACCTGGGTCACAAATGGGTACTGCTCGCTAGATTGCGGTGCGGGGAGCAGGGGCTCCCCCCCTGGGGCGTCTGCAACCTTGGTGCTATCAATCTTTCAACATTTGTAGAAAACGGGCAAATGGACTGGGAGCGCCTCGCCGATCGCAGCAAAGTGGCCATGCGCTTCCTGGACAACGTCGTCGACGCCAACGAATACTTCATCGAAGAGAACCGCGAGGCCCAGCTCGGCACGCGCCGCACTGGATTGGGCACCATGGGCCTGGCCGACGCGCTCATCAAAATGAAGATCGCCTACGGCAGCGAAGCATCTATCCCCGTCATAGAGCGCATCTACGCCACTATCCGTGATGCCGCCTATGAAGCCTCAGCCGACATCGCTGCAGAAAAGGGGTCATTCCCCAAGTTTGATCGTGAGAAATATATGCAGGGCCGCTTCATCAAACGGCTGCCGCAGCATACACAGGAGAAGATCAAGCAACAGGGCATCCGCAACGCCGTCTTGCTCACACAGGCACCGACAGGCACGACCAGCCTGTTCGCCGGCGTCAGTTCGGGTATCGAGCCCGTGTACGACTTCGCTATGGTGCGCCGCGACCGTACAGGTGAGCATATCCTCTATCACCCCTTGCTCCAGGCATGGCGCGATGAGCACCCCAACGAGCCAACGCCAGACTACTTCGTCGCATCCAACGACTTGACACCCGAAGAGCATGTGCGTGTACAGGCAACCGTCCAACGCTACACCGATTCGAGCATTAGCAAAACGGTGAACGCACCCAACAACCATACCGTCAAAGACGTGCAAACCCTCTATCGCCTGGCCTATGAGATGGGTTGCAAGGGCATCACCTACTATCGCGATGGTTCGCGTGATGCCGTCCTCACCCGTGTCGAGGATGAGAAGAAAGCGGCAGTAGCGGCGGCACAGCAGGCGCCGGTTATGGAGCCGGTAACCTCGATTCAACAAGGCGTCAAGCCACGACCAGCGGTCGTGCATGGTTACACACGCCAGGTAAGCGCGCCGGAAGGAAAGGTTAATGTCACGATCAACAGCGATGAGCACGGACCATTGGAGGTTTTCGTCAACGTTGGTAAGGCAGGAAGTGACATTGCAGCCCTCGCGGAGGCGCTGGGTCGTTTGATCTCGCTCAACCTGCGCGTACTGAGCCCACTTTCACAGACAGACCGGGCACGCGAAATTGCCGATCAACTGCGCGGCATCGGTGGCAGTCGCTCAGTTGGCTTTGGTATACAGCAGGTACGTTCTCTCCCTGATGCAGTTGCTCGTGCGCTGGAACTGCACATCGAGGCGATGGAAACACAAAAACCTACCGAGCAGGTCGCTAGCACTCCAGCATCCGAAAAGAGCACCGAGAACGGCTATGAGGATGCCGCAGTGTCACTCAGCCTGAGTCACCTGCAAACTACAGGTAATCTCTGCTCACAATGCGGCTGCAACACGATGGTCTACGAGGAGGGGTGCCGCAAGTGCTACAACTGCGGGCATAGCGAGTGTTAATTGGGGTCTAACTCGAATACGGGGCATACCGCGTAAGCGGGCCAGAGGAGAGGCTGGAGGAAATGACACATGTCTTTTCCTCCACCTGTTAAATGGGGTTATTACACACACTTCGCAGAATGTGTTCTATAAAAATGAAATCGCAGATCGAAGGGCAAGGAAGAGAGGAAAAGTACGCTACCAACACTCGCCAATGCAGCTGACCTGACTCAGTGGGCCAACCGCCTTGATGCGCAAGGACTTCTCCCAAAGCTCATACGTCGTCTCATTCTCGCGACTGCGGGTGATATCACACGGATTGGCGTACGATCTGAGGAAGGCATCCGATATTCGGGTTTTGATGGGATTGCCGAAGTTGGGAAAGGGAATGCCTTTGTACCGACTGGTCTCTCAGTATGGGAAATGGGCGTCAATCAGGATCCGAAAGGGAAGGCCGATGATGATTATATCAAGCGAACTAAAGATCCGCTCGGCGTTGACCCATCACTAACAACCTTCGTCTTTGTCACTCCGCGGCGCTGGTCAGGGAAGGAGCCTTGGGTAGAGGACAAGCGCTTGTCTGGGACGTGGCGCGATGTATGGGTTCGTGATGCGGACGACCTGGAAACGTGGCTTGAGCTTGCTCCTGCAGTCCATGCTTGGATTTCTTGTTTGCTTGACAAAGATCCTGGCGACACCCAGGCTCTCGACACGTTCTGGATGGACTGGCGGGAGGCGACCAAGCCACCACTTTCCAGAGAACTTATCATTGCTGGCTGGGACGAAGCAGTCGAACGTGTCATTCACCAGCTTCAAGGGCCACCTGGCGTGTTGACTGTACGTGCAGACGCCCAGGATGAAGCGCTTGCATTCATTGCTGCGGCTCTTGAGCAGTTGCCTGAAGGAGAGCGTGATGCTGTCTTCGCCCGAGCATTGGTTGTGGAGAGTGTCCAGGCCTGGCGACAGATCACCCTCACCAAGCAATCAATGGTGTTGCTCCCGACGTTCAAGCCGGTCGACGTCGTCCAGGCGACCCGCCGTGGACATGATCCTTCAGCGCCCATCTCGGCAGGCTGCTGCAGGGGCTCTTCAAGCGATGGGTCTCAACGAAGAGCATGCGTCATCGCTTGCATCTCTCGCTCACCACAGTTTACTTGCATTGCGCCGCAAACTGTCACTCTACCCAGAAGTGCAACAGCCAGCCTGGGCCTCACCGGACAAAGCACGTTCAGTTCTTCCCGCCCTGCTCGCAGGAAGTTGGGACGAAGCCCTCAAGGGCGATCAGGAGACTCTTGCGGCGCTGGCAGGTCGCCCATACGAGGAAGTTGCACAGGATCTTGTCCGATATGCGTATGAATCCGATCCCCCTGTCCGGCAAATCGGGAGCGTCTGGTCCTTGGCCTCCAAGGAAGACGCTTGGAGACTTCTGGCACGGTTCCTGACCAGACAAGATATGGAACGCCTCCAGCGTGTCATCTTCGATGTCTTCGGTACACCTGATCCCGCGCTTGATCTCCCCATCGATGAGCGATGGATGGCTGGTGCAGTGGGCAAGTCTCGCCCGCATTCGACCCATCTACGCGAAGGGCTGGCCGATACCCTAGCATTGATGGCTAGCCGTGCGAGCGATGTCCTTCTGGGAGGGACTGCTACCGGCCAGGATCACGCTATTGGCATCGTGGCACACCTACTGCGGAAGGCAAACGAAGACCCGTCTGGTCGCCTCTGGGCATCTCTCTCCGATGTTCTTCCGTTGCTCGCCGAGGCTGCCCCCGACGATTTCCTGAACGCGGTCGATACAGCCTCTGTAGGCGCTGATCCCGTTATCTGCAAGCTCTTCATGGATACATCGCAAGTTACGTTCGCGGTGAGTTCGGCCCATACCTCTTTGCTCTGGGCCTTGGAACGGCTTGCGTGGTCGCCGGGTTACCTCGGTGGAGCAGCTCTCGCTCTCGCCCGCCTTGTGCGGCTCGACCCCGGTGGCCGTCTGGCGAATCGACCCGGCAATAGCCTTCGCGGAATCTTCGTACTCTGGTATCCACAAACTGCTGCCACCTTTGAGGAGCGACTGCACGTCCTCGATATTCTCCGTGAGCAGGAGCCAACCATATCATGGAAGCTCATGGTCGCGTTGCTGCCAAGTCCGCACGAGACTGCAGATCCTACTGCTGTGCCGCGCTGGCGCGACTGGAAGCCAGAAGAACGAGAAGCTTCTTTCACCTATGCCGAATTGTGGCATGCGACCGAAGCACTGATCACCCGGCTCCTGATAGATGTGGGTGTGGACAGTGACCGCATCTGTGATGTAGTAGAGCGCGTTGAAAATCTGCCTCCCCCATTACGAGCGGCGGTGCTTGATTATCTGGAGTTGCTCGATCCTGTTGCATTCGATACTGGCAGCCGCGAGTCTATCTGTGCGAAACTCCGCGAACACGTTGCAAGGCATCGCAGGTTCTCGCAGGCACTGTGGGCCATGCCCAGCAAAGACGTTGATCTCCTGAGGGCCATCTATGAACGCTTCAAGCCTGAAGACATGATACAGCAGGTGTTACCGCTCTTTACTGCCTGGCCGCAGTTGCTGGATGAGCCCGAGGAGCCCGACGTCAAGAAGCACGAAGATGCCGTCTACCAGGCACAGGTCGCAGCAGCGCAACAGGTATATCAAGCCGAAGGGCTCTCAGGACTCTTCACGTTGATAGAGGTAGTCGAGCAGCCAGGGGTTCTTGGCTGGGTTCTAGGCAAGAGCGGCCTCGTGGAGGTGGAAGAGGGCCACCTGCTCCACGAGCTTGGCTCGCCCGACACCAAGCGCCGCCGCGCAGCAACAGAGTATGTAGCGGGACGTTTCTCGACACGTGGATGGGAATGGGCCGACGAGAAATTAGATGCGAACGGTCCCTTCCTGACACCGCACCAGCGTGCAGATTTCTTTCTTCGCTTGCCCTCTAACGCTCAAACATGGGATCGACTCGAACGCTTTGACGACGGCACAGCCGACCTCTACTGGTCACAGTTCGTTCCCTGGGTAGAGAATGCCACTGATTGCCTGCGCGCAGTTGATCAGTTGCTTGCTCATGGGCGAGCGTGGCAGGCACTTGGGCTGCTCGTGTTCTGTCTGGATACGGTCAAACCGGAAGCGAAGCTCGTCATGAATGTGCTTGAGGTAGTGCTAAATACGCCTCTCGAGACCTCCATGAACCAGTCCTTGTTCTACAACATCTCGCAGCTTTTCACCTACCTTGAACACGCAGAGGACGCTGATGAGGTACGGCTCGCGCACATCGAGTGGGCGCTCCTGCCTCTCTTCAGATACGAGAACCGTTCGCTCAAGATCCTCCATGGCCTTATCGCTGCAGATCCTGAATTCTTTGTGGATATCATTGCGAAGGCCTATCGGGCGACTGACGAAGAGCCCCGAGAGTTGGACGAACAGGAGCGCGCTCGTGCAGAAGCTGCATATCACCTTCTCCGATCGGCAAGTATTGTTCCCGGCACCCAGGATGATGGTACAATTGACCTGGCCAAACTTTCGGAGTGGGTAGGTGAGGCCCGTCGGCTGCTGGAAGAGCGCAAGCGGCTGGAAATTGGCGATCAATGCATTGGGCACATATTGCATCATGCGAAGCATGAAGACGATGAGCTGTGGCCCCCACAAGTGATCCGTAATCTCCTCGAGAAGCTGCGTAGCGATAACATAGAACTGGGGCTCGAGATAGCGGAGCGCAATGCTCGGGGCGTTACCTCGAGGAGCCCCACAGCAGGTGGGGAACAAGAGCGACAGATCATGACTCGGTATCTTGCTCAAGCCCAAAAAGTGCAGTTGAAGTGGCCCCGCACGGCAAGAATGCTGAGAAGGATCGCCCAGGCATATGCATCAGAAGCCCACATGAATGATCGCATTGCCGAGCTACGGGAGGATAGGTGGTAGCGTCCAGAGAGGGAATATTGTCAATACCGCCGAAGAACTGGTTAACCAGTTTAACACCGTTACTGACACAGTGATTGCCTCTAGCTCATTAAATCAGTATAATAGAGAAAAAATTTGAAGGAGGATGCCATGACAAGTTTAATAGAGTTCCCGTTGGACGGTGATGGTGTTATTTGGGTAGAGGTAGACGAGCCAGAGGCGGAGGGAGGCACCGTACGTGCTGGCCGTCTCGGCGATATGTTTAAAAAAGTGCAGGCTAAAGTCACCTTCGATGAAGCACTCAATCAGGTCTGCACTTCTACTGAAAGAATGATCACTAAACTTCGTGGTCTCAGCGATCAACCAAATGAAATTGAGGTCGTGTTCGGATTTAAGATGAATGCAGAAATTGGTGCCTCTATTGCTAAGGCCAGTTCTGAGGCAAATTATACAGTTACCATGAGATGGCAGCGCGAGTCCCAGAAAGACTCATGATAGCTGCCCTTCCAGGTCGAAGACAGAGTAGTCGATCAAACAACGCATGAGCGTGTTCACGAAAAGCAGACCTACCCTATCTCAACAGCTCCTGAGCCGGTACTGCCTTTTTGATTCTCAATGGCGAGTATATCCGTTCATCGCTGCCTCCACCAGGAAAAAGACCCACGTGTTCCCTACAGCTTTCGTGGCTGGCTAGATGTGCTATACTCTCCAAAAAACATCTTTCTCCACATGCTGCACAGAGGGCTTTAAGAGAAGTAAGTAGCGAACAGACATCATTTGGTACCTTACTCAGACGCTACCGGACGGCGGCAGGCTTCACGCAAGAGGCGCTTGCGGCTCGCGCCCAGATCAGCGCTCGTACGATTGCTGATCTTGAGCGTGGCATCAACCGTACGCCGCGTCACGACACATTCGAACTGCTGATGTCCGCTCTGGACCTGACTGCGCAGCAGCGTGCCCTGTTCCTGGAAGCAGCCTTGGCGGTCGCGCGAGCCACGGGAATGACCATGCTCGGCCACCTGGCTCGCCAGCAGCAGAACTACGCTCTGGCAAAAGCGCGCTACCGGGAAGGACTGACGCTCTTGCGCGCATTTGACAGCCCCACCTACACGGCCTGGTGCCTGGAGGGCTATGCCGCAGCTCTCTGTGCAGAAGAGTACTATGTGCAGGCCGCGAGGTTATGTGCGGCGGCAGTGACGCTACGCGAGCAGGTACAGACCCCTCTACCACCAGCCGAGCGTGAAGCGTTTGAGCAGGTTGTGGCAGGTGCAAAAACCGCGCTTGACGAGCCAGCCTTTGAAGAGGAGTGGACCAGGGGTGCCAAGCTCACAAACAATCAGGCCATTGACTATGCCTTGTCGGATGTGTGCGCCTGAGAGCGAAAGGCCTTCTTGGGGAAGAGAGGCAACCATAATTAGTCAGAACTAACAATCGGTTAACTCCCGGCCATCAACGCAACTGCGATGTTGAGGCCAAGCAGCCAGGCATCCAAAACACACATGGTGGTCAGCGGCCCGGTTTCAGCAGGCCCAATTTTGATACTCGCTATCCAGATGGGTCAATGGGTTAGCAGTGTCTTTGAGCATTCTCCCATTCTGCTTGTGCATCTCCCTAAATAGACTCTGTGATGCGTTGATCCTGCCATAAGAGTTGGACGAATGAACCAATGAAAAGCGCAATCCCGGTCCAGAGGATGATGAGAGATGGGAAGAAACCAAAAGATAGCAGTGATGTGGAGGCGTAGATTCCAAACTTATAATTCGGTATATCGTCTTTTATATTTGAGATCACAGTGGGGAAGATGAGGGATGAGGTAACTGTAACAATAAACAATGTCTCTGAAAGGGCAATAAGAAAGATTCTTCTACTCTCTTTCAAGGCTTTTGTAATCGAATGGCCCTTTATAAATTTCTTAACATTGTGTACTTCGATGAATATGTAGATGAAGGAGCCAGTATAGGTAAACAGTGCCAATAAACCCCAGTTGAACACGCTACTTTGAATACCGATAATCCAGGATTGATCGTTGAGCAGTAGAGGAAGTAAGCCAACGATGGCTGCTCCTAATAGGCGTGGTAGCAACAGTTGAGAATACAACCAGCGCTTGCGCATAATCTGCGCCAAGATAAAAAAGAGGAGTAGCAAAAGGAGAATGTACCATGTCAGCATAACAATGAATTCTGGCCAAGATGCATCGAGCGTAGGATGACAATTTTTGATGACCGGGCTAGGCGAACCAAGAATAAGAGGACAATGTTGTACTGTTAGCCCATGCTGGTAAGCATAAAAGGAAGGAAGGCTCAATAACACTATCAGGAAAAATAGGAATAAAAACGGCCAGCGGTGAAGGGCCAGGAAGAACCAAAGTACAGGGTCTTTGCTTTTAGCCTTGAGCCAGAAATTAGCTGAGCTATCAAAATCATATAGTCTTAAGTAGTGACCTGAAATGACGCTGATCACATGCATTAGTCGCCCATAGCCATCTTCCTTAAACTGCCTTTCGTTCGCTTGATGTGGTATCCGTCTCAGAGAAATTTCATTCTTGACATCCGTAATGATACCGTTCAGTCTTCCTAACTTCTGTTCGACGGTTTCAAAACTACTCAAAATTGGCTCGAGATATTCCTTCTGTTCCTCGCCATCCAGTTCTTTTTTTACAATAAATGTGCAAATATCGGGGACAAGCGAGATATAGATGCCCAGGTTAGCATTTTCTTGCTTTATTAACCTAACCAGAGCTTTCGATAGACCGATGAAGACGTTAAAAGTTGTTGGATCAGCACTGATGACATATTCCTGGATGTATGAGTAGTTGTGAATGAAGTATTCGATGCATTTAGGATCGCTCTCTTGAGCCCTTTTAAGCATCGCCTGACCCGCTTGAACGGGAGATTTATCAAATTTGTCACTGGAGATCTGAACTCTGAATTCCGCTTGACCGGGATGAGGGAAAATGGCCTCATAATACTCATTATTGGGAGAGGTAATTACTTCGAAGTTGAAAAGAGCGTGTTTAAGCTGTTGGTGTAGGCTGTATAGGTCCGGCAGGTCATCTTCTGCGGAGCTTTGTTCTTGTAACTTCTGTTTTTCTTCTTCTGCCCACTCAAACAATGCGTGTAACATTTTTAAGTACGTTGGATGCGCCTCCTCATCAACTTGTATGTCGAGGAGACCCGGCATAGCCCCAAGAAGTTCATTTAGCTCTTGAGGTTGCGTTTTGCACAAGTATGTGAAGCGAATGTGCCAACCGGCAATAGTGTTCTGCCCGCTGTAACTCGCGGTTGTCAAGTAGGCAGGACTCCGGTTTAAAATCTGGCATGGACAACAGACCTCAAGTTCGCTCCAGAGGGGAAGACAATGGTTCCCCAGACTTGGAGGGAGTCAAGGCGACGACTTCCTTTCCCCGCA
>WNFA01002143.1_pt1 | contig 23354 bp, 19 predicted proteins | sample 5400481 | NCBI WGS metagenome assembly WNFA01 (sample SAMN13153340, study PRJNA577476) | soil metagenome | isolation source: 120 cm saprolite under Douglas fir tree site 2 hole 1 replicate 2 | place: USA:California | collected 2015-04-18 | reverse complement strand
CTGATGATTTCCGGCGCGAGCTCGGTGTAGAGCGAGCGGCGCACCGAGTAGATGCAGCCGCAACAGCCGCTGATGGTCTGGATGCGCGACTGCAGCGTCTTGATCCAGTTCTCATAATTCCAGAAGGCTACCGTCCCCAAGCCGGTCGGCGAGTCGCCCTCCGGGTCGAAGTACTGGTAGCGGCCGCTGACCGCTCCCACACGCGGTTCCTGGTAGTTGCACGCGAGGTAGCGCAGGGCTTGCGGGTGATAGACGGTGGTGGCGTCGGAGAACACCAGGACCTCCCCGCGGGCCCGCCGCGCGCCGAAGTTCTGCGCGTGGGTCTTCCCGAGCCGGGGCTCGACGCGCACCAGGCGCACGCGCGGATCGGCGAAGGATTCCACAATCGCGTCGGTGCGATCGGTCGAGCCGTCCGAGAGAACCAGGATTTCCATCTTGTCGGGGGGATAGTCCAGCGTGAGAGTCTGCTCAAGCTTCTTTTCGATGCCGGCTTCCTCGTTGTGCGCCGCAATCAGTATGGACAGCGTGGGCAGACAACCGGGTTCGGGCCGGCGCCGCCGGGAAAACAAGGCGAGAGCGGCCAGGAGCAGCGGGTAGCCGGCGTAGACATAAAGAAGAAGCGCCACGGCAACCCACCACGCGACCGCGGCAAAGTGCAGCAGATTAGCGTTGTTTGGCAGCCAGGAGGCGCTCATAAACTCCCACCAGATTCTTCATCATCGCTTCTTGCGTGAATTTTTCTTCGACGGCCTGCCGGGCGGCGTGGCCCATCCGCCGCGCCCACTCGGGCTGGCGCAGCAGGGTGAGGATGCGGTCCGCGGTCGCGCTGGCGTCCTCGGGCTCGACCAGAAAACCGTTTTGGCCGTCTTGGAGCGCCTCGGCGTTTCCGCCGACGCGCGTGGCCACGCAGGGCAAGCTGCAGGCCATCGCTTCCACCAGGGCGTTGGAGAAACCCTCGCTGCGCGAGGGCAGGCAGAAGACGTCGCTCATCTTCAGCAACGGGAACACCTCTTCCCGGCGGCCGAGAAAGCGGATGTTGTCGTTGAGTCCGAGCGACTCGGTCAGCCGTTGTAGTTCCCGGAAATACTCCGGCTCATGGTTGCCGCCGACCACCACAAAGACGGCGTGCGGGAACTCGCGGCAGACCTTGGCCGCCGCCTGGACGAAAATGTCCAGACCTTTCACGCGTCGGATGTGCGCCACAGCGCAGATGATATGGGAAGCTCCGCTCAGTTTGAGCTGGGCGCGCAGCGCCGCGGAGTCCGTGGCCGTCGCCGCTTTGTCGATCTCGATGCCGTTATGCAACGTGGCGACTTTTTCCGGGGCCAGGTGATCTTGCCGCATGGAGAACGCGCGTACCTCTTCCGAGACCGTCAGCACTAGGTCAAACATCGGATTCAGCAGTCGGTAGGCCCGGTCGTGTATCGGCCGGCGCAGGATGCCCATGTCGCGGCGGCTCGAGACCAGCACCGGATCGCCGCTCAACTTGGCGACCAGGCCGCCCCACAGGTCGGAGGTCTCAAAGAACGTATGCACGATGCGGACGCGCTGGGAGCGGATCAGCCGCCGGATCTGGTTCGCCACGCGGAGCGCATTCCAGTCATAGGTGCGCCGCATCGGAAACAGATGCCAGGGGCAGGGGAAATTCTCGAAGATACGGAGGCTCGGTTCGATCTTGAAGGTCACCAGAGAGCACCGGAAGCGTTCGCGCGGCAGCAAGCGAATCATGTTCAGCAGGACACGTTCCGCGCCACCCATCTCGCATAGTTCATCAATCACATACAGGATGTGCGGACGGTCGGCCCGATCCGGCTGAGCGCTAGGCCGCGCGGAAGCGTCCCCGAGCGGCCGAACGGTCGGGGTTTGGCCCCGAGCCTCCGAGGCAGAGTCAGCGAGTTCTGCGATGTTCTTCATAGCTGTAGCTCGCTCCCCGGCAAATCAAGCCAGCCCTGGATGCCCCTCTGGAATGGCAGCACTGCCCACGGCTACCACGGCCTCAGATCCGCGCCGGGTGCTGTCCGCGATGAGTTGACCTCGAACAACACAGCCCAGTAGGGCCCAGAGAAAGCAATTGACCTGCAAGAACGTCCAGCGATCGCCAAACAGATTCACTGCCACGGCGCACACCATCATCACCGCGAAGCCCAAGCCGAGAGAACGGAGGAACGGATCCTCCGCGGTCTGGAAGAGCCGGAAGCCAAGACGGAACATCCGCCACAGAAGCCACAGGAACACCAACAGGCCAACGATCCCCGTTTCCACCAGCACTTTCAGGTAGTAGTTGTGGGTGTCGCGGTACTTTTCGGTGCGGCCTAGATAACTGTAGGTATTGAAACCGGTTCCCAAAATCGGGTTCTGGTGAAACAGCTGCATGGCGTCTTCCCACAATTGCACGCGTGTCTGGGCGGACGATTCCAGCTCGCCTTCTTCGGTGTAGGTCATCGTGATTCTCTCCTGCACGGAATTGGGGAGAAAGACCTGCCATCCGATCAGCCCGACCAGCATAACCAGCAACCATTTTCGTTGCTTCACCACACCGAGGAAGCCCAGCCCGACTAGAAACGCGATATAGGCCCCGCGAGAAAACGTGTACATCAGGCAGTAGCCACCGAAGGCACACATCGCCAGGATCGCCAACTTGCTCAGTTTCTTCTTGTCAAAGGCATAGAGGCCGAGCAAGAACACCAAGAACTCTGCCTCAAAGGCGCCCAGGCCGTTGTCCCCGGCATAGCCCAGGGGGCCGGCGTCTCGGACGTCGTAAGAGAAGTGGGTGAGATTGCGATCCTTGATGGTGTTGTAGAAGCTGCGATTGACGAGTAGAAACGACGCCACCATCAGTAGAACCAGGATTTTGATGTGCCGGACCTCGCGGATGGCGCTGGCCACCACGAAGAACACCAGGGGCATTACCAGGTAGTTCTTCCAGTCGGAGAAGCGCGGATCTTGGAGGTTGAGCGGCGCCGGTTCGCCAAGATAAAAGGAGCCGTGCCAGAGCGAAATGTACAGGAACGCGGCCAGGATTGCGATGAAACGGTTCAGCGGGGTTTTCAGGAAGCTCGTGCCGTCCCGGCGGAAGATCATCCCGAGGATCACGCCCAACAGCATAATGTCCACAAACTTCTCGCCGAGCGGCAGTTCATGCAAGCGGTAGCGCACGGTCTGCAGCGGAAGCAGCGGGATCAGGAAGTAGAGGCCATAACGCGGGCGCCAGAATGCCGCCACCAGAAAGGCCATCAAACCTCCCCAGTAAAGAAGCGCCGGTACCACGCCATGCAATCCCAGAATCATCGCGATCGGCATATTCGTTTCCATCCTTCGCAAACTTCAATCGTTCGCCCGGCAGGTCTTCCTCGCAGGGAATCAGCCCGGCGTTAGGTTAATTCCGGCGTCGTTCTAAACCCGAACAACGTGCGGAAGAATACGTCCGCTAGATCTCGCACTTTCTGATCCACCAGCCAGAGGGTGCCGAAATACAGCGTGAGGCTCATGGCTCCTTTGATCGCCAAATCCACATAAACCTTCTCCAGCGTCAGCTGGGAGACAATGGTCCAGCTCGCTGCGCCGACCACCACGTATCGCGTCCAGGCCGCCCATCTCATCTTCAGGGGCAGCAGCCGCTGCGATTCCCACGCAAACAGCAGGGTGCTGAACATGTAGGCGCCGAGGGTGCCGATGGCCGCGCCGAGCAGCCCCAGGCGGGGGAGCAGGAAAATGTCGAGCAGAATGTTCAGCAGGCCGCCGAGGAAAACCGCTCGCACCATGGCAAGCGTGCGTTTGTGAATCAACAGGCTGATGCGTGGAAACATTGAGACAGCGCTGATTACTTGCCCGATCAGCAAGTAGGGAAGCAGGCGGTGCGATTCGAGGAATTTTGGGGAAGCCAGAATGTGGATCGCGTCGCGCGCGACCACGCTGACCGCACAGACCAGGCCCACCCCGGCCAGGATGAAGTGATCCATCAGCCGGCTGAGGAACTCTTGCGTTGCTTGCTTTCCTTTGATGATCCACAACTCCATGCAAATCGGGAACAGGGCCAGGTACACGGGGGCCGAAAGCGCGTCTCGGATGTAGGACGAAATGTTGTAGGCCGCTGCGTAATAACCAAGCGCGCGCGCGCCCAGGAAACCCTGTACCAGGAAGCGATCGCCGGAATCCAGGATCAGCCAGCAAATCTCCGTGGCCATCATGGGAAGCCCAAACGCCATCGCGACACGGAGTAGGTGGCGGTCGAATCCTCCGGCTGCCAGGATGCGGCGCCGCCGCAAGTACGGCAGCATCAACAGGACGATGCTCGCCTCGACCAGGATCATGCCCACAAAAAAGACGGTTGGCGTAGTCTGCCAGGTGACCAGCAGCAAAACGGTGAGAGCGATAGTGGCAGCTTTGGTGCCGAGTTGCAGCGCGGTGAACGCCTTGGCCTTCCCTTCGGCCTGCAACAGATTGCTGATCATTGACTGCACCGAGCGGATGAAAATCAGCGCGGAGGCGTAGCCCAGCAACCGTTGCAGAGCGGGGCTGACCAGCTTGTGCGGCAGCAGCCAGAGGGAAAGCAGAAAGATCAGGGTAATCGCCAGGCCCGCCCCGGCGGCGCCGAAGAACAGGCTGGAATAGTAACGGCGCAGAGCGCCCGGCGCCTTGGAGACGGCGTTTTCCTTGTAGAACCGTTGCACTGCATGCTGCAGGCCGGATTTGGAGAAAACGACTGCGACCGCAATGGTGTTCTGAACTAAGGCGATCAGGCCGAACTCAGCCACCGAGAACATGCGGGCGAGGATCGGAAAGGAGACAAAGCCCAGCAAGAACAAGGCAATTTGGCCACCCAGGAATTGTGAGGAGCGCCGATAAAGTTTGCTGACCTCGTTCATCGAGGGCTGCACCGCGCCGTCTGCAGGAGCCGCAGACGCTGGCTCCTGCCCGGCGCGCTGTGGCTGGGGCGCTATGATTTCTGACATCGGTTCGGCCATTGGTGGTCATCTTCTGGGCGAGGAGCGGAGAAGCGGCCAGGCCGGGCTGCTGGGCCCGCGACGTCTCGCCGGAATCTGCCGCCCTCGGTCGGGGCGCGCTTCCCGGCTCGAATCAATTCGGGCCTTTGGAGGCGCGCCCTCACCGCGCTACTTAGTTTGTGAACCGTAATAGGGGGCCAGGTGTCGTTGGTAGGAATCCCAACACAGGGTGGCCTCGTTGAGGATGATCCCGCGCAACCGGCTACCTAGAAGTTTGAACGATTTTTCCAGTAGCTCGCGCGGCGTGACACGAACGCGGGCAACCAACAGAGCGGCGTCGGTCAGTGAGCACAGTTCCAGGGCGTCGGCGGCCGGAAGCACCGGGGGCGCATCAACCACCACCCAGCGGAAATGGGCCCGGGCCCAGTCCAGGAACCGCCGCGTGCCGATCCCCTTGATGAGCTGGCCCGGATCGCGAACGGGCTTGGCCACTGCGGCCAGGTGCAAGGGAAAATTCTCCGCCGCGGTGACGACTGCCTTCGGTTCCACTTCTCCCCGCAAGGCGGATTCGACGCCCGCCTGCACTGAGCACCCCAGGAGCCGTGCGACGGCGGGGCGGCGCAGGTCAGCTTCGAACAGCAGCGTCGGGGCGCCGCCTTCCGCCAGGCACCAGGCCAGATTGGTGGCGCTTAGGGTCTTGCCTTCCGCCTGGGTGGCACTGGTCACTAACAGCGTGCCCCCCTCCGGAAATTGCTCGGTCAAGTTCCGGCGGAACTGGCGAAACTGCTCGGCCGCCAGGCCATTCGGGTGTGTAGGGAAGACCAGCGCACTCTCAGGATTCAGCTTCATGAGGAGCGGCCGGTAGTTGTTCCGAGTGGCGCCAGCGAGCAACCTGTCGTCGGCTCCGAACTGCTCGGCGAGCGTAGAGTTCTTGGTCCCGTATCCGTTCGGTTTGACATCAGACATAGGGTTCATAGAATTGGGTGCACCTTCCATAGAAATGCGGCCACCGCGAGCACCGCGACCAATGAGGTGGCCAAAGCTAAGACGGTAAATGTCCGGCGGCGTCGGACGTCTGCGGGGGTAGTAATTGTGGGGATCGAAGCCATCAGCACAACCGAATCCGGCACTAAACCGGTCAAGTGCCGCTCGGCCTTGATGGTGGTGTCGAGCATCTCTTTCACCAGCACCAATCCGAACGAGAACACCAGAGCTGCCAAGAATCCGACACCCATGAATGCCCTGCGGTTGGGCTTAATCGGCTTCTCTGGAGGCCGCGCCGGATCCAATACGGTGAATCGCTCTCCCCGTTGCTTGCGCTCCATATCCGCGGCCATGTCCGCGGAGAATTTCTTGCCCAACAGGGACTTGTATTTTTCTTTGGAGATATCGTAATCGCGCGTTATGTCTGCGAACTGCTGCTCGCGCAGCGGCACGGCATCCAGCTTGGCCTGGTAGGCGGCTATCTGCGACTGGACTTGTTTCTGTTCCTCCTCGAGCCGCTTCATTTGCCGGGCAATGATCTCCAGGCGCACGGCTGCGGGAGAGTTATCGGCCTCCAGCTTGCCCGCCTCTCCATCGAGTCGGGGGAGACTGCGCAACTGCTGGTTGACTCGCTCGAGCCGCGTCTGCGCCTGGGTCAACTCAGGGTGAGCCGACGTATACCGCTTGCGCAATTCGAACAGCTGGCCTTCCAGCCGCATCTTTTCTTCTTCCAGCCGGGCGCGCTCGGAGGTCGGAGTCATTGGCGCCAGGCGCCCGTACCGGGCGGCGGAATCAGGCAGGCGTTGCAGTTCGATTCGCTCCTGCTCGAGCCGGTTCAGCTGGTCGTTGACGTTGGTTTGATGGGCGCGCAACTGCGCCACGTTTCCCAGGTTGGCCGGAACGTGCTCGGGCATTTCGCCCAGGTGCTGCATTTTGAAGGCGCGGACCTGGCCTTCCTGGTGTTCCAGATTGCGCTTGACATCGTGCAGCTGATCGCCGAGGAATTCCGTGGTACTCACGGCCAACTGCTGGCGGGTCTGCAGGTTCCACTCAATGAAGCGGGAGGCCAATTCGTTGGCCACCTGTGCGACGACCACGGGATTTTCCCCTTCGTAGGTGATGCTGAAGGCAGCCGGGCCGGCTCCGGAAGCGCGCTTGACCTCGATCTTGATCTTACCGCGCATGTATTCGATGAGCTGATCGGAAGACATCGAGCCGTGCATCTTGGGATAGAGATTCCATTTGTCGATGACTTCCTGCAACCGCGTCGCGCTCAGTACTTCCTGCGTAATGGTTTGCAGGCGCTCGGTGAGCGGCGACTTGATCGTCGCCGGGATGTATTCATCGGGAACTTTCTGTGGGTCCACCAAGATGGTGGTGGTGGCCTGGTACTGGTCCGGCAGAAGCGAAATCCCGACAATAGCCGCCAGTGTCAGCGCCAAGGTGGTGAAGTAAACTTGCCACTTGTGCCGGATCAGCGTTTGCCAGTATTCCCGGACTTGCTCTGCCGGTTGATTGAAAATGTCATTGCTCGTCATTATTCTGCCGTCCTCTTTCTTTGAGCTTCGAAAGACTGAAATCTTATACGGGCCGCACGATGTCCTTGCTGCGGCCCGATTCGCTGCCTAATGAATGGGGCCTGACTTCTCCGGGGCGTCGGGTCGCCAATCCAGGGTGACAAAGAATTGGTTCCGATTCCCGATAATCCCGCTATTGAGTTGATAGATGCGTCGATAGGTGGCTGAGGCTCCCAGAGTGCGCGTCAGCCGCCATCCCACCTGCGGCGCGATGAATCTCCCTTGCGTGTTGAACGGCCGGATGCGCGTTCCGCCATCTGTGCTGATATAACCGCCATCGAGTCGCATTTCCAAATGACCGCCGATGGCGTCGCGCATCACTCCCGCAGCGACCGTGTGGGTGAGCTGGTCCAGAGAAGACCCCGAGGGAGCAGCGGGGAGAAAGACGGAGGCACTGGTCGAGCGCTCGGCCGCCGCGTAGACGCTCCAGTGGCGCGTCAGGTGCACGGTTGCAAAGCCTTGGTAGGTAACCAGGCGTGGCTGAATGCACCCCGTATCGCCGAGTTCCGGCCCGACGGACACGGCCAGGTCAGTGCGCGAGTTCGGATGCACCGCAACGCCGAACAACGCTCCATAGTGAGTACAGGAAACCGTGGCCCCGTAGCGATGGATACCATTCGCCGCGGCCGTCAGAGCCCACCGCCGCGAAACCGCGTGTTGCATTCCCAGCGTGAAGTTGCTTCGGTTGACGTGGATCTTCGAGCCGGGCAGACCGGTGCCGAATGAATTCGTGTAGTTGTGGCCTCCGGTGAAGTACATTTCATCGCGGACGCCTAACCGCCAGTGCAGTCCCAGAGTCGCATCCGAGTCCAGCCGATCGGCGGTCGTACCCAGCAGGAGGGTCTGTGGATTCACGGCCGACAAGCTGCCTACCGCGCTGAAGTGATACGGCGAAAGCAGGCTCGCGGCAAAAGAACCGTAGCGGCTGGCCAAGCGAAAATCCCAGCTCCATCGGCGGCTGAAATCGCCGCGGGCGAAGAGCTCGCCCTGATGACCGACGAGCCGCCCGACCGCGGGATCGTTGAAATACCCTACTGTCGGAGCGTATTGGATTAGAAATTCGCTCCGGGGCTTGCGAGCGATTAGGCCCACGTGCGGATTCCACAGCGTGTACCCCACGCGGGTGGGTTGCGCCGAAGGAACAATCCCGTCATCGTAGCCCCCGGTCAGGCTCATTCCGTATAGAAAACGATAGCGCGCCTCTCCGTTCAGCGCGATCACTTGGTTGGTGTTCAACAGCTGCACATAGCGAGGCGGCTGGCTGGTGGCGGTCGCCGCCTCCGCCGCACTGGAACTCTCTCCGGCTGAAGGTCCCGGCGTGCCGGTCTGCTCCTGCCCGCGAGCCACAGTGCCCGCAGCAAGCAACGCGCCCAACCCCAGCAACAGTCCAAACCGATGTAGCATTGTTTTCATGGGGCTCCTTAGGGGACTACCACTGTGTCGCCTGGGCGCAGCTCAATATTCGAGTCTTCCTTCTTGCCTCGGAGGACATCCTTGTAAGGAAACCGCAGGCGCACGGACTTCCCGTTAACATCTCGCAGAACAAAAATCCCACCTCGATTGGCATACGGGGACAATCCGCCGGCCTTCGCGATCAGTTGCACGACGGTGGTCGGCATCAACAGCGAATACGCGCCGGGGTGGGCTACCTCACCGGTGATGAAAGCGTTCTTGCTCCGCACATCGCTCACCGTCACCGTCACCTGGGGATCTACAATGAAAGCCTTCAATCGGGTGGTCAGCAGCGTCTGGATTTGCGTCGGGGTCATGCCGCTGACTTTCACCTCGTTCATCAGGGGGATCGAAATCTTGCCGTCGGGCCGCACCACCACTATTTGGGAGAGCTCGGGCTCTTTCCAAACGCTGATGTGCACCAGGTCGGATTCGCCGACGATATATTCATCGGGATTGACTAACGGCACACTCGCCGCGGCTGGCGCCGGACCGGTCTCCTTGGCCAGCATCATCCCGCTGTCCTTAGCCTTGCCCTTCTTGGAGGAAGACTCCCAGGACGAACCTTGAGCGCGCGTCGGGAGGGCCTGTGTCAACCCGGCCATCAGGACGAGCATCACTGCCACCGCGAATCTCTTTTCTTGCGTCATAACTGGTTTTTCCTTGTGTCCCCGGCGGAGTCCCTAACTCGCGCCTCGACTTTCTGCCGTCTGGGGACGCTTAAATCTGCTCGGGAATGTGAAAGCAAGTTGCCTGCCAAGTTGATCCGGCATCATGTCTGCAACTCTTTGCACTGCAACTGGTTGCAGTATTGCCTTTCGATTCCGGGTCGTGAACCAAGAAATGTGCAAAGTTTTGCCCTTTGCTGAGTACCGTGCTTCCCTCTGGAGAAACGACAACCAATCGACACCTCATCCTGAACCACTGTTGGGCGAGAACCATTACTTGGCGCCTCGGCCAAGCAGCATCACCTTGACCGTTTCAAAAATGATGGCTAGGTCCAACAGAGTGGAAAGATGCTTGATATAAAACAGGTCGAGTTCCAACTTCACCTTGGACTCTTCCAGGCTAGCCCCATACTGGTACTTGATCTGCGCCCACCCGGTAATACCAGGCCGCACCGTGTGCCGCTGATCATAGAAGGGGATGCTCTGTTGGAGCAGGGCCACGAAGTGAGGCTGCTCGGGGCGCGGTCCGACTAAGCTCATGTCGCCACGCAGAACGTTGAACAACTGCGGAAGCTCGTCGAGGCGAGACTTGCGGATGAAGGCGCCTACCCGGGTGATCCGTCGATCGTCTTGGGCCGCCCAGGCAGGCCCGCTGGCCTCGGCGTTTTGATACATGGAGCGAAACTTAAGAATTTGGAAGTGGCGCCCAAACAGCCCGATGCGGGTCTGCCGGAACAAAATCGGCGAGCCGGTCTCCAACCAGATCGCGACGGCCACTGCGGCCATCACCGGCGCGCTCAGGACCAATCCGAACAGCGCCGCGATGATATCCGCCACCCGTTTGCACGCCAGCACGAATGCGGATTTGCGGAAGCCGCTGGAGAGAATCAGCCAGCTTGGCGAAAGACGCTCGAGCAGGATGCGCCCGCTGATCCGCTCGTAGCAACTGTGGGCATCCTCGACGGGGACGCCGGCAAATTTCAGGTGCAGCAACTGCTGCGAGGGCGTGCAGCCGCGACGCTCGGCCAGCGAAAGAACGATGCGATCCACCTTCTGCATGTCGGCAATAGAGGAGACTTCGCTCACCGCCCCGATGATCCCGGGGTTCACCAACGATTTGCCGATGTTCTCGCCCTTTTCATCCAGGAAACCCACTACCTTCAGATTCAGCTCCGGGCGGGAGATAATCTCTCGCGTTAGTGAAATCCCAGCGGGACCGGTGCCCACGATCAACACGCGCTCGGGGCGATGCAGCAACGCGTCGGCCTTGTCCAGTAGTAGGCGCCAGCCGAGCGAGAATGCCAGGATCGTCGGCGCGGCTAGCGCGGCGATGCCCCGCCCGAGACTTAGCGGCGGGTGAACGTAGTAGCAGAGCGCGAGCACCGCGCAGGAGATGCCGAAGGCCTGCAGCAGCCGGGCAAACATTTCGCTGTGTCGCTTCAGGATTTGGAAATCGTATAGATCGTGGTAATAGAGCGAGAGCTCACAGACCAAAACCACCACGCCGAACCGCAGCACGGTTCGCATTCCTTCGAAACTGCTTGAGAACAGTCCGCTCTGATACAGCCGCAGGCCACTGGCCAGCAGCAAACCGATCACGATGAGCACGCTGTCGGCGAGCACCAGAAGAACAGTTTTGTGGGGTACCCTTTGGCCGCCTATTTTCAGCATTGAGTGGTCCGTTACCCGGAGTGCGTTTTTCCTCTCTCGTGGGCCGAGTGGCAGGAACCAATCGGCCTTCGTACTAAACCCGGCCCGTTATCCGGCCCTTGCGCAGACAACCGCAGTGGCTGCTCGCCGTGGCTGCTCGGATTGCATCAAGCAACCTTACTGCCAGTGGCCAGATTGCTAAGCCCCTCTTTTTCAGTGGCCGGGATTCATTTCCAGTAGAAAATTCCCGTTCAGTGAAAACTATTTCACTTTCCCGCCCAGGTGGTTCCTAGTAGTCCTGATAGTAGCCTCCCGCCCATAACGGATCGGATCCCGATGCTGGTTGAAGTGGAAAGTCGGATCGGAAAGAGTGGGGGCGAACGAAATGTTCTACTCTTTATGAGAATTGGACCTGTAAACTACTTGGCAAGGCTTGTGGATTTCTGCCGAGGGCTCATTCGGTCGGGACCACAATATCGTTGCCCGCAGCTAGGTCGGGTGGGTTGGGCGCCTTTTTTTCCGCGCTCAGGGCGCGCTTCCGGGGCAGTCCCGCTTCACGAATCTTATAGAGCAGCGCGCGGTAGCTGATCTTCAGCACTGCCGCGGCCTTGCGGCGGTTCCAGTGGTTGGCCTGTAGGACGCGGAGAATGAGGCTTCGTTCCATCTCGCGTACGGCTTGCTTGGCGATGCGTTTGAGTGGGATCGAACCGTCTTCGGCGACTTCAATGGGGATTGGGCCGACTCGCTTTTGTGAAAGCTCGTTGTAGATGGCTTCTTCCGAACCGAGGATGAGGTACCGCGCCACACAGTTTTCCAGTTCGCGGATGTTTCCCGGCCAGGTGTGCTGGCACAGCAACTGGAGAACTTCACGCGAGAAAGGACGCGCGGGCCGGTTGTGCCGCTGGCTGTAAGCCTGCAAAAAGTGGTTGGCCAGCTGGGGAATATCCACGCTGCGCTCGCGCAAGGCGGGCAAGTTGATAGTGACCACGTTGATGCGGTAGAAAAGGTCCCGGCGGAAATGGCCCGCGGCGATTTCGGCTTCCAGCTTCCGGTTTGTTGCGCAGATGATCCGGACGTCCACCTGGCAATCCTGCTGTCCGCCGATCCGGCTGAACTGTCCGTCCTGCAACAACTGCAGCAGCTTGGCCTGCAGCGACATCTCCATCTCACCGATTTCGTCCAGGAACAGCGTTCCGCAGTGTGCCATCTCGACCCGCCCGGGCTTGGAACTCCAGGCGCCAGTGAAAGCTCCCTTCTCATATCCGAACAGTTCGCTCTCCAGCAGGGTGCCCGGAATGGCGGGACAACTGACCTTGACGAATGGACCTTGGGACCAGGGGGAACGGCGGTGAATTTCCTTGGAGATGATTTCTTTGCCCGTGCCGCTCTCTCCCAAGATCAAGACAGGCACGCTGGCCGTCGATGTCCTCTCCACAGTGCGGCGAACCGCCTGCATAGCCTCCGATTGCCCGAAGATGATTTCTTCGGGGAGGGTTAGCCGGTCGGCAAAGAAGGAAGCAAGTTTACCGTTCTGCTTAGCCATTCCTCTCCTTCTCCTCCCGGGGACAACGCTGGGCGGCTCTGCCCAACACGAACATCGGTGCTCTACTTTGCACCTGTAACGCCACGATCCCGAACAAGTAAGTCTCCGCCGGGGTTGGTCCTAACTGCCTGTATTTCAATCCGATAGAGGCGCGGAACTGACTCTTCCACAAAGTCGCTAACCTTGCTAAAGGGGAAGAAGCTTTCACACCGTGGAAAAAAGTTTTCCCAGAGGACAGATGAGCCTCTTCGCCTAAGTTTCGATTCCAAGAAACTGTTGTCGCGCAACTCGTCCATGGTCGGCTACTCAACCGTAACGCTCTTGGCGAGATTGCGCGGCTGGTCGACATCGCACCCGCGCAGCACGGCGATGTGATAAGCCAGCAGTTGCAGTGGCACTACCGCCAGCAAAGGCAACAGCAGGTCCTGCGTTGGCGGAATTTCGATTACTGCGTCACAGCGGCTCCGCCCTTCAAGATCCCCTTCGTTGAGCAGGCCGATGACCTGGCCAGCGCGGGCCTTTACCTCTTCCATGTTGCTTAGCGTCTTTTGGTAGCGCAGCTCCGAAGCCGCTGATCCCGGCTCATAGCTGGCCAGGAAGACGACTGGGAGTTGGTCATCGATCAAGGCGTTGGGGCCATGCTTCATCTCCCCGGCAGGATAGCCCTCGGCGTGGATGTAGGAGATTTCCTTCAGTTTAAGAGCGCCTTCCAGGGCAATCGGGTAGTGGACACCGCGTCCCAGAAACAGGAAATCGCGGGCGCGATAGAAGCGACGGGCTATGCTTTCAACGATTTCATCTTTCCCCAGGAGTTGCTCGATCCGCGCGGGGATGCGCATAAGCTCTTCAAGCAGGGAACGTCCCGCGGCCGGGTCCAAACGTCCCTTGCGCTGCGCCATCTCGATCGCAAGCAACAGCAGCGCGGTGAGTTGCGCAGAAAAAGTTTTCGTGGCGGCAACGCCGACTTCGGGGCCTGCCTGCGTCAGAATTGTGCCATCGGATTCCCGGGTCAGCGTGCTGGCCGGCACGTTGCTGATCGCCAGAGTGCGCGCGCCCTTCTCTCGGACCTCGCGGCCCGCCGCCAGCGTGTCGGCGGTTTCTCCGGATTGGCTGATCAACACGCCTAGGGTGCGGGTGTCGGCCAGCGGGTTGCGGTAGCGGTACTCGGAAGCGTAATCGATCTCGACGGGAATCCCCGCTAGGCTTTCCATCATCCACTTCCCGACCATCCCGGCGTGCAGGGAAGTGCCGCAGGCGATGAGGTGAACACGTTCGATGTGGGCAAGCTCATCAGCCAGCACGCCCAACTCGCTCAGGCAGACGCGGCCGCCCTCTGGCGCGAGGCGTCCTCGCACGGTGTCGCGGATCGCACAGGGCTGCTCGTAAATCTCCTTCTGCATAAAATGACGGAAGCCGCCCTTTTCGGTGAGTTGCGCGTCCCAGCGAATCTGCTGAGGCGCAGGCACGCGGGGTGTTCCAGCGAAGTCGGAGATTTCCACGCCGCTCCGGCGCACAACCGCGATCTCACCGTCGGCGAGGTATATGACGCGACGGGTGTACGGCAAAACGGGAAGAACATCCGAGGCCACGAAGTTCTCGTTCTCCCCCATCCCCACGATCACGGGGGCCCCCAAGCGGGCCGCTACGATCTCCTCGGGGTGGGCACTGGAAACCACGGCCAGGGCAAAGGAGCCCTGAAGCTCGGCCACGGCCTTGCGCACGGCGGCAGCCAGATTTCCGTTCAGGTGGCTTTCGATCAGGTGGGCGATCACCTCAGTGTCGGTGTCGCTGGAAAAGACGTGGCCCGCTGCACGGAGCCGCTCTTTCAACGCAGAATAGTTCTCGATGATTCCGTTATGCGCCACCGCGATGCGCCCTGTGCAATCGCTGTGGGGGTGTGCATTGCGCTCACTTGGCCGGCCGTGGGTGGCCCAACGGGTATGGCCAATGCCGTAGGTGCCCTCCGGTGGAGCAGAGGCCAGCAACTGTTCGAGCTGTGCCAGTTTCCCCTGTGCGCGGCGCAGGACTAGACCGTGCCCGTTTCCGGCAATCGCAACGCCGGCCGAGTCATAGCCCCTATACTCGAGCCTCTGCAAGCCGCCAACCAGCAGCGGCACAACCGCACGCGGTCCAACATAGCCGACGATTCCGCACATAGCTTGGTGACTCCTAAGCGCTCTTGCTTGAGCAATTTGTTCTCCAGGCTTTACGGCGCTCTCAGGGAACATACTGCAACTCCTTGAGAAATAAATGGTTAGCAACCATTTGCGCGGTAAGATGCTAGCCGCACAGGTTTGCAGTGTGTAGGGAAAAACCCTTCGCATTTCCGGCGACTGGCTTCTTCGAGTTCCAGTTGGTGTTTCCAGGTGGGATGCACAGTAACTGGAATTGGGAAAATGCCGGGTTGCCACTTAAGACAGCTTTCGAACAGGCGAGCTTCCGGGGCCGAACCAGTTGAGCCTAAGCTCGGGGATACTTTGCGCATGGGCGCTACAAAGAAAACTCGCCGGTACCCCCGCGTGGGTTTGCCCAAGGAAATGCTGGTGGCTTGGCAGAGCGGCGCCGAACGGATCGTCTCGCGCGTCGGCACACTCGGTCTGGGAGGGCTGTTCATCTCCACCCCCGAGCCGCCTGCGGTCGGAGAGATTGTGAAGCTCTTCTTTGAAGTGCCCGGGGGAGAAGTGCGGGCCCGAGCTGTCGTGCGCGACGCCCAGCCGGGCAAGGGCATGGGCGTGGAATTCACTGCGATGGGAATGGAAGCCCGGGGGCGGCTCCAGCGGCTCCTGAAGCAATTGTTGCAGATAGCTTGACTGGAGGGCGCCGGCTGCCGAAGCGCGGCACTGCCCAGGAGCGCTGGATTCTAGCGCTGCGGAAAGATAAAAGCCTCGAGCATATCCGCACGCGCCTTCTCGTCCGAGGCGATCAACTGCAGGAGGTCCGTCACAGATATCATGCCGCGGAAGCTGCCGGCTTTTTCCAGCACAAGGAGGTGGTAGATGCCGTGCTTGTCCATCAGGAGCGAGCATTCCTCGAGCGACATGTCCGGCGAAACGGTCACCAGAGCGGTGCTCATGATCTCGGAGACGCGCATCCAAGCTGGGCATTTGTTTTCCGCCGCGACCTTGTCGGAAATGTCGCTTTGCGACACCACTCCGACCAAGCGGCTAACGGCTCTGAGATCGAATAGATTTCCTTTCGCGATGCAATCAGGTCGTTAACTTTCATCGGGCTTCACCTCGGGAAGAGGACAGGCCCGAATAGTAGGACGACTCCGCTGTGTCTTGCAACCGAAATTCGCCGACGACAGGGGGAGCGCTCGGCTGGCGAGGTTATGGGCTCTCTAGTACCCATGGAAGAGGCCAAGAAGAGCAGTTCCTCGCAGAGAGAAAATTGTTGCACACTCTTGGTGCAGTATACTTTCCATGACGCCTTAGTCGCTGACTCTTCGGGGGTTACGCCAGAGGCTGCCTGGCAACCGGATTGCCTGCTGCGGATACAAGCCCTGGCCAGGCTAGGGAGAGCAGGAAGGTCGATGTTTGAAACCACTAGAATCTCCACTTCGGAGTATTTGAAGAAGATTGGTGTTGCGCAGTTGCCACCCTGCACCAGCCCCTTTGACCCCGGTTACGATCCAGCGACGCTGGAAAGCCACCTGGAACAGAGCTCTCACCTGATGTCGATCTTGAAGGTCTCCATGGCGTGCTGGATGGTGGCAAAGGAGAGCGCCACGCGGCAAAAGGTGGCGGCGGCAAAACGGCACCAGGTGCCGACTGTGACCGGCGGCGGTCCGTTTGAGATCGCAGTGGCTCAGGGCCAGCTCCCCGCCTACTTGGACCTTTGCGCTGAGCTCGGTTTCACGCGCATCGAGTGCGGCGAGGGTTTCACCGACATGCCGCTGGAAGCCAAAGACGTCGTGCAAATGGCGCACCAGCGAAGCCTTGAGGTGCAGTTCGAGCTCGGCAAGAAACACGCCGGCAGCTTTACCGAAGAGGTTGTGCGGTGTCTGGTCGAGCAGGGCCAGCGATGGCTCGATGCCGGGGCGCTCCAGCTCGTTGTGGAAGGCCGAGAAAGCGCCAAGGGCGTCGGGTTGTTTGACGACCAAGGCAACTTGAATCGCACCTTTGCAGATCGGTTCGTCGAGGCATTCGGATTCCAGACGGTGATCTTCGAGGCTCCGAATAAACCTAGCCAGTTTGCGCTGCTGGACCACTTCGGCCGAGAGGTCCACCTGTGTAACGTTCGGCTGGAGGAACTACTTCGCGTGGAGATTTACCGGCGCGGCTTGCACTCGGATGCGTTTGCAAAGGCAAACTTGCGGCCCCTGGATCCATCTCGGGAACTGGCGCAAGCCTTGATTGGATGAAGAATCGCATGCCGCCGACTGTAGTGATTGATTGCTTTCCGGAGAGCGCAAAGAAGTATCGCTTCGGCTACGCAGTGGTTGCGGTGGACGTCATCCGTGCGACCACTACCGCGGTCACCGCGGTGTCTCTGGGTTGGCGATGCTTTCCCACGCCTTCGTTGGAGGCGGTAGGGCCGCTGGCGGCCAGGCTGGACAACCCGCTCCTGGCGGGGGAGATGGGCGGGAATATGCCCTACGGGTTCGACATGACCAACAGTCCAGCGGAGATGGCCCTGCGCACTGACTTCCGACGCCCGATGATTTTGCTATCCACTTCAGGGACTTCGCTCATCCACGCAACCCGGGGCTGCGAAGCCAGGTACGTCGCCTGCCTTCGCAATTACAGCGCGCAAGTCCGATACTTGGTGGGCCGCCACACGAAGGTGGCGGTGATCGGAGCCGGGGGCCGGGGTGAGTTTCGAGAGGAAGACCAGATGTGTTGCGCCTGGATCGCCGAGGGTCTGATTAAAGCGGGGTACCTGCCCGGCAATCGCAACACCGAGGAGTTGGTCCAACGGTGGAGCGGAGCACCTGCCGATGGCTTCCTGGGAAGCAAGAGCGTCGAGTATCTCCGCCGGAGTGATCAGCTCCGCGACCTGGAATATGTCCTTTCGCACATCGATGATATCCCCGCGGTGTTCACGCTCAAAGACCAGGAAATTGTGATGATTCCGGTGGCGCAATGTCACCGGTAGAAACCTTGCCCAATCAGCGCGCAGCGCAAGCACCGCCGGCTTCCGGCGAATTGCACTTTCCCAATACCTCTGTTCCCGTCGTCGTGCTCAAAGCCCAAGACTATGGCGCGCTGGGTATCGTACGCAGCTTGGGAAGGCTTGGCATCCGCGTCTATGCCATCGACGCCGACTCCGGGGCGCCCGCATTGAAGTCGCGCTACTGCGCGGGCAAGTTCATCTGGAATGTTGACGCTGCCCCCGCTGAGCAGTCGGTGCAGTTTCTGCGTGAGGTCGCCGGCAAGATCGGCGGGCATCCGCTTCTCATTCCCACCGGCGATCTCGGCAGCGAATTCCTCGCCGCGCACGGGCAGGCTCTGAGGCCCGCTTTCCGGTTTCCCGCTCCTCCGCCGGGAGTGGTGCACGCACTCTATGAAAAAAAGCGGATGTATTTTCTCTGCAAACAGTTTGGCATCCCGACGGCCGAGACCTCCTTCCCACAAAGCCGGCAGGACGTGATGAGCTTTCTGGACTCAGCCACGTTCCCCGTCGTGCTGAAAGCTATTGATCCCTGGCGGCTCCAGGAGCGCACCGGAGTCCGGCTGGTCATTGTGAAGGACAAGGGTAAGCTGCTCGAGAGCTACGACAGGATGGAAGACTTCGAGCACCCTAATCTCATGCTACAAGAGTACATCCCGGGGGGAGAAGACTCGGTCTGGATGTTCAACGGATATTTCAACGAACGCTCGGAATGCTTGTTCGGCATCACAGGAAAGAAGCTTCGCCAGTTTCCCGCCTACACGGGCATGACCAGCTTGGGAGTCTGCCTGAAGAATGAAGCGGTCGAGAAGAACGCGAAAGACTTGATGCAGGCCGTGGGTTACCGGGGGATTCTCGACATCGGCCTTCGGTATGATGCGCGCGACGGTCTCTACAAAATTCTCGACGTCAACCCCCGGATCGGCGCAACCTTCCGCCTGTTCGTGGCGACCAACGGCATGGATGTAGCGCGAGCCCTTTATCTCGACATGACTGAGCAGCCGGTGCCACCCTCGCGCTCCATTGAGGGCCGCAAGTGGTTTGTCGAAGACAAGGATCTGATTTCCAGCCTCCAGTATCACCGCGACGGCACACTCGGATTCGCGCAGTGGGCTCGCTCCTTCCGCGGCGTGGAAGAAGCCGCCTATTTTGCTTGGGACGATCCGCTGCCTTCTCTCAGGCCTGCCAGGAGCCTGACGCGTTATCTCTCGCGATGGCTTCGCAATAGGAAGTTTCAGCTCAGGAGCGTAGCGAGCCGTTCTTCCGCTGGCCGGCAAGCAGGAATCTGACCTGCCTCAGCTCCATTTCCCACCCCCTAGACGCAAAACAGCAACCCGCGCCTCTCTGAGCTGCATGCCGCTTACGCAGTCCTCCAGCCCTGGCTCGTGGGCCGGTCTATGCATTGCTGGTCGACAGGGATGCTAGTAGGGAAGCGCTACGCCGGTCGAGAGAAGATGTGAGTCGTGGGAACTACGGGCTCCAAAGCGCGTGGAGAGGTTTTGAGGGAGCTGTGTCAGACGTGATCCGGTTCGCCACGGACGATATCGTACCGTTCGATCACAGCCGCGACGCCGAGATGTAAGGAGCCGTCGTGATTCTTTTTTTCCACGCGCACCACTTTACCTTGAGCGCGCACGAAAACCTCGGTACCACGGGTGATTTGTGCCGGCAGCGTGAGGGTGATGTCCAGCTCGGCACCAGCGGCCAAGTCCTGGTCGATGGTGAAATAAACGCCGCGGGTAGAAATGTCGCGAGTTTTCCCGTTGCGCGTGGGGCCATCTTTGTCGTATGGCACCCGAATAATCACTGGTAAAGACAGGTCGTACCTGTGAGCCGCACGTCGCTCCGTCATACCCCTAATCCTCCCCCGACAAATCGAGACGCACTACCCCCTAAGAGAAGCCAGCAATCTCCGTTCCAGAATTGAACCGAGGAATTCTCACAGAGTGTTCGCAGCATGTTCCCAGGGGGCCTTGCGAACCACAACTTTCCCCACGCGAGTTCCCGGCAAGTCCTTTAGAAGAAAGCAAAAGCGACAGTTCCGGCGCGCCAGAGTTGCGCATGACCTGCACCTCACACCGGCTGAACGATGAAACCCTGTGGCCAGGACATCTTAGCCCGGGAAGGCGCGGGCAGGAAGCCTTATTCGGCAGGTCTGTGCCGTGAATATGCAACAGGTTGCACCTGTCTAGCTTTTTCGCTCCAGTTGCGCTGCCGGCGCCGAGCGTGTCGTCCGGCCGGAATCCAGATTGAACTGACGCATCTTGTAGAGGAGGGCTTTGTAGCTAATGCCCAGCATGCGGGCCGCATCCTTGCGGCACCAATGCGTCTTCTCCAGAGCGTCGGCGATGGCTTCCATCTCTGCTTCATCCTTCAAGCCGCGCACCAACGCCTTGAGACCTTGCTCGCGCGGGGGCGAAGGTTCTTCGCGGGGCGAGGTTCGCTGACGTGCGGCGGCCATCTCCAGCAGCTCGCGGAAGCTGCCTTCATCGTCCTCAAGAATGACGTAGCGCTTGACGAAATTTTCCAGCTCCCGCAGGTTGCCGGGCCAGGGGTAGCGCGCAGCGGCCTCCAGCAAATGGTTAGAGGGCTCCGGGGTAGGCTTCTGGAATTTTTCGCTATATTTGGTGAGGAAGTGGCGGAACAGCAGGGGGATCTCCGCCACGCGTTCGCGCAATGGCGGCACGTTGATCGACAGCACGTTCAAGCGGTAGTAGAGGTCTTCCCGAAGCTGCCCATTCTTCATTGCCTGGTGCACATCCATGTTGGTGGCGGCGAGCACGCGCACATCCACGGAGACCACGCTGCGTGCGCCCAGCCGGGAATACTGGTGGTCCTGCAACACGTGGAGCAACTTGGCCTGCAGATGCGGACTCATCTCGGCGATCTCATCCAGGAAAATCGTGCCCTTGTTGGCCAGCTCGAACTTCCCGGGCTTGCTGCGGACGGCGCCAGTGAAGGCGCCCTGTTCGTAGCCGAATAACTCCGACTCGAGCAACTCCCCGGGCAGCGCGGCGCAGTTGACCTTCACGAATGGCTGGGTGCGGCGCAACGATCGCATGTGAATCATGCGCGCTACCACCTCTTTGCCCACCCCGCTCTCGCCGGAGATGAACACCGGGACATCCACCGGCGCAATCTGAAGGATGTTCTGGCGGATGCGAACCATCTGGGGACTCGCCGCCAGGAAGCAAAGATCTTCGGTGAGTTGGTCGCAGTATTCTCTCAGCGCGGTGTTTTCAGCGCGCAGTTGCTTTTTCTGACGGCACTTCAGCATTGCGGCATCGAGCTCGGTCTTCTCAAAGGGCTTGGTCAGGTAGTCGACCGCACCCAGGCGGATGGCCTCAACCACGGTGCCCACCTCATTCGAGCAGGAAAGCATGATGATGTTCAGCGAATGATCAATCTGCATCATCTGGCGAAGGGATTCCAATCCATTCAGCTCCGGCATCAGGACGTCGAGGATGACGAAGTCGGGTCTGTCGCCCGCGCCCACCCGCTCCAGAGCTTCTTTTCCAGAGCTGACGGTTTCCACTGCGTACCCGTCCACTTCCAGCAGCGTCTGCAAGTACTTACGGATGCTGGGTTCGTCATCCACCACCAGGATGCGTTCTTTTTCAGCCATGAGGCTCCCTGTCTCGAAATTTGATTCGTCCTGCTACTGATTGTCAGTGGGCAGCAGAAACGTAAACCGGCAACCCAGCCACGGTTCGCTATCCACCCAAATCTTGCCGCGATGCGCCTGCACCAGCCGCTTGGCGATTGCAAGGCCCAGACCCATGCCCGAGGAAGTGCGGTCCACGCGAACGAAGTCCTCGAAGATCTCCTGGTGGTGCTCGGCGGCAATACCCTCCCCGGTGTCGGAGACTTCCACCTTGACGCTGTTGGGCCGGGGCACGCGGTCGCGCCGCCGCTCGGTAGCTGGGACCTCTTCGGCGGCACGGCGCTCCCAGAAGTGGGATTCGGCAGTGAGGGTCACGCTGCCGCCCGCCGGAGTGTGTTTGAGCGCATTGTCGAGCAGGTTGGCGACCGTCTGCTGCACTTTCTGGTAGTCGAACTTCAACAGCGGCAACTTGTCGTCAAACCGAGTCTCCAGCCGCACGTGCTTACGGTAGAAGGCTTCTTGCCAGCGTTTGGCGAGCTCGCTGAGGCAGTCCCGCAGGTCATTCTCCCGGAGGTGGAGCACCAGTTTGCCGCTCTCCAGCGCCGAGTAGTTCAAGAACATCGAAACCAGCCTCACCAGCCGCTCACAGCTTTCCTTGGACTCCTGTAGGATGTCGCGCTGCTTTTGGGTTAATTTGCCCAGCGAGCCGGAGAGCAATAGATCGTAGTAGCCTTTGATGACCGCCAGCGGGGTCTTCAACTCGTGCGCCGCCGAGGCCAGAAACACCGTCTTCTGTCGGTTCACCTCTTGCAGGCGTAAATAGGCGGCCAGGAGGTTCCGATAAGTGATCTCGCGCTCCTGGAGCAGCTCTTGGACGGTGTGGTGCACTCCCTGACCGTTTTCCCCCGCAGGTGTGACCGGAACCGGCTCCACGTGGACCACCAGCCAGTCGGGCTCGGGCAGCCACTGGATGCGTGCCCGGGCTCTTCCTCCTGGGGAGTCCACATGCAGGTTGATCTCGTGTTCGCCGCTCTCCATCTGGCCAAAGATCACCTTGGCCTCGATGCGCAGCAACTCGGTGAATAAGTTGAGCCGGTTAAGCGAGCCCTCCCCGGATGGGTTCAGGCACTGCTGCGCGCGCAGGTTGGCGAATAGGATGCGGCCCCCGCGTTCGGCCACCAGAAGCGGGCGATCCACTGTGTCTAGTAGGCTGGCCACCAGGCTGAGTGAGAGTGGGCCGCCCGGCTGTGGGTCAGCTACTGAACCGCGCTGCACGAAGGCCTCCTCGGACACTCTGCCCCTCTGAAGGGATTATGGTATTCATTTGTCTTCTTCTGGAATCTATCGCGTGAAGGAGTGACACAATACTCGCAAAAGCGGGATGGGGGTGTCAATGGTAAATGCGTCCTATTTTGCACATATGTTGAAAAGACAAAGAACAATGAGGCAAGTCAAACGGCGGAAAGAGTTTTCCGCAGACGGAAAACTTATATAAGTTATTGTAAAGCAAAGAAATCTGTCGGTACGATTTTCATAGATCTCTTGGCATCCTATATGCTCTTGAGAATAGTACTAGAGCGAAAGTACTATCGGCAGCATTCGTTGGTTGGGCTAGTTTCCGCACATATTTGCCCAGAGAGGAGATGCGCTTGAGCCCCGCTGAGCGGCGCCGGTCTCCCCGCCTCCATTTGCAGATCCCAATGTTTGTTCGGGGAGTTGATTCCTCGGGTGTGGAGTTCCTAGATCTGATCAAAACCCTGGATATCAGCGCGACAGGCGCCTTTCTGGCAAGCTCCCGACCTTTGAAGACTGGCCTCATCG
>WNFA01000955.1_pt1 | contig 23364 bp, 18 predicted proteins | sample 5400481 | NCBI WGS metagenome assembly WNFA01 (sample SAMN13153340, study PRJNA577476) | soil metagenome | isolation source: 120 cm saprolite under Douglas fir tree site 2 hole 1 replicate 2 | place: USA:California | collected 2015-04-18 | reverse complement strand
GAAAACGTTATGTGGCGGCAAGAGTGTGCAGCAAAGGTAGGTCTCGGCTTCACACTTTCTATTCCGAAAGCGCAACCACACATGGGTGGACAAGTTGGACAAGTTTTAAGTACTGCAGAGCACGAGGCAATTGCACTCTAAGTCCATAAGAGAGCGGGAGATGAAGTGGTCGGGGCGAATGGATTTGAACCATCGACCTCCTGGTCCCGAACCAGGCGCGCTAGCCAGGCTGCGCTACGCCCCGACCGATACGCTCAGGCGCATCGTTGCAACCCAAGCAGGATCCTCAGATTAACATAGCTTTACGGTCGCGGGCTAGGCCGCTCCTGCGACTATCTTAGCTTCGGTGCATGACGGACATGCTCCACATCGCGTTCTAGTACCTGGCTTTTCCTTCAGTCCCTTCCCAACTTCCAGATTCGGCAAATTCCGCTCGCTCGCCCTTCCGGCCATGCAAATTGGGGGAGGGTACGGTACCCCCCCCACCAAAAAAAAGAGTTTCCAAAGAAGTAATGGAAGAGCGGAAGGAAGTTCGAGCGTGGTAAACCGCATAGGCTCTATCTAGCCTAAATGCAATAGCTTGGCCTCAGTAATCGCGGGAATCGCCCGGATCGGCCCGAGGATGGTAGCAGACACGTTGCCGTCCACTCGCACCAGCGAGACGGCATCGGCCCCGCGGTACGCCTCACGACGGCCAAGTGCAAACGTAGCGATATTGACTCCGAGCTTCCCTAGAGTGCTTCCGATCTGGCCGATGACCCCCGGCTCGTCGCGATTTCGCAAGTAGAGTATCGTTCCCTCAAGCCGCGCCTCCAGCGGAATTCCTTCGATCTGCAGCACCCGCGGCGACCCGTCATGCAAAACTGTGCCTTCCGCGGTAAAACCATGTATCGATCCGGTTTTTTCGGGAAGTGCAGAGACTTCGAGCGTGTTAGGGAACCCATGCTCGCGCCGGCGAGTCTCTTCTTCCACAGTCAAGCCTCGCGCCGCCGCCACCGCCGGCGCGTTGACAACATTCACCTTTTCGTCCAGCACCGCGTTGAGCACGCCAGCCAGCACGGCGCTGCGAAGCAGATGCGTTCCCACCTCCGCAACTTCGCCCGCATACCGGATGCGGATCCGCGCTGGCCGCGACGCCGCCGCCTGCGAAACCAGCGACCCAAGCCGCTCCGCCAGTTCCAGGTACGGCCGCACACGCCGGTATTGGTCCGGCGAAAGCGCTGGCAGATTCACGGCGTTGCGAATCACTCCCTCCACGAGATAGTCCCGGATCTGCAGCGCCACCTGCGTGCCCAGCTCTTCCTGCGCCTCGGCCGTGGAACCCGCAACATGTGGCGTGGTGATTACGTTCGGAAGTCCGATCAGCGGGCAATTCTTTGGCGGTTCCTCGGCAAACACGTCCAGCGCCGCTCCCGCGACGTGGCCGCTCTTGATCGCCGCCGCCAGGTCCGCTTCGTTGATCAACTCCCCGCGCGCGGCATTGATAATGCGAACGCCCTTCTTCATTTTCGCAATGGCCTCGGCGTTGATCATCTCCCGCGTTTGCGGACTCACCGCAGTGTGCAGCGAGATAAAGTCGCATTCGGCCAGAAGTTGTTCGAGCGGCACGAGTTCCACGGAAAGTTCCCGCGCTGCTGCTTCGCTGATGAATGGATCATAAGCAACAACGCGCATGTCAAACGCTTCCGCCCGGGATGCCACTTCGCTGCCGATGCGGCCAAGTCCGACAAGTCCTAGTGTTTTGCCACGAACCTCAGCGCCCGATGAAGATTTTTCCCAGCGGCCTTCGCGCATCGCGGCATCAAATTTTGGAAGCTGGCGAACAAGCGCCAGCAGCAGCGCAAACGTATGTTCCGCAACGCTGACGGAGCTTCCGCCCGGCGTGCTCATGACTAGAACGCCGCGCTTCGTAGCTTCGTCCAAATCGATATTGTCCACGCCCACGCCAGCGCGGCCCACAGCGCGCAATTTTTTCGCCTTCTCCAGCAATTCCGCGGTGACTTTTGTCGCGCTGCGCACAATCAGCGCATCCGCATCACCGATCTCCGTGTTCAGCGTATCTTTTGTCGTCAACACGATGTTCCAGCCCGGCTGCTCCTTCAGCAACTCGACGCCACGATCGCTGATCTTGTCCGCAACGATAACTTTCATGAGGCCCCGTCGTCTCCTGCGAGTTTTTCCCGCGCACTGTAAGTAATCCAAAGTAGCGAGCCCATCGCGCGCTGTCAAATAAGTGCGGCTGATACCGCCCCGCGCCGCCGCCAACCATTCCTTCGCGGCAGATTTCCCGGTCTGTTATATTCAATGCCGTGAGGAACCTGAAATGAGTCTTGCGGAAAAAATTCAGAAAGACTTGGTCGACGCCATGCGCGCGAAAGAAGAATTACGCCTGAGTGTGCTGCGTGGAATCAAGGCCGCCATCAAACACAAGGAAGTCGAAAAGATACGCGTCCTCGACGAAGCTGAGTGCATTCAGATTTTGCAAACGCTCGTAAAACAGCGCAAGGAATCCATCGACCAGTTCACCAAGGGCAACCGCCCGGAACTCGCGAGCAAAGAAACCAAAGAGCTCGCCATCATCGAATCGTATCTGCCTGCCGGCGCCAGCGAAGCCGAAATGGACGCGGCGATCGCCAAGGCTATCTCCGAATCCGGCGCGACTTCCATCAACCAGATGGGCGCGGTTGTGAAAGCCGCGAAGGCGTCCCTCGAGGGCAAGACCGTTGACGGCAAGGCGCTCAGCGATCGCGTGCGCGACCGTCTCACGAAGCTGGGCTGAGAATCCGTTCATCCATTCCGCATGCCACTCCCGGAAACCATCGCGATGCGCTTTACGGAAGAAGATGCAGGCTATGTGACCGTGCGTCCAGTCGTGAAGCAAACGTTTCGCATCGCCGAACTTGCGGACATGGTCGTGGGCGTGACGGGCAAAAACGTCCCGCGTGTGCGGCAAATTTTCCGCGCCGGTACTGTGGTCTACAACGGTTATCGCTATTGGTGGGACGGTTTCGCTTCCGACGAAAACGAAATCACCGTGCTCCTTGCCCTCTTTCCAGATGACGATCCCACGCGTCTTTTCAAGACTACCGAAGTATCCGCGGTCTTTCTCGAAATCGGTGGTGGCACACAACGTTCGCTGGTCAGCATCGCGCGCCTCGAAGCTTCCGCGAAGAAGTTTTTGCGCAAGCAGAGCCCCTGGGAAATCCTGCTCACTGCGGCAAAAGATTCAACTCCGCGCTACGAAAAATACTCCCACCTTGACCGCGCCGATGTCTTTCGTCTCCATCTTTCTTCCGAGACGGCTGCCTCGCTCCTGAATGAAATGGTGGACGCTGCGCCGCGTGCCTTGCGAAAAAAATTGTCTGCCCTGCAGCCTCCCGCCGCCATCGTATTCCTCGTCCCCCGTCTGGCCGCTCAAATCGCTCCAAATCATTTACAAGCGCGGAATTGAAGATTGACGGTAGTGAGCAGCAGGTTTTAGTACCGCGGTATTTCGCTCGTCGCCCGCAATAAGCGATAAAGTTTCTTCAGGTCCTCGACTTTGTTGAACCGATTCCCTCCCGACGGCAGGATTCGCTTCCCCGTTTTGCCCGCCTGCGGCATAATCCCTCCGCACACACAGGCCACATTGGCATCAGCTTCCGGCAGACGGGGAGGATTCAGTGAGCGAACAACCTGCAGTTCGCGAACGGGCATGGAGTTCCACGGCACCGCCGGGTGAATTCCGCGCCTACATATCCGCCGATGAAAGCCCCAAGGAATTTACGATTCGCGCCGTGATTCTTGGGGCGCTGTTCGGGCTGCTATTCGGTGCAGTCACTGTGTACGTCGGCTTGCGCGCCGGGCTCACCGTTTCCGCTTCGATTCCCATTTCCGTGCTGTCCATCAGCATCCTGCGCGCTTTCGGCCGCTCTACTATTCTTGAGAACAACATCGTCCAGACGACAGGCTCGGCAGGCGAATCGCTTGCCGCCGGTGTCATGTTCACGATTCCGGCGCTGATCTTTCTCGGCTTCGGCTCCGAATTCACGTTCTGGCGGATTTTTCCTTTGGCGCTTCTCGGTGGCTGGCTCGGTGTGCTCTTCATGGTTCCGCTGCGGCGCCAGCTCATCGTCAAGGAACACGGCAATCTTTCTTTTCCAGAAGGCACCGCTTGTGCTGACGTGCTGGTCGCAGGCGAGCGCGGCGGCTCCTTCGCGGGCCGTGTTTTCTGGGGACTCGGTCTCGGCGGCGTTTACACCTTCTTGATGAAAACGGTCCTCGCTTGGACGGAACAGCCCGAAGCTCGCCCAACCTGGTTTCCCGGCGCAAGCTTTCGCGCGAACATCACTTCCGAATATCTCGGCGTCGGCTACATCATAGGCTCCCGGGTTTCTGGCATCCTCTTCGCGGGCGGCATCATCTCGTGGCTGGTCATGATGCCGGCCATCAAGTTCTACGGTCAGCTTGGCGGCAATACGCCAATCTATCCGTCCACGATTCCCATTTCGCAAATGACACCAGACCAGATCTGGGGTTCTTACATTCGGCCGATGGGTGCGGGCGCCGTCGCCGCCGCCGGATTGATCACACTGCTGCGCACTTTGCCAACGATTATTTCGGCGCTCCGCGCGGGGCTGAAGGACGTCCGTGCCGAGGGCGCGGGGCAGTCCACGGCCTCCAGCCGCATCGACCGCGACGTGCCCATGCGCTGGGTCATATTGGGTTCGATCGTAATCATCGTCATGATGTGGGTGCTGCTGACATTCCATCCCATGCAGGGCGCAAGCACTAACTGGTATCAGAACGCCTTTGCCGGCGTGTTCGTCGTCGTCTTCGGATTTCTGTTTGTCACTGTTGCGGGGCGCATCAGCGGTCTTCTCGGCAATTCTTCTAACCCTATCAGTGGTATGAGCATCGCGACGCTCATGGCTACTTGTGCGATTTTTTTCGTCGCCGGATGGACTGCGCCGAACTATCAAGTCCTGGCTCTAATGATTGGGGGAGTGGTGTGCATCGCCGCCGCCATTGCTGGCGCCACTTCTCAGGACCTCAAGACCGGCTACCTAGTAGGCTCCACGCCTTTCTGGCAGCAGATGGGGCTTTTGATCGGGGTGACGGTTTCGACTCTTGCCATCGGTACGACGCTCAATCTGATGAACAAGGGGCTGGAGAAATATCTGCCGACGGAGATTCCCGTCAATCTCCAGACTTTGCCTTCCGGCGTAAAGGTAGAACGCGACACGTTCATCTATAAAGGAAAAACCTACGTACTGATTAATTCTCTCGGATCCCATGAAGTTCCGGATGGCGAATACTTGTACGACCCAAACACGAAGCAAATCGAGTTCCAGTGGGCGCAGGGAATCGGCAGCGACAAGGCGCCCGCGCCGCAAGCGCGTCTTATGGCCACGGTCATCAGCGGCATTCTGAATCAACGCTTGCCCTGGCATTTGGTGTTGATGGGCGTGGCATTGGTGGTCGCGGTGGAGATTCTTGGCGTGCGCTCGCTGGCGTTCGCCACGGGCTCGTATCTTCCCCTTGGCACGACGGCTGCCATGTTCGCCGGAGGCCTCGTCCGTATGCTTGTCGAAGCCACCACGAAGAAAAAAGACGAAAGCGAAGCCAGCCCCGGCGCCCTTTATTCCAGCGGCTTGATTGCCGCCGGCGGCGTCTTCGGACTTCTTGGCATCATTATCAATCTTTTCCAGGATCCGGAAATCCCCACTCACACGCCACACTGGCTTACCGCCACGTTACGGCTGCCCTGGCGCGCCGATCTTTTCGCTTTCGGCCCCAAACTGATGGGACCGCTTGCCACTAGCAACCTTTTCGGCATTTTCATGTTCGCGCTTCTCGCAGCCTCCCTCTTTTATTTCGCGCGCAAGAAGCTCGACTAGCCCAAGCAACCGTCCTTTGACGCACGCATTTGACCGCCGTAAACTGTTGTAATGGGAAGCACCTTCGGCGCGCGACGCTACAACTTCGACTGGCGTGGCTTCATCACTCCAGGCGTCAAGCTGCTCGTCCTCATTTGCACCGGCGCTTTCCTCGTCCAAACTCTCACACTACTTTTGCTTGGGGTGCCTCCTTACAACTGGATCTTGAAATGGTTCGCCCTGGTCCCCGAGGCCGTCACGCATCACCTTCCGCCTCGCATCTGGCAGCCTTTCACTTACATCTTCCTCCACGGTGGTCTTTTCCACCTGCTGATCAATATGCTCATGCTCTGGATGTTTGGCCGTGAACTGGAATTGGTTTGGGGGAAGCGCCGCTTCTTGAACTATTTCTGCATCTGCGGGGTCGGCGCCGGAGTCATCGAGCTCATTGTTAAAACGATTCCGGTTTTCTTTGGATCACTGGCTTCCGTAACTCCCACCATCGGGGCCTCGGGAGCTATCTTTGGCATTCTCATGGCCAACGCTATCCTCTTCCCTGACCGCCGCATCTGGCTGATTCCTCTTCCGGTCACCATTCCGATGCGTCCCTACGTGGCGGTTATGGGGGCCATCGAATTTTTCTCCACCCTCGGCTCCGGCGGAGACAACGTCAGCCACGTCTGCCATCTCGGCGGCATGCTTGTTGGCTATCTCTATCTCCGGCGCGGTTCGTTTCTATATAACGTCCGCAACTCAGTCACTGACTGGCAGTACCGGCGCAATCGCAAACGCTTCGAGGTTTACATCAACAAGCACAAGAAAGAGCCGCCCTCGCGCCCCGATAATTGGGTGAATTAGATTGAGTAGATTGGAAGTCTGAGGCAGGAATCTTTTCGAATATTCGGTTTTCCCTCTACGCCGGACCGCCTATGATGTGAAACTTCATGAAATTCGTTGTCCCGCGAATCCCCATCGGGGTGCCCGCCACAATCCCTATCACGTCGTCTCTGCGCACCAGCCGTTCTTCGAGCAATCGTTTCTCCGCAACCTTGGCCAGCCCGTCCACTTTCTGCACATCTTGAATATGCCTTGGCACCACGCCCCAGATTAGCGCCATGCGCCGCCGCGTCCCCGCTTCCGGCGAGAACGCCACAATCGGCACCAACGGGCGGTAGCGCGACACCAGCCGCGCCGTGAATCCGCTGTGCGTAAATACAGCGATCACTTTCATGTGCAATTCGCGCGAGGCGTGGCACACCAGCTCCGCGACGGTTTCCGCGACTTTTAATTGTTCCTGAGACGCCGGCCGCGGAAATTCCCGGATGCTCGCTTCCGCCTCTTCGATGATCCGCGCCATCATGCCAACGGCCTCGACGGGATATTTTCCCGACGCCGTCTCCGCCGAAAGCATCACCGCGTCCGAGCCATCGAAAATTGCGTTGGCCACGTCCGAAGCTTCCGCGCGCGTCGGCCGCGGATTTTCCGTCATCGACTCCAGCATCTGCGTCGCCGTAATCACCGGCCGCCGGAACTCCCGCGCCCGCGCAATAATCGCTTTCTGAACCACGGGCACGCGCTCCGGATTCATCTCCACGCCGAGGTCGCCTCGCGCCACCATCACGCCGTCGGCGGCTCGCAGAATGGCGTCCAGATTTTCGATCGCCTCCGGCTTCTCCAGCTTCGCAATCACGGGAGTGTCTTTTCCCGCGCGTCGAATCAACTGTTTCGCCAGCAGCACGTCCTCGGGGCGCCGCACGAAACTCACCGCGACGTAATCCGCCCCGTGTTTGAGCGCGAAAACCAGGTCCGCGCGGTCTTTCGGTGTCAGGGCAGGCACGCGCAGCTTCACTCCGGGCAGATTAATTCCTTTGTGCTCGCCAAGCGCTCCGCCGTTCACCACTTCACAAATGACATCACGGCCGCTGACTTTTTCCACGCGCAACTCGATCAAACCGTCCGAAAGGAGGATGCGGTCGCCGCGGTGCACTTCGCGGGGCAGCGGCGTAAACACGGTATTCACGCGTGTCGAATCGCCCAGTACTTTTGCGGTGGTGATGACGAATCGCTGACCGGCACGCAGCAGCACCGGCCCGCCACCTGCTAGCGGCCCGGTCCGGATTTTCGGGCCCTGCAGGTCGGCAAGAACCGCAATCGGCTTTTCGTGCTCGATGGCTGCTGTACGCAGTATCGAGATGTTCTTTGCATGCTCCTCGTGCGTGCCATGCGAAAAATTCAGCCGCGCCACGTCCATCCCCGCCTTCAGCAAGCGGTCAATCATCTTCGGTGAACGGCTGGCCGGCCCGATGGTGCACACAATTTTGGAATGACGAAAGCTCATGCGTCCTTTGACGGCAATGATTGTAGACCGCTTTTATTCTTTACAGGAAGCGAGGGAGATGCCGGCTGCTTTTTTTCCTCTGCTCGCGATTCGAATCTCTTCTTGGCTAGTGCGTCACCGCGAATTCCGTGACGATCTTCGCCAGCACGTCCACGCCCTTGTCGAACGCCGCCAACGGGATCCGCTCGTCGTCTCCATGCATCCGTTTTAAGTCTTCCTGTGTAAGTGGAAACGGTACCAGCCCGTACGCTTGCACATTGTGCAGCCGCAGTTGCGCCGAATCCGTCAGCCATGTCGATTGAAACGGCAGCGCCGGCGCGCCAGCAAATTCCTGCGTAACCACCTTCGTGATCACACCATAAAAGTCCGATTCCAGCGACGATGGCGGCGCCGCCAGTCCCGCATTCGGCTGCACTTCCAGTTTCACCAGCGGATCATTTACAAGCTTGTTCAATTCATTCAGAACGGCGTTGATCGAGTCTCCCGGCAGGAGCCGCACGTTCAAGTTTGCCCGCGCCTCGGCTGGAATTACGTTATTCGCGAACCCTGCGGTCAGCACCGTCGGCGCGATCGTGTCCCGCAGCATCGAGTTCCACAGCGGGCTGGCATCGGAAATCACGCGCTGCGCATGCTCGCCGCGGTCCGGCGTTTCCATCGAGCGGATCCACTTTCCAATCTCGTCATCTTCCAGCGGCGCCAGTCCTTCGAAATATCTGCGCACAATCGAAGTGAAGTGCACGGGGGCCGAATAATTCCCGATTTTCTCCACCGCCGCCGCCAGGTGTACCACCGGATTGTCCTTCGTCGGCTGCGAAGCGTGACCCGACGTTCCCCGCGCTATCACCGCAATATTAAAGGCCACTTTCTCGCTCGCTTGTACGCCGGTGTACTCCACTTTCCCGTTCTTCACAAAAACGTTCCCGCCTTCGTTGATCGCGAAACCCGCCGCGAACTTATCCCAGTGTTTCGCAATCAGCATTCGAATGCTGGCATCCCCGCTGGTTTCCTCGTCGGCCGTCGCCAGAAAAATCACGTCGCGGTTCAGATGCGCCATCGAACGCTTCAGCTCAATGAACACCGCCAGGTTCGCCGCCAGCATGCCTTTGTCATCAATCGCACCGCGTCCGTACAAATATCCGTCTTTGATCACCGCCCCGAACGGGTCCACGCTCCACCGCGATTTATCCACCGGCACCGTGTCCAAGTGCGCCACCAGCAAAAGCGCCTTCGAAGGTTCCGCGACCACCGAGCTCCGCAGCCGGGCCACTACCGCGCTTCGCCCTGGAGTCATATCCAGAATTTCCGCCTTGATCCCCTCTTTCTGCAGGATCCCCGCAACGTACATCGCTGCGATCTGCTCGTTCCCGGGCGGATTCGACGTGTTGATCTTGATCAGATCCGCCAGCCAGCCTTGCGCTTCCTTTGCAATCGCCGGCGTGGCCCTAACCGCCGGAGGATTCCCCGGGATTCCCAGTCCTCCCGCCGGTGCCACCTGCGCCGCAGCCGGAAAGCTCGTCGCCATTGCCAATACCGCCGCTCCCACGAACACCTGGCCCATCCGATTCCAATTCACCAATCCGTCCTCCTCGGTACCCTTGGCCGCCACCCCCGCCGGCCAGTAAACGTTTTGTCCTAAATGTGCTTCATACTAACATGCAGGTGTGGGGGCTTGGCTTTGGCTTTGCCATGGCGTTGCGTAAATTCAACCGCTTCGCTGTCGCCACGCTGGCCCGCAGGCGGGAGCTATCGCCAGTTTGAAGTTTTTCGATCGTCATCGAGGGGTGCGTGATGAAGGCCATTCTTTCCATAGTTCTGCTCGCCGTTCTGGCGACCGCTCTAGTTTTGCCGCTGACTGAGAGTTCCGTTCTTGCCCAGGCTCCCACCGGTCCCCAGGGAGGCGCTCCGCCACCGCCCCAACAGCAGCAGAATCCGACTCAGCCTCAAGCACCCACTACGGCGCAGCCGCCTCAGGCCGGCGTCACCATTGCCGTTGACGTTCCCATCGTCACGCTCGAGGTTGTCGCCACCACGCAGCACGGCGACATCATCCCCGGTCTCAAGAAAGAAAACTTCCGCATCCTCGACGACGGCGTGCCGCAAACCATCACCAACTTTTCTCCCACCGAGGCTCCTATCACCATGGTCCTCCTTCTGGAGTTCAGCAGCCGCGGCTATGGTGGTTTTTTTGCCTATGTCGGGAAGTTTTGGTCTTCGGCACTTTTCCCTGCGCTGCAGCAAAAAGACTGGATCGCTCTCGAGACCTTTGACATGAAGACCCGCATCGAAGTCGACTTCACGCAAAACAAGGACGAAGTCATGCAGGGGCTTTCTCATCTCTATTTCCCGGGGTTCAGCGAATCGAATTTGTTTGACGCCCTGCTGGAAACTTCGGATCGCCTCAAGGATGTCAAAGGAAAGAAGTCTATCGTAGTGCTGGCCAGCGGCGTGGACACGTTCTCCAAACACACGCTCGATCAAACCATGAAGCAGCTCCGCCAGAGCGACGTCACGATTTTTTGCATCGGCCTGGGCCGTGCCTTTCAGAATTACGCCGACATGAACGGTGGAATGGGCAGCATCAGACGGATGGATTACTTGCAGGCGGAAAATCAGTTAAAGACCTTTTCACAGGAGACCGGAGGCTATGCCTGGTTTCCTCAGTTCGCCGGCGAGATGCCGGACGTTTTTCGCGACGTCGCCGCATTCCTCCGTCACCAGTACAGCCTCTCCTATTCGCCAACAGCCGGTGCGAAAGACGGCAAGTTTCATAAGGTGAAAGTCGAATTGGTCGCGCCCGACGGCGGCCCGCTCACCGTCATGGACCAAAAAGGCAAGAAACAGAAATTCCAGGTCTACGCTCGCGAAGGCTACCAAGCCCCCAAGGGCGGCGTCGGCGACTGAACTTTATCCCGCGTGGTGCAGGCGTTGTCTGCCCCGTGGAGAATTCTCATTGGTTCGCACAGCCTGCCGGAAGGACCATTCCGGGATGCCTTGCAATCCTTCCCATCTCCAAACCATGAGTTCTCTGTGTTCTCTGTGTAATTCTTTTTTCCTTTTTTCAGTAGCCCCGCGCAAAATCAACGTGGTTGAACAGTTCCCGCCCGTCAAACCATCTCTCGAGCAATTCAATGAGAATCGCCGCCTGCCGATCCCACAGCCTGTCGCTTACGCCGCTTGTGTGTGGCGTTATGAACAAGTTCGGCGCCTTCCAGAGCGGACTCTCCGCCGGCAGAGGCTCCGTTTGCGCTACGTCCAGCCCTGCGCCGCACAGCGTCCCGTTTTCGAGCGCCTGAACCAGCGCGGCCTCATCCAGCAGCGATCCTCGCCCGACATTGATCAGTCGCGCCCCGCGTTTCATCCTTGCGATTTCAGCCGCACCAATTAGATGCTTTGTCTCCGCCGTCTCCGGCGCGCAAATCAACACGTAATCCGCACCGGTCAGCGCCTCCCGAAGTTGCGTCGCCGCAAAGATTTTCTCGACGTGCCCGTGTTCGCCCGCGCCCGACCGCGTCACTCCCCACACGCGCATATCAAACGCCTTCGCCCGCTTCGCCACTTCTCTCCCAATCGATCCATACCCGACAATCAGCAGAACTTTCCCGTTCAGCTCCGTCAAGTGCTGCGGCTTGTCCCAAATTTCCTGCTGCGACCATTTCGTGCGGTCCTGAGCTCGCACCGAGTCCGGAAAATTCCGCGCCAGCGCCAGCAGCAGACCCATGGTGTGCTCCGCCATCGGCACGGAAAAAATCCCGCTGGGATTCGTCACCATGATTCTGGAATCCCGCAGCTCCGGATACATCAATTGCGCCACCCCCGCCGCCGTCGAGTGAATCCACTTCAGTTTCTTCGCGACTTTTAGCTGCTCCGCGCGCAGCGAATAACCCACAAAAATATCCGTGTCCGGTAGTTCCTCAGACAAATGGTCGTAATTCGGCAAGTGCAGCACCTGCATCTCCGGCCACCGTATTCGAATTGCCTCCGCCATCGCCGGCTTCGGCCGCCACTCCGTAAACGGATGCCATACGCAAATCAAAAGTTTTGTCTCTGCGGGAGTTGTGCGGCTCATGGTGAGATTAGGAAATGATGCGCAAATCCGTTCCCGTCATATCCGCTGGCCGCGGCTGCCCCAGTGCGCTGAGCATTGTCGGCGCAATGTCCCGCAGCGATCGGCCCGGCTTCAGGCGGAGCTTGTCATCATCACTCACCAGAATCAGCGGCACGGGATTCGTCGTGTGGTAGGTGTGCGGCCCTCCCGTCGCCGGATCGATCATGGTCTCCGCGTTCCCGTGGTCCGCCGTGATAATCCACAAGCCTCCGCGCGGCTTCAGCGCCTGATAAATCCGCGCAAGTCCCGCGTCCACCGCTTCCACGGCTTTGATCGCTGCTTCCAGTTTTCCCGAATGCCCCACCATGTCCGCGTTTGCATAATTCATGATGATGGCGTCGAACTCGCCCTTCTCGATCGCCTTCACGACTGTTTCCGTAATTCCCGCCGCGGACATTTCCGGCTTCAAATCGTACGTCGCCACCTTCGGCGACGGCACCAGAATCCGCTCTTCTCCAGCGAAGGGCTTCTCCACGCCGCCATTGAAAAAATATGTCACGTGCGCGTACTTCTCCGTCTCCGCTGTCCGCAAATTCTTGTACTGCAGCTCTGCGAACACTTGCGCCAGGATGTGTTCCAGCTTTTCCGGTGCGATCACGTACTTCAGCCACGGCCAGTTCTTGTCGTACTGCGTCATGCCCACGTAAAAGAGATTCTTCGGCCGTTTCGGATCGACAAACTTGTCGAAATCCGGCGCCGCCAGTGCGAACGTCATTTGCCGCGCGCGGTCCGCCCGGAAGTTGTAGAAAATCACCGCGTCTTCATCGTGGATCAGCCCCACCGGCGTCGCGGAAGCTGCGCTTCCTTTCGTCACTACAATCGGCTTGACAAATTCATCCGTCACGCCCGCTTCATAACTCCGCTCGAGCGCCGCAACCGGATCCTCCGTCCGCGTTTCCGCTTCCCCGTGGACCAATGCGCGATAAGCGAGCTCCACGCGCTCCCAGCGGTTGTCGCGGTCCATCGCGTAGTAGCGTCCTACCAGCGTCGCGATCTCCCCTATTCCCGACTCGCGCATCTTCTGCTGCAACTGCCGCACGTAGTCGCGCCCGCTGTTCGGCGGCGTATCCCGTCCGTCCATGAAACAGTGCACAAACACTTTTTCCACTTTTTGCTGCTTGGCCATCTCCAGCAGCGCAAACAAATGCTGAATGTGCGAGTGCACCCCGCCGTCGCTCAGCAGTCCCACAAAATGCAGTTGCCGAGCCCGCCCGCGCTCCATCGCCTGTTGAAACAGCGGCACGCTCTGCAGTTGCTTGTTGGCGATCAACAAGTCAATACGCGTGATGTCCATGTGCACAATTCTCCCCGCGCCCATGTTCATATGCCCCACTTCGCTGTTCCCCATCTGTCCTTCGGGCAGCCCGACAAACGGCCCCGACGTATGAATCAACGTGTTAGGAAATTTCTGGATCAGATCGTCGTACGCGGGCTTGCGGGCCAGCGCAATCGCATTCCCCTTTGTCTCCGCGCGATATCCCCATCCATCCAGCACGGTCAGCACAATCGGTTTCGGTCGTTTTGTCATGGTTCTTCATTCATGAATTTAGGTTGGCTCTCTTGGAGAGCCGTTCAAGATACGTGTTACTTGGTAGCAAATTCGTGCAACGCCGCCAGCAATCGCTCCACTTCGTCCGCGGTATTGTAGTGCACGAGTCCGACGCGCAGGACGCCGCCGTGTTGCTCCACACCCAGACGCTCGGACAAATTCAACGCGTAGAAATTCCCATCCCAAGTGAAAATTCCGCGCTCGCCAAGGTACGTCGCAATTTCCGTGGGATTGTGGTCGCCCAGGCGGAACGAGAGCGTCGAGCAGCGCTCATCAAATCGTTTCGAGTCGGTGATGCCGAAAATCCGCATCCCTGGAATGGTTTGCAAGCCGGCGATCAACCGGGTCAGTAGTCCGGTTTCGTATTGGTGCGTCGCACGGTACGCTGCTTGCAGCGCCTCGCGGCGGCTCTTCACGCTTGGGTCGCAATGACGTCCCAACTCTGCAATGTAATCCACGGCTGCGCCTGTCCCGGCGATCAACTCCTGCACCTGCGTTCCTGTTTCCCAGCATTCCGGTGAAGTGTTTGTCGCCGGCCGCACCTTGTACGGCTTGAACTTCTCGAGGTGTTCGCGCTTCCCGTACAGCGTCCCCATGTGCGGCCCAAAAAACTTGTATGGCGAGCAAGCCAGAAAATCGCAGTCCAGCGCCTTCACATCGATCGACCCGTGCGGCGCATAATGCACGGCATCAATGAACATGAGAGCGCCCGCCGCATGCGCTAGCTTCGTTATCTCGGCGACGGGATTGAGCGTTCCCACCATGTTCGAGGCATATCCAACCGCGACGAGCTTCGTCTTCGCTGAAATCTTTTTCTTCAAATCGTCCAAATCCAGGGTGCAGTCCTCTTCGCGAATATCCACCTGCCGGATGACCGCGCCTTTTTCTTCCAGCGCACGCCACGGCGCAACGTTCGCATCGTGGTCCAGTGTCGTAACCACGATCTCTTCGCCCGCTTTCAGTTCCCTTCCGATCGCTCGCGCCAGCGCAAACGTGATGGTGGTCATGTTCTGTCCGAACGCCACCTCATTTGAATCGCAGTTGAAAAAATCCGCCATCGCTTCCCGCGCCGCCAGGATCATTCCGTCGTTTCGCCGGCTCGTCTGGAATGCTCCATAGGTATTCGCATTGGCCGTCAAAAAATAATTCTGCACGGCGTCCATTACCTGTCTCGGTACCTGCGTCCCCGCCGGCCCATCCAAGAACGCTGCCGCGTGCCCGTTGACCTGCAGTTTCAGCGAAGGAAACTGTTCCCTCACCCACGCGATGTCGAATGCTTTACTCTCCGTCCCCTGTATTGCTGGTGTGCTCATCGTCCCTTTCCCGATCGCAAACGAAGGCGAGCTCAGGTCCGCTAGTTTCTCATACGTGAAGCAGTGGTTGTAAGGTATGGCATCCAATTTGGGACGACATTCTCCCACGCGCATCGCGAGTCCCGAATTTACCTTGATTCTCCCGTGATACGATACCTGTAGTTGCTCCTCACTCATGCCGCTTTGGCGCCGGCTATAAATCAAATGGGCGGCCGCGAGGCGGCCAGCCCCGCGCCATGCTTCTCCATGAGGTGCTTCGTGTCCGAAACCACTTCGCCAACCGAGCGTACTCGTGTCGTGCGCGAGTCGCATCGCGGCGCTTACGATCGCGAAACGATTGACAAGATTCTTGACGAAGGCTTCGTCTGCCACGTTGGATTTTCTCTCGACGGCCAGCCTTACGTCATCCCCACGCTTTATGCGCGCAGCGGCGACTCCATTTATTTCCACGGCTCCGCGGCGAGCCGCATGTTGCGCAACGTAAGCGCGGGAATTTCCGTCTGCATCACGGTGACCCTTACTGATGGTTTCGTTCTCGCCCGTTCCGTCTTCAACCATTCTATGAACTACCGCTCGGTCGTCGCGCTCGGCACCGCCACCCTCGTCGACGCGCCGGAAGAGAAACTCGAAGCGCTACGTGCTTTCACGGAAAAAATGATTTCCGGCCGCTGGAACGATGCGCGCCAACCTAACGAAAAAGAACTAAAAGCCACGAGCATCCTGCGTCTGGCCCTAACGGAGGTTTCAGCGAAAATAAGAAGTGGGCCGGTCGAAGACGACGCCTCGGATTACGCGCTTCCGGTTTGGGCCGGCGTCATTCCTCTCACTCTTACACCGGGCGCGCCGATCCGGGACGAGAAGTGCGATCCCGCGATTGCCATGCCCTCCTACGCAGCGCATTACCGGCGGTGAGCCTCAGGTACCTCCCTATTCGCGATGATCGGATTTCCCACGATCATGGCTGCACGGCGCGTAAAAAATCTGCGAGAAGACCATACGCAGTTGCTTCGATGCCGGGATTGTGTTCGACAATGGAGAAACTGAATACGTCCAGATCAAAGCGAATCGCCGAGCTCGTGCCTTCGAGATTCGCAAGTGGGTCGGAAGCGAGCAGGAGTTCAGGTTGTACCGTGCAAACCACGCTGTCGCCGCGGCGTTCCGCGCGGCAAACAAGTTTGTAACGCATCCCCGCGGCGCGAACGGAACGGATTTTTTCTTCGCTGAGTTCGCGGATCCCGGTGCGCTGCACTTGCTCCAGTTTCAACGGTGCCCCATCAGGACAATGGCCAGTGCCGTGACTTTCACAGCAGCGTCCCATCCGTCGAGGTCCGCCGCCGGATTCGTTTCCGCCACGCCCAGGGACTGCGCGCGTTTCACCGCTTCATCGAGCGAGCGGCCCTTTTCAATTTCCGTTAAGACCACATTGGTAGTGGAATTGAGCACGCCGGAAAATCCCTGCAGAACCGTCGCGGGCAAGCCGAGTGGAAACATCGAAAAAATCGGCACGCCATCCATGACCGTCGCTTCATAAAGAAACTTCTTCTTTTTTTCGTGAGCGAGCGCCATGAGTTCACGAAAGGCATGCACGATTGGTCCTTTGTTCGCACTGATCGCGTGCGCTCGGAGTTCGAGCGCAGCCTTCAAATGCTCGATCGCGGGCTGACCGGTTTGCGCATCGAGCGAACTGGCCTCAAACAAAACATCTGCGCACGTTTTTTCCAGCCACTCGCGTATGTCGCGGCAAACATGGATCGGCGCAGCGGGCCAGTGGCCGTTCAGAATGGCGAGTGGATTCAGGCCATCGGGGTCGGCTATCCAGCCGGACCGGCGCGTGGCGACACCGGTGAGACGCCAGCGCACGTCATAGCGGCGGCGCAGCTCGGTTTCCTTGGCGACAAGCAAGCGCAGCAACGCCCGCCCAACGTTGCCGAAGCCAACGATTGCAAGATTATAAGAAGGAATGGTCCTTCTCTTTCCGAATCAGTGTGCCGTTGCTGTCGCCAGTTTCGCCGCTGCGGAAGAGATCAGCGTGGACTCCTCCTGCAAGATCTTCGCGACAACGACGATGGCTTCGTCGGCCTGCTTCCATTGTTTTAGCTCAATGGCCTCGCGAACGGCGGGCACGGTTTTGACCGCATAGCCGGTATAAAAGCCCGGAGCGTAGAGCTGGTGTTTGAACCAGGGACGATTGGGAAGTCCCTCGGCGTTGGTTAGTTTGCGCTCGCTCTCGATGAGCATTTTGTCGACTTCGGCGAGCGAAGCGGAAACCAGCGCTGAGCCGCCATTGGCGTTTGCTTGCTCCAGCGCCTTGCGATAGTCCGCCGCGCTGTGATTGAGCGCGTCCACTGCATTTTCCATGGGCGCGAAATTCAAATGCGGCGGAACAGATTCCACGGAAGGCGCAACAAGGGGATGTTTCGGATCGTTGGTGGCTTTGAAAACGCCTTCTTCGATTTCACGGTTGCGTTCGCGAATGTCGTCCTGCATTTTCTGTGAAAGAGCTTTCAGTTCCTTCAAGTAAGTCTGGACGGTGTCCGCAAAATCTCCGAACTCGAAGGGAAGCAGATCCGCGTCCGCCAGGCGCATCATGGCCGTGCCGCCGGTTTGCGCGAGCGCTCGCCCGTAGACAAAATCCGTATCGCTGAAATGCGTGAACCAGTAGAAATCATCGTAGATGGAATGGTAGATGCCGCCGCCATCTTCGCCGCCGAATCCGATGTTGAGAGAGGCCACGCCGTCATGCTGGAGAAAACCGGTGAAGTCCGACCCGGAACCGAGAGCGGGAATTCGCAGATCGGCGCGCTTGCGGATTTCCTCGCGCTGCTCTGTCGTCTTGGCTTCGGCAATTTCATGAAGCTGCTGGCGCTTCCATGCAGTGAGTTTTGTTTCCGGATCGGAAATATCGCGCGCCACGTCATTGCTGAATTTTTCGAGCGTATGCGAGCCTTCGATTCCGAGGTAGCCGCGGCCATTTCCGTCGGAATTGATATACGCGACCCCGTGTGCGCGCAATTCGTCATAGTGCTGCTCGGCCCATTCGGTCGAGCCCAGGAGTCCCGGTTCTTCGCCGTCCCACGCACAATAAATAATGGTGCGCTTCGGCTTCCAGCCGGATTTGACCAGTTCACCGAGCGCCCGTGCTTCTTCCATGAGGGCAACTTGTCCTGAGATGGGATCCTCCGCGCCGTTCACCCAGCCGTCATGATGGTTGCCACGAATCACCCACTCATCGGGAAATGTTGCGCCCTGAATTTTTCCAATGACGTCGTACACAGGCTTGATGTCCCAATTTGATTTCACTTTCAGATGAACCTTCGCGACACCGGGGCCGATGTGATAGGTGATGGCGAGGCCGCCGCGCCAACCTTCCGGAGCAACCTGGCCGGTCAGCGCCGCAAGCAAAGGCTGTGCGTCACCATACGAAATTGGCAAAACTGGAATTTTCGTGATTGTCGCGGCGTCTTCGATCTTCAGGCGCTTGGCGTCTTTCGTAGCCCCCACGCCTGGCGTGAGTGGATCACCCGGATAAAACGGCATATCGGCGACGCTGCCGCGCTGCACTCCATCAGGCGGGCGATAGGCGCCGGCGGGAAAAGTCTCTCCGCGGACAAATCCATCCTCATGGGGATCGGAGTAAATCAGGCAGCCGACAGCACCGTGTTCGGCGGCAACTTTGGGCTTGATGCCGCGCCAGGAGTGGTAGTAGCGCGCGATGACAATCTTGCCCTTCACGGAAACGCCCATACGATCGAGCTGCTCGTAGTCTTCGGGCACGCCGTAGTTGACGTAGACGAGCGGTGCGGTCACGTCGCCGTCAATCGAGTAAGCGTTGTAGGTGGGAAGCTGTTCGGCTTGCTGACTCGACGTGGGGTCTTGTGGGACCGCAGGCTCCTGAAGCTTGGCGACGAATTTGGGGCCGCCTTCAACGAGTTCAACAACGCGTTCCTTGGGCGTTGGGAAGAGAACGTCAAACTGTTCGATGTGCGTGTCAAGACCGAACTCCTTGAACTTGGAGGCGATCCACTCGGCGTTGTCCTTGTCGGCTTGCGAACCGACGTGGTGCGGTCGTGCGGAAAGTTTTTGCATGTAAGAGCGGAGATTTTCGGGACTGGGAATGGCGCGGAGTTTCTCTTCCCACTGACGTTCGGCGCGGGAAGATTCGGCGGAGTAGCCGAAGAGCGGCGGCTCATCGGCGATAACGTGGTTGCCAACGGGTACCAGCGAAATTCCCACCAAGAGAATGGATGCAACAGCGGCGGCGCGATTCATTGTTCCCCCTGAACGAGGAAGGTATTTTGCCTGAAGACAGGAGAATTGCAAACGAGGGAATCGCTGCTGACCGTAACCGGTCAGGCGAAAGCTCCTACCTCGGAATGTGACGCAAATTTCAACCGAGGCTCTTGGACATGAGAATGTAATGGCAGGGAACTTTGGCGGGCAAATCTGAAGCGAACGGAGCAGTGCCGGTTTCGCGGTAGCCGAGATGGCGGTAAAAGGCGGGAAGGGGCGCGCGCGCACTGATGACGCGGAGGTCGATGGCCTGGCATCCGGCTTCGTGGAAGAGATTCTCAGCGGCATTCAAGAGTTTGCGGCCCAAGCCAGTTCCCTGTCGCGGAGGATCGACGCCAAGCAAGCCCAAGTAGCCACGGTTGCCGCGAAGTTCAACGTAGACACAACCAGCCAAACCGGCGGAATCTTCCGCGAGGAGAAATTTGCCCTTTGCTATGTATGAGCGGATGCCTTCGGGGTCGATGCGGTCGCCTTCGATAAAGGGCTGCTCGACGAGGAATGCGGAGTTGATCAAGCGCACGAGAGGATCAATATCGCCGAGATCCGCAGGGCAGAATCGCACCGGATCCGATTGAGTGGATGATTTGGCAGGTTCGCTCATAGGCGCAACAGCATTCTAACCCGAGCCGCGATGATCTCCAGGATTGGAATCGCCGATCCGACATACTCGCGAGACGATATAGGGAGCAGTCACAAATAATTAACCTCGGCAAAGGGAAAAAGATTTACTTCTTAGACTTTGCATTGCTAAAAGGAAGAGAGTGAAGCAAGGCGACAGCTCTTGCCCGCAAGAGGATCAGCCCTCTGCTATACCGCGCGGGATTCAGCCACGTACATCATTCTTGACATTGCACCTCTTTGAGAGAGTCCAATTGCAGTTTCAAGATACCTAAGTTGGCGCTCAAAGTTGATACTGCCTTCGAGCTGCTCGAGTTCCGGTCGATGAGCCACCCTCGCCGCGAGTCTTCCCGAGGCGTTTTTCAGCAAACTGGCAGTTCGATCGCCACACTCGATTAGCTGAAGTCCGGCTGCCTCCAGCATTCGTTCGTTGAAGCCTGGCGGAACGAATTGGGTGTATCCGTGGGCGGCTCTAAATCGAACTTCTTCATCAGAGACCGGGCCGGTGATAACTCCAGCGTCGGTAAACAACAATCTTCCGCCAGGTGTGAGGAGCCGCCGGATTTCCCGAAAGACAGCCACCCGGTCACGGAGATGAAGAATCATGTCCAGTGACATCACAGCGTCGAGAGAGCCGTCCGCAGACGGGATTGGTTTGTTCAAATCGGCCTGCTGCAAAGTGACAAGGTTGTCCAGCCCAAGCGAGGTGGCGCGAGCGCGTGCGGCAGCTATTCCCTCGGCGCTCACGTCTAGACCAAGGCACCGGCATCTCACCAAACCCACGAGAAAGGTGAGCGGCCCACCCGGTCCGCAACCCAGATCAAGCAACCGGCTCGGAGGCGCGAGCTTCAATCGAGAAACGTCTTCTTCGAGTTCTTCCGCTGTGACCCACGAGTGTTGACCGATGTCTCTTCCATAGCCTTCCAACCGCAGCTGCCGCATCAGCGGCGAATCAAACTCTCGATAAGAGTCGCCGTAGCCCGGGTGTTCGGATTCAATGGAGGAACTCATGGAACCTCATTCATCAGCTGCCGCCGCCTGCGGCAGTGCGACTCCCATCACCGGCTCGACCAGGCTATTGCGCAGCTTGAGCCGCATGATCAACCTTGCTATTGGGCAACCCCGAGAGGCGCTTAATGAAAGTGGGCAACCAGAAGACCACTGACGCATTGCTGGTATTCGCCAGCAAATAGGGAAACAAAAGCAACAGGATGCGAGGGTCGCGAAATGCTTGCCAGATGGTGTAGTGTGCGGTTTCCTTCTTGGCCTGCTTTTCCGCCTCCAACTCGCGCGTAATCCACTCTCGTTCATCCACAGGGAGCCAGCCTGCTTCTCTCGGCCAATCCGTCAGGTAGAAAAGGGTGACAATCCCCAAGACAATCGCGGGAATCCCCTCAAGAATAAGAAGCCAGCGCCAGCCAGCGAATCCGCGCCAGCCGATTCCTAACAGCCACCCGGCCAGCGGCGACCCAATCACAGCCGACGAGGGGATTGCGGCATACAAGAAGGCTACGGCCCTTCCTCGTTCTGACAGACGGATCCAGTGCGTCAAATAGACAATCATTCCCGGGAAAAAACTGGCCTCGGCCAGGCCCAGAAAAAAACGTGCAGCATAGAACTGTGCCGCGGTGTGCACAAAGCCAGAAAAGATGGTTGCCAGCCCCCAGGAAATCATGATGCGAGCCGTCCATTTTCTTGCGCTCCAGCGTTCCACGATGACGGCGCCGGGCACCTCGAACAGGACATAGCCGACGAAGAACATCGCCACACCCAGACCGTAAACGCGATCGCTGAACCCGAGATCGAGATTCATTCTGAGGGCCGCGAATGAAACGTTTGCGCGGTCAAGATATGCGACTAGATAAAGAAGAAATACGAAGGGCAGAAGCCGCCAGGCGATCCGTCGGCACGCGCGCGCCCCAACATCAGGCACATCTGGTGTGATAGACATGGCAAACTCGCTTCAAAGTTAAATAGGGGCCGCCGTCTTTGAATGGTTTGGTGCGAGTATACACTTACGCCCGGCCTGCGCGCTGTGCATGGTTGTGCTGGGCGTAATGACGGTCTGCAGGCTTAGAATGCAAAACATGTGGAATTTCGGACGGAAAAAGGGATGGTCTGTCTTGTGCATCGCGATTTCGGCTGTGGTGCTGCTTGGGCCACGGCCATCGGCGGGGCAGGAACAAGCAACCGCGGCTGCGGCGCGGCGAATGCTTTTGAACAAGCTGGTTGCAGCCGCGAAGGAAAGGACGCAACACGTAGTGCGCTACGATCCGGCGTACGTAAGGATTCCGTACCCGGGCGGGGATGTGCCCGCGGACACGGGAGTATGCACAGACGAGCTGATCCGGTCATACCGTGCGGTGGGAATTGACCTGCAAAAGGAAGTGCACGAGGACATAGAACAGAATTTTTCGACGTATCCTCGAAAATGGCGGTGGCTGTCGTCGCATGCGGATACGAATATCGATCACCGGAGGGTGCCAAACCTGATGGTATTTTTCGGCCGCAAGGGAGAGACACTGGCAATTAGCGAGCGCGCAGAAGACTACGCGCCCGGGGATATCGTCGCTTGGGATCTTGGCGGCAATGTTCCGCACATCGGAATTGTGGTGGATCAAAAATCGCTGGCCAGCGGGCGCTACATGGTCGTACACAACATCGGGCGAGGGCCGAAGATGGAAGACGTCTTGTTCAGTTGGAAGATTACGGGGCACTACCGGTATTTTGGGCCGGCGCGGTAAACGATAGAGTTTGCGAATGGTTCAGATTGCTGACAAGGGGGGTTCGTGAGCAACTATGGTTTGGGCTTCGAATCCGCGTCTTTCTGGGGAGGCGGCTTCGGTGGGACGAGGCGCTTGGGGAACCAAAATTCAGGGTCGCCTTCGGCAAACTCCTTGGAGACATGCGACATCTCCGGGCTTATGACGTAGAGGTTACTCTCCGTGTTGGCGTAAGCATCTTTCGCGATTTGCTCTATGCGCCTGGCTGCTTCTTCGCCTTCGGCTTCCCGCAGGCTTCTTCGCCAATAGAGAAGATCGTGGTTTTGCACGAGCGCGTGCATGAGCACAAAGACGAGAAATGCGGGCGAGGGCGCGCCAACATTCACCTGATAGACGACCCAGGGCGTATCGGCTTTGATTCTTTCGTAAGCTTCGCTGAGAATTTTGAAGGCATCGACGAATTCGGATTCGTAGCCCGGGCGAAGATGAACTTCGAGAACGCGGAGGTAGCGGGCTTTGGACAGGTCGATACTCTGTGGACGGTAGCCAAGGTCGTCGCGACGGACGGCA
>WNFA01001693.1_pt1 | contig 23371 bp, 16 predicted proteins | sample 5400481 | NCBI WGS metagenome assembly WNFA01 (sample SAMN13153340, study PRJNA577476) | soil metagenome | isolation source: 120 cm saprolite under Douglas fir tree site 2 hole 1 replicate 2 | place: USA:California | collected 2015-04-18 | reverse complement strand
GGGCGGTGCGAACGAAGTCGCCGCTCAGCACGTCGAGCATCGCCGACCTCGTCACGCGCGCGAGAAAAGCGATCGATCGCGAGCCTAGCGCGAACGCGGGAAGAATGAGGTACTTGATTCCGCCGTAACCGGAGGGCGGCAGCCACCTCAGCATCACGGCGAACACTAGAATGAGAATGAGTCCAACCCAGTACACCGGAAACGAGATCCCCAGGTAAGCGACTCCCAGTCCGAGCCGGTCGAACCAGCCGCCAGGATGCCGCGCGCTCAAAACGCCGAGCGTGATGCCGAGCACGGATGCGAGCAGCATGGCGGACCCAGCGAGGAGAAGCGTCTTGGGAAATCTCTCGCGAATGTCCGTGATTATCGGCCGCTGCGTGATATATGAGTTGCCGAAATCACCGCGCAGCACTCCGCCGGTGTAATGCGCGAATTGGCTGAATAAGGGTTCGTCGAGGTGTAACTCTTTTCTGAGACGCGCGATCGTCTCGGGATCCGCCCGCTCGCCGACCATCTCCTGCACCGGATCGCCGGGAGCGACATAGAGCAGGAGAAAAACCACCACCAGGACTCCGAACAGTGTTGGAATCGAAAGCAGCAGTCTCCGGACGATGAAAGACAGCACTTCTCTATTTGCTGATTGTCACATCGGTCCAGCGCTGGCCATTGAAGACAGCGGGAACGGTGAAGCCCTTGATCCATGGCTGCACCGCGTAGACATCCTTGTAGAAGAAGAGATAGATCATCGGCGCGTCTTTGAACTGCAGCTGATCGGCTTGAGCGTAGAGTAAATTGCGCTTCGCCTCATCCTGCTCGCGGTGGGCCTGATCGACCAACGTGTCGAAGTGCGGGTTGGAGTAGTACGAGACATTGCCGCCGGCACCCTTGTTCTTGCTATGAAGAAGCGGATAGAGAAAGTTTTCCGCGTCCGGATAGTCCGCCCACCACTCCTTGACGTAGAGATCGGACGCTCCCTTGCGAGCAGCCTCGCGAACCGACGACGCGTCCCGCTGGACGATCTTTGCTCTGATGCCCGCCTCGGCAAGATTCGCCTGGATAGCCTGCGAGAGGCGGGGTGATTGATCGGTCGTCGCGGCCCAGAACTCAACGTCGATGCCGTTCGGATGTCCCGCCGCGGCGAGGAGTTGCTTCGCCTTGGCGACGTCGTGCGGATATGGCCTGCGGCTTGGATCGTAGCCGCCGAGTATGGGTGGAACCACACCGTTCGCAACAGTTCCACGATCAGCCATGACGGCGCTCAGTATGGTGCTCACATCCGTCGCGTAGTTGAGCGCCTGCCGCACGCGAACATCGGCGAGTGGGCCTCGCGTAACATTGATCGCGACGTACCAGAATCGCAGCGCCGGCGCGGAATTCAGAAGCTTTTTCTTCTCGGGATCGGCCGCCCAGGATTTGCCCGCTTCGTCGGGCACAGAAAGGACGTCGACATTGCCCGCTTCGAATTCAGCGGTGGCGGTGCTCATCTCGGGAATGATGCGCGCCATCAGTGAATCGGTCTTTGGCGGACCATCGAAGTAATCGGGATTTTTCGCGAATCGGAGAAAATCGTCGTGTCTCCATTCGACAAATTTCCACGGTCCGGTTCCAACTGGCTTCTGTCCGAAGTCGGCGGGCGGATTGTCCGGCACGATCGAACTCACGGGCATCGCCAGCATCTTCGGGAAAATCGCCAGTGGCTCCTTCAGCGTGATTACGACGGTGGTGTCGTTCGGAGCGGCGAGACCGCTGATGCTCGTCGCCTTGCTCGCGGCGAAATCCTCGGCGCCCTTGATTGGATAAAGGGGCCAGCCACGTCCGCCCTTTGTCTTTGGATCAAGCACTCGCTGGAACGTCGCGGCGACATTCTTCGCCGAGAACGGTCGTCCATCGTGGAACTTCACGCCGCTGCGAAGATGGAAGGTGTAGGTGATTCCGTCGGGGCTCACGTCCCACGATTTCGCGAGGCCGGGAACCACTTTCGCGTCGGGAGTGAAGCGCGTCAGTCCATCGAAGATGTAGGAGACGGCGCGTCCGGTCGGGACATCCGTCGAGAGTGCGGGATCCATCGATCTCGGGTCGTACGTGTCGCGCGAGTCGATGATCGTTTTGCGGGAAGGAGCAGATTCACCACCACCGCCACAACTGAGAATCGCGGGTAATACGAGGAGGAAAAGTCGCCGCATGAGTGTGCTCTGACGGTTGACATGAAGGGGCGAAATACGAGAACTTTCGCGCACCCCGAATAGGCCTCATCGTGAGCGCAGAATACTATTATCGTCGCCGACTTGGCGCCAAGGATCTACTGCCAGCCATTGGTGTCGGCGTCGCTGCCGGTTTGGCCGGGTTCTACATTGTGCAACTCTTAATCCAGCGCACACCACTCGTCCCGCAGGGTGAGCTACCTCCGTCGCCCGCGACACCTCTGAAGCGAATACTGGGTGACCGGACCGAGCCTGAGACAGAGACGCACTACGCTCGCGAGCTGCCGCCGGGGCAGCCACCAGGCGCACGCGCGTTGCAAGGGTGAGATTCACCCGGATACGACTCGGGATTTACACCGCACTAGCGTTCCTGGCAGCGTATCCCGGCGTCAACAACGCCCGCGCCCAGGACATCGAGTGTCAGCGCGGCGACCTCGAAGTATTTCGGCTGGTGTTCGAGGGAAACCACGCCTTTTCGGACGCGGACCTTGCCAGGACGATCGTCACCGCTCCATCGGCCTGGGCGCGTCGTTACCTCTACCTGCCTTTCACGGTCAAACATTGTCTGGACCGAGCTGAGCTGCCGAACGATCGGGCCCGGTTGATAATCTTTTATCGCCGCCGGGGGTATCCAAGGGCGACCGTCGATACCGCGGTAAAGGAGCTGGCTCCAGGGGCGGTCGAGGTCAAATTCACCATCAACGAAGGGCCGCCAATGATACTGCGATCCTTCGTGGTGCGCGGATTGGATTCAGTCCCGGAGAGAGGGGGGATCGTCCGCGGTCTCCCCGTACGCGAAGGCAGAAGATTCGATCGCTTCGTTATTGACGCCGCAGCCGACACCGTTCGCCAGCGCCTGCACAACAATGGATATCCCAGGGCCGACGCCGTCAACCGATTCACTGTAAACGACAGCACGTTGAGCGCGTGGGACACTCTTTACGTTACACCCGGCCCCAGAGCGAAGCTTGGAGCAATCAAGATCACCGTGATACCTCTCGCTGGAAAGAAACAGGAGATACCGACCAAAATCGTGCGCCGAATCATGGGGCTCGACTCCGGTGAGCTTTTCCGCGAGGACGAGATCATCGACGCTCAGCGCGCGCTGTATCAGACAGAGGCTTACCAGCATGTCTCGATAACGCCCGACTCGAACCCGGATACTCTGATCACCCTCAACACGACTCTGGCCGAGGCTCAAATGCATGCGGCCAGGGTGGGCGCGGGATATGGAACACTCGATTGCTTTCGAGTAACTGGTGAGTTCACCGATTACAATTTTTTGAACGGGGCACGGCGATTCGACGTCAGTACACGCGTCTCGAAGATCGGCATCGGGAGGCCGCTCGATGGCGCGCCGGGCTTCTGCCCTGCTGCAAAAAACGACATTTTCAGCAACCGCCTGAATTACTACGCCGGTGCCACTCTCAGGCAGCCAGTATTCCTCGGCCTTAGAACGTTTCCGACAATCACGGTATATACCCAGCGCGTGTCGGAGTACAACGCGTATCTGAGGACGACGACGGTCGGAGGTGTCGCGTCGGTGATCTGGCGCGGACTCACGAGGACGCCGGTCAATCTCGCGTACTCGGTCGATCTCGGCCGAACCGAAGCGCAGCCAGCCCTCTTCTGCGCGGTGTTCAATCTGTGCGAGGCGGCTGAGCGCGACAGGATTCAGCGCACGCAACAGCTCGCGGTGCTGAGCCTCGCCGTGACGCGTGACAACTCGAACAACCTGCTCTCGCCAACGCGGGGGTCGATCGTTCGGCTTGAAGCGCGGAATTCATCGCCCGTGATTCTTTCCAACAGGGACCTTCAGTTCAACAAGCTCGTTGGAGATGGATCCCGGTACATCAACGCCGGCGGCGGCAACGTTCTCGCGCTCCGCATCCGCGGCGGGAGCGTGTTCGGCCGCAACGTGGCCTCGGCCGCGGCCTTCATTCCTCCGCAGGAGCGGTTGTACGCCGGCGGTCCGACTACCGTGCGCGGCTTCTCGCAGAACGAGCTCGGCTCGCTCATCTACATCGCGCAGGCCGGGGATCTGGTAAAATTCTCCTCAACCGATCCGAACACTGGACTGCCGGATACCGTGGTACTCGCACCCAGAACGGACACCACGACCTTCAAACGAATCGTGCCGGTGGGCGGAAACTCGCTCCTGGTGGGGAACGTCGAGCTGCGATTGCGGAGCCCGGTCCTTCCGGAGCTTCTCCAGTTCACTCTTTTCACCGATGCCGGCGAGGTTTGGAACAGGGGGACGCCGCAGGTCAGCAGGGTGAAACTCAAGGTGACGCCTGGAGTCCAGGTAACCGCGTTCTCTCCAGTAGGTCCGGTGCGGGTTGCGATCGGGTACAACGCGTACCAGCGGCCGAAGGGACCTCTCTACTACGAGGGCACAGAATTCGGTGGAGCGCCGCTCTTGTGCGTCAGTCCGAACAACGATCTGCCGACCCACTTCGGCCAGCCCGATCCGACGGGGCTCGTTACCGTCACGCAGGAAGTCCCCACCAATGGGTGTCCGGCGACGTACCAACCCCCGACGCTCAGCGGGCTCCGAAGCAGGCTTACTTTCAGCTTTGCTATCGGACAGGCGTTCTAGCTTCCCATGACCAGCCGTCTCCGCATCGTGATCGGGAGCGCCATCATCCTGGTGGGACTCCTTGTGATCGTCATCCTCAGCGTCGTCGGCGTCACGCACACCGGCTTCGGCCAGACGCGCGTGCGCAACTTGGTTTTGACAATGCTGGAGGGGAACGTCAAGGGCAAAGTATACGTCGGCCACATGAGCGGCGGATTCTTCACCGGCGTGACGATCGACTCTGTCGAGATAAAAGACGACGAGGACTCCGTCTTCTTTGCCTCGGGGCCAATTACGGTGGAGTATGATCCGCGGGATCTTTTCGACCGCCGAATTCTTCTCAGCCATCTCGAGGCGGACCATCCAGTCGTGCACTTGCGGCAGCACGCGAATGGGGACTGGAACTGGCGGCGAATCTTTCCGGCGAGCGTCCAGAAGCAGAAGAGAAACCAGCGCGGGTTCGGCGAGTACATCGTCGTCGATTCGTCGGTGGTCCGCAACGCCAGCTTCACACTGACGCTGCCGTGGCGTCCATCCGACACGCTGCGCGGAGCGAAGCGCGACAGCGCTCTCAGATTCGAGCTGACGCGCACCGATCACGAAATCCGGCGCACGCGCGAAGGATTCGCGCGAAGCTGGAGATGGAGCCAGGCGGAGGCGAATCTCGGCTTCGCACGCATCGCGGACCCCGACACCGTTGGCCGGCTGGTGAGAATCAGAAAGTTGAGCTTCGCCGAGACTGATCCTCCGTTCAAGTTTCGAAACATCTCCGGCACGATCCTCAACCTCGGCGATTCGGTGTTCGTCGACAGCGACCACTTCGACCTGCCCGGCTCGACGGGAAAGGCACACGGCAGCGTCGTGTGGGGAAGCGATCTTCCGATTCGCTACTACCTGCACGTTGTCGGAGATTCGGTGTCGCTGGCCGACGTCGCATGGGTCTATCCAACGTTGCCGAGTACGGGCGGCGGCAAGATGGAGCTCGACATCAGAAGCGAGCGCAACCCACGCTTCCTCGACTACGTCCTGACGAAGATGGATGTGCGCACGACCCGCTCGCGGCTGCTGGGACAAATGACGTTCGGGACGGGAGCAGATGTACTGGCGGTCAAGAACGTCGAGCTCCAGGCGGCTCCGGTCGATTTCGATCTGCTCCGCACGCTGAACGGAAAGAAGTTTCCTTACGACTGGCAGGGGAAGATCACCGGCAACGTGAGGGCCTCGGGTGGTCCGCTCAATCATTTCAAGATCGAGCAGTCGGCGCTCATCTTTGAGGACGCGCACGTGCCCGGCGCGATTACCGAAGCGCGCGGCGAGGGAGAGCTGGACATCCTCTTTCCCGCCTTCACGGCGTTCCACGGTTTCAACGTCGACGTTGCGACGCTCGACCTGCGCACGCTCCAGTACCTGAATCCGTTCTTCCCGAGAATAAAGGGAACGGTGTCGGGCACAGCGACGCTCGATTCTTCATGGCTCGACGTGCGCTTCAGGAGCGCGGATCTCTTCCACCACGATGGCAACCAGCCTGTCTCGCACGTCACGGGCAACGGCCGGGTCACCTGGGGCGACAAGTATCTCACCTACGATCTCACGCTCCAGGCGCAGCCGCTGTCGTTCACCGCGCTCTCGCACTCGTACCCGCTCCTTCCGCTGCGTGGAAGCTACGCGGGTCCAGTGCAGGTGAAGGGAATGTCTCCCAATCTCCTGGTAACTACGACGCTGACGGGACCGGCGGGAATTTTCGCATACAATGGAATTGTTGATGCGGATCCCCCCGAGTATGGCGCGCGAGGCCGCGCGACATCGACCGGGCTGGATCTCCGAACATTGCTCGAGAACAACGCGCTGCCGCACTCGCAGCTCGCCGGGCAGTATGATCTCGACCTGCGCGGCGAGAATCTGGCGACCCTGACCGGAAAGGCGGTGGCCTCGATCGAGAAATCGACGCTGGCCGGATTCCGTGTCGATCCTTCCGTCGCGCGGTTGCACTTCGCCGCCGGCGTGGGGACGGTGGATACGCTCGCGCTCAACGCCGCGGGCCTCAAGGCGCGGGCGTCGGGCACTTTCGGTCTCACCGGTGCTCACACCGGGTCGCTCAAATTCTCGGCGCTGATGGATTCACTGTCACGGCTTCGCGCGCTCGTACCGTCGCTCGCGAGCACGGCGCAGCTCGACTCCCTGCACGGTGGCGCCGAGCTGACCGGCGAGCTGACGGGAAGCGTGGAGCATCTATCGCTCAATGGAATCGTGCATGCGACCGACGTGCGGCTTGGCACCAGAAGCGTCGAGAGCGTGCGGGGAACCGTTCTTCTCGCTGACATCACCAAACAGCCGAGCGGATCGTTCATATTCGGCGCCGACACTGTCGCGCTCGGACCGGTTGGCTTCAACAGCATGAGAGCTTCGGTCGCGCTCGCTTCCCCCACGTCCGGACACTTCAGCGCATCGCTGTTGAGTCAGAGCGGCGTGCAGACTGATCTTGCCGGCAACCTCACGCGGAGCAAGGACACGACGGTGGTGAGGCTCGACAGCGCGGCGGTGCTGGTCGATGCCGACAATCGCTACCGCCTTCAATCACCGAGCCGCGTTGTTTTCTCCAAGGGATTCCTCGCGCTCGATTCGCTCATTCTCCAGCACAGCAGCAAGGCGAAGCTGGTAGTAGAAAACGTGCAAATGAAAGGCGATTCCGTCAGGGGGCACATCCGCACCGACAGCGTCGACCTGCGACTCTTCCGAGCGTTCGTGCCCGGACTGGTGGATGCCCGTGGAGCAATCGTGGCGGATGTCAACATCCGTGGCGACGTCAAGCAGCCGAGGATGTTCGGACAGATCTCTCTCGCCGATGGCACGGCGGCGTTCTCCAACCTGGGGACGCGCTTCATTCACATTCGAGCGGACATCGCGCTGTCGGGTGACACCGTTCACGTGAAGCAGCTCGCCGCGGAGACGATCAAGGATCGACACGGCTCGTTGAACGTCGAGGGCACCGTCAGCTTCGAGCACTACGACAACCCATCATTTTCGCTCGTCGCGAACGCATCGAACTTCCACGCGATCGACAAACCTGGCCTGGCGGCGCTCGACATCTCGACCGGACCGGCAGTGACGCTAACGGGATCGACCCAGGATGCGGTGATGCGTGGCACGGTCCGAGTCGAGCGCGGAACGATCTACATCCCCGACGTCGTGAAGAAGCGAATCATCGATCTCAACGACCCGGAGTTCCAGAGCATGGTGGATACCCTGCTCGCGACGAATCGAGAGGTGATGCCGCGCGCGCCGAAGGCGGTGGCCCGCAACCTGAGACTCGAGAATGTCGCCGTGGACATCGGGCCCGATGTCTGGCTGCGGTCGTCGGAAGCGAACATCAAGCTTGGCGGCTCGCTCACCGTGACGCTTGCCTCGCCGACTCCGGCGGAGCCGCCGCGCCTCGCGCTCGAGGGAAATCTAAGTGCCGACAAGGGAACCTACAGGCTCAATCTGGTCGATCCGTTCATACAACCGACGTTCGATGTGCAGAGCGGAACGCTGCGCTTCTTCGGAACTCCGGATTTGAATCCGTCGCTCGACATCAAGGCGATTCACACGGTGCGTCAGCCGCAGAAGAGCGTGAACGGGAGGGATGTGAGGGTGGAAGTAGACATCACGGGAACGCTCGCGAGACCGCAGCTCGCGCTCAAGAACCCTGACAACCTTCCGCTCTCTGAGAGCGATTTGCTCAGTTATCTGGTGACCGGTGAGCCCGCAGTCGGACTCGATAATACCGGCACGCAGGTGGCGAGCCTCGGCGTGCGCACGATCGCGAACATCTTCACCAACGCCCTTCCGAAAAACCTGCTCGATATCCTCGAACTGCAGACGGCGACACCTGGCGCCGACCCAACATTGACCGCGAACAACCCCTCGTACTACACCAACCTGCTCAACACCCGCGCGGTGCTCGGCAAGCAGCTAGGTAGTAGATGGTTTCTGGGACTGAGTACCGGACTCTGCCCGAGCACATTCAATAAGAATCTGGGCCTTCAGCTGGAGTACAGGATCAGCTCCGTGTACAGCGCTCAGGCGGCAATCGAGCCAGGATCGAGCAATACAAAGTGCGGCGCGACGGCAACTCAGACCATTCTGACCCAGACTCCGCCCCAAGTCGGGTTCGACCTTTTTCGCAACTGGCGTTTCTAAAGCGTTGTTGAGTCGTCAGTTAACGCAATCACGTTGGCCTTCAAGAGCTTCGGCCTGAGAATCTGATGGCGAGAAATCTGCGCGAAAAGGACCTGATGATATGCCGCTCCTGTGGTAACGAGGAGCGCGCATCTGAAGGCTATCCGTGCGTGGATTGCGGGACTTTCGTCTGCATGATCTGCAACTTCCGCGGAGTCACGCTCTGCAAATCATGTCGCGCCAAGCGGCCCGAGCCGCCGATGTCGCCGAACAATTCGACAAAGATAGATTGGCCGGAGCATTGACCGAGCACGTCACGGCCATCGCGGCAGTCGCGCCGATGCTGTGCGAGCCGGATGTAAGAACTACGCAGGTGTCACAGCTGCTCCACGGCCATATCGCAGAGGTCGTCGAGAGGAACGGGCTCTGGCTTCACGTGAAAGGAGCGGATGGTTATACCGGCTGGGTTCATCAGGGCTACGTAGTCACAATGCCGGAACCGGTTCCCTCGCTGTCGCATACCGGATGGAATGATCCGCGTCCGCTCTCGCTCGGCTGCACCGTTCGCGATGAGCACGGTGCCACTCGCAAACTGCCGCTGGGCGCGCTGGTCACCGAAGGTCAGGAACGGGTCGGCGGCCTGGCGATGGCACTCGAGGAGCGGCGCAAAGCCTTTCCGGCCGCGGCCGACTCAATCACCGCCTCGGCGATGACTTTCTTCGAGGGCACATCGTACGAATGGGGAGGACTGACGCCCTGGGGCTGCGATTGCTCGGGGCTGGTGTCAAGCTCGTTTCACCTGCACGGAGTGAACGTCCCACGCGATGCGTGGATGCAGGCGACGACGGGCAAGGCCGTCAAGTCGATGAGAGAACTCCGGCCCGCCGATCTCCTCTTTTTCTCCGACGAGCCCGACGGAAAGATCACGCACGTCGCGATCTCGCTGGGCGGGATGAGGGTGGTGCACCTCGCGCTCGGGCGAGGGGGCTACGCGGTCGATGATTTACACAGCGGAGACGAGTACACTGATCTGCTGCTGAAGAGGTTCCGGTTCGCGCGGAGAATCTTGTCGAGGGATTGAGGACTGCGAACAAACGGCTGAGGACTGGGGGCCAACCGCTACTGCGGATCGCAGACTAACTGCGGATTGGGAGACCTACTTCGGATTGAGGACTAGTCCGTAGCTCGCAGTTAGTGTCCCAATCCGTAGTCAGTCTGCGATTCGCATTTGTAGTTGGTCCGCAGTCCTCAGCGGTTAGTCCGTAGTTCTCAGCAGTTTAGCTGACCATTCCGTTGGGCGCTCCGGTCATCATCGGCTGCGTTGGCCCGTTGACGAACAATCGTGCAGCTGCGGTTGGCTGATCGTCGAGCGTGACCTGCATGGTGTACTGCCCCACCATGTTGAGGGGAAGATCAACCACCGCGATGATCGGCAGATCGACCTCGAACACCGGGTTCGGCGCGGGCGCGACGTTCATCTCGCCCGATGAAGACCACAGCTCTTCGTCGCGCGGACTCAGCCAGCGGAAGGCGAGCTTGTGCGTGCCGACATCATCGCCGTTGGCTTTGAGCCGGACTACGAAGTGAGTGCGCGGATGAATCGTCGGCAGCCCCGCCACCTGCACGGCATCGAAGACGCCAAGGATGTTGAGCTTTCCTTCCTGCGACAGGTTGGCGGCGTCGGCGAACACGGCGAACGAGATGTGCATGAAGGCAAAGTAGCCGCGCCGCGCCTTGCCCGGCTAGCTTTCGGCGATGACAGAATCAACGGGCCCCGCTCCGATGGTCGCCGAGTCGGCCGCGCACCCTTCCTTTGGGTTGACGGATGTTCTGCTGTTCGCGATGGCGGTGATCTGGGGAGTCAATTTCGTCGTGGTGAAGTACGCGACGCACATCTTCAACCCGGTGGCTTTTACGGGCCTTCGCGTCGGAACGGCGGCGACATTTCTCGTTGCGTTCGCCTACGCGCGCGGCGGCTTCACCCTCTCGCGGCACGATGTGCTCCGGCTCCTTTTCCTTGGCGTGATCGGCAACGGTCTGTACCAGCTCTTCTTCGTCCACGGAGTCGCGCGCACCCGCGCCGGTAACGCGTCTCTCATCGTCGGCGCCGCGCCGGCATTCATCGCGCTCGTGGCGAGAGCCCGGGGCCTGGAGCGCGTGAAGCGGATGACACTCGCCGGCATCGCTCTATCGGTGCTCGGTGTCTCCCTCGTGATCGTGGGAAGCGCGTCACCCACGAATGGCGAGACGACACTCCTTGGATCCGTGCTCGTCTTCTTGGGAGTTCTGTGCTGGACCGCTTATACCATCATGTTGCAGCCATACACGAAACGGGTCGACGTGGTCCAGCTCGCGGCCGTCACGATGGTCGGAGGCGCGGTGCCATTGCTCATCGCGTCGATGCCCGCGTTGGTCGCCACCGACTGGTCCGGTGTCGGAGCCGGCGGATGGCTCGCGCTCTTCTACTCGAGCGTGATCTCGATGGGCGTCGCGTACTTCTTCTGGTATCGCGGCCTCCGCGTGCTTGGGCCTACTCGCACCGCCGTGTACTCGAATCTGCAACCGATCGTCGCCTTGGTGGCCGCGTGGGTGTTTCTCGGTGAGATCCCGACGATCTTTCAGGGAGTAGGCGCCGTGACAATCATCGCCGGCGTCTTCCTCACCAGATCATGAGGCTCGTTCTGTTTGACATCGACGGCACTCTTCTCAATTCCGACGGACTCGGACGCGCATCGATGCGGCGGGCGCTCGGATCGATCTTCGGCTCGCCCGGCAATCCTGCGTACAGGTACGACGGAAAGACCGACAGGCAGATCGTGCGAGACGTCATGCGCCTGGAGGGTCACTCCGATGAGCACATCGATTCGCGGATGGAGGAGCTGATCGGGATCTATCTCGAAGGGCTTCGCGACGGCGCGAAGAGTGGAAAGTTCAACGTGCGTCCACTCGAGGGTGTCGTCGAATTGCTCGATGCACTCGAGCCGCGCGAGGATGTCGTCCTCGGCCTTCTCACGGGTAACGTCGAGCCCGGCGCTCGCATCAAGCTGACGGCGGCCGGGATCAATCCGGATCGGTTTCGGGTCAACGCGTTTGGGTCAGATCATGAGCACCGGCCCGAGCTTCCGGCAATCGCGCAGAGAAGGGCGAGCGAGCAGCTCGGGCTCGATATCGCGGGTGGGCGAGTAGTCGTCATCGGCGACACTCCCGCCGACATCGAATGCGGCCGCTCGCTCGGCGCAAAAGCGATCGGCGTCGCGAGCGGCCACTACACGGTCGAGCAGCTCGAGGCGCACAATGCGTACGCTGTTTTTCCGTCGCTACAAGACACGCGGAAGGTGCTCGAGTCGATCGTCAATGCGTGAGGTCGAGCTCAAAGCGGTCGTGGACGATCTCGCCGAGCGGAAGAGGAAGATCGAGGCGGCGGGGGCATCGCTTTCGTTCGAAGGGAAGATCTCGGATCGTCGCTACGATTTTGCCTCGCGCGAATTGACCGGACGCGACGAGGTTCTGAGAACTCGTCGCTACCAGGATCGTGCGTCGACAAGGACGTGCCTCGACTGGAAGGGTCCGACCGAAATGCGAGACGGCTACAAGATGCGCGAGGAGATCACAGCCTCAGTTGAGGACTCCGAATCGCTCGAGAAGATTCTCGAGAAGCTTGGGCTCGAGCTCACATGGGAGATCGATCGCGAGATTTCCCAGTACCAGCTCGCCGGCGCCATCATTCGGTTCGAGACGTACCCGCGCATGGACGTACTGGTCGAGGTCGAGGGCGAGCCGGACGCGATCGAAGCGGCAATCGAGGCGATCGGGTTGCCGCGGGGGATGTTCACCAGTGAGCGGCTACCGGATTTCGTGAGCTCCTTCGAGCATAGGACAGGCGTACGCGCTGCGATCAGCGATCGGGAGCTTAAGGAGGATTACTCATTCAGGGATAGCTCCTAGCGGCGATCTGAGCTAGACCGAACTGCGAGAAGAGCTAGGTAGGCGGTTCGAGGTGCTAGGTACGAGGTAGGAGGTAGAAGTGCCACGTGGTGGCGTTACCTCACACCCCGCACCTAATACCTCGCACCCCCTACCTTACTCTTCTCGCTGTTGGTTTTCCCATACTCCACCCGATTGCTTCCCAAAGTAATCCGGATAGATTCACTCGGCAATGAATTGTCGACTTATGCGGTGGATCTGTGTCCCGGTCCTCTCGCTCATAGCAGCCACTGCGCTGCCCGCCCAGGAAAACCCAGCCAAACGTCTTTCGAGCATCGTCGGTGTCGCCGCCGAGGAGTACGCGAAGGCGATCGACGAGCACGGTCAGCTCATTTCAAAGGATGAATTCGACGAGACTTACGGCTTCCTGACCGACGCCAAGCGAGTCGCGACCCGCCTCAACGGATACAATGCGGCCGCGTCGAGGGCGATCCTCGACAGCATGATCACAGCGGTCGCGCAAAGAAAACCGCCGGCAGTAGTGAGGGAGCTTCATCAGCATTTTGCCACTTCCCTCGGGACCGCGGGCGCGATGGATCTTCCAAAGGGCCCGCTCGATACGGCCGAGGGACACGCGTTGTTCCTCAAGAACTGCTCTTCGTGTCACGGCATGTCGGGCACTGGTGATGGGCCGGCAGCACGCACGCTGAGCACACCGCCCCCTGCGATCGGCGTCAGAAAACTCACGCCCGAGCTGACTCCGACGCTCGCCTACAACGTGATCTCTGTTGGAGTGCGCGGGACCGCGATGCCGGGGTTCGCATTGTCGTTGACGCCGCAGCAGCGGTGGAACGTCATCAACTACATCTACTCGCTACGTGGCGAGCAACTGAGTCTGCCGGCCGCGCGCGCGGATGCAACGGCGATTCCCGGCGACACCGCGTCACCAGTGATTCTGGCGCTGCTCGACAGCGCGCTGGATTTCGCCCGAAAAGGCAAGACCGCAGAGGCCGGTGATCGCGCCTTCGATGCGTACATCGCGTTCGAGCCGCTCGAGACTCCTGCGCGCGCGAAGAAGCCAGGCCTCGTTTCGACGATGGAGCGCCACTTCGCCGACTTCAAGGGAGCCGTCAGGCGAAATGACATCGCGAGCGCGAAGAGCTCGCGCGATGCAATCGCGGATGGACTTCCGTCCGTCATCGATCTTACCCAGCAAGCTCCTTCCGGAAACTGGGAAGCGTTCTTCCAGTCCTTCCTCATCATTCTGCGGGAAGGATTCGAGGCGATTCTCGTGATCGGTGCGGTGGTGGCCCTACTGATCAAGACGGGGCATCGCGAACGACTTCGCTCGATCTGGCTTGGAATCGTGCTCGGACTGGTGGCAAGTCTCGCCACCGCAGTCGTAATGAAGACGCTCCTCGCGGCGATGCCAGCCAGCAGGGAAATCGTCGAGGCGACGACGATGCTGGTCGCCGTCGTTATGCTCTTCTCGGTGAGCTATTGGCTCATCTCGAAGGTAGAGGCCGCGAAGTGGCAGAAATTCATTCGCGAGAAAGTGAATTCGGCACTCGAGCACGGCGGCGGTAAGGCGCTCGCGCTCGTCGCATTTCTGGCGGTGTATCGTGAAGGCGCGGAGACCGCGCTCTTTTACCAGGCACTGTTCCAGGAGGGACCCAACGTCGGAGTTCCAATCGCGCTCGGGATCGTCGCCGGATTCGCCCTGCTCGCAGTGATTTTTACTCTCTTCTATCGCTACGGCGTTAGAATCCCGATGCGGCCCTTCTTTACGGTGACGAGCATCCTTCTCTACTACATGGCGTTCGTGTTCATGGGGAAAGGGATCCGCGAGCTGCAGGAAGGCAATATCATGCGCATTACCGTGATCCCGGGCGGGCCACACGTCGATGCGATGGGGATTTACCCGAGCGTCGAGACACTCACGGCTCAGGGGATTCTCATTGTTTTGCTGATCTTCGCTACGGTCAGAACATTCTGGCCGGGCCACAAGCCCGAAGCGGAAGGCCGCCAGGCGTAGCATTTGCCGCTTGTTGCTTGCAAGCGGGGAGAGCGAAATGACAACCAGACAGATGCCGGCAATAACAGACGAACAGCACGGAATCCGCCCCAAGGAATACCGCCTGCCCGAGTCGACGCACCTCGGCAGCGTCCGATTGCAGGTCGCGGATCTCGAGCGTTCTGTCGCTTTCTATGAGAAAGTGCTGGGAATGAGAGTGATCGGCCGCGCCCGCGACTCGGTGAGTCTCGGGCCGCACGGCGACGATCGCGAGATAGTCCACCTGCGCCATCTCAGAATCGCGCGACCGGTGCCGAAGCGCGGACTGCTCGGCCTTTATCATTTTGCGATTCTGTTGCCAGATCGCGCATCACTCGGGCGCTTCGTCGCGCACATCGCCGAGATCGGGGTTTACGCCGGAATGTCGGATCACTTCGTGAGCGAAGCGGTCTATCTCACCGATCCTGATGGTCTTGGCATCGAGGTGTACGCGGATCGCCCGCGCGACGCCTGGCGCTACGACGAGAGGCAGTTGTACATGACGACGAATCATCTCGACGTCGAGGGTCTCGTGAGCTCCGCGCGCGGCGAGCGCTGGACAGGAATGCCGGCCGGCACTGTGCTGGGTCACGTGCATCTCTACGTCGACGACATCGCCAAGGCCGAGGCGTTCTATCACCACGCGCTCGGGTTCGACAAGGTCGTGTGGAGCTATCCCGGCGCACTGTTCATGTCGGCCGGTGGTTATCACCATCATCTCGGAACGAACACATGGGCTCGTGGCGCGCGGCCCGCGACCGACGCAGATGCGCGTCTGCTGGAGTGGGAGATTATCGTCCCCAGGAAGAAGGACGCCGAGGAAGCGGCGCGTCATGTGCAGGCAGCTGGTTACCCCGTGAAAGAGGAGAATGGCGAATGGGTTCTGACCGATCCTTGGGGCACGAGCCTGAGACTCGTCCCCGAAAAATGATGCGACGCTGCTCGGTGTTGCTGGTAGCTGCCGTTCTTGCGGCGTGCTCCCGTCACAGGGGCCCGGCGCCAGGCAGTGGCAATGTGACTCCCGTAAACGTCTCGCCTGAGTACGCGGCGGATGCCGCCGCGATCAGGGCAATGCTGAACACGAGTGCCGCCGGATGGAATCGCGGGGAGCTTCCGGTCTACCTCTCGGCCTATGTGGATTCGGCGACGGCGATGGGCCGGACCGGACCCGTGCGCGGAGTGCAGGGAATCGAGGGACAGATGCGCGCGGGTTACTGGCGCACGGGCCGTCCGCTCCAGATGCTAAGCTACGACCACCTGGAGATCCGGCCGATCGGACCAAATCAGGCGATCGTGACTGGACAGTACATTCTCACCGGAGGGGGCGTACCCAATCGAACTGGTTGGTTCACAACCATCTGGGTGCGCACTCGCGCGGGCTGGCGAATGGTGCACGATCATTCCTCGTAAAAAGCGCGACGGGTTTGGAAGCAGAACTCATGCGCGCAGCGCCGCGACCTACTCCCGCGCGATAGCGTCAACGGGCGCGAGCTCGGCCGCTCTGCGCGCGGGATAGGTTCCGAAAATCAGTCCTACCGTGATAGCCGAGCCGGCGGCGAGGAGCCCGGTGCTGAGATGCATCACCGGATAGATCGGCGCGTGCGCCCAGAGACGGAATCCAGCCGTGCCCGCTTGCGCGATGATTATTCCGACGACGAACCCGATCGCGCTTCCGGCCAACGTCACAGTTACCGATTCCACCAGGAACTGCATTTGGATGTCCGCTCTTCGCGCGCCGACTGCTTTGCGGATTCCGATCTCTCTCGTGCGCTCCGCCACTGCGGCGAGCAGGACGTTCATGATTCCGATTCCACCGACGGCGAGTATCAGCCCAGCGAGTAATCCAAGCAACAGTTTGGTCAATAGCATCGCTTGACGCGTGTTCTCGAGGCGCTGAGTCCCGACTTCGACATTCAGCTTCTCGACGCGTGTGCCATATCGCTCCGCCAGCCAGTTGACGGCCTGAACTCGCAGCGTGTCGACCGCTTCGATGCTGTGCGCTTTGAGCCGTAGCGTCGGCAATCGCGGCTCACGCGACGGCTCGAGCAATGACTCGCCGCCACGAATCGGCGCGAACGCGGCGAGATCGGGCTCGGGTCCAATTTCCGGTGGAGCGAGCACGCCCACGACTTCGCGCTTGCGCCCACTCACCTTGATCGCGCGGCCGATGAGCCAGAGCGCGTCGCGACCGCCGGCGAGCTCTTCGGCCAGACGGTGTCCGAGCACGATCACTGGCGCGGAGTGCATGACTTCGCTGGGTGTGAAAAAGCGACCAGCCAGGACTTCGATCGAGGTGAAATCGGCGAGGCTCGCTGTGCTCAATGTCAGAAGCGCCGTCGCGCGGCGATCCAGGTATTCGACGGGCGCGCTTCCCGTGAGCGTGAGTGCGTACTGCGCCACACCCGGGACTTCATTCTTTGCGCGCTCCGCGTCTTCGGTAGTGAGCACGGGATATCCGCTGACCGGCGTCTCTCGTCCAGCAACAATAGTGGTCGTTCGCGGCGTGATCGCGACGTCCTGCACGCTGCTCTCTCGCGCGATCAGGGCGCGCGCCCAGAGATCGACTCCATCCGTGATGGAAAACGCCGCCACGAGCGCCGCGACCCCGATGATGACGCCCGTCGCGGAGAGCGTCGTGCGCATGGGGTTGGTGCGCAAAGAGTCCGCCCCGACCCGGGCGGACTCGATGAGCGCGGCCGCATTCACGCTGAAACGATTCATGCCGCGCTACACTCGCGTCAGGTCCGGTTGACGACCAACTGCGCCACGTAGGCGCGGGGCGCATTGCCGTCCGACTGTCGCGGCACTGGCGCCAGATCTACCAGGCGGATTCTCAGATCAACCGAGGTCGTTTCGTTTTTCGGAGGAATGAAGCTAAGAATCCTGGTATCGTCCGGCGATCCGTTTCTCGAGATCGTGACTACGACTTCGGCATCGCCCGCCCAGACGCAAGTCACATCGGCGGGACAGCGCGAATCGTTCCGCACCTCATCGAACCTGATCCTGGTTCCGTTATCGTTCCGCACCTCATCGAACCTGATCCTGGTTCCGTTTCCGTTGATCACAGCGGTCTTGCCGACCGGCAGTGAAAACGCAACGCCAGGTTCAGCCGCAACTGTCGGCTCCATTGCTGCACAGCCCGAAAGGGCGGCGACGATCGCACCCGCGGAAATCAACGCACGTCCCGACTTCAATGCGCTTCTACCTCCAACCCCATACCTAGTACCTCGCACCCCCGACCTAGCTCTTCTCGCAGTTAAGAGGTGGTCCAAGTGTAGTCGGCCTGGCCAAGACAGCGGTCTAAGCTGCCTGAGCCGTGGCATAAATCCCCGGTACATCCAAGCGGCGCCACCAATCGCGAACAAAACCGCGATTACCTGCGCCGTCGTAAACGGGCCAAAAAAACGATCGTCCTTTGCGCGCAGGAACTCGATGATGAACCGCTCGATTCCCGCCAGCACGCAGTACAAACCGAATAACCATCCCTCCGCATGCTTGTGATCGCGGAAGCGCCACAGAATCAGGAACATCACGAAGCCGAGCGCGACTTCGTAGAGCTGAGTCGGGTGGACGGAGAGGACCTGGTTGGGTGTGGAGCCCAGTGGCGGCGCAATATGAAAGAGCTGCGTCATGTTCGCGACGGTCGAAGGCGGCGCGCCGTTGGGAAAGCTTACCGCCCACGGTCCATTCCACGGTCGCCCGTAGTCGTCACCGACTGCCCAGCATCCGGTGCGGCCGATGGAGTACGCGGCTGCGAGCGCGGGCGCGGCGACATCGCTGATCCGCGTAAAGCTCTGATGCTTCCGCCGAATCACGATATAAGAGGCGAGCATTCCACCCATCAGGCCGCCCCAGAACACGAAACCGGCTCTGCTCAGCAGCGCGCTGACGTCGTGCATGAGGATGGCATAATAGATCTTGCCGCCGAGCAGTCCGCCGACGACAGCGGCGAAGACGACATCGCCGATGGGCTCGGGGTCATGGCCACGACGCGCGAGCTCACGCTGCGCGATGATCTGGGCGATCACGAACGCCAGCAGGACCGCCAGTCCGAATCCGGTGAGCTGGAGCGGGCCGACGTCGTACGAGAGGGGTTGGTGGACTATCGAAGCGAAAATCCTTTGCATGGGTGTGAATCTAGGCTGCGACGAGGCCCGGGATAGGGCTGCTGGCGTAGGCGTTGAGGTCGAGACCGGCCCTCTCGCCCTTTTCAAATCTGAAAAATGCGGCGCGGGCGATCATGGCTGCGTTGTCGGTGGCGAGGCGCGGACTCGGTGTGAAGACGGTCATACCCTCGGGCTCGAGTCTCGTTCGCATCGCGGCAGCGAGCGTTCGATTGCAGGCGACGCCGCCGCCGAGGACGACCCGCTGTCGGGAAAAAGCATTTGCCGCGCGCCAGGTTTTCTCGACCAGAGTATCGATCAGCGAATCCTGGAATGCGCGTGCGATGTCGGCCTTGTCGGCTTCGATGTCTTTCGACCCGCGCACCGCGTTGAGCACGGCCGTCTTGACACCGCTGAACGAGAATGCGTAGTAGTCGTCGTCTTGCGGCAGCGCGTTCTTCCGCACCATTGGGCGCGCGAAATGGAAGCGCTTTGGATTTCCCTCCCTGGCGAGCTGCTCGACGTAGCGTCCGCCCGGATAGGGAAGTCCAAGAAGCTTCGCTACCTTGTCGAATGCTTCACCCGCCGCGTCGTCGCGAGTCGCCCCAAGCAGCCGGTATTTCCCCCACGCCTCTACATCGAGAAGCAGCGTGTGGCCCCCCGAGATCAACAATGCCGTGAAAGGAGGAACGGCATCACGATGCTCCAGCGCCGCTGCGAAGAGGTGTCCCTCCATGTGATGGATTCCGAGCAATGGGATGCCGCGCGAGAAGGCGAGCGCCTTGCCGTAGCTGACTCCAACGAGCAGTGCTCCCACCAGTCCCGGGGTATTCGTGACGGCGATTGCATCGAGATCATCGAGCTTGATTCCCGCCTCCTCGATCGCGCGCTCGACCACTGGTACGATGCTGGTGAGATGCGCGCGCGATGCGAGCTCCGGAACGACTCCCCCAAACACGCGGTGGACGTCCTGTGACAGAATCACGAGCGACTTCTGCGCGACCTGATCGCCATTTCCCTCGAGAACGGCCGCGGACGTCTCGTCGCAGGAGGTTTCGATTCCGAGAATGCGCGTCACGATTACTCGGTGCGCTCGGTGAGTAACCTATCCACGAGCGCGCGCGCCTCGGGGGAATTCCAATCTGTCGCCGACATCAGCTTCTTCCTGATCACTCCGTCCCGGCCGACGATGAACGTCTCCGGGTAACCACTGATGTCGTACAGATCGGTGATCTGACCTCGGGGATCGTGCAGGATCTCGAATGTCAGCCCGTACTGTTTCGCAAACGCCCGGATACCCGAGTCAGTGCCGGGATCGTCGATGCTGACAGCCACGATCTTCAATCCCTTCGGCCCGTACGCCTTGTGCAGCGCCTCAATGCTCGGCATTTCCACCCGGCACGGCAGGCACCAGGTCGCCCAGACGTTGATCATCACAACCTGGCCGCGATAGTCGGCGAGGCTCTTCTCCTTTGGAATCGAATCGAGAGTGAACGCCCTGAACTCGGGAGCCTTGCTCCCCACCTGGACCGGGAAGAGCTCATGGTGGAGATAACGCGTCGCACCGTAAGCGATCACGCAAACAACGCCGATGACGAGAGCGCCGATCGCAAGCTGCTTCCTGCCCGTCATACGTCTACCGTGCAGCGAGAGCGAAGCTCTTCGATCTCCGCCTTGGGATTCTTCGCGCCGAAGATGGCGTTGCCCGCGACGAAGGTGTTGGCGCCAGCCTCCCATACCGATCTGATCGTCTTGCGGTCGATGCCGCCGTCCACTTCCAGAAATGCCTTGCTGCCATTCTCGGCCAGCATCTCGCGGGCGCGGCGAACCTTGTCCACCGAGCCCTTGATGAAGCTTTGCCCGCCGAAGCCAGGATTTACGGTCATGACAAGCAGCAAATCGAGATCGGTGATGACCTCGCTCACGGCTGTGAGAGGCGTCGACGGATTCACTACCGCGCCGGCGCGGCACCCGAGCTCTCGAATGTGATTGAGCTGCCGCTGCAGATGCGGCGACACCTCGGTGTGGATCGACATTCCGTTCGCGCCCGCCGCGGCGAAGCTCTCGAAGTAGTTCTCGGGCTGTACGACCATCAGGTGCACATCGATCGGGAGCTTGGTGAGCTTGCGCACCGACTCGATTACTTTGGCGCCGAATGTGAGATTCGGAACGAAGCGGCCGTCCATCACATCGACGTGAATCCAGTCGGCACCGCCCTCCTCGAGCATCGCGATCTCGTCGGCGAGCTTGGAAAGGTCGGCGCTCAGGATCGATGGCGCGATGCGAACGCTCATTCCGGAACTTGCAGTGGCACCGGGTGCGGAGGAGGCGCGCTGACGCCGGTGTCAACCTTGATCGAAGGCGGCGGAGGGAAGTGAGAGACGGTGAGACTCACCGGCCCGCCGGCAGCGATGCTCTGCCCGGCAGCGGGCAGTTGCCTGATCACCGTGTTCTCCGGCTGTAGCGAGCTCGTGTCGCGCGAGACCCCGGCGATCCGGAGTCCGATCTGCTCGACCATCGAGCGCACCTCGCCGAGGTTGCGCCCGTAGAAGTCGGGCACCGTCACGGTCGCGGGTCCTTTGCTCAGCACGATGTCTACGCTCCCGGGGAGCTCCACCTTTGTGCCGGCGGGGGGCTGAGTACCGATGACGAGTCCGCGCGGGGCATCCGACAACTGCTCACTGACGTTGCCCATCGTGAGACCTGTGTTCTCGATCGAGATGCGCGCCTGCTGCTGCGACATGTTCGTCGTCACCGGAACTTCCGCGCTTTTCTGTCCGGCGCTCAGCACGAGGACGACGTTGGTGCCGCGCTTCTGCCTGCTGCCGGCAGGAGGGTCCTCCTGCAGCACGATGTTGGCCGGAAGTGTCTTATGAAATCGCGACTCTCCCTGGTGCGCCGGGAATCCCGCCTTCTGTAGAATGGCAGCCGCATTCTCGAACGTTTTCCCGACTACGTTCGGAAGAATTCCGTCGTCCGGCAGAACCTCGGCCGGAAACGCGAAGAGGAACACCGCGGTATAGGCGATGAGAAATCCGCCGGCCGCAGCAATCAGATATGGGAACGCACGCCGAGGAAGCGCGCGCCAGTTCATCTAGTTGACCCTGCGCAAGCGCGCGGCGAATGCTCCATCGGTGCCGTGACGATGCGGCAGGATGCGCAGACGGCCACCATCGAGCAGCTCCGGAGCGACCGTTCCTTCAGCGGGCGGCTCCAGAATCCAGTTCAGATTATCCGAGAGGAACGAATCCACCTGCGCGTCGTTCTCTTCGGGCTCAAGCGAGCACGTACTGTAGATCAGCAGCCCGTCGGGCTTCACGACCTTTGCTGCCGCCCTGAGAATCAGCTTCTGAAGAGCGGACATGACGGCGATGTCCGATACCTTGATGCGCCAGCGCGCGTCGGGATGCCGTCGGAACGTGCCCGTCCCCGTGCACGGCACATCGATCAGCACCGCATCGACTGGACGAATCGCCGGATTCCGCGCGTCGCCGACGAAGGGCAGGAGATTCACGTTCTCCAGCCGCCGCTGATTGGCGAGCAAACGCTGGAGCCGGCCGAATGATTTGTCGCTCGCGACTACGGCGTCCGCGGTGCGAGAGAGCTCCAGGGCTTTTCCGCCCGGGGCGGCGCACAGGTCGGCGACCGTCGCGCCCATGGGTATCGCTGCGTACTCCGTCACCAGCGTGGCGGCGGGGTCCTGTACAAAGAACAACCCCTTCTTGAATGCACCAAGCTCCGTGAACGTCGTGCCGCCGGAGATCGCAATGCTGTCGCGCGCGTACGGCGCGTCGGCGACGTGAACGCCCGCCGCTTCCATCATCGCTTCCAGCTGCTCGCGCACGATTCCGTACGGCCTGATCGCGATCGGAGCGTCGGCGTTGTTGCGCGTCAGCAATCGCTCAGTATCCTGCTCGCCCCATCTGTCGATCCACCGCGCGATGAGCCAGCGTGGATGCGAGTACTTGAGCGCTAGCGCATCGACCGTGTCCGCTGGTGGTGCGGCAGTGTTGAGCTGTTCGCGCTCCCGATCGGTGCGTCGCAGCACCGCGTTCACGAGCTTGCTCGCGCCCATTCCGTGCCGGCGCTTCGCCAGCTCGACGGTCTGAGCAATCGCGGCGTAGGCCGGCACACTCCCCATGTTCAACAGCTGATAGACGCCGAGCCTGAGGAGATCGATCACGTCGGGATCGAGACGCGCCAGCCCACCGCGCACCCGTTCCGCGAGAATCGTGTCGATCCCGGCGCGATTGCGAAGCATTCCGTAGACGAGCTCGCGCGTCCAGCGGCGGTCGCGCGCATCGAGCGGACCGATGCGACGCTCGAACGACTGGTCGAGAAATTCTCCGCGCCG